>SXGU01033989.1_pt1 | contig 18521 bp, 13 predicted proteins | sample 3174531 | NCBI WGS metagenome assembly SXGU01 (sample SAMN11356863, study PRJNA531348) | freshwater metagenome | isolation source: freshwater sample F1-140 | place: China: Fuxian Lake, Yuxi | collected 2017-12-25 | reverse complement strand
CAAATCCTTCGGTCATACCTAACTCATCCATGACATCACGAATAGGTTGATATTTGACGTTGATTGCTCGAGTAGCACCCATTTTACGTGCTAATTCCAAACGATGATCATTGACGTCGGTAATCACCACATGGCGCGCCCCAATATGGCGCATAATGGCCACAGCCATAATGCCAATAGGTCCCGCTCCCGTAATTAGTACGTCCTCACCCACCACATCAAAAGCCAAAGCACAATGGGTTGCATTACCAAATGGATCAAGAATCGACGCTTGATCACCACTTATATTGTCAGGTAAGGCAAGTACATTGCTGGCAGGCATTGCCAAGTATTCGGCAAAGCAACCTGGGCGGTTTACCCCAACACCTAAGGTATTTCGACACAGGTGCCTTTTCCCTGCGCGACAATTACGGCACATACCACAGGTAATATGGCCCTCTCCCGAAACACGCTGTCCACGTTGAAAACCTTTGACCTCACGCCCAAGTTCGACAATTTCACCATAAAATTCGTGGCCCACTGTCATTGGCACAGGGATCGTCGCTTGTGCCCAATCATCCCAAGAATAAATGTGAATATCGGTACCGCAGATCGCCGTTTTTTTAATTTCTATCAACACATCGTTGACACCATACTCTGGCATTGGCACGTCTTGCATCCATATACCGGGTTCCCGCTTCGCCTTAACTAATGCTTTCATGCATGCCCCTCTGAAAATTTATGACTAAATCATGAAGACCTGAAACGCTCGTAGTCCAAGCCCTCATCTAAATAATTCCTAACTCACTACCTACTTTTTTGAAGGCGGCTAACGCTCTATCTAGGTGATGGAACTCGTGAGCGGCTGACATTTGCGTTCGAATACGAGCCATACCTTTCGGCACAACGGGGAATGAAAAACCAACAACATAAATGCCCTCTGTCAGCAATCGTTCTGCCATACGGCTGGCCACAACGGCATCCCCCAGCATCACTGGAATAATGGCATGCTCACCCGGGATTAATTTGAAACCCAACTGGCTTAACCCGTCTCTGAAGTATTGGCTATTACTCCTCAGTTTTTTCATCAATTCGCTATTTTGTTCTAAAAGCTCAAGAACAGCGACTGAAGTCGCAGCAATAACAGGTGCGAGTGTATTAGAAAAAAGATAGGGCCGCGAGCGCTGTCGCAACCAATCAACAATAACGCTATTTGCAGCGGTGTAGCCACCAGAGGCACCACCTAATGCTTTTCCTAACGTACCAGTAAGAATATCAACACGGGATGCCACACCAAAATGTTGCGGGGTTCCTGCCCCAGTTTCACCCATAAACCCAACGGCATGGGAGTCATCAACCATCACCATCGCATCATATTTTTCTGCTAACTCACAAATAGCCGGTAAATTAGCTAACGTACCATCCATTGAAAAAACCCCGTCGGTCGCTATTAAACGAAAACGGGCATGTCGAGCTTCCACTAACTGAGCTTCCAGGTCCCTCATATCATTATTTGCATAGCGATACCGTTGCGCCTTAGATAACCTTACCCCATCGATAATACTGGCATGATTTAGTGCATCACTGATAATCGCATCCTCAGGACCCAGCAATGTTTCAAATAACCCTCCATTGGCATCAAAACATGAAGAATACAAAATGGTATCCTCCATGCCGAGGAAAGTGCTTATTTTTTTTTCAAGTATTTTGTGCGGTGTTTGCGTACCACAAATAAATCGTACCGATGCCATGCCATAACCGTATTGAGCCAAAGCACGCTGTCCCTCAGCAATTAAATCAGGATGGTTTGCAAGGCCTAAGTAATTATTTGCACATAGGTTAATCACGTCGTTTTCATTGACTTTAACCGTTGCTTGTTGTTGACTTGATATGACACGCTCAGGTTTGAATAGACCTTCATCCTTAATTTTACTTAGCTCATGTTGCAAAAATTCGGTAAAACGGTCATGCACAACGCTCTCCTTTGGATCTTAATAAATGGGGCGATGATAACAAATTTTACACAACTTCACTATGATGCATCGCACATTTTAACAATTCTTGCTAAAATCACCTCAACGTTTTAACCTAGCCTATTATCACATGGTGAGTTGCATGAATACACAATCTACGCGCATCAATATGGTCAAGCAGCAGTTACGCACGGGTGATGTTCTTAATGAAACAATTCTCGCATTATATAATAATGTTCCCCGCGATGAATTTGTACCGACTCCATTCAAACCGTTTGCCTACTCCGATATGCAAATCGAACTAGCGCATCAGCAATGCATGATGACGCCGTTGGAGGAAGCAAAATTATTGCAAGCTTTAGCCTTGCAAGGTCATGAAGTGATCCTAGAAGTGGGTACCGGCACCGGCTTTTTAACCGCCCTACTCAGCCGCTTGGGTAAAAAGGTTATCAGTATTGATTGTTACAGCGATTTTGTCGCCCATGCACGCCCAAAATTAGCCAAACATCAATGCACCAATGTTGAATTACTGGCAGGTGATGCGTTTGATGGATGGCTCGACAAAGCGCCCTATGATGTCATTGTGTTGACTGGCGCTCTTGAATCATTGACTGAAACCCATCGGTTACAACTATTACCGGGCGGAAAACTGTTTGCCATTATCGGCAAGGAACCCGTTATGCAAGGCCAACTTCATCAACTTGATCACAACGGCCAGTGGCATACTACTGTGATTTTTGACACCTATCTACCGCCATTAATCAATAAAAAGAAGCCGAATGATTTTGTTTTCTAGGATAAGCTGCATGAAAAAGAAACCATGGGGTGTATCCTCTTTGCGCCGCATTCTATGTTTGATATTCACTATCGGGTGTACAACGCTTGTAGAGGCATCCGATTTGATAGAAATTTACCACCAGGCCCTGGAAAATGATCCAACATTCAAGGCTGCTTACAGTAACTTTATGGCATCGTCTGAAGCGCTACCGCAAGCACGCGCCGCCCTACTGCCGCAATTAACTGTGGGAGCGATGGCAAGTCGCAATGCTTTAACAGTCAATGTCCCAGGTCCCTCAGGACTCAATGGAGGGGAGTCTTACAACGCCAACCAATGGAAAGTGAATGCTACTCAAGCCATTTTTAATTACCAAGCATGGTCCCAGGTCCAGCAAGCCAAAGCGTCAGTGAAAGCTGCACAAGCTACCTTTAATAATGCAGCACAAGATCTCATGTTACGCACAGCAAAAGCCTATTTTGATATACTGCTCTCTAGAGACACGCTTAATTTTGTCGAGGCTAAAAAACGTGCCAACAAGCGTCAGCTTGAGCAGGCACAACAGCGTTTCAATGTAGGACTCGACGCTATTACATCTGTTTATGAAGCAACATCGGCCTATGACCAATCAGTAGCTGAGGTCATATCTGCACAAAATAATCAAATCAACCAGAATGAGAATCTACGCAAGCTGACTAATCATGTTTATGATTATTTATCACCACTACGCGACAGCACGATACCTCTGATTAAACCTGAACCCGACAACGTTGATGCCTGGGTGGCTGCTGGATTGAAGCAAAATTACAATTTATTTGCCGCAAAGTATAATTTGCAAGCCGCTCGAGAAAACATCAAAGCACAAAACGCAGCCGGTTGGCCCACGTTGTCATTGCAGGGGAATAGCTTCCAAACTCACAATCACAGTGGCGGCAGCAGTAACTTTTTCGTGCCTAATGACCAGATGCTATCAACTGTCGCTATCGCCATGAATTTTCCTGTTTTTCAAGGGGGCTTGGTTGCGTCACAAACCAAACAAGCAGAATTTCAATTTCAAACCAGTAGCGAGCAGCTGGAACAAACTTATCGCAATGTTGTTGTCAACAGCACCATCGCCTTTAACACCATTGTTGATGGTATCAATAAGGTAAAAGCCGATCGACAAGCTATCATTTCTCGACAAAATTCCCTAGAAAGTACTGACGCGCAATTTCAAGTTGGCACCCGTACCATGGTTGATGTGGTCACAGCTCAACAACGTTTATTTGAGGCGCAAGTACAACTTGCAGCTGATCAATATGGTTTGATCAACGCGATACTAAATTTAAAATATTTGGCTGGGTCATTGAATGTCAATGACCTGGAAGAAATTAACGCCTGGCTTGCAACCACCCGCATCAATGGCATGCCCCTACAACAAAAAATGAGCGCCCTAAAAACACCGACAATACCTGCTAAACAACATTGATTATCAACGACAGCCAAACCCAACCCGCTTGGAATTTATTCACGAGCTTTATGAATTATTTTATTGAGATTATTCACTATGACTGATGTCCCTTCTATTACTGAAAAAAAACTGCTGCACTACACAGGCAAAGGCATTGCTGATTTTAATATGATTCAGCGCGGTGATCGCGTCATGGTCTGTTTGTCGGGGGGAAAGGATTCATTTACCTTACTCACATTATTGCATACACTACGCCGTCGCTCGAATAATAAATTTGAACTCTTTGCATTTACCCTGGACCAAGCTCAACCTGGTTGGGACGATAGTGCACTGCGCCGCTGGCTCATTGCGCGTAACATTGAACATGAAATTCTTACTCGCGATACCTACAGTATTGTGAAAGAAAAAATACCCGAGGGTAATACCTATTGTTCACTATGCTCAAGACTGCGTCGAGGTATTATTTATCGTTATGCTGAGGAACATGGTTTCAACAAAATTGCCCTTGGCCATCACCGTGATGACTTAATTCGTACATTAATGATGTCCATTCTTTATAATGGGGACACCCGCTCAATGCCGCCCAAATTGCTGAGTGATAACAAAAAACACATTGTTATTCGGCCGATGTGTTACGTGCAAGAGCGCGACATCATCACCTATGCCAACGAACAGAATTTTCCCATTATTCCTTGTACCTTATGTGGATCACAGGACAATCTAGCGCGAAAACGTATTGGTCGCTTAATCGATCAATTGGCAGAAGAAAATCCAAAAATTCCGAGCAATATATTACACGCGTTGCAAAGTATTAAACCGAGTCAATTAATGGACCAAGACTTATGGAACTTCAAAGCGTTAGAAAAAGGCTTGCTCACGGCTACTTCCGCCAATGAAGAGGCTTTATTTTCAGAGGCTCATTTAGCTTGTGAAGATACACTTGAATAAATTTTTAAGCACTTTTCATTTTGAGATCCATACATCTTGGTATAACATCACTGTAATGTAAACTGGCAGACGAAGAAAGCGATGACTGAACTGTTAATCAATAATTTTCGTAAACTGCGTATTTATAAAAAACGCAATCTCGAATTTGACATTGTTGCATCCATTGTTGTGTTCCTTGTCGCCATCCCACTTTGTCTAGGAACAGCCCTTGCTTCTGGTGCGCCGCTTTTCTCCGGCATCCTAAGCGGCATTATTGGGGGTATTATTGTCGGCATCCTCAGCGGCTCACCAGTCAGTGTAAGCGGACCTGCAGCGGGTATGGCCGCCGTAGTATTTGCAGCAATTAGCCAACTGGGTGATTTTAACTCTTTCCTTCTAGCCCTGACATTAGCAGGCGTACTCCAAATCATCGTTGGTGGAATGCGGGCTGGTTTTATTGCTGACTATGTACCCTCAAATGTAGTCCAAGGTCTACTTTGCGCCATTGGAATTTTACTTATTTTTAAACAATTGCCACTTGCATTTACGCTGTCTGCAGATCTAGCTGAGCTTAAAATGCACTTATTAGATATGGATGAAGGTTTAAGTTTGAAGCCTTTATTTGAGTTGTCTTACCATATTAACAGTGGTGCAATGATACTTTCTTTAACCTCTTTTGCCGTACTACTGTATTTTGATAAGACCTCTGTCACTTGGTTAAAAGTAATACCAGGCCCCATTGTTGTCGTGATCATTGGGGTCTTACTTAATGAATTATTTATCTTTACAAACTCATTTCTTGCGCAAAATAGTCCTCAATTAGTCAACATCCCACGGCATGATGGACTAGCTGATTTTTATGCACAAATGCACAGCCCAACGTGGTCTGCTTGGTCGAATCCCAAAATCTATTTTTATGCTGTATTACTTGCTATCGTCGCTTCACTAGAAACTCTTCTGAATGTTAAGGCAGGGGAAAAACTCGATAAAAAAAGACGCTCCTGCTCTAAAGACCGCGAATTAATGGCCCAAGGATGCGGTAATTTTATGGCAGGACTCATTGGTGGAATCCCCATCACGTCGGTTATTGTGCGTACGTCAGTGAACATTCAAACCGGGGCAAAATCCAAATTTTCCTCCATATTACATGGCCTATTCATATTGTTCGCGGTGATGCTCATTCCACAAACATTAAATAAGATCCCGCTGTCAACATTGGCAGCCATTTTGATGTACACTGGCTATAAATTAACCAAGCCCACTATTTACTTCAATATTTATCGTCAGGGGACTGATCGATTTATTCCCTTTATTGCGACCATCATGGGCATTGTCGCTCTCGATCTTCTTGCAGGAATACTCATCGGTCTCTTGGTCAGTTTATTCTTCATCTTAAAATCCAACAGCCAAGTCCGCCTAGATATCATCAAAGAAATATACCCTAACGGAATCACCAACCGCCTTGTTCTTCCTCAACAAACGACGTTTTTGAATAAAGCGTCCATTGTGGCAGAGTTAGAGTCCATTCCCAAAAAGGCGCAGTTGATTATCGATGCTCGTTATTCAGATTACATTGATAAAGAAATCGTCGAACTTATCAAGGAATTCCAACGAGAACAAGCGCCACACAAGCAAATTTCCCTCAATCTGATTGGCTTCAAAGATCACTATAATATTCACAACTATATTGACTTTATCAATGTCACCACATTTGACGTTCAAGCCACCCTAAACCCACATCAAGTATTAGAGATTTTGAAAGAAGGAAACCACCGGTTTTTAGACGATACACGGATCCATCGCAGCCTTAAAATTGATATCAAGCACACAGCAACAACGCAACATCCCATTGCGGTCGTGTTAGGTTGTATAGACTCAAGGGTACCCGTTGAAACAATTTTCGATATGAGCTTTGGCGATCTTTTTTGTATACGTGTGGCCGGAAATGTAGTCAATGACGATGTGTTGGCAAGCATTGAATATGCCTGTCATGTGGTGGGTGCCAAGCTGATTGTGGTCTTAGGCCACACACGCTGCGGTGCTATCCAAGCAGCTTGTGATGGTGTCGAAGAAGGACATATTACGCAGTTGTTAGCTAAAATCAAACCTTCCCTCGACGCTGAAACACAAACAATAAGTAATCGCCGCGGTAATAACATTGAATTTGTGCACAATGTCACAGAACTTAATATCGCCAACACCTTGCAGCAGATCTACCAGGGAAGTAATATATTGCGCGCAATGACCGACAGTGAAGACATTGGTCTTGTCGGAGCCGTGTATGATGTTAATGGTGGAGACGTTCATTTTAAAGATTTCTCATCAACCTTAAGTCTTTTTAGCAAGAAAAAGACAGGTAACCTCACCGACAAATTGCAAAAATTAATCAACTCAGCATCACAGTAAGGAATGAACATGCGTGCATCACAATGGTTACTAGCCACTCTTAAAGAAACACCGAATGATGCCGAAATTGTTTCTCACCAACTCATGTTAAGAGCCGGGATGATCCGCAAACTGGGCTCAGGGCTTTATACATGGCTACCCTTGGGATTAAAAGTACTACGCAAAGTCGAACAGATTGTTCGCGAAGAAATGAATAACGCCTGTGCCATGGAAATATTAATGCCCGCGGTGCAACCTGCTGAGCTATGGCAAGAAACAGGTCGTTGGGACACCTTCGGCGGTCAGCTCCTTACGATGCGTGATAGTAATGGCCGTGACTACTGCTTTGGTCCCACCCATGAAGAGGTTATCACTGATCTCATGCGTCACGAATTACAGTCTTATAAGCAATTACCAGCTAATTTTTATCAAATCCAAACAAAATTTCGTGACGAAATTAGACCACGATTTGGGGTGATGCGCGCACGTGAGTTCATTATGAAAGATGCCTATTCTTTTCACCTGAATCCAGCGTGTTTACAACGCACCTATGACACCATGTACCAAGCGTATTCTCGTATTTTTGACCGACTTGGACTGAAGTACCGTGCAGTGGAAGCAGACACTGGCGCCATTGGTGGCGCCGTTTCACATGAGTTTCAAGTGTTGGCTGATTCTGGTGAGGATTTAATTTTTTATAGTGACGCGGGTCGTTATGCCGCTAACGTCGAGCAAGCGACGAGCCTCTGTCCAAATAAAGCCACCACCCTGCCACAGGAATCGATACAACAAATAGCCACGCCATCACAAAAAACAATGGCGGAGGTTGCCGAATTTTTACAAATTGGTAAAGAGGATATCGTCAAAACTTTACTCGTTGAGGGAGTAGAACACCCATTAATCGCACTCGTGCTTCGAGGTGATGATGAGTTAAATGAAATTAAAGCAGCCAAACACCCACTCGTTAAATCACCACTCCAATTTGCAGATGACGCGATTATCCTAAAAACAATCGGCGCCCCCATAGGCTCTATAGGACCCGTGAATCTTAACCTCCCCATCATTGTTGATCATCATGCGCTCGCTATGACCTCTTTTGTTTGCGGTGCGAATCAACACAATCAACACTATAGGCATGCCGCCTGGGATCGTGATGCTCATTATCATGAAGCCTATGATTTGCGCCAAGTCAAAGAGGGCGACATCAGTCCAGATGGCCTGGGTACGCTACGGTCATGCCGCGGCATTGAAGTGGGCCACATATTTCAGTTGGGTGATAAATACGCCCAAGCAATGAATGCTTCAGTGATCAATGAGGAAGGTAAACTTCAAACCATGGTGATGGGTTGTTATGGTTTGGGGATTTCACGTGTTGTGGCTGCAGCAATTGAGCAACACCACGACAACAACGGGATCATCTGGCCACAACATATCGCGCCTTTTCAATTAGTCATCATTCCCATTAATGGTCAACGCTCCTCTGCTGTGAAAGAAGCTGCAGATAACCTTTATCAACAATTCAAAACCTGCGGTATAGATGTATTGCTTGATGATCGTAACGAAAGAGCAGGTGTGCTATTTGCTGATCATGACCTCATTGGCATACCACACAGGCTTGTGATCGGCGAACGCAATGTGGCACAAGGACTCATTGAGTATAAAGCTCGTCATCTTGAAAAAACGAGCCTCATTGCCCTTCCAGAGGTCAAGAACTTTGTTGTCAATTTGTTTAACTAAATAAAATAGACTACTTGGGTTTTGGGGTATTACTTTCCGGAACAGCACCTTGATTATCTGAGCGAAATTCCTCCAAAACCCGTCTCATTATAGGAGCAGCCCCAGGGTCTTTCTGTGCGTGTTTCTTTTTGATGGGAACAGCACCCATTTCTACTGGGGCTAATGCTTCAGGCTCCATTGGAGATATTTCTTGCGTTTCTTTTAGAGGAGTTTCAAAACCTCTCTGGGATTGTTTCTTTTTTGTAGGAACAGCGCCCATTTGTATGGGGGCTGCCATTGCAGGTTCTTCCGGCTTTTCTTTTACAGGAGCCCTAGAGGTTGTGATTTCTATTACTGCACCAGAACCACGTGGATGATTTCTAAATTCTATTTCTGCTATATCAGGTTTTTCATATATGGTGTAAAGCTTTCCTGGACCAGCCAATTCGGCACCATGGACAACTTGTGCCATCAGATCACGTAAACCAAGCCCTGCTCCACCAAACAAAGGCGGTATTTCTTTACCGGCTAGTTTTTTTTCAACTCGCTGCTTTTCACTTCCTGCCCCAAGAATATAGGTATCTTTTCCTTCAAGGGTAGCGATCTTTTTTAAAAACTCGACAGGAAAACCTCGCCCATTATCCGCAAGAATGAGGCTGAATCTGTCAGGGTGAGAAGCATCTATAGATAAATTGAGCTCCAATTGAGGATTATCACCCAATATGGCTTCATCCATTACATTTTTTGTAATTTCCACAAAGCTTTTTTTCATGAATTCGTATATCGGTGAATTTGTGATGGCTTTGGCTTCATCTTTACTGAGTTGATGCCGGGAAATAGCGTCGTTTAGAGCACATTCAGCTAATTTTTCCCATAAAATAGCTCCAGAAACTCCAGAAACTTGCTCGGTTAAATTATTCCTAACTGATTTGTGGTTTTCCTTATCTCCACTGAGATAGGTATCAATATAAGGTTGTAAATTTATTTTTAATGTAGCGGAGATTCCTCTCGGATTGGCTTGCATTGTTAAATGCGATAGCGCCGCTGCACTCGCTGTCGTTTTAGGAGCAACTCCCTTGGACTCTAATTCTGAACTTGCCCCTATCCCATCGCTAGAAGGTTTTCTCCTGGACAAACCAGGGTCTTCGGTTCTCACTGGAGGATTCATAAATATACAATTTTAATTTCCATACGTATATTTATAGACCATCACGATGATAAATAATCAATAATGATAGAATTTATTTTTTTTCGTCTATCAAAAATACTTGTTTGGAAAAAATAAATCCAATGCACTGCTACTCCAGTTGGTGAAACTAGAGCGCACCAGGAGCCCAGCTCAGATCCCCCTCTTGTTTTTCTTCTAATCTAAGCTCGCTATTAAACCCAAAGAAATGCCTTATGAACGTGATAATTGCCATAATAATGTTTTGTTGGTTTTTTTCTATCAGATCATACGCCGCCGTTGTTACAGAAGCATCAGAGAGCTTTGTCATATTAAACCCGGTGATGGCTACCATATCGGGTGATATATTTATCTTAACAGAGACTGCAACTGCAGGTTCTCTCGGTTGTTGCATTGGATCTTCCCATACACCCTTAAAAATAAGGTTTGCACTACCATCACACATCACTTCCATTGCAATTTGATAATTGGGGTTTTGAACTAATAAGAAATCATGTTCAAAAAATAGTCCGTCAACTAACTTACCCATAGCAAATTGAAGACCGGCTTGACTCTGTAGAGTCATATTTAAGATTTTATTTTGAAGTGCAACATCAGCGATGCCTCGAGCGTTCAAACATTCGCGAAAAAGACCTATGGTGATTTGACCACCTTGTTTTACTAAAACTACTAGCTCTGGGAAGACGGCATAACTAGATCCTCTTCCAATTTCAATCTCATCAGCTTGAGTAAATTCAGAAATAGAATTTGTTTTCTTATGGTTACTAATGATGGTTTTCATGCTTTCAATTTTTGAAAAAAAACCAAGACCATCTGTTGCATAGGTTAGATTAAGTGTTTTTTTAGCCACAATATACTCCATGGATTTTTATACTATGTCCTTAGAGTATCATTTTTTTATTAAGAAATTATTAAACAGGCATGGTGTGCCATTTTTACCCAACATCAAATGGTTAGCACACTGGCCAATAACTGTCGTGTATAATCATGCTTGGGCTCTGAAAAAATCTGCTCACAGCTCCCCACCTCCACGACTTTCCCATCGCGCATGACCAATACATCATCCGCAATATAAGATACTACCCCCATGTTATGGGTAATAAATAGATAAGACAGCCCACATTCTTGTTGTAGCCATTTCAGCAAATTAAGAATTTGTGCTTGTACGGACATATCAAGCGCACTGGTCGGTTCATCACAAACAAGCAGCTCTGGTTTTGTTGCGAGTGCTCGCGCAATGCAAATACGTTGACGTTGACCGCCAGAGAACTGATGCGGATAACGAGTCAAGCTATTCCGCGCTAAATTCACTTGATCTAATAGTTCATATTGTCTTAAACGAATAGCGGCCGATCCCATACCTTGTGCTTGCAACCCTTCGGCAAGAATGTCATCTACCGTCATCCGTGGATTCATCGATGAGTATGGATCTTGAAAGATGATTTGTATTTTTTTACGAAAATGGCGCAAGGCACGCCCACGCAATGTCGCAATATCTTGATCATTAAAAATCACCCTTCCCGAGGTGATTGCCTGCAACCGCAACAACGCACGGCTAGCGGTCGTTTTCCCACAACCTGACTCCCCAACTAAAGCCAAGGTTTTCCCTCGACTCAAGGTAAACGATAACCCATCAACTGCTTTACAGATCGACGAGGATCGTCGCATGAAGCCTCGCTGAGTACCAAAATGCACGACAAGATTGTCTACTGACAAGATGATGTCGCTCGAATCCCCTGTAGGCCTCCAATCCTGCGTGTTCATGGACAGTGCTGGTGGTTTTTTATGCTCGGGATATAAATGGCAACGCACTAAACTCGCCTCGTTTATGGATTGTAATTGTGGTTCTATCGTTTTGCAGGGAGAAAACGCATGGGCACAACGTGGATGAAATCGACATCCTGTAGGCATTTCATTAAGCGTTGGTACGCTACCTGTCAGCGTTTGTAACTGTTGGCCTCGTTTGGTAAACGACGGTAGAGAAACAAATAACTGCTGGGCATAAGGATGTAGCGGTTCACTAAAAAATGTCTTTACAGGTGCAAACTCAACCATGTGACCCGCATACATAACACAAACTGTATCAGCCATTGCCTTTACGACACCCAAATCATGGGTAATCAACAGCAGACTCATCTGATGTTGGCCCTGTAATTTTTTAAGTAATGCCAAAATCTGTGCCTGGATCGTGACATCAAGGGCTGTGGTTGGCTCATCTGCTATCAATATATCTGGATTGCTTGCAAGAGCCATAGCAATCACGACACGTTGCTTTTGCCCACCAGATAATTGATGCGGATACTGGCTCAATCGTTGCAGAGGCTCAGGCATGTCAACTTCTGTTAGCAATGCCAACAGTTTTGCTTGCAGCAACTCACGATCCACCTGTTGGTGTGCTTGTAGAGCCTCAGCTAATTGTTCACCAATACTCAGCACAGGATTAAGTGCTGTCATCGGCTCTTGAAAAATCATCGCCAACTTACGCCCACGTAAACAACGCATGACGCACTCAGGGAGATTCAACAGATCACGGCCACCGAAATGGATAGCACTCTGCCTACCATAAACCCCATTGTTGGGTAAAAGTCGCATCAGAGCGAGAGAGGTCAATGACTTACCGCAGCCTGACTCCCCAACCAAGGCAAGCGCCTCCCCGGGATTTAAACAAAAACTCACATCATCCACCGCAGTGATTGTTCGCTGTGCGGTTTGAAAACCAATGCTTAAGTGGTTGACTATAGCAATCTCTGTCATTTAGAATCTCAAAAAAATAATATACCCTCTTTTAAAAACCCCAAGCTCAGCTTGAGTCGCTCACCATACGTTATGATCATAACCCATCGTTAACTCGTATTATTTACTTTATAGCTGATAGGATCAACTTGGTCTAAAATACAGGGCAAGAACATCATTTTGGAAGTCCATATTTCTCAGAATTGTGTATAATGCGCCAACTCATACTATTTAAGACTAGTTTATGCTACGCATATTTCAGTTTACCAGTTTAATGTTATTTTCTTATCTTGCGCTAGCCAGCCCACGTGCACCCCTTTACCAAGTCGACATGATTGTATTTACCCATCTACAAGCGTCAATGACATCAGCTGACAACGATGAGGCGCCACTATTAATGCCTGCGGTAAACCATGCTATCCCGCTACAAGCAAATACAGGCAATAAGCAAACGCCTTACCATATTTTACCTTCATCTGCATCGCACTTACGCAGTGAATATTGGGCATTGAACCGCAAGCCTCAATACCAAATACTTTTTCATTATACGTGGCTCCAACCGCGCAACAACCAACGACCTGTCGCTTTATCACAAATGAATACAGGGGGCTGGAACGTAGAGGGTACCTTAAGAATACGACAGAGCAATTATTATTTACTCGATACAAAATTGCTTTTTTCAGCACCACACAGCACGCAAACAGCTTTTGTTTTTGCACAAAAACATCGCTTGAAGCCTGGTGTTGTCTACTACCTTGATCATCCACAGGCAGGCATGTTAATTAAAGTCCACCAAATTACTTAATGCATTATGACTATGATTAGCATGTCCATTATCAAACCACAAAGCCGCTTCGTCATTTGGATAGTGAGTGTATCCTTCGTCTTATTTCAATTTTTTTTGCAACTCTCTTCCGGTGTAGTGATCGGTGCCATCATGCACAACAATCACCTGTCAGCGTTAATTTCAGGTGTATTAAGCGGCTCCTTTTATATTGTATATACTGGTTTACAAATCCCAGTCGGCATACTTTTTGACCGTAAAAGCGCCCGTCTTTTGCTGGCAACTAATGCTCTTATCTGTAGTGTTGGCTGTTTTATATTTGCAGCGAGCTATGGATTAGTGGGACTCTTTCTTGGGCGTATGCTCATTGGCGCCGGATCGGCTTTTGCATTCATCGGTTTATCGCATGTGTTACGTCAACATTATGCAACTAAGCAATTTGCTTTCATGATTGGTTTATCTGAAACATTAGGCTTTCTTGCCACGGTGATTGGCATGATTGCAATGGGTGCGCTCGTTGCACAGTGGGGATGGCGTGGCTTTATCAATAGTGCTGGGATTGTAGGCTTGCTCATCTCCTATTTATGTTGGACATGTATTCCTGCAAACGCCCAACAATTACCGCCGCCCAAGTCATATGGACAACAACTTTTACAAATTTTATCTAATGGGAAGGCCTGGATCAATGGGATTTTTGTTGGCTTGTGCTTTACTGTTGTTACTGTGTTTGGCGCGCTTTGGGCTGTCCCTTTTATCCAAATAAAGCTCCACTGTAGTTTGCAAAAAGCAAGCGCAATTAATGCCATGTTTTTTCTCGGAACAGCGCTAAGTTGTCCCTTGTTTGGCTTTCTGTCAGCGCAGCTGAGCAAACGCAGGCCTCTGATATTAGGTTCCTGTCTTTCGACTGCTTTCTTGTTTTTAATTCTGCTTTATATACCAACACAGAGCGATGCCTTGATTGCTTTTTTGATGTTTATGGTGGGGACATGCTGTGGTGCTTATATGCTTGCTTATACTATAGCCAATGAGTTGGCCCCGGTGGACTCGCTATCAACATGTACCGGCTTTACAAATATGCTTGCAGTGGTCACGACGCCTTTGCTACAGCCGCTAATCGGTTACTTGCTTGATACCTTTAATCAGACCGGAATCTATACCTTAGCCAATTATCAAATGGCACTTCTCGCGATTCCTGTATCATTACTAATAGCCAGCATCCTCGTGTGTTTTTTACCTGAAACAACTTAGCTCTATTGGGTTGCGATACTACCCACCTAGCGTATCCTTACTCAGCATGCAAAAACCAGGTGCCTTCTCATCGGCAACAAATCCCGCTACCACTGAATTTTGTTTGATGTAATCAGAAAGAACCAAATGAAGATGGGGTGATGCAACCCGGATATGCCAAGGACCCTCTTTAGGATCTTGCTTTACATTGATAAACTGCGACATCCGCGCCGATATACCCTGCTCATCAAACCACCCAGCCACCGCCCCGCGTAAAGCATCGGTTTCATTTAAATTGACTGAATAGAAACCACTTCCATCATTGAATCGACATAACACACCCGTGAAAGGATGATTTTTATCTTGTTGCGCGGTCACTGACACCTGTCGAAACCAAGCATTCTTTGCAGTAACAAATTGCTCCTTACTGTCATTTCCTGCTTGCACATGTCCATTCAAATGACTAGTTTGGTTAACAAGCAACAGAACGCCTGGACTCAGATCTTGCGCAACCGGAATAGAATCAGTTTGTTTTAACATATCGACTTTAAAATTAAACCCTTTGTGATCTTCTGTTTTCAGACCAAAAATCCAACTGTTATTGATGGGGTTAAAGCGCAAAAAAGAACGACCAACACGCCAATTATTAGGTGTATGATCTTCAATGATCGCCTGGCTCTCATCAAGCAGGATAACCTGCTTGCTTTGACCGTCAAAAAGAGCGGCTATGGAATGAAATTGCAGGCCATTACGCTGCATTTGAAAAAAATACCCATAGTTTTCCCCACTTTCATTGGTCACTACCCCAGAAAATACCCAATTCGCATGGGTAGGTGTAGGGGGCGTGGGGTTCGACTCCTCAACAACCTCCGCAGCATATATAGAACTCGCTATGAGTAAAAAAATACATGCAAACAACGTACAGAAGCGCTTGTGAATCATGTTATATACCCTTGTAATTGTTTGTGCCGCCACAATGCATCCCAAAAATTATTATCAACCTTCGCTTCAACGGGTAAAAAATACATCAACTCCGTTGCAAACGGCTGGCATTTTACCGCATCTTTTTCAGTCATCACTACCATTTTCTCAGTGACCTGAAGTTCCTCTTTGCGAAACCGATGATGATCATCAAAAGAATAGGCGTTAAATCCCACACCTAAATCCTCAAGGAGTGAAAAAAATCGCTGCGGATGACCAATTGCAGCAATAGCCGCTACTGGATTTGTTAATTCCTTGAGTTTTATAGGCTTTCCATTAGCAAGCCCTGTGATCTCTCCTGGCAATAAATCCATACGGTACGTGTTTAGCCTGTTGGGTAGTACATCCTGTAAGATTAACGCATCGGCAGAAGTTTCAGCCCCATTGATAACAATAAAATCAGCGTCTTGCAAACGCTGAACGCCTTCGCGTAATGGTCCTGCGGGCAAACAAAGCCCATTACCTACACCGCGTCGCCCATCAATGACGACGATCTCAATGGCTCGCCCCATCGCATAATGCTGTAACCCATCATCACTGATAATGATTTGGCTTTGATATTTATCCAAGAGGTATTGCACCGCATCTGCACGTTTCGGGGCAATCACCACCGGACAGCCTGTTTTTTTAGCCAGCAGCAACGGCTCATCACCCACCGCGTCGGCCTCTGCCGTCACACACACTTCATGTGGAAAATGTCCAACACGTGCACCATACCCGCGGCTCACAATGCCAACGCGCACACCACGAGCTTGCAACTGCGTCGCTAAAGCAATCACCAGTGGTGTTTTGCCAACCCCTCCTACCGTTAAATTACCCACAACAATAATCGGCACAGGAAATTGCCGTTGCCGAACATGCTTAAGATAATAACGGCGAAGCGCAACTATCATGCGATACGCTATCGCCAAAGGCAATAAAAACCAACGCAATGGGTGGCGAGTGTACCATAATGTATCAACAACCCATGTCTTGAATTTAACGGCTCTCTGGAGTCGCATTAAATAACCACTGCTTCTTCATGCTCTACGCCCATTTGTTGCACTTGATATAATTTAGCGTAATAACCATTTAATGCAAGTAATTGCTGATGACTACCTTGTTCAGCTACGCAACCCTGGTGCATAACAATAATTTTGTTTGCGCGCTTAATGGTTGATAATCGATGGGCAACCACCATGGTTGTCCTATTTTTCATCAATTTTTCTAGTGCCGCCTGGATATATCGCTCAGACTCACTATCCAGTGCGGAGGTTGCCTCATCAAGAATCAGGATAGGCGCATCTTTCAAAATAGCTCGGGCAATCGCTAGGCGTTGCCGTTGACCACCGGATAAAAGCACACCATTTTCACCAATACGTGTGTCGTACCCTTGTGGCAAATGTTGAATGAATTCATCGGCATGGGCAAGTTTCGCAGCATCCATGATTTGCTTGCGGCTCACATCAAAGCGACCATAAGCAATATTGTTGGCCAGCGTGTCATTAAACAGCGTCACATGCTGACTCACTAAGGCTATTTGCTCCCGCAAGGAACGACGTGACAATTCATTAATAGGGATGCCATCAAGGGTAACCTGGCCAGAAGTAACCTCATAGAATCGGGGGAGCAAGCTGGTAATAGTCGTCTTCCCGCTACCAGAATGCCCAACCAACGCCACTGTTTCCCCGGCATTGATATTAAAATCTACGTCGTGTAATATCTGCGGCCCCTGACGATAAGCATAAGATACCCGCGAAAATTCAATGGTTCCCCGAGCCCTTTGCTCTAATGTAATACCTTCATTAGACTCAACCATTTGGTCCAGTAAAGAAAAAACGCTCTCAGCCCCCGCGAGTCCACGCTGAATGGCCGCGTTTAAGGTCGTTAGCGTTTTCATTGGTTTGATTAATTGCAGCATGGCAGCAATAATGGCAAGAAACGATCCTGCTGTAACAACAATAACGGTCGCTAATTTGATAGCGGCAAAAATAATCATAGCAATACCGATAGCGATGATGCATTGCACCCCCGACACATTGATTGCTTTACTAACGGCCACTTTCATATCGTTACGACGAGACACTTCTGTGGCTTTGTTGAACTTGTCTACCTCATATTGTTCGCCATCAAAAATACGCACCACACGATATCCGTCAATCACTTCACCCGCAATCTCGGTGACGTCACCCATTGACTTTTGCACTTTATGACTAATATGGCGCACACGCTTATTCGTAAAATTGACCAGCAAGCCGATAAAAGGAATTGTCAGCAAAAACATCAAGGACAACTGCCAACAAATCACCATCATCACGGTTAACAACCCTATCACTAAACAGGTGTTTTGCACAAAATCAGTCAATGCATCGGCACTCACTTGCGCGACCTGCTCAACATCATAAAGAATCTTAGACAACAGTTGT
>SXGU01205244.1_pt1 | contig 18532 bp, 13 predicted proteins | sample 3174531 | NCBI WGS metagenome assembly SXGU01 (sample SAMN11356863, study PRJNA531348) | freshwater metagenome | isolation source: freshwater sample F1-140 | place: China: Fuxian Lake, Yuxi | collected 2017-12-25 | reverse complement strand
TGAAGCAATGGAGAAAATGGGCAAGGCGATCGATCACGTCCAGGCACAATTTCTTGGCGTACGAACAGGGCGCGCAAACGCGTCGCTAGTTGAGAAGTTACAGGTCGAGTACTACGGGGCATTCGTGCCACTGCAACAACTAGCGTCGTTTCAGGTGCCTGAAGCGCGCATGCTTGTGGTTAAACCGCATGATCGCGGTTCGATTGTCGCAATCGAGCGTGCTCTGCAGTCGAGCGATCTCGGTTTGTCGCCGAGCAACGACGGCGTCGTGATCCGTCTCAATTTTCCGGCACTGACCGAGGAGCGACGCAAAGAGTTCGTCAAACTCGTCAAAAATATGGCTGAAGAAGGTCGCGTGGTCGTGCGCAGTGTTCGTCGAGATGCGCGCAAGATCCTCGAGACAGCTCAAAAAGACGGGGATATCTCGCAGGACGATCTGGATCGTGCAGAAAAAGAACTTGAACAACTGACCCACGGCACGATTGAGGCTGTTGACAAGGCGTTCGCGCGCAAAGAGCACGAATTGCTAGAGGTATAAACTTTAATCAGTGAGTGCTTAGAGGGGATATTTAAAATGAGCGATGACACCAACAACGAAAACCTTGACGACACGACGAACTCTGCAGAGCGCAGCGGCAGTGATTCGACCGTGGACTTTGGCGATGAATTTGGCGTGGTTAAATTCGCCGACGACGACGACAGTGCGCCGGCGATTTCTTTTCCGGAGAGCCAAACAGATCAGTTGCCACACTGGACAGAGCCAGCAACGGGCGAGTTGCCAAAGTTCATAGCCGCAACTGAAGACACGATTTCGCCAACGCCAAGTGCCGGGACTGCTCGGCCTCGCGTTAATGTGACAGGCTCGACTCGCCGAGTTGATCCATCCCCGCCGCCACCTGTCGCGCGACCTGCGCGTGAGGGTCGAGTCTCAATTGGGTCAGACCCAACTGACGAAAGAAATCGACCGAACACATCAGGTGGTCTGTCCCGACGCGACGTGACTGGTGAAGCGACGCGAGATACAACAGCAAGCTCGCAGACCGGGCGCCCAACACAAGTTCGTCGCGCACGGCCAAGTGATCGCAGTGATTCTGGCACGGGACCCCGACCTAAACCACGGGGTGGTTTAAACGCGCGTGCGGGTTCTGGGTCGCGAGATTTACCGACGGCAACAGCAGTCGGTGCTTTGCTGTTGGCAGTTTTTATTGCGACAATTCTGATCGGCCCGGTTGCAGTAATTGTTTTATTGGTGATAGTTCTCGGAGTTGCCGCGGTTGAATTTTTCACTCAGACCACTGCCACTGGCTATCAGCCTGCGTTAATTGTTGGTGTTGCGGGATGCATCGCCGCACCGTTGGTGGCATATTGGATCGGAGACGGTGCGTTGCCGCTCGTGTTCGTGTTTGCGTTTGTCGCTGCAGCAGTAAGTTTTATCGGCACCAGTTCGGTCGAAAGTGGGCCGGTGCCAAACCTCGGGTTGACCCTGTTGGGTCTCGTGTGGATCGGACTTTTCGGTTCGTTTGGCGCACTTATTTTGCGATTCTCAAATTCGGGACCCGGTTATGAAAATGTCGGTACCGACATGCTATTCATTTTGGTTGTCGGCATCATCGCCAATGATACGGCGGCGTATTTTGTTGGTGCCGCAACCGGTCGCACTCCACTGCGCGCATGGATCAGCCCGTCGAAAACCATGGAAGGTTTTGTGGGTGGAACAATCGGTACGTTCATCGCAGTCATTATGGTCGGTCTGCAAAGCGGCACTTTGACAAAACTCAGCGAGTGGCTGATCATCGCCCTTGTAATTTCGATTGTTGGCCCGATTGGTGACTTAACCGAGTCGATGTTCAAACGCAATATGGATATCAAAGACTTCGGCACCATTCTTCGTGGGCACGGTGGAGTATTGGATCGTTTTGACAGCATGTTGTTTGCGTTACCATTCGTTTACTACACCATGCTGGTGCTCACTCCCTGGGCTAGTTGAGCCGCAGTGCGTGTTGCGATTGCAGGATCAACAGGGTCAATTGGTAAACAAACTCTTGAAGTAATTCGATCGACCAGGGAGGTCGACAAGTATCAAGTTGTTGGGCTCAGCGCCAATTCGTCGGTCGTGGACATTGTTTCTCAGGCGCAGAGTTTCAAGCCTGCGGTTGTGGCGATTGCCGACCCGGCGGCAAGAAAAAAAGTTGCCGAACGACTAAAGCTCACCGACCCAAAAATTGAGGTCGTAGATGACGCGACGCAACTAGCAGCGCTCGCCGACGTGGTCGTCAACGGTGTTGTTGGCTTTGCCGGACTGAGCGTGACCATGTCGACTCTAAAAAGTGGTAAACGACTGGCGCTTGCCAACAAAGAGAGTTTGATCGCTGCGGGGCCGGTAGTGGCACCACTGCGAAAAACTGCCGGCGCAGAAATTATCCCCGTTGATAGTGAACACTGTGCGATACACCAGTGCTTGCGCAGTTCGCAGAACTTCCCACGTGATCTGTCGAGACTCTTGCTGACCGCTAGTGGCGGGCCGTTTAGAGGTCGGTCGCGTGACTCGTTGAAAGATGTTTCGGTGGCTGACGCGTTGAAGCACCCAACTTGGTCGATGGGGCCAAAGATCACAATCGATTCTTCTACTTTGATGAACAAAGGTCTCGAGGTAATCGAGGCTCACGAACTTTTTGGCGTTAGTTACGATGCCATCAGCGTTGTGGTGCATCCGCAGTCGATTGTGCATTCAATGGTCGAGTTTCGCGATGGGACGACGATCGCGCAACTTTCAATGCCTGATATGAAGTTGCCGATTGCTTACGCTCTCGACTACCCGAATCGGTCAACCAGTAGTTTCGGCGTCATAGATTGGGCCGAACTTTCTCGACTCGATTTTGAGAAACCAGACCGTGACACATTTCGCTGTCTCGACCTTGCTTACCAAGCAGGTCGAATTGGTGGTACGGCGCCTGCGTGGTTGAGTGCCGCCAACGAAGTTGCAGTCGAAACTTTTTTGGCTGGAGGCCTCAAATGGTCGGAGATTCCGAGCATCATTGAAGCAACTATGCAACACCATGATGGTCAAATACCAAAAACGGTCGACGATATTTTAGAAGCCGACCGAATGGCGCGTGAATGGGCGATGAAGGAGACAAAGTAATTGAGTTCGTTTTACACTAAATTTCGTGACGAGATGGCTGCGGGTGGTGCAGCCGATCTACAAAAAAATAATTCTGTGGCGAGCATAATTGCTGGCGCCGTAGTCGTTGGGCTGCTGGTTTGGCTGGGTGTAAAGAATCCGTGGTCGCTGGTTTTCGTAGCAGGCTTAATCGTCTCGGTTTTTTTGCATGAGCTCGGCCACTTTCTGACTGCTCGACGCAGCGGCATGAAGGTGACGCAGTTCTACATGGGCATGGGACCACGGGTGTTCAGTTTTCAGCGCGGCGAGGTCGAATTTGGTTTGCGCGCTCTGCCGGTTGGTGCCTTCGTGCGTATCGTGGGCATGAACAATTTGGATGAGTCCGATCCGCAAGACGAGCCCCGCACGTATCGCCAGCAGTCGTATCCGAAGCGAATGCTCGTGATCACTGCCGGCAGCTTGATGCATTTGATAATTGCAATCGTGTTATTCATTGGCATCTACTCGACCGCTGGTCGATTCAGCGATACGGGCAAACTATTGATTTATGGTGCGCCAGCAATTGACTCGGCTGCAGCAAAAATTGGTTTGCGTGAAGGCGATCAAATTGTGGCGATCGATGACAAGCAGATAACTTCACGAAGCGAATTAATTTTCGCAATCGTTGAGAATCAGCCAGGAGCAATCGTCACCATTAAATATCTGCGCGAAGGTCAGGTGGGCGTCGAGCAGGTTGCACTCGGTGCAAACCCAGTCAACCCGAAGGTCGCATTCTTGGGTGTTGCATCAGACTCATATCGTTATGTGCGCCAAAATCCATTTGATTCGGTGCGACTTGGGCTGTTTGATGTTGCTCGAACCGCGAGAGATTCCGTATCGGGTCTAGTCGTGGTGCTCAATCCGAAAAACATTTTCTCAAATGTCGTCGCCGACGAACCAGACATGATGACTCGGCCAACGACGGTTGTGGGGGCAAGTCAAGTTGGCGGAGAGATCGGTCGCAGCGAGGGCCTCAAGGGTGTTCTGATGTTGCTCGCCAGCGTCAACATTTTTGTAGGGGTATTCAACATGATGCCGCTTTTGCCATTTGATGGTGGTCATGCGGCAATTGCCACATACGAGCGCATTCGTTCGCGTCGTGGGCGCGTTTACCGTGCAGATGTCGGCAAGATGATTCCGGTGGCCACGACCGTGGTGATTTTGCTCGTAACGTTGATGTTTGCGGGCCTTTATTTAGATATCACGAGCCCGCTCGGCTAAAAAAATTCTGAGATTTGGGTGCGCACATGATGAAAAGTGATTCAAAAAATTACCAGCGCAAAAAGACCCGTCAAATTCAGGTCGGCAAAGTTTTGGTAGGCGGTGGCGCGCCGATCAGCGTGCAGTCGATGACGATCACAAAGACGGCCGATGTCGAAGGCACGCTGCAACAGATTTATGCGCTGGCGGCGGCGGGTTGCGACATCGTGCGCTGCACTTGCAACGATGCGGCTGCCGCCGAGGGCTTGGCCAAAATCGTGCCGCGCTCGCCAGTGCCAATCATCGCCGATATTCATCATCAATACCGCATGGCGCTTGCTGCACTTGAAGCGGGTGTGCATGGTTTGCGTCTCAACCCCGGCAATATCCGCAAACCAGAACACATCAAGGCGGTCGCCTCAGAGGCTCGCGATCGGGGCGTGTCAATTCGAATCGGCGTAAACGGCGGATCATTAGATTCAGATCTTTACGAAAAGCACGGTGGTCTAACAGCGTTGGCGATGGTCGAATCGGCGCAGCAAGAGTTGAGATATTTTGAAGAAGTTGACTTTGATTTGGTGAAGATTTCGGTCAAGGCTTCGAATGTCGTGTTGATGGTCGAGGCTTATCGCATGCTGAGTGAGATCACTGATTTTCCGTTGCATCTTGGTGTCACTGAGGCGGGGCCACTGCCCGGGGGTTTAGTAAAAGCCACGGCGGGTATCGCCACATTGTTGCTTGAAGGCATTGGTGACACGATTCGCTACAGCCTTACGGCCGACCCGATTGAAGAAGCCCGAGCTGGTCGGCTGTTGCTTGAATCTCTTGGGTTGCGCGAGCGAAAAAATGTCGACTTGATCGCGTGTCCGAGTTGTGGTCGAGCAGAAGTTGACGTGATCGACATTGCCCAACGTGCGCAACAGGCTTTCGCTGACAAAAAGTTGCCGCTTCAAATTGCAGTTATGGGTTGTGTGGTCAATGGTCCTGGTGAGGCCCGTGAAGCCGACTTGGGCATCGCCGCAGGCAACAAACGCGGGCACTTGTTTGTCAAAGGGCGCAATGTCGCCGTCGTGCCAGAAAGTGAAATGGTTGAGGCCTTAGTTGAGTGGGCGACTTTTATTCACGAGCACGGCACGGATGCTGCGTTGAAACGGGTCGACACCACGATTGCCGAGCGAGAAGCGGCGAAAGATCGCAATGCTGCGCTGGCAGAAAAAGGCGACGACGCAAACAATGATCAAGAGCGAATCGTCGAAATTCGTCGCACGGTCGCTGAGAAGTAGTCAGTTTTTAGCAAACAACTGGTTGTGGCTGTGTTGCAAGGTAGTTGGCAAGCGAAGTAGTTGACGTTTAGTCAGTGCAGGCAGTCGCCTGCGGACGGCAAGCGACTGTGGAAGTTGAGCCACCAGGCCAAATGTTTCGCATCGCTGAATTGCTCGTTCGAGCGAACCCGAACCATGGCGAAAGGCGAGCCCGAGTGCCGCCGCCGTGTCGGACAAGTCGAGGCAGTATCCGTTTGGAAAAATCTCGAGTTCGCGCGACAGATATCGCAGCACCCATGTGGCGCTGGGGCCGATGACGCCGAGCCAATATGTTTCGACATAGTCGCCACACGCGTCAAAACCAGATGTGGTCAATACGGGGTCAGCCCAATCAGAGACAAAGATTTCGGTGTTTGTGAAGTCGCAAATGTTTGGAGCCATAGTGATTTGTGTGCGTCTGTTCGAAGTTTGGCTGGCAATTCACGGCAGAATATCGTGGTGGAAAGTTACGGCATCGACCAGGCAGTGCGCACAGCCAAGCAAATTCTTGCAGCATCTTCGAAAATAACCGTGTTGACCGGAGCAGGCATTTCAACTGACTCGGGGATTCCAGACTTTCGTGGACCGAATGGTTTATGGACCAAGAATCCCGATGCTGAGCGGGCAGCGACGCTGCAGTTTTATTTGCAAGACCCGCAACTGCGCCAGAGGTCTTGGCAAAATCGCGCGAAATGGATCAACAACAACCCACAACCAAATGTCGGTCATCGTGCGTTGCTTTCGATTGAAAAGCGCGAGGCACTCGTTGCCATCGTCACACAAAACGTCGATGAGTTGCATCAGCAAGCGGGTCACGACCCGAGCAAGGTTCTAGAAGTACACGGCACTTTGCATCGCACATGTTGTTGGGGTTGCAGAGATCGCCGTTCGATGGCTGAAGCACTAGACCGAGTTTTGGCGGGCGATCCAGACCCCAAGTGCGAACTTTGTGGCGGCATTCTCAAGAGTGACACGATCTTGTTTGGTCAGTCGTTGGATCAAGATGTGATGGACCGCGCAATGCAGGCGAGCACCGATTGCGACGTGTTTTTGGCCGTCGGTACTTCTCTTTCGGTTTTTCCGGCGTGCAACACTTTGCCGAGAGCAAAAAGTTCTGGCGCCAAAGTAATCATCGTCAATGGTCAGCCAACTGAAATGGATAACTACGCCGAAGTGATTGTGAACGCGCCGATTTCTGAAGTTTTGCCGGAAATTTGTGGCGTCGTGGAATCTTGACAAAAACGGTAGGGTATTGGTATGTCTAGTTTTCGCGAACTACTCGCTGCTGCCAAGTCGAAGATTCAAGAGGTCGACACGCAGACCGCCGCAGAAAAAATCGCTGCGAAGCAAGTCGTGGTTTTGGATGTCCGTGAGCCCGAAGAGTTCGACCAAGGTGCGTTGAAAAATGTTGTGCATATTCCGCGCGGGCATCTTGAGGCTCAAGTCGAATCGAAGATCGTCGACAAAAATTATCCAGTAATCGTCTATTGCGCAGGCGGGGTGCGCAGTGCGTTTGCCGCCGAGACGCTGCAAGAATTGGGCTATACCAGCGTGCTCAGCATGGCCGGTGGCTTCGGCAAATGGAAGGATGAAGACCGCGAGTGGTCAACACCGGCACAGTTGTCGCCAGAGCAGAAAAATCGATATCAACGCCATGTGTTGTTGCCCGAAGTCGGCATTGAAGGCCAGACGAAGTTGCTTTCGGGCAAGGTGCTGTTGCTGGGCGCTGGTGGGCTTGGCTCGCCAGCGGCGATGTATTTGGCGGCCGCCGGTGTCGGCACGTTAGGCATCGTGGATATGGACGTAGTTGATGCGTCCAATTTACAACGTCAAATTTTGCACAACCTTGATCGGGTTGGAGACCGCAAGGTTGACTCGGCGAAAAAAACTTTGACGATGCTCAACCCCGATGTCGATGTCGTTACTTATGACACGCGGCTTTGCGCCGAGAATGTAATCGAAATCCTGTCGGGTTACGACGTGATTGTGGATGGTGCGGATAACTTTCCAAGTCGGTATCTGCTCAACGATGCCAGCGTCAAACTCGGCATTCCGGTTGTGCACGGTTCAATATTCAGATTTGAAGGCATGGTCAGTGTGTTTCACCCGATTCTTGGCCCGACATATCGCGACATGGTGCCAGAACCGCCACCGGCAGAATTGGCCCCGAGTTGTGCCGAGGCTGGAGTGCTGGGTGTGTTGCCCGGGATCGTCGGTTCGATTCAAGCACTGGAAGCGTTGAAGCTAATTCTCGGGCTGGGCGATTCGTTGATCGGCAAAATCTTGACGATCGATACGACCGAGATGTCGTTTCGCACTTTCAAGTTGCAACGTGATCCGAAGAATGCTGTGACGCATGACAATCGAGAGAGAATTCAAATTCGTGATCTCGAAGGTGCCTGCGCACCGTGGCTCTCAAAATAATTGCTTAGCCACCAAGCCAGATATCTAGTTGAACTCTGTCGCACGACCTCAAGTCGTATGATTATCTAGTGCGATTTGCCATTGTCGGGGCTGGGTTTTCAGGGGCAGTTGTCGCTCGAGAATTGGCGCAGGCGGGCCACGAAACCATGGTTTTTGATGCCCGTGACCATGTTGCCGGCAATTGTTTTACGGCACGTCACGACACTGGCGTGATGATCCATAAATATGGTCCACACATTTTTCATACGCAACACGAACATGTTTGGGAGTACATCAATCGTTTCGGCGAAATGATGCCGTATCGGCACAAAGTCAAGGCGCTCTCGCAGGGTGCAATGTATTCGTTGCCGGTGAACCTAAAGACGATCAACCAGTTTTTTGACCGCGATTTTGATGCCCAGCAAGCCGAAGAATTTATTCAGAGCAAGGCAGACACGACGATCACCAATCCTGTTTCATTCGAAGACCAAGGTTTGCGATTCGTCGGTCGCGAGTTGTACGAGGCGTTTTTCGCGGGGTATACGTCAAAGCAGTGGGGGGTCGATCCAAAAGAATTGCCCGCAAGTATTTTGGCGAGACTGCCCGTGCGCTTTACGGAAGACGATTCATATTTCAACCATCCGTATCAGGCGATACCCAAAGATGGTTATACACCGATAGTCGAGGCGATTCTGGATCACCCGTTGATTTCAGTGCGGCTCGACACGAAGTTTGTGCCGAGTGCGTCAAGCGAATTTGGTGAATTCGACCATGTTGTCTGGACCGGGCCAATCGATGCGTACTTCAATTATGAATTCGGACGATTGGGTTACCGAACCCTGGATTTTTTACCAGAGGTGACTGACGGCGATTATCAGGGTCACCCAGTTGTCAACTACTGCGATGTTGAGGTGCCGTATACGCGAATCACCGAGCACAAACACTTCGCACCTTGGGAGACCCACGCTCGAACGGTTGTCTATCGCGAGTTTTCACGACTTTGTGGCGAGACCGATACGCCTTACTATCCGATTCGATTGGTCAAAGAAAAAGAGCAGTTGATGCAGTATGTGCAACGGGCTCGCAGCGCCAAAGGTGTGACATTCATCGGCCGACTAGCAACCTACCGTTATCTGGATATGGATGTGACGATTCATGAAGCATTGTCGGCGTCAAAAGTGATGCTTGATTGTTTGACCACGAAAAAATCACTGCCGAGTTTTTCGGTTGATCCGATGGCGTGAGATGAACAATTTTTTATTGCAAAGACTGACCCTGCCACGTGAAGAGACGACCGAACCGTTGCTATATGTGCGCACCGAGGGTGATGCATCGATCGCGGATGGTCGGGCTGTTTTGCGTGCCGGAGCTGAACTCAGTTTTGACACTTCGTTTGGGGTTTTTGCCGCCGGTCGTTGGCGACGACTGAGCACCATCGACAACCTCTTCGTCAGTATTTTCGCAATCGGATCTGGCCGAATCGAAATTGTGGGCGTTAGTGCCAAGTTGTTCGGCTTGAAACAAACAGAAAAAGTCGTTGCCTCGGCCGTCATTGCGTCGAATGGCAAGACGACGATCGAAGTGCCAGATTTTTCTGGAGGGAATTCTGGAAGTTATTTTGTTCGGCTTAGCGCTGAGCAGACCGATGTTGTCGTTACCGGGGGAGAATGGACCACGACCACGGATGTTGCGCGCGACATCAGGCTTTCGCTGTCGATAACCACTTTCAATCGCCAAGATTATGTCAAGCCGACCGTGGCGAAAGTTTTGCACCTTGAAAAAACGATCGAAACATTGCGCGGCAAACTGCGCGTGCTCGTTGTCGACAACGCACGAAATATTGAGTTCGACACCGAACAAAATGCGCCGATGACGGTCGTGCAGAATCCGAATTTGGGCGGTGCTGGTGGGTTCGCTCGCGGGATCATTCATCTGCGTAACGAAGGTTGGTCGACGCATATTTTGTTGATGGACGACGACATCACTCTCGAGCCAGATTCCCTCGTGCGAACCTTTGCATTGTTTAGTTTCGCGCGAGACGAAAAATTGTGTATTCATGGAGCGATGCTCAGCGAAGAGCGTGGTTGGATGCAGTTTGAAGCAGGCTCGAAATATCGTTGGCGATCGCTGTATCCGTTGCGGGCGATTGGTCGTGAAGACGACCTGCGTGAGCGCAAATTAGTGCTGCGCGATGCGCGCGAAAGGAAGTTCGCGTACACGGCTTGGTGGTACACGGCGTTTCCGGTGATGATCACGCGAGATAACCCGTTGCCAATTTTTGTGCGTGGTGACGATGTGAGTTATGGCTTGCTGCATACCGGCAAGCACAGCGTTACCTTGAACGGCGTGATCGTCTGGCACGCTGACTTCGGCCTGAAAAACAACCCGTCTTCTTTGTTTTACGAAAAACGCAATTTTGCGATCATTGACACTCTCGTGTTCGATCGCCATCACTGGTGGCACTTGGCGCGACGATTCATTGCACTGAGTTTTCGCAATCTGTTCTCGATGCGTTACGCCAGCGTCGAATACATGATTCGCGGTGTACGTGCATACCTGCAGGGCCCGGCGGCGTTGATCGCCACGGATCACTCTGCGCTGCACGACGAATTGCGCAAAGTATCTGAGGAAAAGCCCGCAACGCTCTCTGCAGAATTGGCTGCGGTGAAAATCACCAAACCAAGAATCAAGCCGATTCGTTTGATTGGTTTTGCGCTGGCCGTGCCACTCATCGGCGGTTACATACTGCCCAGGGCGCTACGTCGTGACGTTTTGAGAACTGCACCGATTGACTCGCGAGCGGTGGGGTTGGCTACCAGATACAACCGAATTTTGTATCGCCACGACAGACTGCCTGAAGGTTTCGTGGTTGAGCGCGACTCACGTCGATTTTTTTCGTTGTTGCGGGAAGTCTGCGTCGTGACCAAAGAAATTGCGCTGAATTATCGTCGACTCAAGCGCGAATATCGCGATGCTTATCCGACTCTTGTGAGCGACGAGAGCTGGCAAAAAAAATTTGGCAACTGATTAATTTATTTAGCGAGCGTTGCGCTGGCAGCCAGCAGCGAAAGCCAAGTTGTACGGTCGATCACACCAGTTTGTTTGAGCCCGACCCTTTTTTGAAAGCGCTTGAGTTGTTTAACCGTGCCAGAACCAAAGATTCCGTCTGCTTTCATTTTAATTTTGAGCACACGAGCGAGCGCTGTTTGAGCCGTGGCAACAGATGTATGGCGCGAGTTCTGACTGAGTTTGAAAGTTGTCGTGTCGATGCCGAGAAGGCTCAAGACTGCGACGTCAGCGATGCCGTCTATTGGCAGACCGTTGAGTTCTTCGAGTTTGCTCACGGCGCTTGTTGTGCCTTTGCCGAATGCGCCATCGGTGGCAAGTTTCTGTTTCTTTTTCAAGCCGAGGGCGACGTTCAGTGCCTTTTGCAACTCAGCAACCGGCTCACCGCGGTTGCCAACGGCCAGAGGTACCGCCAATGGCAAGACGCTGTCTGGGTTTGGCGTGATCAGTCCTTGGGCACGAAGGTCGTCGAGTTGCTTGCGCAAAAATAGCGTGAACTCGGCGCGCCCAGTGGTCGTCAGATGAATGTCGTCGCTGAACCAGCGCGAAGCCGAAGGGTCGCTGCTGGCCGCGTTCCAGTCGAGGACCGAAACATTAGGGTTGGTTTGTGCGGCGGCCGCCAACGCGGCGTTTGACAATGCATAGTTCTGTGAAGCGCGACGCGTTGACAGGTTGACAAAGATAATTCTTTGCACGTTGCGTGCATTTAGGGCGTTAATCACTGCAGCCACATCGCCGGCCATCGTGTTCGGGTCATCGTTGTATCCCAATTGGATGATCGCAATTTGCGGAAACTGTTCGGCGCTCAGCGAATTGACCACGCCGATTGCATCTGGCAAACCTTTGTCAGGAGTGACGCAACTTGGGCCGACCATGCAGCGATTGGCGACGGCTTGAAAATTGACCGACGGATAGGCGGGCGACATTATTGCTGAGAATTCTGGAACAATGCTCTGACCAATCGAATCACCGACGAACAACATTGAGCCAACCACGCCAGATTCAAGTGGTGCGCCAAAAACTTGTGTCACTCCGAACCATGGCGCAGGCAAGCCGAATGATGTGCGAAACGCCCAACCCGAAACTTTGACTGCGCCAGCAGTGCCGGTGATTGTGACATCAACCGTGTAGCCACCCCAGTCGCCACCCAGACCGTCGTTCGTTGTGGTCACCGATGCCAGGGTGCCGATTTGCGGGTATTTGGCGACGATCTGCGAGGCGGAAAACGCGCGCGTCCAGACCATTAGCGAACTATTTGAAGAGATATCACCTTCGTCGACCAACGCCGGAAATTCGCCACCTGCGGTGCGACCACCGTTTGAAGATGAGAACTCGGTGCGCACGACATTGCCATTTGGATTGCGAATCACAACACCAGAAGTTTCAGCAACGGCACGATCGGTGTTGGCGCTTTCGAGAACCGATGGCGATGCGTTGACAGAAGTTCGAAGCGCGGCACCACCATAAACTTGACAGTCTTGCGTGTCGCAAGTTTTCGCCAGACCTGCGTAGCGGTTTTCGGTGACTGAATATGATCGAGCGGCGACTGCTTGGGCACGTAGCGCATTCATGCCCGCACCGCCAGCAGTGTCACCCCATGATGCTGGTGATTCGCGTGGCACGACGCCACGTAGATAATCGTCGAGGCGGGCGATGTTGATCGTTCGGTTTTCGTTCTTGGTGTTGTTCATCGCGCGAACGATGCCGCGGTAATAACGCACTTGATTTGCGCTTGCCGATTTTGGTTCGCAAAGACCGACCGTGTCGAGTGCTGATGCGGCGGAGTCTTGACTGGCGTTGGTGAGAAAAGATGCGGTTTCGTTGAACTCACCGATTAAAGCGAACCCCGCGGCTTCGGGCGAGTCTGCCTCATTCAGACATTTGCGTTCACCTGAACCCCAAACCTGATAGACGCGTTGCGCGCCAGGCTTTTCGCGAGCGACCATGCTGGTAAACCGTCGACCTTGGTCGGGGTCTTCGAGCAATCGCATCGTGCCAGAGTCTGAAACGACGCCAGTTTGCTTGTTGTTCATCACGCTCAGCCAAGTTGTCATATCTTGATTTGGCGCTTCAAGATTCGATCGCGAGTTGCCCGTTGCCCCGCCGTAATAAAAGTCGAGTATTTGCTCCCACGACCAGCCGTGAACAGTTGCCCAGCCGTAAGCACCGTATTGGCTCAGACCGCGACCATGGCCAAAACCGCGACCGTAAATAATCACACCGCCGGGCAGTTGACCAAGTTCGGCGTGGGCGAGTTGCGCAGGTGCGAGCCCCGCAACAAGTGTTGCGATGCCAAATAATGCGACGAAGCGTCGTTTATATGAGATTGGGGGTATGCGCATAGAGAATTAGAACTCCCTTGCCCGCGCGATCAGCCTACTTGAAATTAAGCGACAACTTCGGTTGCCGGAAGCGCGTCGCGTTGTTGCACGACGACACCGATCAGGACAAAACTGATGCCGATCAAGTCTGTGATACTTGGCACCTGATTTAAAAACAGCAATCCAAAAATAGTTGCTGTGACTGGCAGCAATGCGAGCAATACGGAGAATCTGCGCACAGGAATGCGTCGCAACGTGAATTGGTCGATGCCGTAGCCAATTGCATTTGACAAAACGCCGACCAAAAAGCATGTTGCGAGAATCCATGGTGCGCTGAATGCGGGGCCGACATCTGGCGCACCGAATGGAGCGATAAAAAGAGCACCGATCAAAAGGCCGATACCAAGACCAGAAACGCCGCGGTCAAAACTTGCGACCTTCGACCCAATCACGATGTACAGCGCCCACATGATCGAAGCCAGAAAGATAAAAAGCAAACCCAACGGTTCGTTGCCGAGCTCGAGACCGGACAAAATCACGACACCGATTACTGCCAAGATGAGGGCGATGGCATTACGGCTCGTGCGGGTACGAAGTGCGGCGACGGTAATTGGTCCGATGAATTCAATCGCCACACCTTTGCCCAGATCGAGGTGTTGAATGGCCAAGTAGAAGAATAAATTCATTAGCGCCGTTGAAACACCGAACAGACTGACGCTAATCATCTGTTGGCGCGACCAGTGGCCGCCGAGCCTTAACGATTTAGCCGAGAATGCCAGCAAAAAAATTGCCGCACCGATCACGCGCAGCCAAGCGACACTGGCTGGTGCGAGGTCGTCGAACAAGCCAACTGCGATGACCGCACCGCAGTACTGACCCAGGGCTGAAAATATGAATAGAAATTCGGGCGGTGCCGTGCTTGCAAAACGAGTTAATCCGCGCGAGGCGGCATTTGAGCTCAATCGAAAAGATCTGGGTCTGTGCGACAAATTTCTTCCCACAGAGGTTGAAATTGCAACCAACCTGCGGCTGGAAATGCCGTGAGATCGCGCGTGTAACTTGCCACCTCGTGAGAAATTAGTTTTGGCGTGCCGGCGGCTTCGGCCATCAGTTGCGCTTGGCAAGTTCGCTCCATGGTGATAAACCAGAATGCCGCGGCGTCAACCGTGTCGCTGACGGTGAACAAACCGTGATTTTGATGAATCGCCGCTTTGCCTTTCGGAAACTTCGCGGCGATTTCTTGACCGGCGGCGACCTCGAACACGACTGCGCCACCTTGCTCGGTGATCACAGTGTGGTCTTCGTAGAAGTAGCACGAGTCTTGGGTGATCGGGTCAAGTTTGCGACCGAGTGACGACCACGACTTGCCGAATGGCGAGTGGGCGTGGGCAGCGGAAATGACATCGGGGCGAGCCTGGTGAATTGCCGCGTGAATGCAAAATGCCGCGCGATTAACCGGCTGCGAACCGTAAACGACTTCGCCGTCATGATTGACGAGAATCAAGTCGCTGACCCGCATGTAGCGAAAACTTTTCGCAAACGGGTTGACCCAAAAGTGATCTGTGAACTCTGGGTCGCGCACTGTGATGTGGCCCGCTACACCCTCACCAAAACCAAGTCGACCGAAGATTCGCATCGCACCCGCGAGTTTTTCTTTGCGATGCTGGCGATCTTGTTCGAGTGTCGCGAACTTTGGTGGCGCGAGTTGCGTCACAGTTTTTGGCGTGAGTTCGACGCCGTCGATAATTTTCTTCGTGCTCGTTTGATTTTCGATGATTGCCATGACTTCAGGTTACGACAAGGCGAGCAAGGCCGCGTTGACGAGTTGCTCCGGCAATAGGTCGAAAGTGCCGTAAAGTTCGGCAATTGAGCCCGATTGACCAAATTCGTCGACGCCAACAGGCACCGTTCGAGCGCCGAATATTGATCCCAGCCAGGCCAGCGAATGGCTCGCCGAGTCTTGCACCGTGAGAATCGGCAGGCGACGCTCTGATTCATTTAGTAGTGCACCGAATTGGCCGACATTGTGCGTCGTGACACCGTTGCGAGTTGCATTTTGTTGCGCGGCGCGCCAACCGCGATAAATGCGATCGGGCGAGCAAATATCCAGCACCAGCGCGTTGATACCTTCGGCTTCGAGCAGTTTTGCCGCGGCCACTGCCTCGGGAATGACGCTGCCGGTTGAGGCGATAACCAAATCGGCAGGTTGGTTTTCGTTCGGTTCACGCAATCTATATCCACCAGCCAAGACATCGGCGCGCAACGCATCAGCGCCATGCTTTGTCAGGAGTTCTTCAAATGGTGTTTGATCGATTGGGCGAGTTGAGAGTCGCAGATACATGCTGTCGCCATCGGGTGTGCTGAGTCGATCGAGGCCGTTGCAAATCAACCAGTCGAGTGTGCGCGCAAAACACGGCTCGGCATAAGTCATGTTCGGCAACTCGAGACCGAGCGAGGTTGTGACGGTGCTCTGGTGCGCGCCACCCTCTGGTGCGAGGGTGACACCAGACGGCGTGCCGACCAAAATAAATCTCGCCCCGTTGTAGAGCGCATAGATCAGTGCGTCGAGACCACGACACACGAACGGGTCGTAAACCGTGCCGATTGGCAACAAGTGTTCGCCGTGCAATTCATGGCCGAGCCCGAATGCATGCAACGCCAAGAATAAGTTCATCTCGCTTAGACCGAGTTCGAGGTGTCGACCCTCGGGGCCCTCGTTCCAGCGCAACAATCGGTCGTCGCCCAAATAGTTTGGTTGCGCATCAGAGCTGAACACACCGAACTTGTTTATCCAGCCGCCGAGGTTCGTGCTGATGCTGACATCAGGCGACATCGTGACCATGCGCTCGGCGACTTCGGATATCGCGCCGAGACCAGTCAACAGTCGACCGAAAACTTCTTGAGTTGAAATTGGTTTTTTGCCGATCGCCAGACCGACTTCGTGTGGAACCTTGAGTATCGGTCGCTCAGGCAATTGTTTATTGTTGATATCGCCACCCACGGCGCGACAGACTCGGTCTTCTTCGCTGTCGCGGGTGAATTGATCCCACTCAGTTTCGGGAGTCAAGCCATTTTGAATGCGCAACTCGTTGATCTGCTTTTCTGAGAGCAGCGCGGCATGGTTGAGGGGATCACCCGCAATCGGCAAGCCCCAACCTTTGACCGTGTAGGCGAAGATGACGCTCGGTTTGTCGGTGACCAGGTCGCACTCGCGATAGGCGTCGAGCAACATCTCGATGTCGTGGCCACCGAGGTTTTGCACGAGCGGTGCGAGATCATCGTCTGAGACATCGTTGATGAAGGCGATTACTTCGCTTGGGGCACCGTCTAAGAATTTCTCACGAAGCGCCGGGCCGTGCACAGCGAACAAACTTTGATATCGCTCATTCGACATGTCGTCGATGTATTGGCGCAATGATTCGCCTCCTGGTTGGGCAAATGCCGATTGCAGTTTGTGGCCGTATTTGGCTTCGATCACATGCCAGCCGGCGTCTGCAAAAAACTCGGCGAGTTTTTTGATCTTCATGCCGGGCACAACTCGGTCAAGGCTTTGCCGGTTGGCATCGACGATCCACATCACGTTGCCGAGACCTTGCAGCGATGGGTCGGCGATTGCTTCCCAAATGTTGCCTTCGTCGAGTTCGGCATCTCCAACTAGGGCGATGAACCGCGCCGCCGGTCGTGGTGCAAAGTGTGAGTCAATATAACGACGGACCATCGAAGCAAACAACGGGGCGACGGCACCTAGACCAACCGAGCCAGTTGAGAAGTCGGCAACATCTGGATCCTTGGTTCGACTCGGGTAACTCTGCAAACCGCCTAGCGTGCGTAGGCGTTTTAGATATGACTTGTCAAGTTCGCCAGTGAGATATTTGATCGCATGGAAAATTGGTGACGCATGAGGTTTGACCGCGACTTTGTCGTCACCATTCAAGTGACCAAACCAAAGCGATGTCATGATGCTGACGACCGAAGCACTGCTAGCCATGTGCCCACCAACTTTTACGTTGAACTCGGCGTCTCTGCCACCGGGTGCAGGCGCGCTTTCGCGTTCGCGATTGGCGTAGTCAACCATGCGTACTGCGAGCCAGAGCACTCGTTGTTGAATTCGTTCGAGCACGTCGATATCGGCGAGGTTTTCTTGCCCCACTGCTTTTTTGCCCATTCGCCAATTATGGCTTATCGTGAGAGGTCTTGACTATGCCGCGTGAACTGAAACCTGCCGAGATGGCGGCCCCAGCGGCCAGATATGCGCACGGCGTGCATGTGCCCGCAGGTTATGAGTTGATCGTCACTTCTGGGGTCGTGCCGACGCGACGTGATGGCAGCGTGCCGGCGAATATCGGCGAGCAGGCGAGTGTAGTTTGGCAAAATATTTTGGCGATTCTGGCCGAAGGAAAAATGAAAGCGGGTGACATAATTTCGGTGACGACTTATGTTGTCAGCACATCTGACGCCTCTGATCTGTCCGCGAATTTAAAGATTGTGATGGCTGCGCGTGATGCGGCATTGAATGGTCATCTGGCAGCGAGCACTCTCGTAATCGTTCCTGCGTTAGCCAAGCCCGAGTGGTTAATGGAGATCTCCGTGCTCGCGGCGAGGCAACCAAACTCGTAGCCTTGAGTTTGCATTATGACTGATAAGAAAACCGACTCGGGTATTGAGATTGAACCCCTATATTCAGGCGAGTCGTTGGGTGGTTTTGACGCGAAATCAAAACTTGGCTCTCCTGGTGCGGCGCCATACACCAGAGGCATCTACGAGACGATGCATCGGGATCGTTTGTGGACGATGCGCCAGTATGCGGGCTTCGGTACGGCTGCCGACACGAATGAGCGGTTCAAATTTTTGTTGAACGCGGGGCAGACAGGTTTGTCTTGTGCGTTCGATCTGCCGACGCAGATGGGTTACGACAGCGACCATCCGCGCGCAGCGGGCGAGGTCGGCAAAGTTGGCGTGGCGATCGACTCGATCGAAGACATGCGCGTTTTGCTCGCCGATCTGCCTCTCGACATGGTGACGACATCGATGACGATCAATTCGACGGCGGCGGTGCTGTTGTTGCTTTACGAATTGGTGGC
>SXGU01057934.1_pt1 | contig 18535 bp, 19 predicted proteins | sample 3174531 | NCBI WGS metagenome assembly SXGU01 (sample SAMN11356863, study PRJNA531348) | freshwater metagenome | isolation source: freshwater sample F1-140 | place: China: Fuxian Lake, Yuxi | collected 2017-12-25 | reverse complement strand
CGACGACGACTACGCCGGACCGAAGTACCTCAACACCCGCACCACTCCGGTCTTCACCAAGGGCGAGGCACTCTTCGGGTACGCCGAAGCCCGCGAACCTCTCACCGACGGCGCGCTCCCGGTCATCGTCGAGGGCCCCATCGACGCGTTGGCGATCACCCTGGGCAGCAACGGCACCGCCGTCGGCATCGCCCCGATGGGAACCGCGCTCACCGTCAACCAGATCAGGCTGCTCCGCTCCCACATCGACATGGTCGACGGGCGCGACCGAATCGCCGTGGCCACCGACTCCGACCCGGCCGGCTGGAAGTCGGCGCAGAAGGCCTTCTGGCATCTGGCCGCCGCGGACCTCGACCCCACCCATCTCGACCTGCCCGACGGCCTGGACCCGGCCAAGCTGTTCGAGACCCAGGGTGCCGACGCGATCACCGCCGCCATCGAGAATCGGTCCCCGCTCGGAGACGCGATGATCGACCACCTGCTGCGCACCGCAGGGCACTGGTCCGAGACCGATGTCCGCCAGAAGCTCATCCACCAGGCCGCGCGCATCCTCGGATCCCGCGGCTCCGAACACTGGCTTCACGGCTTCGAGCGTCTCCGCCAGAAGCTGCACCTCGCGGCCGGCATCCTCGAGCACCAGACCGTCACCGAGAGCATGGAGCGCGACCACGACCGCCCGGCGTACGCCCAGGCTCGCATCGATGAGATCAACGCCGAAGAGCGCATGAAGACAACCAAGGCCGATACTCAGTCCCGGCGCAGGGCAGCCGAGCAGCGACTCGCAGCGACAACCACCTCGCTCCGGGCCGGTCACGACGTACCGCCAACAGGCCCCGATCACGCGGGTCCCGCCCGGTGAGAGCACCTCGCTCAGAATCGCTCTGAACGAACTGAGGGCAACGAATGGTCGCTCAGGGCCTGAATCTGCCTTCGAACCTTCGCCAGGAAGCGTTCTGGGGGGAACTGCGAGCGCATCTCGGGGGGCAACGGCCTCATGCGCGGCAGTCTGCCATCGCGCGACGTTCACCTCCGGACCGATGGTCAGGTCGGGCACGCCGTCGTCGGTACGGGCGTCGACGCGCTGAGCCCGTGTTCGTCGGCCCGAACTCGGGCGTGCAGATCAACCACCGTTCGCTCGTGTGAGTGCTTCCTGCACCACAGCCAGCGCCTCGCGCACCGATCCTGCGGGGTCGTTGATCGGGAACTGTACGGCTTGGACGACCCGATCGGGGTCGACCACGAGGGTCAGTCGCTTCAGGTGGTCACGTCCGCCCGCGTGGAAGGTCGGCAGCCGGAGTGCGGTGACCAGCTCGGCGTCGACGTCCGAGAGCACTGGGTCGGTCAGCCTCAGCCGGTCGGCCCAGGGTGCCGCCTGTCGCGGCGTCGCCATGCTCAGTAGACGCACCACGACACCGGCGGAGGCGAACTCTGGGGCCAGGTCGCGGTAGGTCGTGGCCTCCAGCGTGCAGCCGGGTGCTCCAGGGATCTCTTGCCATCCGGCGGGGTACGACGTGGGATCGGCCGTCGCTCCCGGGAGCGCCGCCAGCACCGTCCAACTGCCGGCCTCGGCGACGTCATAGGACGCACCGTCGTGGGCCGGCAGCCGCAGGGTGGGCATCACTGAGCCGACCAACCCGTGCACTCGTCCGGACTCGACCGAACCGGGCACGGTGGTGGCGCTGAGGGTGCCATCGCCGAGGACGTACCTGGATCCCCAGTCCTGCAGGGAGACGAGCACCGGCAGGAGGCCGCGCCCGGCCTCGGTGAGGTGGTACTCGTTTCGGGGCGGCGCGCTGCTGTAGGGACGCTGTTCGAGTACCCCGCCAGCCATCAGTCCACCGAGGCGTTCGGTCAGGGTGCGCCGGCTGATGCCCAGCTCGGCCTGCAGCCCGTCGAACCGGTGCACGCCCCCGGCGACATCGCGCACGATGAGCAACGACCAGGCGTCGCCGACCACGGCGAGCGCTTGGGCGATCGGACACGTCGCCTCGCTCAGTTCCTCGCGTCGCACCGCGTCCTCCCTCGGCCCACCGGTTGACGGCAGAGCACCATCATGCCGTAAGTTCCACTTCGGAACTAACGAAAGGCGGACGACTGGTGACCACCCTCGTCGAGACCACCCAGCACCCGGACTCCGTGTTCTGGCGCTACTGGACCGCCACCACCACCAGCCAGGTCGGCAGTGCTGTGACGTCGGTCGCGCTGCCGCTGGTCGCGCTTGTGCTGCTGGAGGCGAGCGCGCTGGAGGTCGGAATGCTGGTCGCGGCCGGCGACCTCGGTTGGCTACTGCTCACCCTTCCCGCCGGGGCGCTGGCCACACATCTGCCGCTGCGCGGGCTCCAGGCGGGGGTCGACTTCGTCCGCGCGGTCGCCCTGCTCGTGCCGGCGGTGCTGTGGGCGCTCGGCCTGCTCGCCATGCCGGTGCTGTTCGGCGTCGCCCTAGTGGTCGGCTTCGCCAACGTCTTCGCCTTCGTTGCCAACACCACCTACATCCCCCATGTCGTCCCCAGGGAGCAGCTCAACTCCCGCAACTCACTGATGAGCGGCACCCAGGCTTTGACTCAGCTCGGTGGCCCGCCGGTCGCCGGCGTGATCGTGCAGTTGCTGGGCGCGCCGGTGGCTCTGCTCGTGGACGCGGCCAGCTACCTCGTCTCCGGTGCCCTGATGTGGACCCTCCCTCGGGCAGAGAGACCCCGTGTCGTGCGGGCCTCGATGGTCCAGCAGATCCGTGAGGGCTGGCGCTACGTCGTCGGGCATCCGCTGATGCGACCGATGATGATCGACGCGACGGCCACGAACTTCGCCTGCGGCATGCTGCTCACGCTCACCCCGTTGTACCTCGTCCGAGAGCTGGGAGCATCCCCCACGGTGTACGGCATCGTGCTGGCCAGCGAGGGTCTCGGCGCACTGGTCGGAGCATCCGTCGGGCCGTGGCTGGGACGCCGGCTCGGCACCGGACGCCTGCTGCTGGCCTCGGCCGTGCTCTCAGTCCCGTCAGTGCTGCTGATGCCCCTAGGCGACGGTGTCATCGGCCTGGTCGCGTTCTCGCTGGGCACCGCACTGTTCGCGTTCTTCACCGTGGTTCTCTCAGTCATCACCCGCACCTACCGCCAGCAGGAGAGCCCACCCGAGCTGCTGGCCAGAGCGATGGCCACCGTCCGCTTCGTCTCCTGGAGCGTCATCCCGATCGGGGCCTTCCTAGCCGGGTTGATCGCAGAGGGCACCAGCGCTCGGTCCACACTGTGGCTAATCGCCGTCGCGGTCGCCCTGCCGCCCGTGGTCCTCTTCGCCAGCCCCCTGCGGCACCAACGCGAAGTCCTCACGTGAGCGGCGAGCGCGTCGACACGGGATCTTCCGAACAGGTGCGTCCGACGACGGGGGCATCACCGTCCCCGCAAGTCGAACCGGCTGCGTACGCGAGTTGGACGGTGCGTCCTTGACCGCGCCATCGCCGTAGCGGGATCGGCAGTCGAGACGCTGTGTTCCGCACGCCAGTCCCTCGTCGAGAACGTGAAGGAAGCGTCACGTATTCTGCTGGTCATGATCACCGCGCCGGAGCTGCGCGCCGGCCCGGCGCTGCGCGTGTTCCGCGCCGGGACGCTCGCGATCGTGGCGTTCTCGCTTGGCGGGGTGGCGCACGTGGCGGCTGGCGGCCTGATGCCCCCCGTTGGGTGGAGCGTGGCCTGTGTCGTGGCGCTCGCGTCCGTCTTCGCTGCTGTCCTGGGGGGTCCAGCTGCGAGGTGGGCTGTGGTCCTGCTCGTATCGGGTGGGCAGTTCCTCGTGCACGGAACCCTCACCGCGCTGGCAGGCCACGCCGGCGATCATCCACTTGCCCTGTCGCCGGCCCGTGTGGCACCCACGGTTGACCCTGTACCTACGGCCACCCGGCTGACGGACACTGACCGGCGCGGGTCGCTGTTCGACCTCACGACCGGCTCGACGTCGTTCTCCGGGAGTGCGTCGCACGAGGTGGCCCTCCCTCACTGGTTGGGTCACGTCGTGGCCGATCTGTCGGGTCCCCACGCCCTCATGATGGTGGCGCACCTCATGGCAGCCACCGGCGTGGCGCTCTGGCTGGCTGCGGGCGAACAGTCCCTGTGGTTCCTTCTCGTGTGCCTGGCCACCCCGCTCGCTCTGCTCGGCGTGGCGGTGCTCCGTCGGTTCGTGCCGATACACGACTCCGGCGTGAGTGAGGTCCCTCGCGTCCGTGACGGGCGTCCACGACGTCCGTCCTTCCTGCCCGCACCCCTGTTGGGCGCGGTAGCGCGGCGTGGACCACCGTTGGCCGGCTGCTCCTGACCTCACGGCGACCCGCAGACGGGTTGACGTTCATCCGACGGTGCGCCCGTACCTTCAACCACCCTCTCGTCGAGCGGGAGCGTTGTTGTGCGCGCGTCGTTCGACACGAAGGAACCTGTCATGCGCACCACACGTACGACCGCGAATGTTCTCGCGGCCAGCCTTGTCCTGCTCGTCGGTTCGGCCTGCTCCAGCTCGCAGAGCGGTGACCCGGATCCGGATGTGCCCGCCACGAGCGAGACCACCACCGTCACGCCGTCTGACGCTCCGTCGGAGTCCCCGTCCGCTTTCGAGACCCCGACCGAGTCCGAGCCGCCCGTCGACAACGCGCTGCTTCTCTCGGTCTCGATCGTCGGCGGGGAGATCCTGCCCAATGCCGAGCAGATCGAGCTGGGAGACGGCGCCACGATGCTCGTCGAGGTCGAGTCCGACCGCGCCGGGGAGTTGCACGTCCATGCCAAGCCCGAGCAGTTCCTGGAGTTCGGCCGCGGCACGACGAACACCGAGCTGACGATCGAGACTCCGGGGACGGTCGAGATCGAGGATCACGAGACCGGCGCCGTCGTCGCCATCCTCGAGATCAGGTAGCGGGCCGTGATCGAGGCACATGGGCTGGGGGGAGGAGCGGACCTCCCCATCCCCGCCGATCTTGCGATCGCGGGTGGCACGGCCGCGCTGACCCTGTCGTTCGCGGTGCTGCTGATGGCGTGGCGCGAACCACGCTTCGACTCGGGGCGCGGGCTCTGGAAGGTCGATGGCCGGTTCGCCGGCGTTGTCGACGGACGTGTGTTCGCCGTCGTCCTCCGCGTGGCGGGGGCGCTCTTCTTCCTCTTCGCGCTCTGGGCGGCCCTGGCGGGCCCCGATGTCCTGATCAATCCCGTCTTCGGCATCGTCTACGTCTGGTTGTGGGTCGGACTCGTGCCGGCGTCCTTGCTGTTCGGTCGCTTCTACCGCGCGGTGAACCCGGCCCGCACGATCTATCTGGTGCTCACCAGGCTGTCGGGTGATCGGGAGGGCCGCGGACTGCGTGAGTACCCGTCGCGGCTGGGCTACTGGCCGGCGGTCCTCGCCCTGTTCGCGTTCGTGTGGCTGGAGCTGGTCTACCCCGACGCGACCTACCTGGGCAGCCTCCGCCTGTGGTTCGCCCTGTACTTCGTGATCGTGGTCGTGGGTGCTCTCGTGTTCGGCGAGAAGTGGATCTCGCGGGCCGACCCGTTCGAGGTCTACAGCGATCTCGTCGCGCACTTGTCGATCTGGGGTCGCACCGAGCGCGGCGAGCTGGTGGTGATGTCCCCGCTGAGGAACCTGGCCCGCATCGCACCGGAGCCGGGCCTGGTGGGAGCCGTCGCGGTCCTGCTGGGCAGCACGGCGTACGACAGCTACCGGGAGTCGACCAGCTGGATCCGGTTCGTCCAGTCCACCGAGCAGAACGTAATGCTCCTGAGCACCTGTCTGCTGGTCGTGGCGGTGCTCGTGGTCGGGGTGACGTTCACGCTGGCCACAATGGCGACGGGCACTGCGGGTGGAGCGGTCAGCAGGCGCGAGATCCCGGCCCGGATGGCCCACTCGATCGTGCCGATCGTCGTCGGCTACATGGTGGCCCACTACCTGACCTTCCTCTTCGAGGTGGGGCAGATGACGCTCATCCAGATGAGCGACCCGATGGGCACGGGTGCGAACCTCTTCGGGACGGCGAACTGGCAGATCAACTACTGGCTGTCCCAAAACCCCACAGTGCTCGCGAGCATCAAGGTGCTGGCCATCGTCACGGGCCACGTCCTCGGCGTCGTGGCCGCGCACGACCGGGCACTCCAGCTGCTCCCACGCAAACACCAGGTCACCGGCCAGTTGCCGTTGCTCGCCGCGATGGTGCTCTACACCTTCGGGGGCCTCTACCTGCTGTTCGGCACCTGAGCGTTCGTGAGCGCCGCGGCCCGGCACGACCTCCGACAGGAAGATGGATGGACCACGACCAGCACCACCCTGACCCGGCGCCCGTCGCCGACCCAAGTGGCTCGCACGACATGGGCGACATGGGGGGGATGCACGGTGGCCTGACTGAGTCCCCGAGTGCCTCAACGCTCCTTGAGTGGATGGCGCCCGAGCCGTGGGTCGCGGCACTGCTCATCGTGCTGTCCGTCGGGTACGGCGCAGGGCTGCTCACCCTCAGGGGCCAGGGGATCGCGTGGCCCTGGTATCGCACCTTGGCGTGGGCGGCCGGTGTCGCCTCCCTGGCCCTGATGACCGCCACCGGGATCGCCGGCTACGGGATGGTCCTCTTCAGCGTGCACATGGGCCAGCACATGATGCTCAGCATGGTCACGCCGGTCCTGCTCCTGGCCGGGGCGCCGGTCACCCTGCTCCTACGAGCCCTGCCGCGCCGTTCTCCGGGGCGCCGGGCGTGGCATTACCTACCGCGCACCGCGCTCCTGCACGTCCTTCACTCGAAGATCCTCGCGGTGGCCACACACCCACTGGTCGGATCTGCCCTGTTCGTCGGCAGCCTCTATGGCCTCTACTTCACTCCGCTGCTGAACAACGCAATGTCCTCGCAACTGGGCCACGCCCTGATGTTGTGCCACTTCGTGCTGGTGGGCCTCGTGTTCTTCGGCCCGGTGCTCGCCGTCGATCCCTGGCCCCACCGCTCGCCCGCGGGAGTACGGCTGTTCCAGGTGATCCTCGCGGTGCCGTTCCACGCCTTCTTCGCGATCGCGGTCATGCAAGCGAGCATGCCGCTCAGCACTGTGTTCGCATCGTCGACCCGGTCGTTAGGCATGGATCCGATCCAGGACCAGTACGTCGGGGGAAGCATCGCGTGGGTGTTCGGCGAGGTCCCCATCATCCTGATCGGCCTGATCCTCTTCGTCCAGTGGGTGCGCGACGACGCACGACAGTCACGTCGACTCGACCGACAGGCCGAGCGGGACGGTGATGCCCGGCTGCTGGCGTACAACGCAGCACTCGGCAGGCTGGGAGACCGCGACAGACCCTGAACGACCCCGCGAGCGAGGCGGGAGTCAGAGCACGGGTGCAGCCAGCGCGGCGTGGGGATCCACCCCATCGACCGCGGTCGGGCTCACGTGGATGGTGACCTCATCGAGCTTTGATACCCCGGCCATGAGCGCGCGCTTGGCACTGACCGCGACGTCGTGCCCCTCGGCAATGGTGAGGATACGGTCCACGGTGAGGTTAGCCTCGGCCCGCAACCGGTGCCCGATCCACCGCATCTGCACACTGTCCACCGCCGAGACCCCAGGCACGCCGGCGAGCACCGTCTCGGCGCGATCGACGAGCTCGGGCTCGACGGCGTCCATGAGACGCCGGTAGATGTCGCGCGCGGCGCCGCGCAGCACGACGAGGATGGCGAAGGTGATCAGGATGCCGACAATCGGGTCGGCCAGCGGGTAACCCAACGCCACACCGATCGCGCCCGCAGCGACGGCCAGTGACGTGAAGCCGTCCGTGCGGGCGTGCAGTCCGTCCGCAACAAGAGCGGCGGAGCCGATCTTGCGCCCGACCCGGATCCGGTAGACCGCGACCGCCTCGTTGCCGAAGAACCCGATGATGCCCGCGGCGAAGACGACCCAGACGTTGCTCAGCGGCTGCGGGTCGAGCAGCCGCCGGACGGACTCCCAACCGGCCACGACGGCCGACAAGGCAATCATCAGGACGATGAAGACACCGGCGAGGTCCTCGGCGCGACCGAAGCCGTAGGTGTAGCGCCTGGTGGGTGCACGCCTTGCCAGGACGAACGCTATCCACAGCGGGACGGCCGTCAGTGCGTCGGAGAAGTTGTGGATCGTGTCCGCCAACAGGGCCACGGAGCCCGTAATCAGCACCACCACGAGCTGCAGCAGCGCCGTGATGCCCAGGGCGACGAGTGAGATCTTCAGCGCCCGAATGCCTTCCTTGCTGGACTCCAACGCGTCGTCGATGGAGTCCGCCGCATCGTGGCTGTGCGGCTTGAAGATGGACAGGACGAAACCCTTCACGCCAGTCGCGTGCTCGTGGTCTTGCTCGTGCCCGTGGTCGACGTCGGCCCCGGGCGGGGCGGGGTGGTCGTGGTCGTGGTTTGTCACTGCGATTCCTCGCTTTTGAGGGGGACGACGGTCCTGTGGCTGGTCTCGGCCCGGTGGTGCGCGGGTGTGCCGAAGGCGTGCTCGGCGTTGTGCAGCGCGTCCTCGATCAGCTGGCGCACGTGGTCGGACTCGATGCGGTAGAAGACCTGATTGCCTTGTCGGCGGCTCTGCACCAGGCGAGCGAGTCGGAGCTTGGCCAGGTGCTGCGAGACGCCGGCCTGCGCCTTGCCGATCGTGTCGGCGAGGTCGTTGACTGAGCGTTCCTCCGACAGGAGCTGGTGCAGGAGCTTGATCCGAGTCGCGTCGGCGAGCATCCGGAAGACCTCGACAGCGAGATCGACCTGCTCGTCCGGCGGCGGAGCACTCACATTCGTATCTGCGCGCATGCGCATAAACTACTAAATGGGTGGCGACTTGTCACAACGACGCCCGTGCCCGCACGTCGGTGCGAGATCAGGAGGCCGACGCCGGCAATGGCTGCGAGGGGTAGCCGGTGTCGAAGTGCATATAGTCGGCGACCTTGATGTTCTGCCAGATCCAGCCCTCGTCGATGAAGAGCCGATGGGCTGCCGTGCCCTTGAAGATCTTGCCCGGCCCCGGCGTGCGGGCGGCGTACTCGCTGCTCGGCGACCAGCACGAGCAGCGTAGGTCCATCCACGGGTTCTGCAGCGGGTTGATGTCGACGGCCCGCCCGTTGGCGTGGGGGGACTCCATCGTGGGAGCGTTGATCTGGTCGAGGCGGCGGCAGTTGAAGGCCGCGGTGTTGTTGGCCTGCAGGCTGAGGTTGCTGTCTCCCTGGAAGTTCTCGAGGCTGACCATCGAGGCGATCGGGAACCCTTGGTTGAAGAGCTGGGTGAAGATCCGAGACAGCGAGTCCACGGTGTCGACGTTGGCGACGAGCTGGCCGCGTTGGACGAGGCCGTCGAAGTCGACGTAGTTGATGTCGAGCGTGCGGAGCTGGTTGCGCCGGGTCACCGGGCAGCCGGGGCGCACCATGCCGGCCGTCACCATCGCCTCCCACTGCTCCACGGGGACCTGCGCGATCACGGGGTCCGCGGCCGGGACCGGCGCCGTCGTGGGCTCGGTCGTCGGCTCGGAGCTGGGCTGGGACGTGGGTGTTGTGCCGTCCCGCTCGGGCGCGGCGTCCTCGGAACCCGCGCCACAGGCCGCCGTCAGCAGCAAGGTGATCGCCACTGCGGGCAGGAGGAAGGCCCTCATCGGTCGCCCTCCAGTCGAGGGGCGGGCAGGTCAAGGTCGTAGAGGGCGATGCGGCGGCCGTCGAAGGTGGACCGCTCCCGCGCCAGTTGCCAGCCCAGCGACTCGTAGAGGCGGCCAGCGCCCAGGTCGCCCGCGCGGGTGGCCAGCGCGACCCTGACCGCACCAGCGGTCGTCGCGGCGTCCACGAAGCCGAGGATCAGGGTGGTGCCGGTGCCGTACCCGCGGGAGGATAGGTCAACTGCCACGTGGGAGAGCACGGCGACCGACCCGTCGGCGCTCCGGCCGGCCTCGTTGTTCCGCCTCAGCCACACCTGGGCACGGCGACGCAGCAGGCCGAACGCCATCCGCGGACGCAGCGACAGGGCGCGCGCGGCGTGCCAGGCGAGGCGCCGCGCGTGGTAGCGGCGCACGAGCCTGCGGTGCTCCGCGACATCGAGGATCCCGACCAGGAATCCAACGGGCACGCCGTCCGATATGGCGATGCGTGCGTCGGCATGAGGGCCGTCCAGGAAGGTGCGGTAGTACTCGGTCAGGAAACGGTCGCCGAGCTGGCCGAAGACGTTATCAGGGAAGTGCTCGAGGTGCTGGGCGACGACGAAGCCGAGGTCGGCCAGGCCCATGCGGCGGACGGTGATGTGCGGGTGGACCTGTGTCACCGGAGGCGTGTGCGAGTCGATCACGTTTCTACATTACGTCGTAACGTAGAAATGTGACGCTCTGGCGCGCGGCCCTTCACAGCCAGCAGCGGTGTCGTGATGGAATCAGGTATGCGTTCGTTCGGCGACCTCGAGGCCCGCATCATGGATGTGGTGTGGCAGTCGGCCGAGCCCGTCACCGTGCGCGACGTGCTGGACGCGGTCGCCCCGGAGCATCAGATCGCGTACACGACGGCCATTACCGTGATCGAGCGCCTGCGCGCCAAGGGCTGGGTCGAGCGGGAACGCAGGGGCCGATCGTTCGTCTATGCCGCCACGCGCGGCGAGTCGGACTACACCGCCTGGTTGATGGGACAGGCGCTGGCGTCCTCCTCGGACCGGTCGGCGGCGTTGTTGAGCTTCACCGACACGTTGAGCTCCGGCGAGGTCCGCGCTCTTCGTGAGGCACTCGACCGCACCGACGGCGACGGGTGAGGCGAGACAGATGAGCGCGCTCCTCGTCCTGCTGCTCGTGGTGTACGCGGCAGTCGCCGGGCGGTGGGGCGATCGTGTCCTGGCCGGTTCGTCGTGGACCACGGCGCACCCCGCCCTGGGGCGTCGAGCGTGGTCAACGCTGTCGGCCAGCTGCTTCCTGTCGGTGACGGTCGCCCTCCTCCTGACCTCGCACGACGTGCTCGAGCACGCCCTAATGTGGGCCATGCATGCGGACAAGGCGGAACTGCATGAGCAGTACGCCGGTGCGCTACCCGTGGTGATCGCGTGGAACGGCGCCGCACTGCTGCTCGTCGCCATGCTGGTGGTCGTGGGGTCGGCTGCCCTGCGCGAGGCGACGTCCGTGGCGCGGTCGCGTCGCGACGTACGCAGGTGTCTGGTCGGTGCGCCGAGGATGCTTGCCGGCACCGCGGTCTGGGTCGTGCCCGGATCGACGCCTGCTGCGTGGTGCTGCCCGGGACGACGCGGAGCAGTGATTATCACCGAGGCCGCCGAGCGCTCGCTGGAGCCGACAGCACTGCTGGCCCTGGTCGCCCACGAAGCCGGGCATCTCGATCGTCATCACCACCGCGCGGTGCTTGTCGCTGCGGTAATCGGCAGGCTCGCGCGCCGCGTCGGCCTGTTGGTGAACATGGAGGACCGGGTCCGGCTCCTCGTAGAGCTCGAGGCAGACGACAACGCCATCAGGCGGCACGGCCGCCGGCCGCTGATGCTCGCGCTGCTCGCGGTCGGCATGGGAAGTACAGGCGCCGGCGCGCTCGGAGCGGGCGGCTCGTCCGTGAGCTCTCGGATCAAGCGACTGGTGGAGGATCCCGACGTCGGTAGGCGCAGGATGTCTTCGGTCCAGCAGCGAGCAAGCACTCTGGCGATGACCCTCTTGCTGTGTGTCCCGGTCGCGGCACTCTTCCTTCCAGGTGCACTCGTAGCCGGATCGGCCCACCCCTGAACCCTCGTAGGGCATGCGCGCTGATGGCACGAGCACGCACAGCTGGCGAAGGCCCAAGCATCGTTTCCAGTCGCCTTGTGAAGCAATCGTCGCGGGAGCATGGCATGGACCTTGAAGCCCTCGCGCCGACGAGCGTCCCGGACTTTGCTGGATGTTCACGCTCCACAGATCACCAAGCGGAGATCAAGGCCCGGCCGACTTGGCGATGGGACACGATTCCCCGCGCCGCGGGGGCGTGTCCCATCCCTGAGGAAGTTAGTCGGAGCGCCTACGACACGCAAGGACCGAGGCGTCAGTGGCTGTCCCGACGCGGCCAGCGACGCTGACTCGACGAACACGCGGCGGCGGAACACCCGCCACCGGGTCAACGTCCTTAGGCCGAGGCCGATCACGTTGGCCGAGATGTTGTCGGACCACGAGTCTGACCGACCCAGGACGTAGCAGCTCACGGCGAGGCACACGACCGGAACTCATCGTCAAGGCGCGGTCAACGACGGCCTGGCACTACCTCACCAGCAACCGGCCATGAGTGCCAGGCAGGCGAACGCTCGAACGCCTCAGCGCCGGCGACGTTTCGTCCCAAATGGCGCCAACTCGGCCCGTTCATCGGCACGCCGAGAGAGTTGTAGCCCGATCCCGCACCGGGTCGCTCCGCGAGACCAACCCGCCACGGAGACGCCGCACGGTTGGCGAGCCACCGGCGCCGTTGTCCCGCAGGGGATCGTCACGCGTGACCAGTGCGGGATCCCCAACACGGTATCGGCATTTTACGTTGGCAACCGGGGGTCCGCCGGAACGGACTCGTTCAGCAACATGTGTTGAGGAGGAAGCATCGACCCCCCAAGGTTCTGGTCAGGTTCGGCCACAGCGTCGAGCTCCGGGGGGAGGCGGTCACCGTGACCGCCACCCCCGGCCCCGCCGTCCCGACGCGCTGGGGCACCCTGGTGATCCCCGACCTCTAGTTCCCGCCCGGCGGGCCGGAGATCCAGCAGATCAGCATCGGGAAGGGCGAGCAGCCCACCGTGCGCAGCACGATCACCCCGCCCAGGGCCGGACAGCCCGACCCGGTGGAGAGGAGCTGTGCGGCAACCATCGGCGCGGTAGACCAGGAGATGTTGTGGCACCCCCTGGTGCAGAACGAGTCCCACTTCCACCTTGACTGCGACTCGGCCCTCGGCGCCTTCTACGACATCACTGACTCGGCCGTCCTCCGGCCCGCTCTTCGAGGACGCCCGACACATGCAGCAGGTCTACAACCGCGCGCTCGTCGAGCGGATCGTACCCATGGAAGTGGGCGGGCGCGTGGCCGCCGCGGTCCTCCTGTGCCCCGACGGGGCTCGGGCCTGTACCCAGCGTATGCCGGCTTCGACCCGAATCCTCAGGCTGTTGCGGTGCTGGTGGACCTCAAGCTGCTGCGTTAGGCGGACTCGTCCGCGACCCAGGCGCTCGCCCCGCACCACAGCGACGGGGTCGTCGAGGTGAGCAGCGGGCGCGACGACCTCGGGACCACCCGTCGATCTCACCGGGGAACGGCCACCGGCCACCGCGCGCCGGGCGCCGGGCGACCGGCTCGAGCAACGCAAGTAGCGATCTTCGCAAGCCGATCTCTTCGCGGGTGTGCGCCGAGCGCACGGGACAGCGAGGGCACTTCCCCATCCTGTCGCCGCGCCACTCACAAACCTCTGAGCCGCTGCTGCAGGGACCCTCTCGGCGTCATCGTCACAAGCTAGTCAGCGAGCAGCAGCTACGGCTTCGTGGTAGATGGCGTCGAGCACCTGTCCCTCGAGCGCTGTGAACTCCGGTGACGCGACGAGAGCGTGCTCGCGGGGACGGGGCAGGTCGATGCGGTACTCGGCCTTCACTGTGCCCGGTCGGTTCGACATCACGATGACTCGATCTGAGATGAAGACCGCTTCTTGTACGTCGTGGGTGATGAAGACGACCGTCAACTTGTGCTGTTCCCAGACCTGCGTCAGCAGTTCCTGCATGATACGCCGGGTCAGCGCGTCGAGCGCTCCGAATGGCTCGTCCATGAGGAGCACCGATGGCCGGTAGGCGAGCGCTCGCGCGATCGCGACACGTTGCTTCATGCCGCCCGAGAGCGCGGCAGGGAGCGCGTCCTCGAAGTCCCGCAGCCCGACCAGCGCCAGCTGGTTACGTGCGCGATGAGAACGTTCCTTCGCCGACAGGGTGCCATCGCGCAGAGCGAACTCGATGTTCTGCCTGCATGTCAGCCACGGCAACAGCGAATAGTTCTGAAAGACCACGCCGCGGTCTCGTCCTGGACCGTTGATCTCGCGTCCGTCCAGGGTGACCGATCCGGCAGTGGCGTCCTCGAGCCCTGCGAGGATCGCCAGCAACGTGCTCTTCCCGCAGCCGGAAGCGCCCACGATCGACAAGAACTCGTTGTCGCCCACATCGAGGTTGAAGTTCTTGAGAGCGACGAGATCGCCGAACTTCTTCTCGAGCTTGTCAATGCAAAGTTTGCTGCTCACGACGCCCTCTCCTGGTACTTAAACATCCTACGGCCGGCGGCCTTCATCAACTGGTCGGAGACCAGTCCCAGGAATCCCAGGACGAGGACGTAGGCGATGATTACGTCGGTGTTGAAGTAGCGCTGACTGATGGTGATGCGGTATCCCAGTCCGGAGGTGGCGGCCACTAGCTCCGCGAGAACCAGCCATGTCCACGCCCATCCGAGACTGATGCGCAACGCGTCCCAGATGCCGGGCGCGGATGAGGGCAGCACGATCCTCCAGAGGATCTCGCGGTCCTTCAACCCGAGCGTGCGACCCAAGTTGAGGAAGTCCTTGGGAACTCTTTTCGAGGCATCCATGATGAGCAGCACCTGCTGGAAGAACGTTCCTAGCCAGATGATCAAGAACTTCTGGCTGTCGTCAGTGCCTACCCACAGGATGCTCAGCGGCACGAACGCCACGACGGGCATGTACCGGACGAAGTCCACCAAGGGCTCGATGGCTGCCTCCCAAACACGGAACGACCCCATGAGGATGCCGAGGGGCACCGCCATCGCGGTCGCGATGAAATAGCCCACGGCGATGCGGTACACGCTCACCGAGAGGTCGGCGGCGAAGTTCCCGTTGCGAACCTGCTCGACGAAGGCGCCCACGACCGCAAGCGGTGAGGGAAGAAACAGGTCATCGACGATGCCGGCGGCAGAGACCAGCGTCCATGCCGCGATGAGCACCAGGAACGTGGTGACCGCGATCGCCAGGAAGCGTCGGCGCGAGATCGTCGCGCCGATCCGTCCACGCGACCTGGTACGTGCACCCGGCGGTGCGGGCGCGTGTGTTGCGGTCATTCCGCAGTTTCCACGAAGGTCGGGTCGATGGCACCGTCCATCGGCGGGGCTTCAGCGAAGATGCCGGCGTTGATGGCGGCATCTGCGACGTTGCTGATCACCTCGTCAGCGAAAGCTCCGGCGAGCTGCTCCTGGTTCGCTGCCAGGTCGTAGAACTCAACACCCTCGAAAGCGGAGATGAGGTCAGCGCGCTCGGCGCCTACGCCAGCGCTGATGATCTCCTGAGCGCCCTCCTGATCGGAGTTGTAGTAGTCGATGGAGTCCATCCACGCGTCCACCGCTGCCTGAACCGTCTCGGGCGACTTCTCAATCACCTCATTGCGCACCACGAGGACGTCGCTGATGATGCCGGGTTCCTCAGCGGCGGTGTAGAGCAGCTCGACACCCTTGTCAGCGTTGAGCGCCTCGCTGAGATACGGCTCGTAGGTCACAGCGACCTGCGTGCGGCCGGCCAGCAAGGCACCACCGGCGTCGGAAGCAGGCAGGGGAACCTTGGTGATGTCCTCGATCGTCATGTCGTTCTTCGCCAGCGCCGCCTGCAACAGGATGTCACTGGTCGTGCCTTCCTCGTAGGCGACCTTCTTCCCCTTCAGCTCGCTGACCTCGCTGAGTCCCGTCGCGGCGATGGCGTCGGCCGTGGTCGAGACGTCCTGCACGAGAACGATCGAGATTTCGACGCCAGCCGACATCAGCTTGAGGGCCGTGTGCGTGGCGACGTTCGCGGCGTCCATCTTGCCGCTGGCCAGCGCGGCGGTGACCTGGTCATCAGTGCTGAAGTTGACCAGCTCGACCGAGATGTCGTGGTCCTGGTCGAACTCCTGGTCCTGGGCGATGTACCAAGGTCCGTATCCCAGCCAGGGCTGGGTGCCGATAGTGAACGTCGAGTCAGCGTCTGCCTCTGCGCCACCCCCGCCATTGCCGCAGCCAGCTAGTGCAGCTGAGACGGCAAGTGTGGTCGCGGTCGCTGCCAGTCGGCGCGCGGTGCTGCGATGGGGGGTCATGATGTTCCTCTCGAAGGGTTTACGTGATCCGAGACCGAGGCGATCACCTCAACTACTTGGGTCCAACGGTCAATAGGGACATCGCGTTGCCGGTCATCTGCCTAGTGATGTCGGCCGGAGACAGACCCGCCTCGCCGAGAAGGCGTGGCAGGTTCGCGACGAGGTGTCCGTATCCAGGTCCGCCGAACTTCGTCAACTGGGACTTGGTGCACACGTCCTGCGAGTGGACAAGGCGGTCCCCGTAGCCGCTCTCGACGAGGGCGGCAGTCGCAGAGGCTCGCGCTCTGTCGGTTGGCATCGCGTTTCGTCCGTACTGGTCTTCGTCGCCCCAGATGTCGAACGCGACGTAGCAACCCCGGTGCAGCAAGGAGCGGGCGAAGGTGATGTCCGCGCTCGCGCTCACGTCGAGGTGGCAGAGGACGGTCCGTGAGACGTCCCCGCCGGCGGCCTCAATGATGTCGAGTGCCTCGTGTGCTTGAGGACTCCACGGGTCGAGGTGCACATATAGCGGTACCCCGCTGAGCTGCCGTTGCGCCGAAGCGGCACCGGTCAAGGAGCGCTTCTCGTCGCCGGTGATCTCGGCCGACGTGCCGATCTCGCCGATCACGCCGGGCGGACGGGCCTTCTCGAAGCGCCCCAGGATGTGGTCCGTAAAGTCTTCGACGCCCCAACCATGAAGCTCATCGGGCCACGCAGCCTGGATGTAGGGGCCACAGCCAGTAACGATGTCGATCCCGGTCATTGCGCTCATGCGAGCCAACCGTGACGGGTCGCGTCCGACGAAGTCCGGCGTGACGTCGATGACCAGCGCATGGTGGCGCCGCAGCGGCTCCAGCTCGCAGCGTATGTCTTCGTCGTCATCGAGTTTCACGTTGTCGGGGCACGCGAACGGGTTGCCACGAATCATCTCGATGGTTTCGGCTGAGACCGGCTGGTCGCGCAGCGTCTCGTAAGCAGGGTCGGCCGTGTCGAGCCAGGACGATAGGTCGATGAAGAGGTGCTCGTGGGCAAGGACGATGTCGTAGTCGGAGGCGACAAGTCGACCGGTGACGGTGACCGGGTGGGACGAGGCGCTCATCGGCTTCTTCCGGTGGCATCCTGGATGACGGGTGGCGCGATACTACGAACCCGGGTCAGCACGGGCCTGCTCAGGTTCTCCTGCGCTGTGCACACTGCCGCTCCTCGGCTGGCGGAGTAATCTAAACATGTGTTCAGATGTTATTTTAAACACATGTTCAGAGTTCATCGCAAGGTTTCGTTGCCCATTTTTTCCCAGCAGATGCTGAACCGGCGCCCGGCCTGCGCAGCGCTTGGACGCACGCCGTCCCGAGCCAAGACGAAGAGCGGGGCGTCTACAGATGGCTTCGAATAGGCGTTCCGACCTTAGCCGCCGCTCGCTGGTCGCCGCAGCAAGTCAGGTCATCAACGACCGAGGCATCCAAGGCCTTCGGGTGCGCGAGGTCGCCGCGAAGGCCGGCATGAGTCCGGCAGCGGTCCTTTACCACTACCCAGACAACGCTGACCTCCTGCTGGCCGTGCACCGGGCCGTGGTCGAGGACTACCTCGACCTCCGGCGTAGCACCAAAGACGGCGTGTCCGACCCAAGAGAGCAGTTGACGGGGGTCTTCAAGTCAGGTATCCCCGCTCTAACGGAGTCAACGGCGATTCGACTCCTGTTCGAGCTGCACGGCTTGGCACGCCAAGACGCGGCTCACGCTGCGCTTATGACGTCGCTGTGGAGGCTCGAGGTGGGCATGTACGTCGAGATCATCGAGGCGGGTGTTGCCACGGGAGTGTTTGCACCTCGGCATCCGTTCGAAGACATTGCGGTGTCGCTCCTCGGTCTGGAGGACGGGTTGGCTCTGCACTTGACGAGCGAGAACGACGCGCTGTCGAGCGCCGGCATGCTTCGATCCCTCCACTTCGTCGCGGCGTCGCTACTTGGATGCGAAGTTTGGGACCAAGCCTGAGCTGATGGCCTAGCGTCCGCTGGTAGCGGCGCGGGCCCCTCAGCCAGGGAATCGTGCCTGCACAGCTTCGCTGTGCGCAGGCAAGTCCTCGGCAAGCGCCAGGTGCTGGAGACGGTCGGCCACCTCGCGCAGGGCGTCTGCGTCGTACTCGATGAACTGCACGCCCTTAAGGAAGGTCTGCACTGACAACCCGCTGTTGAAGACTGCCGAGCCGCCAGTGGGCAGGACGTGGTTGGACCCTGCGATGTAGTCGCCAAGCGAGACCGGTGCGTGAGTTCCCACGAAGACGGCGCCCGCATTGCGGACCCCCTGGGCAACAGCCCAGCTGTCCCGCGTCTGGACCTCGAGGTGCTCCGCCGCGTACGCGTTGACCACCTCGACGCCGGCGGCGATGTCGTCGACCAAGATGATCCCCGACTGCACCCCCGCCAGCGCCTCACCAGCCCGCGCCGAGTGTTTCGCCAAGGCGACGCGTCTTGCGACTTCAGTGTCGACCGCGTCGGCCAGGACTAAGGAGTCAGTCACCAGTACCGAGGCGGCAAGCGGATCGTG
>SXGU01423761.1_pt1 | contig 18538 bp, 3 predicted proteins | sample 3174531 | NCBI WGS metagenome assembly SXGU01 (sample SAMN11356863, study PRJNA531348) | freshwater metagenome | isolation source: freshwater sample F1-140 | place: China: Fuxian Lake, Yuxi | collected 2017-12-25 | reverse complement strand
CGGAGTTCCTCAACCGGCTCGACGAGATCGTCCTCTTCGAAGCGCTCAGCATGGAGGAGCTGGCCCGGATCGTGGACCTCCAGCTCGCCCTGCTCGAGCAGCGCCTCGCCGTCCGCCGGATCACCATCACGGTCACCGACCCGGCCCGCGACTGGCTCGCCCAGACCGGCTACGACCCGGCCTACGGCGCCCGCCCGCTGCGCCGGCTGATCCAGTCGGCGATCGGCGACCCGCTGTCCAAGATGCTGATCTCGGGCGAGGTCGTCGACGGCGGAGCCGTGACCGTCGACAAGGGTGAGGACGGGCTCGTTCTGGCGACCGGCGGGGAGGGGACACCGGCTTCCCGGTGACTCCCTCCGCTCACCTGGCGGCCTTGACCTTCTTGGTCGGAGCCGACGTGACGGTGGTCGCCGGGCGGCCTGATGCGGTCGCGGTGACCCGCACGGTGATCCTCTTGCCGAGCTGGCCGCGCTTCACCTTGAGCACCCGGCCGGTCGCCCCCCTGATCGGCTTGCCCTTGGCCAGCCACTGGTAGGTGAGGGTCACCGGGGCGGGGCTCCAGGAACCCCTGGTGGCCGTCAGCTTCTCCCCGACCCTGGCGGCGCCACGGATCCTCGGCGCAGCGGTGTTGGCCACGGCGGCGGGCGGATCGCGGTCCGGGGCGCCCAGCACCACGTCGATCCCGTCCACGTCGCCGGCCTGGACGTCGATGTCGTCCGCGAGGGCCAGGTCGGTCTCGTCGCTCCAGTACTCGGTGGAGTAGCCCCCGGCGCCCTCCCACTCGAAGCCGATGCGGTAGTCGCCCGCAGGGAGGCGCCGGATCTCGTAGCGTCCCTGCTCGTCGGTCTCGTCGAACTCCACGACGACCTGCTCCCCGTCGACCGGTTGGCTCGGGTACGCCGAGACCTCGACGCCCTTCAGAGCCGCGCCGCCGGGAAGCCGCGCGATGCCGCTGATGCGGCGTCCCGGCGCGAGGTCCGCGTTCTTCGGGTCCACCGGCTCGGCGTCGCCGACGGCGAACAGGGTGGCGTTCGACAGCAGGCTGACGTCGTCCCAGTACTCCGTGGCTCGCGCGCCCGACCCGTCGAAGAACCCCAGGGTGTAGTCGCCGGCCTCCAGGCCGCCGAGCGTGTAGGAACCGTCGTCGCCGGTGACGGCCACCTCGACGGAGACCGCCGTGCAGCTGACCCCCGCACACTGGTAGGCACGCACGGTGATGCCGGGGAGCGGGGTCGCGGAGCCGGCGGCGGTCACCGTGCCGGTGATCGAGTAGGGGCCGGCCGCGCTCGCGGGCACCCCGGCCAGGCTGGTCGCGATCGCGAGGCCGACGCCGGCGAGCACGGTGAGCGCGCGCCGGGCCAAGGGCCGAGAGGTCGGCACGGTGGTCAGGTCGAAGCGTGTGCTCACCGTTGTCCCCCGACAACTCGAGCGCCCGGGTCCCCCATGGCCCCGGGTCGGCCCGTCACGGTAGACGGTCGACAGTCCTTATCGCAATTCAGGGCGCGGAGCAAGGGCGACGCGCCGCGTCGCGGGAGTTCGTCCAGCTGACGGGTAGCGCTGTGCGGAGCAAGCACGTACGCTCGGCGGTGCAGCAGTGCACGACCGGGGGGTCGAGTGCGATTCGTCCGGGGGGGCGGGTGCTGCTGACACGTGGGAGCAGCCATGGGGGCTCGCCCGAACGTTTGGGTGACCGGTTCGGGACGACATGCCGACCGAGCACGCGCGGTGCTCGAACAGACGGGCACCCTCGTACGTGCGCACCACGAACGCGGGGTGCCGTCGGTCTCCGGGGTCCCGGACGTCGCGTTGGTGGTCGTCGAGGAGCTCGACGACATCGCCACGACGCTACGCGCCGCGGGCGACCTGGTCCCGGGTGCCCGGCTCGTCGTGCTGTCCGCGCTGCAGGAGCCGGGTGCGCTGGTCGCCGCCGTTGCCGCGGGAGCCGACGGCTGGGTCCGGCCCGAGATGAGCGGGACCGCGCTCCGCGACGCGGTGGCCGGTATCGCTCGCGGGGAGAGCGGGTTCTCCCGCGCTGACACGGCGGTGCTGGTGACGGCGCTGCGCCGACAGATGCAGGAAGCGGTCGCCGCAGCCCAGAACCGCGGGACGCTGCTCGTGCCGCTGACCCCGCGCGAGCGCGAGATCAGCGACGCGGTGCGCGCCGGTAGGTCGACCCGCGAGATCGCCAGGGAGCTCTCGCTCAGCGAGGTCACGGTGCGGTGGCACGCCGGGCGTGCCGCCAAGAAGCTCCAGGAGGCGTCCGTCGACGTCGGGTCGGCCCCGCCGGCGCGATCCGTCCCTCCGTCCAAGCCGGCGGCTCGGGCCGCCGCCCGCCCTGCCCTCACCGTCACCGGCAGGGGGTCCGGCAAGGGCCTGGGTGCGGCCGAGCTGCGCGTGGCTCTGCTCGTCGCCGAGGGCTTGTCGAACAAGGACATCGCCGAGCAGCTGTTCATCTCCCGTCACACCGTCGAGTCACATCTGAAGCAGACCTTTGTGAAGCTCGGGGTCCGCTCGCGCGTCGAGCTCACCCGGGTGATCCTGGCGTCTGCGGCCGAGACCGGCTGAGACCTGCTGGTCACTGGCCCACGGGGATCAGCTCGATGGCGGACACCTTGGCGTTCTCCTTGCGGGTGATGAAGTCGATCGTCGCCGCGCCGTCGTTGACGGTCGTCGTGAACTCCCGGGCCACGGCTCTGTCGATGCCGCCGGCCGCGGCGAACACGTCGAAGCTGGACAGCACCGTGGTGCCCTCGAGCCGGACGTCGAACAGCCTCAGGTCGGCGGCGTTCTTGTTCAGCTCCGCGAAGTGCAGCCGGACCAGGTAGGCGCCGTTCGCGACGGGCACGTTGAACCCGAAGGCACGTGAGCCGACGGGGGTCCCCTGCGACTGGCCGCCGGTCCACTCCGACTGGAAGATGGCGTTGTTCATGCCCGTCGGGATGCCGGTGATCGTGTCGTTCTCCGTGTGCGAGAACCCGCCCGTCACGAAGCCCCCGCACGCGCCGGCCGACGCACAGCCGGCCCACGTCGTGCCGCCCGTGGACTGTGCGACGCCGCCCGCGTTGATGCGCACGGTCGGCCTCGCCCCGCCGGGACGGGTCGCCGACACGGTCGCGGACCGTGCCGACTCGTTGCCCGCCGTGTCGACCGCCGTGACCTGGTAGAACGCCGCCGAGCCGACCGGCGCCGTGGTGTCGACGAAGGTCCGCGCGGTCAGCAGGGCGGTGGTGAGCCGGCTGTAGGTGCCGCCGGCCGAGGCCGAGCGGTACACGTGGTAGCCGGCCAGGTCGCCGGCCGTCGAGGCCGCCCACGCGAGGGTGTTGCCGGCGGTGGCCCCGGTGGCCGTGACCCCCGTGACGGCGCCGGGAGCGGTCGTGTCGGCGACGGGAATGATCTCGATCGCGGAGACCTTGGCGTTCTCCCTGCGGGTGATGAAGTCGATCGTGACCACACCGTCGGTGACCGTGGTCCGGAACTCCCGCGCCACCGCCCTGTCGATACCGCCGGCCGCGGCGAACACGTCGAAGTTGGACAGCACCGTGGCGCCCTCCAGCCGGACGTCGAACAGCCGCAGGTTGGCGGCGTTCTTGTTCAGCTCCGCGAAGTGCAGCCGGACCGTGTAGGTGCCGTTGCTGACCGGCACCGCGAACCCGAACGCACGGCTGCCGACCGCGGAGCCGCTGGCCTGGCCACCGGTCCACTCCGACTGGAAGATGGCGTTGTTCATCCCAGTCGGAACACCGGTGACCGTGTCGTTCTCGGAGTAGGCGTTGCCGCCGGTCACCCGGCCCGAGCACGCGGTGGTCGACGAGCAGGCGGTCCATGTGGTGGCGCCCACGGTCTGAGCGCCGCCGCCGGCGTTGATGCGCACCGGCTGCTGCGGCGCGGCGGGACGGACCGCGCTGACCGTGGCCGATCGGGCCGACTCGTTGCTCGACTGGTCGGTGGCCGTGACCTGGTAGAAGGACGTGGCGCCGATCGGGGCGCCGGTGTCGTTGAGGCTCGTCCCGGAGACGAGCGCCGCGTTCACCTTGACGAACGGACCGCTCGCCGCGCCGGCCCGGTAGACCGTGTAGCCCGCCAGGTCCGGTGCTCCGGACGCCGTCCAGGTGACGCTGACCCCGGTCGCGGAGCCGCTGGCGGCGACCCCGGTCACGACCGCCGGCGCCGTGGCGTCGACCGCCGCGACGGTGACCGTGGCCGAGGGGGTCGACTCGTTGCCGGTCGTGTCGGAGGCCGTGACCCGGTAGGACACCGCGGAGCCGGCAGGGGCGCCGGAGTCGGTGAACGTCGTGGTCGTCAGCAGCGTGGTGGTGACCTTGGTGAAGCTCCCGCCGGCGCTCGTCGCGCGGTACACGGAGTACCCCGCGAGGTCGCTTGCCGCCGAACCGCTCCACGCCACGGTCACGCTGGTCCCGGTCCGTGTCGCCGTGACGCCGGTCAGCTGCGCCGGGGGAGTGCCGTCGGTCCGGGTCGCGCTGACCGTCGCCGAGGGTGCGGACTCGTTGCCGGACCTGTCCACGGCCGTGACCCGGTAGTGGCTCACGCCCGCCGGTGCGGTGGTGTCCACGAAGTCGGTCGCCGTCACCAGGGCGGTGCTCACCCTGGTGAACGTGCCGGTGGGCGAGGCGGACCGGTAGACGTGGTAGCCGCCCAGGTCGCCGGCACCCGAGGCCGCCCAGGTGAGGGCGACACCGGACGAGGATCCCGTCGCGGCCAGGCCCGTCACCGCTCCCGGAGGGGTGCTGTCGGGACGGGTGCTCGTGACCGTCGCCGACCTCGCCGACTCGTTGCCGGCCCGGTCCACCGCAGTGACCTGGTAGGACGACGCACCCTCGGGTGCCGACGCGTCGGTGAACGACGTGCCGGTGACCAGGGAGGTGTTCACCTTCGTGAACGTGCCTGTCGGGGTGGCCGAGCGGTAGATCTGGTAGCCGGCCAGGTCACTGGCGGGCGAGGCCGCCCAGGTCAGCGCGATGCCGGCCGTCGAGCCGGTCGCCCCGAGCCCGGTGACCGCGCCCGGAGGCGTCGTGTCGGGTGCTGCCGGGATGATCTCGATCGCCGAGATCTTCGCGTTCTCCCGACGGGTGATGAAGTCGATCGTCACGACCCCGTCGGTCACGGAGGCCTGGAACTCCCTCACGACCGCCCTGTCGATGCCGCCTGCCGCGGTGAACACGTCGAAGTTGGAGAGCACCGTGGCGCCCTCGAGACGGACGTCGAACAGTCGGAGGTTCGCGGCGTTCTTGTTCAGCTCCGCGAAGTGCAGGCGGACGGCGTAGCTGCCGTTCGCCACCGGGACGTTGAACCCGAAGGCCCGCGTGCCGACCGCCGAGCCGCTGTTCTGGCCTCCGGTCCACTCCGACTGGAAGATCGTGTTGTTCAGCCCCGCCGGGACACCGGTGATGGTGTCGGACTCCGCGTAGGCGTTGCCCCCCGAGACCCAGCCCGAGCAGGCGGTGAGCGACGAGCAGGCCGACCACGTGGTGGTGCCGACCGTCTGCGCCGGACCTCCGGTGTTGATGCGGATGGGCTGCTGCGTCGCCGGAGCCACGACGAAGGTGGCGGACGGGTCGGACACGTTCTCCGAGGAGTCGACCGCGCGCACCTGGTAGTACACCGTGCCGCTGCGCGGCGAGGCGTCCAGGTAGCCGGACATCGAGACCGGGGTGTCGGTCAGCCTCGTGAACGTCCCGCCGGCGGAGCCGGAACGGTAGACGTGGTAGCCGAGCAGGTCGGCGGCAGCCACGTCGCTCCAGTCGAGCGAGACCCCCGCGAGACCCACGCTGCCCCCCAGCCCGGTCGGCGCAGCGGGTGCCGTGGTGTCCGCCGCCGGGCACGGGCCCTGGCAGAGGACCTCGATGGCGGCGATGGCCGGGTAGTCCACCGAGGCCGCGAACGACAGGTTGACCGCGCCGCCGGTGACGACGACGTCGTCGACGGAGAGCACCGTCGCGGTGTTCTGGCCGCCCGCGGCCGCGACGATGTCGAAGCTCTTGCGCACGGTGACACCCTCGACGCCGATGTCGAAGAGCCGCTCGCCGGCTGCGTCGTTGCCGGCCGCGCGCTCCGCGAAGTGCAGTCGGAGGTCGACCGTGCCGGCACCTCGGGACGGGAGGGTGTAGCTGAGGACCCGTTCGGCCTGGGCCACGTTGCCGACGTTGCCGCGATAGGTGCGGTAGAGGACGTCGTCATCGGTGCCGGCGATCTCGAGGGGCGCCTGGCCGGCACCCTCGGCCGGAGCCGTGGCCGGCGCGAAGCGACCGGTGTCGGGCGTCCAGATGCGACCAGCGGTGTCCGTGTAGGTGCCGGTGCCGGCCACGTCGAGGCGGTAGAGCGCCTCGCGGTCGGCGGCGACGGCGGTCAGGTCACCGTTGCTGACGCCGAACGAGTCGAAGGTGGCCGTGAACGGGGCACCTCCCTTGTTGGTGGCCAGGAGGCCGCCGTAGGTCCGGGCACCGAACACCTTCCCCGCCGCGGCGGCGGGCACGGCGAACGAGGTGTCGAGGACGGTCCAGGTGCCGCCGTTGATCCGGTAGGCCGCCTTGACCGTGCGCGTCGAGGTCTTGCCCACGAGAGCCAGGTCGATCGAGGTGATGGTGGCGGGGGACGGGAGGATGACCGCCGTGCCGACGGTCGCTCCGGTGCCGCCGGTCTCGCCGTACAGCTCGACACCCGGCACGCCCCCGCGGTTGATCACCGCGAGCTTGACGAAGTTGTCCTGGTCCGCGCCGAGCATGACTCCCAGCTGCTCGCTGCCGGCGTCGAGCTGCGTGGGCGAGCCCAGCGACCGGGCGGACAACGTGAAGGTGCCGCCGTCCCCGTCGAAGGGCACCTGCAGCCCGTTGACCAGGGTGTTGTCGGCGTTCGCCGGGCTGCCCGCGCCCGTGGCACCGGTCGAGTCGATCGCCAGCGTCCCGGACCCCGTCGTGGTCAGGTGCAGCTTGGTCGGGTCGTAGGAGCTCGACCCGGCCGCGACGTCGAGCCGGTTGCGCTGGGTGGAGGTGAAGCCGGTGCCCGCGCCCGCCGCGTCGGCGAGGGTGCCCGCCACCGCGCTGGAGAACGGGAGCTGCAGCGACGCGGCTCCCGGGAGCGGTGCCGGCGCCGCCGGGTTGGCCGCGGTCTCCGGTCGCACGTTGGAGACCAGGAACAGGTTGTCGTTGTAGTCGTAGTTGATGCCCGAGTAGTCCATCGCGACCAGGTAGGTGTTCGCGATGACCGCTCCCGAGCGGTCTCGGGCCGCCCAGGCCCTCAGGTGGTGGCCGCACGGCGCCGTGCAGCCGTTGGTGACGTCGGCCGCCTGGTCGTTGCGGACCGGGTCGCTCCACTCGCCGTCGATCTTGAGGCCGAACGCGCCGGTCGGCGTGAACGTGCCCGCGGCCGGGGCCGTGGTGGAGCCGTTGCGGCGGGGCAGGATCGACTGACCGTCCACGCCCAGGTGCGTGACGATGTTGGTGGTCGACGTGCTGGGCTTGCTGTGCCAGGCGATCGTCGCGGTGTTGCCCTGGGTGTGGTAGGCCGCCAGCTGGCGGACGCTCACCGGTGCGGTCGTGTCCGCGCGGAGCCAGTAGGGGCTGAGGACCTCGTCACCACTGGCGTGGATCGCCCCTTGCTTGTTGAGGGTGTCGCCGGCCGACGTGATGGCGGTGGTGTAGCCGAACAGTCGGGTGAGCTCGCTCAGGGTCGGCTCCTGGCCGTTCTCCGACTGCGACTGCCAGAAGCCGGCGAGCTGGACCGGGATCGACGGGCGGGTCGGGTCGTCGGACTTGACGGTGAGGGAGCCGTCCCACAGACCACCGTCGGACCCGATGGTGCTCGCGGTGAAGCGCACGCCGACGGTCAGCGAGGCGCCCGCGGGCACCAGTGCCGGCAGGGTCGGGGGGTCCACCAGGGCGAACGGCCCGGCGAGGACCAGGTCGGTGACGTTGAGCCCGTCGGAGCCGGTGTTGCGGATCACCAGGGAGGAGGTGTCGTGCACCGAGTTGGCCGGGATGAACGGGCCGGTGGCCGGGTCGCAGCCCGTCTCCTTGCACGTGGTCCCCAGCTGCGGGCTCTGGATACGGCTCATCGTGAGCCGGTCCGGGAACGGCACGCCGTCGCCGTTCTCGACCACCGCCTTGGCCTGCGAGGCGTCCGCCGCGACCACCGAGAAGCTCGTCGTGGTCGTGGTGGCGATGTTGCCGGCGAGGTCCTGGGCGCGGGCCCGGATGGTGTGCGCGCCGAGGGTCGTGACCTCGACCGGCGTGCTGTACGGCCGGAACGCCGCGCCGTCGAGGCTGTACGACGAACCCGCGAGCCCGCTACCGGTGTCGGACGCGGTGACGGTGACCGTCGCGGCGTTCTTGTACGCCGAGGCGGAGGCGCGGAGGCCCGAGACGGCCACCGAGACGGTCGGCGGGGTGGTGTCGGCACCCGTGGCCGGCGCGTCGATGTCCAGGTAGGTGAGCTTGGTGTTCGTGCCACCCGTGGCGTCGACCGTCAGCTTGCCGTCAGTCACGGGGACGGTCACCGTCGCCGTGGAGAAGGGGCTCGCGGTGGTCGGCACGAAGCCGTTGACCGCGGTGGCGCCCTCGACCCGCACCGTGTGGACGGAGTCGACGAAGCTGGAGTCGCCGACACCGACGGTGACGGTGTAGGTGCCGTTCGGGACGGCGTACTCCCACGCACCGGGGCCCTCAGGAGCCTGCGCGGCCGTCGGCTGCACCAGGATCACGGTCTGGAGCTTGCGCTCCACCGAGGAGTTCCGGTCCCGGGTCTGGGCGCTCATGTCGTACGGCGTCGCGGTGCCGGGCTTGACCCAGCCGAAGCCGCGCGCGGCGGTGTAGGCCGCGCCGGTGTCGGCGGTGTAGCCCGAGGCGACCGCGCCGTCGGCCGTCTTGAAGTCGATTCGCGCGACCGGGGTGCCGGATGCGCCCCCGCCGGCCGGCTTGGCCCCGGTCATCCGGAACACGTAGTCCTGGTAGTCGCCGTTCTGGGCGTCCTCGAAGGTCACCAGGTAGGTGTTCGGCAGCACGGCGCCGGAGCGGTCCTTGGCCGGGTAGATGCGTGCGGCGTGCGGGATGTTCGTGTTGAGCGCGTCCTGGGTGTAGCTCTTGCGACCGAAGCTCACCGAGTCGACGTAGATGCCGAAGGTGCCGGCACCCGGGTCGAAGCTGGACGCCCCGCCCGCGACGATGGCGGGGTTGAGGGTCTGCTCCTGGTCGAGGGCGATCGTGGCGACCGGGTGCGTGACCGGGTCGCCCGAGTTGGGCTCGTACCACCCGAAGGGCAGCAGCTCGTCGGGCGAGTACCGCGCGACCGGGGTCAGGGTGACGGGGTCGTTGCCGGCCTTGGTGAACAGCGGCGCCCGGACCTCGTCGCCGATCGGGTTGGCCCCGGTGCCGAGGATGAGCTCGGTGCCACCGACGTCGACCGGGTGGCCGAGGGTGTCCACGACCGCCTTCAGGGGCGGCTCGTTGTTGCCCTGTTCACCGCTGGTGGCCAGACCGTAGATCCCGACGTCCTTGGTGGGCGTCGTTGCGTCGTCGGAGACGATGCGCAGCACGGCGTTCTGGTAGCCCAGCGGCGAGGACAGCGCGGGGTTGAAGCGCACCGGGATCGACAGGGTGCCGCCGACCGGCACGGTCTGCGGGGCTGCCGTGGTCGAGAACGACGCCGAGTTGGTGCCGGTCACCGAGATCTCGCTGATCTGCAGCGGCGTCGTGCCGTTGTTGGTGACCACGAGCGGCTGGGCCGCCGACGTGGAGCCGCGGACGCCGGAGAACACCAGCTCGCCCGGGGTGACCCGGAGCTCGCCCTCGCCCGCCACGGCCGGGGCCTTGACGTTCGTGACGATGAACGCCGCGTCCTGGAAGTCGACCGGGCTCAGCACGTCCTCCGGGGCGACGATGAAGGTGTTCGCCACGACGCTGCCGTCGGGGTTCTTCATCGGGTAGACGCGGATCTTGCGCTTGTTGGTCGGGTCCCAGGTGTTGAGGGCGTCCTCGCTGTAGGCGACCCGGTTGCTCAGCCCCGGGAAGGTGACGTCGAAGCCGAAGGAGGCGTCGAGGTCGTACTCGCCCACCTGGGTCCACTCGGGCAGCACCTGCTGGTTGGAGCCGTTCGGGGCGTTGAGGAGCACGGTGCGCACGGACGGGTCGCTGGTGCTGTGCGCCGCGATCACCGCGGTGTTCGGGTTGCCGGTGGGGCCGGCAGGTCCAAACAGCGACAGCGGGGTGATGCCGACGACCCGGTCGAACGCCGCCTTGGTGAAGGAGGGCATCGCCACCTCATCACCGATCAGGACGCTGCCGGCGGGCATGTCGTTGTTGGTCGGGTCGGGGTCGCCGACGTCGACCGGGATCTGGAGGGTGTCCAGGACCCACTGGAGAGAGGGCTCGTTGGCGCCTCCCAGCCCGAGCGTGCCGAGTCCGCGCAGGGTCACCGACGTGGTCGGGGTGGTGCTGTCGTTGGTGGTCAACCGCAGGGTCGCGCCCCGCGGGCCGGCCACGGTCGGGTTGAAGGTGACCGGGAAGGTCACGGTTGCGCCCGGCTGCACGGTCGCGGGCAGGGTCGGACCCCCGGACCGGGCGAAGAGGGCCGCGTCGGCGCCGGTGATGCTGGCCGCGGAGATGGTCAGCGGCAGACCGCCGACGTTCTTCACCGACACGGACTTGGCCGCGCTGGCCGCGCCGCCCTGGACCTCGGTGAACACCACGCGCGGGGTGGCCTCGACCTTGGGGGCGCTGCCGCCGCCCTGGGGCTTGAGCAGCTTGATGCCCGTGGTGGCCGGGTTGTCGGTCAGCTCGGTGACGTACAGGTTGCCGGTGGTGGCGTCCTGGGCGACGTCCAGCGGCTGCTTGAAGCCGGTGAAGCCGGTGATGCCCGTGACGGCCGCCGAGACGCCGCCCTCGGCGCCCACGTCGAAGACCACGATCTCCTGGTTGGCGCTGTAGCGGACCAGGACCAGCTTGCCGGCGAGCGCGCCGCCGAAGGCCACGGTGTTCTTGTACTCGATCGTGCCGTTGGCCGAGGCGTGCAGCCCGGCGTCGTGGACGTGCTCGAGGTCGTAGTTGGGGTCCGCCTGCTGACCGAGGGGGTACTGGGTCACCTTGAACAGCGGGTTGCCCGTGTAGCCGTTGGGGTTGCCGGCGTTCAGGACGTACTCGCAGCGCAACGGGTTCGGGTGGCCGTAGTACTTGCCCTGGTGGACGTCGAAGAGGTAGTCGGTCTCGGCCTGCCGGTTGTTGGTGATGGCCGGCGCGGTCGGGGCGGTGTACGGGCCGTCGGGCCGGGTGGCGCACGCGGCCGGCAGGGTCGCCGGTGTGGCGGGCGTGTTGCCGCCGGCCGCCGACCCGTTCGTGCCGGTGTAGACGCGGCCGTTGGAGTGCGCCACGAGGTCGAAGGCGTTGCGGATGCCGGTCGCGTACAGCGTCAGCGGGGCGTTCGGGGCGTACGGGTCGTAGGTGCCCTGGTGAGCCGGGACGCCGCCGCGGGCCGGGATGTTCATCTCGGGCGTGCCGGCGTCGAGCGGCAGGGTCGCCGGCAGCTTGGCCGGGTCGAGCTGCAGCATCGCGGCGGAGAGCAGGCGCTCGTCGCGTCGCCACGTGCCGTCGTTGGCACCCATGGCGTTCATCGAGCCCTGGGTGATGAGGAGCTTGCCGTCCTTGAACGCGATCGAGTTGGTCTCGTGGTCCTTGATCGACCGCGGCAGGTTGACCACGACCTCCTGGTAGTTCTCCAGGTTCGGACCCGACAGCCGCGACACCGCTCCCGTGAAGTCGGGGACGTCGCTGCCCAGGTAGGCGTAGTTGTCGGTGATCCAGAGGATCGGGTTTGCCGCGGTGGACGCCGGGTCGAAGGCCAGTCCGATGATGGTCCGGTTCGGAGCACCCTCCCAGCCCTTGGCGCTGGCGTGGGTGCGGACCGTGTTGATGGTCTCCCGGGCGGTCAGCGAGCCGTCGGCGGCGATCGTCCAGCGGTAGATCTGGCCGGTGATGCTCCCGGCGTAGAGCTTCCCGTCGGGGCCGATGACCAGCGAGGTGTACATGCCACCCAGCGCCGCACCGCTGTCGGTGCGGTCGAAGGCGACGCCGCTCAGGTCGCCGCTGCCGCCGCCGGTGCCGCCGCCGCTGGCGGTGGTGAACACCGAGGAGAACGGCAGGAACGAGCGGCCGCTCTTGTCCTTGGCGCCGGAGGTGACCGTGAAGCGGTAGAGCACGCCGCCCTGGAGCGGGGCGGAGGGCAGGAACGAGATGGTGTCGCCGCCGCCGCTGGTGGCGCCGGTGCCGGGGACGGCGACGCCGTCCGAGACCCGGGTCAGCGTGACGTTGCCGTTGCCGAGGGTCGTCCCGTCGACCGCGCCGACGTCGGCGTTCAGCACGTTGTCGGTCGCGACGGTGGTGTTGCCGACGATGTTGGTGGCGAGGTTCGCCGGGGTCACGGCGAGCGTGTAGGGGCGACCGGCGCGGTCGACCGAGGTGATGTCGACGTAGTCCACCTTGGTGTTGGTCCCACCCGCCGGGCTCAGGGTCAGCCGGCCGTCGGTGACGGCCACGGTGCGGGTCGCGACGGCGAACCTCCCGGAGGCGGTCGCGGTCGGGACGAAGGCGGCGATGCCGTTCTGGTTCTCGATGTTGATCCAGTGGGAGCTGTCGACCGGCACGCCGGGGTCACCGAGACCCACCGTGACGGTGTAGATGCCGTTGGGCACCGCCATCTCCCACGAGCCGTCGACGTGGACACCCGTGGTGACCGAGGCGGGCAGCTGCGCGTGGATGAACGTCGCCAGGCGCAGGTCGGGCTGGCTGGTCGGGTCGGTGGCCTGCGTGTTGCGGTTGCGGCCGTTGCCCTCGAGCGACACCGGCTCCGAGGTGCCCATGCGCACCCAGCCGTAGGACAGACCTGTCCCCTGGTTCGTCCCGGTGCGGGCGCCGAAGGCCTGGCCGAAGTCGGTGAGGTAGCCCGAGGGGGGCACGGTCGCGGCGTCGGCGAAGTTGACCTTCACGTCGACCGCCCCGCCGGCGCCGGCCAGCGGCGTCACGGCGGTCGACACCGAGGCGACCGACTCGTTGCCCGAGCTGTCGACGGCGGTCACGACGTAGCGGTACTGCGTGCCGTTGGTGAGGCCCTGGTCGGTGAACGACGGGCTCCCGACCAGGCTCGTGCTCACCCGGTTCGCGGCGACGGCCTCGACGCTGGCCCCGGTGCCGCGGTAGACGTGGTAGCCCGCGACGTCGGGGTCGCCCGGCGCCGCCCAGGAGAGCGTGGCGACGGTGTCGCCGGCCAGCGCGGTCAGCGAGGACGGGGCGCCGGGGGCGGTGGTGTCGGGAGCGAGCGGGCCGACGCTGGTGATGGTGACCCAGTTCAGCTTGGTGTTGGTGCCGCCGACGGCGTCGACCGTGAGCCGCCCGTCGGTGACGTCGACGGTCGTGGTCCCGGTGCGGTACTCGACCGCCGCCGTGGCCTGGAAGGACGAGACCAGTGCCACGCCCTCGGCGCGGACGGTGTGCTGGCTGTCGTAGCAGGGTGCGGCGCAGCCGGTCTTGGCGCCGCCGGGCTGGTCGCCGACGCTCGCCTCGACGGTGTAGCGGCCGTTGGGCAGCGCGTACTCCCAGGCACCGGCGGTGAGGTTGCCGTTGGCGGTCGGGGTCGGGACGATGTCGCCGTACTGCATGTGGATGGTGCGGTTCTGCAGGTCGGTCGCCGCGGCGCGGGTGCGCAGCCGGGTGTTGCCCGTCAGGTCGAGCGGCGTGTGCGCGGTGGAGGACAGCGACGACTGGGCGACCCAGCCGTAGCCACGGGCGGCCGTGTACGCCGCGCCGGTGTCCTTGGTGTAGCCGGCCACGTCCGGGGCGGCCGCGGTCGTGAACGTGTACTTCAGCGTCAGGGCGTTGGCCGGCAGGTCGGCGGTCACCCGGTTGGACTCGCCGGACTCGTTGGCGCTGGTGTCGACGGCGGTGACGACGTAGTGCGCGGTCGCACCGGCGGGTGCCGAGGAGTCGGAGAACGTCCGTCCGGTGAGGGGGGCGCTGTTGAGCTTGACCCGCGTGCCGCCGGCGGTCGCCGAGCGGTAGACGTTGTAGCCGACCAGGTCGCCCGCTGCGACCGCGTCCCAGGCGAGGTCGACACGGCTCTCGACGAGGGTGGCGGTGAGGCCGGCCGGCGCGGCCGGGGCCGTGGTGTCAGGAGCGGCGGTCGGCACGGCGTCGACGACGGCGGTCGCCTCGGACGTGTTGCCGAGCAGGTCGTAGGCCACGACGGCGTAGTGCTGCCGGACGCCCGGCTCGAGGTCGGAGTCCACGAACGTGCGGCCCGGCTTGATCAGGGAGCCGATCTCGTGGGCGTCGTCGATCATCGGCGTGGCGCTCGGGAACCGGTAGATCCGGTAGCCGCGGAGGTCGGGCTCGGTGTTCGCGGTCCACGTCAGCGTGACACGCTGGATGCCGGCGGTGGCGGCGAGACCGGCCGGGACGGCGGGCGCGGTGGTGTCGGTCGGGGTCGCCGACACCTGTGCGGAGGGGACCGACACGTTGTTGGCCAGGTCCGCGGCGGTGACCACGTAGTAGTAGGGCTGGCCGTTCACCAGGTCGTTGTCGACGTACGACGTCGCGGCGGCGAGCACCCGGCCGACCTCGGTGTAGGGCCCTCCGCTGACGGCCGCGCGCAGGATGCGGTATCCGGCCAGGTCGCTCTCGGTGTTGGCCGTCCACTCGATGGTGACCTTGCCGTCACCCTTCGTGGCGGTCACGCCGGCCGGTGCGGCCGGGAACTCCGTGTCGGGCGCCTCGGTGGGGACGGCCGAGCCCTCGTTGGACGGCGTCGACTCGTTGCCGGCGTCGTCGACCGCGGTGACCACGAAGTAGTAGGCCGTGCCGTTGGTCAGGTCGGGGGCGAGGAACGTCGCCTCCGTGACCTCGCCGACGAGGTTGTCCTCGTCCACCAGCACGTTGGCGGAGGTCGACTGGTAGACGTTGTAGTGGTCGAGGTCGAGAGCCTCCGAGGGTGTCCAGCTGAGGGTCGCCTCCTCGTCACCGGCGCCCACGGTGAGCCCGACCGGGGCGGACGGTGCGGTGGTGTCGGCCGGGGTCGCGGAGTCCTCGTCCGAGGCGGGCGACTCGTTGCCCTCGCCGTCGACCGCGGTGACGGCGTAGAAGTACTCGGTGCCGTTGACGGCTCCGCCGTCGTTGAAGGCGAGCGCCGCGAGCGGGTCCGGGGTCAGCCGGTTCCCCGCCGTCAGGGCGACCGGGCTGGAGGTCGAGCGGTAGACGCGGTAGCCGACCACGTCGGTGTCGGCGGACGCGGTCCACGACAGCGACACCGAGCTGTCGGCGGGGGTCGCGGACAGCGCGCCCGGGGCGGCCGGGGCGGTGGTGTCGACGGCCACGACGCGCAGGTGGTTGATCTTGGTGTTGGTGCCGCCGGCGGCACCGATCGTCAGCTTGCCGTCGAGGACGGTGATCCGCTTGGTCCGCTGCTCGAACTCCTGGGCCGCCGTGGCCTGGAAGCCGTCGATGACCGCGACGCCCTCGGCCGTCAGGGTGTGGACGGAGTCGTAGCAGGGCGCGGGGCAGGCGGCCGTGGAGGCGCCCGGCTGGTCGCCGGCGCTCATCGTCACGTCGTAGGTGCCGTTGGGCACGGCGACCTCGTAGTCGCCGGGGATCTTGAGGTTGGCGAACGAGCCGGTGATCTCGTTGGCGCGCAGGTGCATCAGCCCGCGCTGGGCGATCGTCTCGGTGCCGCGGACGTCGCGGAACCGGCCGTTGCCGACGAGGCTGAGGGGCGCGTGCGTCGACGGGTCGACGAAGCCGCGGCCGCGGGTGTTGGTGAACGGCTGGCCGTAGTCCTTGAGGTAGCCGCCCGGCACCTCCGAGGTCTGGGTTCCGAAGGCGATGCCGAAGGGCAGGGGGATCTCGGTGGCGCTGGCGGCGTCGGGCTGGGCGGTGACGGAGGTCGACGCGGGTGACGCGTTGCCTGCGGCGTCCACGGCGACGACGACGTACCGGTAGCTCGTGTCGTTCTCGGCGGTGGTGTCGATGAAGGTCGACTCCTCCACCAGGGTGGTGCCGCTGACCGGGGTGCCGGTGGTGTCCACCGTGGCGCCGGTGCCGCGGTAGACGCGGTAGCCGTCGAGGTCGGCCTCGGTGTTGTCGGCCCAGTCGAGCGTCACCGCGTGGTTGCCCGCGGTCGCGACGAGGCCTGTCGGGGCTTCCGGCGGCAGGTCGGACGGCGTCGGGGTGATGGTGAGGCTGGCGATCTTGGTGTTGGTGCCACCGATCGGGTCCACGGTCAGGAAGCCGTCGCTCACGATGACGCGGGCGTCACCGGACTTGAACCGGCCGGCGCCGGTGGGCGGCGTCGTGCTCGAGATCGGGAGGCTGACGGCCTGGGTGCCCTCGACGTTGATGCGGTGCGAGGTCAGGTCGGAGCCCGGTGTCGGCTCGCCCGCCGTGACGGTGACGTCGTAGCTGCCGTTGGGCACGGCGATCTGCCAGCTGCCCGCGCGCGGGTTGCCGGTGGAGGCGCCGCTGACGTTGTTGTACTGCATGTGGTTGAAGCTGGTCAGCGTGGCGTCGGTGATGTTCGCGACGTCGTTGCCGGTGCGCACCCGAGCGCTGGCGGTGAGGTCGAGGGGCACCTGCGTGCCGGCGTCGACCCAGCCGAAGCCGCGGCTGTTGTTGTAGTTGGCCCCGGTGTCGGGGGTCCAGGTCGCCGGCACGGCGGCGGCGCCCGCGGTGGTGGTGAAGTCGATCTTCACCGGCAGCGTCGGCTGCGTGGCGGTGGGGACGTCGATCTGGGCCCGGACGACGTCACCCCCGGCGCCACCGGGGGCGCCGACCGGGGTGACCGAGTAGTAGTAGACCTGCCCGGCCACCACGGCGGTGTCGGTGAAGGCGGAGGTGGTGACCGTGCCCAGTGCGGCCGCCGTCGGCAGCACCGGGAGCGTGGTGCTGCGGCGGACCTGGTACGACGTCGCCCCGGGGGTGTCGGTCCAGTCGAGGTCGACGCTGCTCGTCCCGGGGGTGGCCGTGAGACCGGTCAGCGGGACGCTGTCGATGGTGACGAAGGAGAGCTTGGTGTTGGTGCCGCCGAGCGCGTCGACGGTGAGCTTGCCGTCGGTGACGTCGGCCCACACGGTGGTCGTGCGGACACTCGCCCCGCTAGTGCTGCAGCCGCTGCCGGTCTGCTTGCCGTAGCCGTCGAAGGCGGTGACGCCCTCGACGTGGATGGTGTGGGCCTCGGGATCCGAGCCGACGCTCGGGTCGCCGACGCCCACGGTCACCTGGTAGCGGCCGTTGGCCAGGGCGTACTCCCACGCGATGGGGGTGGGGTCGTTGGCCCCCGCCGCGGGTGCCTGCATGTGGATGAACGACCGCTGGTGCTGCGCGACCGCGGTGCAGGTGTCGCGGTTGCGGGTGTTGCCCGCGTTCGTCGCGGTACCGGTCTGGGGCGTCCCGTGCGGCACGTGGGCGCCGGCGAGGCTGTCCTGCCGCACCCAGCCGAAGCCGAGGGTGTCGTTGTACGCCTGGCCACTGTCGCGGGTGTACCCCGTCGCCAGCACGCCGGTCGGCGTCGTGATGTCCACCTTGGCGCTCAACGGCACGGCCGGAGCGTCGACGAGGCTGAGCTCGGTGCCGTCCGCGCCGCTCAGCTGGCCGGACTGTCCCAGGCCGCTCTGTGGCAGCACCAGCGCGAGCGCGATGGCGGCGAACAGCACCATCCGGACGCGCAGGCTGGAACTGATGGCAGCAACAAGATTCGGCACGAGACCCCCCAGTGAAAACACACGAGCCTCGGGAGCCTCTCCCGCCCGAGGACCTCACCAGATGGCTGAGATCAGGGGTTCTGGCGATGGGGTTGAATGGTGAACTACTTTGCGGATGGTCCGAACGGCACTGCATCTGGTCACTTCGGGCTATGGCGTCGGTGGCCCACATGTGCTGGACGCCGTCGTCCTCGAGGACGATGGCGGAGCCGCGCGACGGCCGCCGGGCACGCCCGGCACGGACGATGTTGCGGACGGCCAGGACAATGGACGAATGCCCGACAAAGCCGCGCCCCGGCCGACCCAGGTGACCATCGCCGCCGCGATGGTCATGGCCGGCTCGGTGGTCGTGGTCCTGGCCGCGTTCGAACGGATCGCCGGACTGCGCTCGGCCGACACCCGGGAGGCGGTGCAGGAGTTCCGGGGCACCGCTCTCGGCGAGTGGCTCGGGCTCGACCTGCAGGGGACGCTCACCCTGATGCGGGTGCTCATCATGGTGGCCGCGGCGTGCGCCACGGCCGCCGCCATCCTGGGCTACCAGGTCATGCGTCGCTCGCGCCCGGCGCGGCTCGTGCTCACGGTCCTCGCGCCGCCGCTGTTCGTCGGCGGGGTCGCGGTCGGGGGGTTCCTGTCCGCCGTCGTCGTCGGCGCCATCATCATGCTCTGGTTCCAGCCGGCGCGGGACTGGCTCGACGGCAAGACGCCGCGACCCGTCCCGGCGCCACCCCCGCCCACCCCACAGGCCGGTCCCGAGCGCCCGCACGCTCCTGCGTCGCCGGTGGTGCCGCCGTCGGT
>SXGU01362109.1_pt1 | contig 18539 bp, 15 predicted proteins | sample 3174531 | NCBI WGS metagenome assembly SXGU01 (sample SAMN11356863, study PRJNA531348) | freshwater metagenome | isolation source: freshwater sample F1-140 | place: China: Fuxian Lake, Yuxi | collected 2017-12-25 | reverse complement strand
TCGACGAAGACCTCGTCGGCCCCGGTCTTGACGCCGAGCCGGATCCGACACCGGTCGCTGAGGCGCGCGGCGGTCGAGGTAACCCGTGGCGCGGCGCCGGCGGGGCTCCACGACCACGGCGACCCGCCTAACGAGGCTTGAACGATCGGGGCGCCCGGCCCGCGGAGCGTCGTGACGAACCGGTGGTCGGGCGGGGGAGGCCTTCGGGATCCGATCAGCGCCATCGGATAGACCGTGGCGTCGAAGGCCTGGTGCCGGTCGGTGAGGTTGGCCACCACCGAGAGTGAGGTGCCCCTGGCCAGGGCCTCTCGGGCTACTCCGGCGTATTGGGCGGTCAATAACTTGGCCGGCAACAGGAGCCCGACGACGCCACCCGGTTCGACCAGTTCAAACGACCGCTCCAGGAACGCCACCGCCAGATCCGGCAGCGGGGCAAACCCCGGTGGCCGGCCGGTTCGGCTTCCGCTCCGAAACCAGCGGTACCGGCGCTTGAGCGCCATCCGCTCGGGTCCGCTCAAACTCTCGGCGCGAACCCAAGGCGGATTTCCGAGTACCATGCCGAAGCCGCCGGCTCCGACGATATCCGCGAATTGCGAGGCGTAGTGAAACCAGGGAAGGGCCGGCTCGGTTCGAAGCCGGCGGAGCCACCGCCGCAGCAAGGTCCGATGCTGGCGGAGCCGCTCGAACTCCTTCCGGTGAGAACGTGCCAGGGGGGCCCGGTCGCCGAACACCCCGGGCGACCGGACGGCCGCGGCCAAGTCGCGGAGGGCCGACTCAACCCGTGACACCGAGGCCTCGAGGGCGCTTCGCGCCGCCCGAATCTCCGCCTGACGGAGTGCCGCCACCGCCCGTCGCTTGGCCGGACCGGTCGAGGCCACCACCGCTCGTCGGAGACCGGCCAGCGCTCCGGCATCGGCGGCTCCAACCGCAAACGGAAGGTCGACCCGTTCGAAAATGCTGTCGCCCTGGCGGATCAGCGCATCGAGATTCGGAAGCGGCTGAATGGCGTCGGCGGTGGTGCCCGGATCAGCCTCGATGACCTCGAGCCAGAGTCGAAGCTCCGTGAGGCGGACCGCGTTCGGATTGAGGTCGACCCCGAACAGATTGCGGGCGACGACCGCCCGGGTTGCCGCGCCGCGAGACTCCCCGCCATTCACCCGGATCGCCACCAATTGGCGGAGCGCGCCGAGCAAGAACGCCCCGCTGCCCACGGCCGGATCGAGGACCGTGACGGTGCGGATCCGCTCCAGCAACGCCGGGGTCGGGGCGGCGATCAGCCCGGAAACCTCGTCCGGTAAACACCCAAGCGCTGTGGTCACCCAGGCCGACAGGCTGGCGGCAACTACTTCATCGACCAGATCGCTCGGGGTGTAGAACGCCCCCGTGGTTCGCCGGAGATCCGGATCCATGACCCCTTCGAACACCCGGCCCAGCATGTCGGGCCCCACCGAGGCTCGGGCGTCGGTCTCGCCTGAAATCGTGAAGTGATAACGCTCGAAGAGGTCGTCGAACGCCTCGCGCCAGACAGCATCCGGGAGATCGTCGGGCCACCGCTGCTCCAGAGGATGAGGCTCGAACAGTCCGCCGTTGAGGAACGGCACCGCCCCGAAGCCCCGGGCCACCGCCGTGCGCCGGTCCCGCGGCCGGTTCAGGGTGCCGAAGAACAACGGCTTCAGGAACCGGCGCTCCACCTGACCGCCGGCATCCAGGCACCGGTCGAGTTCCTCGCGGAGGAACCGGCTCCGGCCGTCGAGCCAGCCCCGCTCCTGGACGAAATAGAGGAACAACACCCGGGTCAGGTCGAGCAAGGCCAAGGCATGGCGTTCCGGTCTCGGGATCCGGCGGGGCAGGGCGTCGATGGCTTGGGCGAGGGTGGTCCGGAACCGTTCGAAGAACCGCTGGTCCAATGACCGGCCGGCCAGCGCCTCCGACCAGGCCAGACAACCGCCTAACGCCGAATCGGTCGGGGCGGTCCGGCCCCGTTCGAGAATCCGGAGATCGACTGGGCGGACCCGGTTGAGCGCGATGGTCGCCACCGGGCAATCGGCCACCGACGCCGCGAGCGCCAAGTGGCGGGTCCGGGGATCGACGACGCCCACGACGGCGAATTGGCCGCGGGCCGCGAGATGCCGGGCAATCCGATGGGCCGCCGCCGGCGCCGGAGCGGTCTCCACCGCCAGGAACAAGAGCCCCGCCCGGCGCCCCACGATCGCCGCGGGAGGGTCCGGCACTACGGCGAGCTTCAGCGAACCGAGCGAGAGCTCGTGCCAGGCGGGTTTGAAGCCCAGTTCGAAGGCTAGTTCGGGTAGCTGTCGAAGGCCGGCAATTTTTGAGAGGGTGTCGGCCAGGGCCACGGGGTCTCGCGTGATGGAGTGACCATCACGGTGGCGAATCGGGCCTTCAACGTGTCAACCGAAAGAGCGCAGCACCGGGCTGTTTCAGCGCAACGGAGCCCTTGGGCGAGGTTACCGGATCCGGGCGACGATGAACGCCGCCGCCTCGGCGATCGCCGCCCGCGCCTCGGGCAAGAACGGCGCGGTCAGATGCCAGCCGTGCGGGACGTCATCATACACCGTGAGCCGGCTCGACCCCCCACCCTGGATTACCGCGTCATGGACCCGCCGGGCGTCGTCGAGCAACAGCTCCGTCGAACCCACCTGCACCAACAGCGGCGGCAGCCCACGGAGATCGGCGTAGAGCGGGGAGGCCCGCGGGTCCTTGGCCGAAGCGGGACCAAGGTAGGCGGCGGCGAAGGCCGTGATATTCTCGGGCAGGAACATCGCGCACCGGCCGGCGTTGCCGGTGAGCGAGGCACCGGTTCCCGCCAAATCGGTCCAGGGCGAGAACGCCACCACGCCGGCGGGAGCCGGCCAGCCCTGATCGCGCGCGTGCACCGCCAACGCGAGTACCAGTCCCCCGCCGGCCGACTCGCCGGCAATCACGATCCGCTCGCCCGGGGCGCCGCGCGTCACCAGCCAATGATAGGTCGCCGCCACGTCGTCGTATGCCGCCGGGAACCGAGCCTCCGGGGCGAGCCGGTAGTCGGCGGCGAACACCCGGCACCCCGTGGCCCGGGCCAGGGCGGTGGTCACCGGCCGGTGGGTGGCCGCCGAACAAGCCACATAGCCGCCGCCGTGAACATAAAGGACGACGCCGGGAGCCGGTGTCGGCGGGACGAGCCATTCTCCGCGGACGTGCCCCTCAGCCACTCGCTGATGACCGAGCCCCCGAAGGGCCAGCCGCTGCAGGAACGGTGGAATGCCAAAGTGCCGGCGGGCCCGGCGAGCCACCAGCGCCGCCGACTTACCCCAACTGGCCCGGCGGATCACCAGGCGGGAGTACCGGTCGAAGACCCGCGATTGCCACGACGGCACTGAACCCCTATGCCCGAGCCGAGGCCGCGACGATCTGATCGAGGTCCACGCGGAGCCGGTCCAAGTGCTCCAAGATGGAATCGGTGGTGACGACGGCCGCCTCGGCGTCATCGTCCGACCGGGGCAGCAGTGTGGCGACCATCGCGTCGGTATATCCAACCACCGCCATCGCCACTCCGCGGTCCACCAACCGGTTGAGCCTGAGCAGGAGCGCCATGCCCTGCCGCGGCCGGAGCGCCGCGATGGCCGGCGCCAAGTAGCGAATCAGCAACTCGCGAAGGTACTGCATCTCCTCGACGACTTCACCGGCGGCCAGCCCTCGAGTCGCGGCGTGGCGGCCGTATCCCGTGGTGATCCGGGTCCACAGCGGCTTCACTTCCCGGCGCAGGGGCCCGATCAAAGCCGCGAACGTATCTAGAATCAAATGAAATTCGGCATGGGTTGCTTCGATGGAAGCCGACGGCGTTCGGGCAATCCGGTCGCCGATCCATTCGATCCACCGGGCGGCCATCGCGTCGCGTTGTTCGGTCACCGCGCGGCTGGCGGCGGTCAGAGTTGGATGGGAAGCACGCAGAACGGTCCCTCCATTCAGAGAACAGCAGAGGCGAGTGCAATACTAATCGACCGCGCCGCCAGTGCCAGCGGACTGGCAATTGAAACCCGCTCGGTTCAAGTTGCTGTCATGGCAACCCCAACCCTGACCAAGACCACGATCCCCGGTTCGCTCGGCCCGTTGTTCATCGACGTCCGGGCGGCCGGCCGCCGGGAGCCCGCCCCCGCCGTCATCGTGCTCCACGGCTTCAAGGGATTCAAGGATTGGGGCATGTTTCCGGCCTTCGCCGAGCGGCTGGCCCGGGCCGGCTTCACCGCGGTCTCATTCAACGTAAGTGGATCGGGCGTGGACGACGACGGGAGGTCCGCCACACCCGACCGGTTCGGTCACAACACGTTCATGGCTGAGCAACGGGATCTCGACGCCGTCCTCGCGGCCCTCGACGGCGGGCAGCTCGGCGTGGTCCGCCCGTCCTCGGTCGGGATCGTCGGCCATTCGCGCGGGGGCGGCATGGCCGTGCTCTGGGCCGCCTCCCGGCCGCGGATCTCGGCCCTGGTTACCTGGGCCGGGATCGCAACCGTTAGGCGGTGGAGCGCCGCCCAATGTCACGCCTGGCGGGAGGCCGGCCGCCTCGACATCGTCAACGTCCGGACCCAGGAGGTCCTGCCGATGTATCTCGAGATTCTCGACGAAATCGAAGCCCTTGGCGATTCCGCACTTGACATCGAAGCGGCCGCCGCCCAGGTCTCGGTGCCGTGGCTCCTCATTCACGGCTCGGCCGATGAGGCGGTACCGCTCGCCGAGGCCAAGCGCCTGGAGGCGGCCGCCCGCCCCGGGATCGTCGAGCCTCTGGTGATCGACGGGGCAGGGCACACCTTCGGTGCAGTCCATCCGCTCTCCGGCGTCCCGGCCCACCTGCAGCAGGTGTTCGACGCCTCGATCAAACTGTTGGCCAAGGCGCTGGCGTGACCGCTCCAAGGTCGGGCGGGCCGGACCGGGTCGCCCGGATTGCCGGCGCGCTTAAGGCGCGGGTTCCTGCCACGGTCGAGGATCCCGCCCGGAAGCTCGCCGCCGTTGCCGTCATTCTGGTTCCCGATCCGGATGCTGTCCTCTTGATCCGCCGCGCCGAGCGGGAGGGCGACCGGTGGTCCGGCCACATGGCATTTCCCGGCGGACGGTGGGGACCGGAAGACCCGGACCTCCTGGCAACGGCCATCCGGGAAACCATGGAAGAAGTCGGGGTCGACCTCCGCGGGGCCCGGTTGCTCGGCCAGTACGACGATTCGGCCCCCCGATCCCAAGCCCTGCCGCCGGTCATCGTCCGGCCCTTCGTTTTCCAGCTCGATACCCGAGTCGCCATCGTCCCCAACCATGAGGTGGCCGGCGCCCAATGGACCGCGATCGACCAGCTGCTCGCCCCAGGGGTCTACCGGCCGTTCGAGTTCGAAGCTCAGGGGATCAAGATGCTGCTCCCGGGCTACCACATTCAGCAAGGCGTGGTCTGGGGGATGACCGAGCGGATCCTGACGCCCCTGATTTCACTGGGCCTCTAGCCGAAGTCGGCAGGGCTCCTTGACGGGATGACAATTTAGGTTATACTAAATTATTCTGGAGTCATGACGTAACTCTTGTTTAGGAGCCCTAGTGTCTGAATCGGCTGCGGCCCTCCTCTGGTTCGGCCTGCTGGTTCTCCTCCTCGCCATTGCCCTTTGGCCCCGGGTTGGACTCGTGGCCTGGCTCAGGCGGGGCCGCCGCTTGAGTCAGCGGGTTCAGATCGAAGACGCCCTCAAGCACATCCTGAATTGCGAACTCGCCGAGCAAACAGCCAGCGTCCAGAGCCTGGCCGGGGTCCTCGAGATTTCGCCGGCCCAGGCCCATGCCTTGGTGACCAATCTCGGCGCGTTGAAGTTGTCGCAGTTGAGCGAGCGGGGCCTCGTCCTGACCGGCGACGGCCGGGCCTATGCGCTCCGGATCCTTCGAACCCATCGCCTGCTCGAACGCTATTTCGCCGACCGCACCGGGGTACCGGCCGCCGACTGGCACGACTTGGCCGAGTCGGCGGAGCATGGCCTGAGTGAGACGGAGGTCGAGGCGCTCGCCGCCAAGATGGGGCATCCGGCCTATGACCCGCACGGCGATCCGATTCCGACCCGGGCCGGCGAGCTACCCGCGGCGCACGGGATTCCGCTCGGAGCCCTGGCCGCCGGCGACACCGCGACGGTGATCCACGTCGAGGACGAACCGGCCACCGTCTTTCACCGGCTTCTATCGTTAGGCGTGAACGTCGCGGTGCCGGTCAAGATGATCAAGGCGGACCCGAACGGGATCGAGGTTCTGATCGGCGAAGTGGCCCGCCGGTTCGACCCCTTGATGGCCTCGGCCGTCACGGTCGAGCGGGTCGCGGAGGGTGCCGGCCACACCGTCTTGTTCGAGCGGCTCGACGGCCTGAAGCCGGGGCAGCGGGCCATCGTGGTCCAGATCGCGCCCACGGTCCAAGGGCCCCAGCGGCGCCGGCTCCTCGATCTCGGCGTGCTGCCCGGCACCGAAATCGTCGCTGAACTCCAAAGCCCGAGTGGCGACCCGATGGCCTACCGGATTCGGGGCGCCCTGATCGCGCTCCGGCGTCCCCAGGCCCGGGGGATCTACATCCGGCGAGCCCCGGTCGCGGCGGAGGTCGGATGACGCTCGTTCAGATTGCCGGGCCCTCCAGCCGCCAGGACTATGTCGTTGCTTTGGCGGGCAATCCGAATACCGGAAAAAGCACGGTGTTCAATGCCCTGACCGGGCTTCGCCAGCACACCGGGAACTGGCCCGGCAAAACCGTGGCCCGCGCCGAAGGCACCTTCCGGAACCAGGGTAAGCGGGCCCGGCTGGTCGACCTCCCCGGCACTTATTCGCTCCAGGCCGGCAGCGCCGACGAGGAGGTGGCGCGGGACTTCCTGCTCTTCGGACGCCCTGATGTGACGGTGGTGGTACTCGACGCCACTCGGCTGGAACGGAATCTCAACCTCGCCCTCCAAGTGCTCGAGATCACCGATCGGGTCGTCGTTTGTCTCAACCTGATGGACGAAGCCCGCCGCCACGGCATCGGGATCGATGCGCAGAAACTCGAGGCTGAGCTTGGAGTGCCGGTGATTGCCGCATCGGCCCGCCGGGGCGAAGGAATTCCCGAGTTGTTGGCCGCGATCCACGCGGTGGCGACGGGCGCCCGCCGGACCACCCCGTACCGGATCGAGGAGCATCCGGCCGCGGTCGAATCGGCGATCGGGGCGCTGGTGCCGTTGATCGAAGCGGCGTTCCCCGGACTTCCCAACGTTCGGTGGGTGGCCCTTCGCCTGCTCAATGCCGATGACCGGGTCCGCCTCGCCGTCGAGACCGGAGAAATCGGGAGTCTCGCCAGCGGTGAGTGGCGTTCGTCGCCCGCCGCGGCGCCAAACGAGCAGCCCCTGCTCAGTTCGGCGCAACGGGCTCTGCTCGATGCCGTTACCGACCAGCGGTGGCGCCTGCCTCCGGATTTTCACGACACGCTCACGGCGAGCATCTACGACACCGCCAACCGGATTGCCGAACGGGTCAGTCTGGTCGGGGTTCGCCGGGTCAAGTTCGATTTCGACCGAGGCCTCGACCGGCTGCTGACCAGCCGGTGGTTTGGTTTCCCCCTCATGCTCGCGCTCTTGATGGTGGTGTTCTGGCTGACCATCACCGGAGCCAACGTGCCGTCGGCGCTTCTGGCGGATTTGCTGATCGACGCCGGCCACCCCTGGCTCAAGAACGGGGCGGCGGCGATCGGCTTCCCGTGGTGGCTGTCCGGGCTGTTGATTGACGGCGTCTACCTGGCCACCGCGTGGGTGGTGAGTGTCATGCTCCCGCCGATGGCGATTTTCTTCCCGCTCTTCACTTTGCTCGAGGACTTCGGGTACCTCCCGCGCGTGGCCTTCAATCTCGATCGCTTCTTCCAGCGGGCCGGCGCCCACGGGAAGCAAGCGCTCACGATGTGCATGGGGTTCGGCTGCAACGCGGCCGGCGTCGTCGCCACCCGGATCATCGATAGTCCCCGCGAACGCCTGGTGGCGATTCTCACCAACAACTTCTCGCTCTGCAACGGCCGGTGGCCGACCCAGATCCTGATCGCGTCGATCTTCTTGGGCAGCCTGGCCCCGGCCCGGATGGCCGGACTGGTATCCGCCGCGGCCGTCGTCGGGATCGCGGTGCTTGGCATTGTCACGATGTTCACCGCGTCCTGGCTCCTGACCCGCACTATGCTCAAGGGCGAGGCCACCACCTTCAGCCTCGAGCTGCCGCCATATCGGCCGCCCAAAATTCTTGAGACCCTCTATACCTCGCTCATCGACCGAACCCTGATCGTGCTGTGGCGCGCCATCGTCTTTGCCGCGCCGGCCGGCGCCGTCATTTGGCTGGTTGCCAACGTTACCATCGGCAGCGCCAGTATCGCCGACCACCTGGTGGGCTGGCTCAACCCGGTCGGCGTCCTGCTGGGACTGAACGGGGTCATCTTACTGGCCTACATCGTGGCGATTCCCGCCAACGAGATCGTCATTCCAAGCGTGCTGATGCTCACCGTCCACACCGCCCGGATCGCGGGCATGGGGGCCGGCGACGGCGTCATGTTCGAAATGGAGACCGCCCAAGTCGGCGACCTGCTTCGATCGGCCGGGTGGACCACGCTGACCGGCCTTTGTCTGATGTTGTTCTCCCTGCTCCACAATCCGTGCTCAACGACGATCTACACGATCTATCGGGAGACCAAGAGCTGGAAATGGACCACGGTCTCGGTGATCCTGCCGGTCGCGCTCGGTGTGGTGGTCTGCTTTCTGGTGGCCCAGGTGTGGCGGCTCCTCGCATGACCGCCCGCGGCGGCAGCGAGCCGCTCACCCCGTCGAGCGAGGACTACCTCAAGGCCATCTACCGGCTGTCCTCGGGTGAGGACCCGGTATCCACCACCGGCCTGGCGCTTCGTTTGGCGTTGACGCCGGCCTCGGTCAGCGGCATGGTCAAACGGTTGTCCGAACAGGGTCTGGTTGAACACTCCCCGTATCGCGGCGTGCGCCTCACGCCCGACGGACGCCGGATTGCGCTCCGGATGCTCCGCCGCCATCGCCTGATCGAGAGCTATCTGGTGGCTTTCCTGGGTTACACCTGGGACACCGTGCACGATGAAGCCGAGCGGCTCGAACATGCGGTGTCGGACCGGTTGGTGGAGCGGATGGCCGTGGCGCTTGGAAACCCCCGGTTCGATCCCCATGGCGATCCGATCCCCGACGTCGATGGCCAGATCGCCGATTTCATCCACGTCCCGTTGAGCGACGTCCGGACCGGCGAGACGGTCACCATCCGCCGGGCCGACACCGGCGACGCCGGCCGGCTCCGGTATCTCGCCTCGGCCGGCTTGGTTCCTGGAACATTGGTACGAGTGATCGATGCTCAACCGTTCCAGGGCCCCATGAAGCTCGATCTCGCGGGGACCGAACGAATCGTCGGTCATGAACTGGCCGCGCTGCTGCTCTGTTCCCGGGAAGGAGTCTGAATGCGAGCTCTAATGGTCGTGACCCTGGCCGTTATGTCGCTCGGAGGGTGCGATGCCGTTTTGCCCGGAGCGCCCGATCCCGACACGGTGCTCGACGGAACCTTTGATGGCCTGAGCGGCGAACAACAAGCCACCCATTTGGCCGGCGACGCGGAGTTCAGCCGGAGCTTCGGCGTGGCCGACGGCCTGGGCCCGATCTTCGTGGCTCAAGCATGCGCCAGCTGCCACGTCGGCGACGGCAAGGGCCATCCGGTTTTCAACTTGACCCGGTTCGGCCGGATGACTTCGAGCGGATTCGATCCGATGCTGGCCGAGGGCGGCCCTCAGGTTCAAAACCGGGCCATCCTCAACTATGTCGCCGAGCGGGTTCCCGCGGGCGCCACCGGGGTCGCCGTGTTCACCGCCCCGAGCGTCACCGGCCTCGGTCTGCTGGAAGCCGTCGACGTCGCCACGCTGGCGGCGCTCGCCGATCCGGATGACCGGGACGGAGACGGGATTTCGGGCCGCCTTCAGTTGCTCGTCCCAACCGATCTGCTGGCCGAGGTCTCGCGGCTCGAAGGCCGCCACCCGGTCGTCGACGGACGCTATGTCGGCCGGTTCGGCAAGAAAGCCGGGGCCATCAATCTCCTCCACCAGACCGTGAACGCCTACCACGAAGACATGGGACTGACCACCGACCTATTACCTGACGACCCGGTCAACCCCCAAGTGGGCGGTTTTGCGAGCGACGGCGTGCCGGATCCCGAGGTGTCGTCGAGTACGGTGGCCCAAGTGGTGTTCTATCTCAAGACCCTCCGCCCGCCCCCGCGCCGGAATCCGGCCGGGCCGGACGTAGTAGCCGGCGCCCAGCTGTTCTCCGCGCTTGGGTGTGCCCGCTGCCACCTAACGACCCTCGCGACCGGACCCTCCCGGCTTCCGGCCCTCGATCGGGTGACGTTTCATCCGTACACCGATCTCCTCCTCCACGACATGGGACCGGAGCTCGACGACCGGTACACCGAGGGCTCGGCCACTACCGCCGAGTGGCGGACCGCGCCCCTCTGGGGACTTGGCCTGGCCGAGCAGGCCCAGGGCGGCCGGGCGTTCTACCTCCATGACGGGCGGGCCACCACGCTCGAACAGGCCATCGAATTCCATGGTGGCGAAGGCGCCGCCAGTCGGGCCGCCTTCCGGAGGTTGTCCGCCGCGGATGTCGCGCGGCTGGTTGCCTTCCTGAGGTCGCTATGAACCGGCGCCAGTTCGTGCGCCGGTTGGAAGGTGTGGTCGGGGGGTGTGCCGCGCTGTCGGCCACCGGTTGTATCCCGTTCTATTTCGCGAATGTGACCGTGGCGGGCCGTCGCCTCTCGGTCCGGATCGACGAATTGTCACGGCACGGGTCGGGCCTGATCGACCCCCCGGGCGGAGACCTGCCGATCTTCCTCCATCGGCTCGCCGATGGCAGCTACTCGGCGGTATCGACCCGCTGCATGCACCGCGGCTGTCCGGTGGAACCGGCGGCCGAGAAGCTGGTCTGTCCCTGTCACGGGAGCGAGTACACCCACACCGGCGAGGTCCTGAAGGGACCGACCGAACGGCCGCTCCGGAAGTTCCCGGCCACCGTCGAGGGCGACCACGTCGTGATCGAACTATGATCGCCGCGATGCTGGTGGCCACCTTTGCGGTCCAGGATACCGGAATGGTGCAGGGCGGAATCTTTCAGCGGCCGTTCATCGCCCGAGCGGGGCAGACCGCGATTGGGGGCTATGCCGAAGCGAACGGATCGTATCTCGTGACCGACGGTGTCGGCGACGGTTGGTCGATGGAACTCCGGCGCTTCAACATCTTCCTCTATTCGTCAGTCGGTCGCCGGATCCGGTTTCTGTCGGAGCTCGAATTCGAGCATGGCACCGAGGAGATCGCGCTCGAGACGGCGCTGGTCGACTTCGTGATCACCCCATCGCTGGTTGCCCGGGCCGGGATTCTTCTGCCGCCGATCGGAGCATTCAACGCCAACCACGACAGTCCTCGATACGACTTCGTCGATCGGCCGCTCGTGTCCACCGAAATCATTCCGGCGACTCTGTCGGAGGTCGGGTTTGGGGTGCATGGGCGCCTCGCGCCTAACGGGTTCTCCATGTCCTACGACGCCTACCTTACCAACGGACTCGGCGACGGGGTCATTCTCAACCCAATGGGCCGGACCCGGCTGGCCTCGGGCAAGAGCGAAGAGCGGTTTGCCGAAGACAACAACGGCTCGCCGGCGGTGTCGGGTCGGGTGGCGGCCATGGGGCGTGGCTTCGGCGAACTCGGTCTTTCGTACTACGGCGGGGTCTACAACTCATATCGGACCGACGGGATAATCGTGGCGCCCAAACGCCGGCTCTCGCTCGTGGCCGTCGATCTTGCCACCGATATCGGTCCGGTGGCGCTCCGGGGTGAGACCGCGTGGGCCAGGATCGATGTCCCGGCGGATCTCGACGAAGTCATGGCCGACCGGCAATGGGGGTTCTATCTCGATGCGACGATGCCGGTCTGGCGGCCGCGGATCCGGGGGCTGGAACGACCGGTGGTGAGCGCCGTGGTCCGGCTCGAACGCGCCGATTTCAACCAGGGCCGCTTTGCCGTGACGAATCTCGCCCGGGGCGACGAGGTCAACGCGATCACCGCCGGAATCAGTTTCCGGCCGGCGGCGGGCACGGTGTTCAGGGCCAACTACCGGCACCAATCATCCCGCGACTTGGTCGGCAACCCTGCCTCCAAGACCGCCGGCTTTCAAATTGGCTTTGCCACCTACTTCTGAGGCCCCCATGGAAATCGAACTTGGCTTCCTCTTGGCACTCGTGATTCTTGGAACCGGCATCTTCGCCCGCTTCGAGGGCGAAACCGCATGGTGGAGAAAGGTCCTCAAGTGGACCGTGCTTTCTGGCGGAACCTTGCTGCTTGCCCGCTCGATTGGCCACTTGGCCTTGCTGCTGCCGGCGGGTTTGGGGCTGCTCGGAGTGAGCTTCCACTTCTGGTGGTGTCGCCGAAACGGGATTCACCCCACCAAGGCGTTGCCGCGGCGCCGCTACTACGAACTGCGCGGGTGGCAGTGGCCGGACTGACCCGCCTGCTCCTCACGGCTGCGGCAGTCGCCGTGGCCAGACCGGCCCCGGTGGTTGCCCAGCTTGAGGTCAATCTGACGGTTCGGGTCACCGGAGCCGGCCGGCCGTTGCCGGGTGCCCGGGTTACCCTGGACTCGGTGGTCCGATCGACGGACCGGGCTGGCTTGGTCCAGTTCGTCACCCGGCCGGGCGCCCATCACGTTCTGGCCGCTGCGGTCGGATTCATGCCGGACTCGGTTGCCCTGGTGGTGACCGCGGCCGATACCTCGATCAGCCTCGAACTCGCCGAGGCGCCGGTCGAGTTGGAGACGCTGATCGTCACCACCGCCCGAACCCACCGCCGGATTGAGGACGAGGCCCATCGGGTCGAGGTCCTCGACACCGAAGAGATCGACGAGAAGCAGCTCATGACCCCGGGCGATATCGTCATGATGCTGAACGAGACCGGGGGCGTCCGGGCCCAAACCACGAATCCATCGTTAGGCGGAGCCGGGATCAGGATCCGGGGGCTCCGGGGCCGCTATACCCAGGTCCTGGCCGACGGGCTCCCGCTCTTCGGCGAACGGATCGGGGCTTTCGGGCCGCTCCAGATTCCGCCGATCGATCTCCGCCAAGTCGAGATCATCAGAGGCGCGGCGTCGGCCCTTTTTGGCGGGTCGGCACTCGGCGGGGTCGTCAATCTGATCTCCCGGCCCCCATCGGGAGGAGGCACCACGCTCGTGAACGCCACCAGTTTGGGCGGGGCCGACCTGGTATCGTACCTGGGCCGGGAACTGTCCCCCAACTGGGGCGTCACCGCCCTGGTTGGCGGACATACCCAGCCCCGGACCGATCGCGATCGCGACGGGTGGGCCGATGTCGCCGGCTATCGTCGCGCCGTGGTCCGGCCCCGTCTCTTCTGGCACGACTCGACCGGCCAGTCTTTTCTAGCCACGGTGGGTGCGACGGTCGAGTCCCGCTCCGGCGGCACCCTCCCTGGGCGTCTGGCGCCCGACGGGCTTCCGTTCGAGGAGCGGGTGGGGACGACGCGGCTCGACGGCGGGCTGGTTGGGCGCTGGCGCGCGGGCGACCGGCGGTGGTTCCAACTCCGGTCGTCCGGCACGTCGCTCCGCCACGAGCACCAGTTCGGGCCGGTCGACGAGCCCGATCGCCACCTGACTTGGTTCGCCGAGGCCGTGGTCACCGAGGCTCGGGGCCAGACCGAGCTGCTGCTCGGCGCCGCAATCTCGGCCGATCGCTATCGGTCCGAGCAATTGCCGGCATTCGATTTTGCCTTCACGGTCCCAGGTGTGTTCGTCCAAGCCGACCATGCGGGCCGCCATGGGGCGGTCACGGCGAGCGTTCGCCTCGACCATCACAGCCGGTACGGTACCCAGCTGAGTCCAAGGGTGTCTGGCCTGGTGAAGGCCGGCTCGGATTGGTCGCTTCGCGCGTCGGTCGGGGCCGGGTTTTTCGGCCCGACGCCTCTGGTCGAAGAGACCGAGCGGACCGGGCTGGCCCGGCTGGTGCCGTTAGGCAACCTCCGCCCCGAGCGGGCGGTGAGCGGATCGATCGATGTGAGTGGCGTACTTGGCTCCGTGGAACTGAACGTGAGCGCTTTCGCCGGGCGGATTGCCCACGCCGCCCTGGTGCGAGACGCCTCGACCGCCCTGCCACGGGTCGAACTCGTCAACGCCGCCGGGCCAGTGCGCTCGGCCGGGGCCGATTTGTCGCTTGTCCTTCGCCGGGCACCGTTTGCCGTGATCGGGTCCTACGCCTTCGTCGCCACCAGCGAACCGGAGCCGAACGGTACCGCGCGCCGATCGACGCCCCTCACGCCCCGGCATACCGCCGGCCTCGTGGCCGTCGCCGAAAGCGAACGGGGGCGCATTGGACTGGAGTTGTACTACACCGGCCGGCAGTCGTTGGAGTCAAATCCCTATCGGTCGTCGTCCCAACCCTACCTGGTGCTCGGCGTGCTGGCCGAGCGGCGCTTCGGCCGGGCCAGCCTTTTCGTCAACTTCGAAAACCTGACCGACGTCCGCCAGACCAAGACCGATCCCCTGATTCGCCCGTTCCGGGCGCCGGATGGCAACTGGACCGTGGATGCCTGGGGCCCGCTCGACGGGCGGGTCGTTAACGGGGGCGTTCGATGGACGTGGTAGCCGGCTGATCGCCTCGCGGCACCCAGTCGGCCACTCGGTCCATCACCACTCGGCGGGCGCGGTCGGACAGTCCGAGCCAGGCACCCACCTCGCCGAGGGTCCGGCCGCAGCCGTCGCACCGGTGGTCGTCGCCGATCCGGCAAATCCGGCGGCAGGGCGAAATGATCGGCGGGTTCATTCCACCACCGGGGCGTTCAGCGTGAAGTCCGCGTACACGATGCCGTCGCGCTCGACGACCTCGCCGGGAATCAGCCGGAGCGGTGACTGGAACATCGGGCCATCGGAGATGATGGTGTGAAACTCGCCTCGTTCGCCGCAGGGATCGACTCCTGGCGGCAGGGCCTCCAGGAAGGTCCGGTCGATGGCCCAGCCGGCAAACCGCGGTGGCACTTTGGCCGGATCGAGACTCGCCACTTGGGCCACCACCCCGGCCCGGAGCATGTTCCGGATCAGCAAGTCGGTTCGGCTGCCCCAGAGGGGAAACTCCGCCGCCAATCCCAACGGCTCGAGTAGACGTTCCCGGTAGGTCCTTACGTCCGCCAAAAAAATGTCGCCAAACGCCACACCCGTGATCCCGGTCTGCTCCTGGAGCTGGCGCAGGGTACCGGCAACGGCAAATTCGTAGAACTCGTTGCTGCAAGGATGCGGCAATTCGACTTCAAACAACGGGAGGCCGACCAGCGCGGCCTGCTGGCGAAGCACGCTCCGGCGCACCCCGTGAATCGCCACCCGGTCGAAATCGCGGGTCACGGTCGTAATCAGCGCCGCCACCTCGCGGCGCTGCTGCCGCAGCACGTGCAGCGACCACGCCGCATCCTTGCCGGTGCTCCAGGCCAACGCAATTGCCATGTGACCTAACGGTTGATCCCAAACCCGATAGTGACTCGCCGGCCGAGCGCCGGAAAGCCATACGCCTCTTCATACCGAGATCCGAACACATTCTCGACCCGGGCCTCCACGACCAGCCCCGGCCCGAACCGCCACCCGGCATAGACCCGGGCATCAACGTAGTCACCTGGATTGACCCGCCGGAACGGGAAAGCGTTGAAGTCGCTGTCCTCCCGGCCCAGGGCGCCGAACATCCCGAACCCGGCCGACAGCGCCTGGTGCCGGAATCCGAGGTCGGCTGCGACGGCGTGCCGGGGTCGCCGAATCAATCGTTCCTCCCCGGCGCTTGGAGCGTCCAAGTCGATGGCGTCGGTGAAAGTGTAGCTCAGCCGGCCGTCGAATGCGCCGTGCTCCGCCTGCGCGGAGGCCTCGAGCCCCCGGGTCCGGGCCCGGGCGACGTTGATACTCCGCCCGAGTTCCGGATAGTCCGCCGACTCGAAGCCGATCAGGTCGGTGAGCCGGTTCTCGAACAGCGTCACGCTCGCCACGGCCCGGCCGCCATCGAAGAACCGGTCGATGCCGACGTCGATCCCGCGGGAACGCTCCGGGCGGAGACTCGGATTCGCCTTCTGGAACGGGCTGCCGTACCTGGCCGCCAGGCTTGGGGGCATGAACCCGGTTCCGATCGTCGCCCTGATCTTGAGGTCGGCGGCCGGGATGAAGTAAGCGGCGGTGACCCGGCCCGTGGTCCGGGCCGTGAAGGTGGTGTAGTCGTCACGGCGGGCGCCCGCCGAGACCACGAGGTTTCGGTTCGGCGTCAGCGTGAGTTCGGCGTAGCCGGCCCGGAGCCGCTCGTCGCGACGGCCGGCGTTGTCGGTCACGTCGCTCCACTCCGCGTTGATCCCCGCGATCGCGGCCAGGGTCGGGCTGACCGCCACCCGATGCTGCCAGTCAGCCACCCGGCGGGTGGTTTTCAACCGCGACACGAACTCGTCGCCCCCGTTGAACCGGCTCTTGCCGCGCAGAAAGGACCCTTGGCCACCGAGCGTGAGACGCGCGGACCACCGGGAGGCCGGCTGCGCGTTGAGATACAACGTGGCGAGCGAATGGTCGAAAGTCGTGGTGCCGGACGGTGTCGTGTTGCTGGTCCGGATGTCGCCCGGGCTCACCACCGATTGCTGGAGGCCCCGAATCGTGGCGCCGATCGCGAGGGCCGGAGTGGCACGGTACTCCAGTCGGAGCGCTTGGGTCCGCTGGTCGTAGGCGTTGTCGGGCCGCTCGTTCTTGGCATCGGCACCTGAGAACGAGCTTACCAACCGGAGCCGTCCGCTGCCGGCGGCCACCGTCGCCCGACCCCGGTAGGTTCCGAATGAGCCGGCTTCGGTCCGCGCCGTCACGCGGGTCCCCGCGTCTGAGAGCGCGCTCGAGATCGCGACCACGCCGCCGATGGCCGCCCCGCCGAATGAGGTGCTCTGGGGCCCTCGGGCAACTTCCAATATGTCCGACGCGCCGAATTCGAACCCGCCCAGCAACGCCCCCGGGTTGGCGTTGGCGTCGTTGACCCGGATCCCGTCGATTATGAGCAGAGTCTGGTTCGAGTTGACGCCCCGCGTGAACAGCGAGGTGGTGCCCCCGAGGCCGCCAGTGCCGACCGGCCCGAGGCCGGGCATGAGGCGCAAGGCATCGGACAATCGGGTGATTTGCCGACGAGCCCGCTCCTCGGCGGGCAGCACGTCCGCGGCGGTGGCCCGCACCCTGGCGGGCAGCGCCTCGCGGCTCGCGGTCACGACCAACTCTTTGAGCCGGACGGAATCGCGGGCCTGTTGGGCCCCGACGGACGATGGAACGACGAACGCGGCGGCAGCCGCCATGACGCGGAAACGGTTGCTGCAGGACATCGGTGGGTTACCTGAAGACCAAAGGTATCCCGAACGAAAAGCCCCGTCAGCGACTGACGGTGCTGGCGGGGGCAACAAAAACGTTGCCTCGCCCCGCTCCCTCCCCCGAGGGAAATCGTGCGGGCGAGACAAGGGCCGGTCTCCTGGCTCGAGGGTCGTTCGCGATGCCTTCCCGCGGCCGGCTTCGGCCCCAGTGGCAACCAACTTCGCGAACGAACTGATCCCTCTTACAGTGGCGGGGCCGCGTCGGCTTTGAACCGAACTTCCGGGAGGCCCTGTCTCTCGATTGCGGGCCAACTCTAGCCGCCCCCGGTCGGTTTCAGCAAGGCTCGCGAAATCGGGGGCGGGCGATGTAACCTCCAGTATGTTGTTCCTCTGGCTGGCGCTCGCGGTTTCCACCGATCTTCCCGGCATCGCCATCGAGCAGCGCCTGGCCGATCGATTCAAGCTCGGCGTCGGCGACACCATTGCCCTGACCCCGGCGGCCGATCAGCCGGCGCGTCGATTCATCGTCGAAGCGATTTACCTGCCCCGGCCGGACCCGGCTACCGCGCTCCGTGGCGAATACCAAGTTCGCTTCCACTTGCCGGATCTGGCGGCCATGCTGGGCTATCCCGATCGAGTCGACCGGATCGGCGTCGCGGTCACGCCTAACGTCTCGCCCGACAGTGCGGCCCGCCGCCTCGACCAACTGGCCTTCGGGTACCGGGCTTATCCGTCCGCCGCGATTGCCGCCGAGTCCTCGCAGACCTTCGCGGTAGTGAGCCGGTTTCATCGGGCCATCGGCCTGATCGCGATCGTGGCGAGTGCGGTGTTCCTGCTCTGCATCATGCTGCTCAAGGTCGAGGAGCGCCGGCTCGATGCCGCGGTCATGCGGATGATCGGGATCAGCCGGACCACGATCTTCACGGCCTTCGTGCTCGAAGCCACGCTCATTGCCGCGGTCGGATCGGTAGTCGGGATCGGCCTGGCCGCTGCCGCTGGGGCGGTCACCAACTGGGTCTACCAGCGCCGGTTCGAAACCTCCCTGGTGTTTGCCTATCTGACCCCCGACATCGTGGCGCTCGGCGTCGGCCTGTCGCTCGTATTGGGTGTTGGGGCCGGGGCTCTCGCT
>SXGU01544999.1_pt1 | contig 18549 bp, 13 predicted proteins | sample 3174531 | NCBI WGS metagenome assembly SXGU01 (sample SAMN11356863, study PRJNA531348) | freshwater metagenome | isolation source: freshwater sample F1-140 | place: China: Fuxian Lake, Yuxi | collected 2017-12-25 | reverse complement strand
CTTTCACCGCCGGGCTCTTTTGTTGGATTCTCCGGTGCCGGCCATCGCCGCGGTCCTCGCGCATCACGGCTACATCCAAATCGATCCGATCAATGTCTGAGAATGTGTTGCTCTTCTGTCAGTTTCTTAGAAGAAGGGTGGTAACAGAGGGTTATCGCTATTTCCTCGCCCGCAACAACGATGCGCTTGACGAGCATTTCGACGATCTTGCGTTTTTCCTCAGCAGTCATCGTTGGCCACGTCGTGTAGATTTGCAGCGCGTCAGCCTTGATGGTTTCCAACGAATAGCCGTCGATTTTGAGCACCGCGAGTTCAGCTTCGGTGCGCGCAGTCTCGGTGACCAGTTGCAGCTTCCGGGCATCGAGCGGTTGGTAACGTTGCTTGAATTGGTCAACCGTGAGCCCGTTTGCCGAGTAGAGTTGGAACGTGGAATCCATCTCCTGCTTCAAGGTCTGCTGTTCGCGTCGAAGGGTTTCGAGCAGCTTGGTCTTTTCGCCGACCGCGCCGTCAGTGCGATTCAAGAAATCGGACACTTCTTTGGGGTTGGTGAAGTATCCCTTCAATTCTTCCCGAAAAAGTTCTTCCAAGTCCACAATCGGAATCTTCGTGCGGCACTTGAAGCAGATGTATTTTGGCGAGGCTGACGGCACGTAAAGTTTGTTGCCGCAGCCGCAAAACGCGTAGCCGGTAAACGGGTGAACGGCTTTCTTGGTCGGGCGCTCGTTGCGCGTTTTCCGCGCCTCCAAGAGGTCGTTGCACTGCTGCCAGAGTTCCTTGGTTACAATCGCCTCAACCGGGCGAATAACCCACTCGTGTTCTGGTTTGGCAACCCACCACCCGTTCTTGCCGGTGTTCTTGGTGTAATTCATCCGATACTGGCCTTTCGCAGACGGGTCGCGCAGAAGCCGGACAACGCTGGTGTCGCTCCATTTATTCCCGTCCCGCGTGCGGAATCCGCGGTCGCTGATTAGCCGTGCAACAGTCCGTCCGCGTTTGTGCTGTGCGAACAACTCATACATGAGCTTGCGCACAGGTGCTTCATCCGGATGCGGCACAACCTTGTCATCCTTTATTTGGTAACCGAATGGCACCCGTCCCGAAATTGGTTTACCAAGCTTGGCCCGCACCGCCACCGACGCACGAATGCGCGAACCAATTTCCTCGCGCTCCCATTGCGCCATCGCCGCAATGACGGTATAGAACAGCCGTCCAATCGGCGAGCCGGTGTCAATCGCTTCGTCGAGAGAAATCATGCCGGCGTTGTGCTTCTGGAAGAAGTCGGCGAAGTCCAGTAGCTCCCTTGTGTTGCGCGCGAGGCGGGCTAGCTTGGAGAAAATGAGATTTTCAATGTGCCCGCGGCGCACGTCATTCATCATGCGTTTGGCCTCGGGATAGTCCGCCACACTCTTGCCGCTCACACCGGCCAAATCGTAAACCTCGCGCACGTCCCACCCGCGCGATTCCGCGTAGCTGCGTGCGCGGATTTCGTGGTGCTTGGGACTGTCACCCTGCGCTTGGTCTTCGGTGCTGACGCGAATCCACACGCCCACCTGCTTTCTCGGCTGCATGACTTCCGCGGCGCTCTTCATGATTCAAACAGTGTCGGGAATGTCGGGCTTTGCCAACACCAGCGTCTTGCGAGGAATCCAAACAATCCGCTCGTCCGGTCCGCAGCCCACCGTTGGCGGCAAGTGCGCCAACGCACGCGCCGTCATATCGATACCGATAACCGCAAAATCTCCCGATTCCGTCTCCAAGATGTCCGGGCAACCACTAAGGCTGGCGGTCTTTGCTCCGGCTGCGTGCGGGTCGGGGCCGAGTCTGCGGGTAAACATGGATTCGCTATGACGATAGTTTGATGTCTAGTCAACCCGAATATGACGATAGTTTGAACACGTGATTGACCAAAAACAAATCCAAGCCATCACTTCGAACGTTGCTCGAATCTTACGCGAAGAGCGTGAGAAACGTGGCTTTTCAATGAACACCGTAGCCGAGCGAGCTGGTCTGTCGCAGCCGATGGTGAGTCTGGTCGAGAGGGAACTCAGAAAGCCAACCATCGACACGCTGCTTCGCATCGCCGTTGCCCTTGAACTAGATTTGGCCGACGTGCTGCAACGAGCCAACCGCGCAGCAACGTTTCTCAAAGCGAAGTGACCAAGAAAGTAGGGACCAGTAAGCACCGCTCGCATGATACGGCCTTATTGACGTGTGGCATCTGCAATCCAATTCTTCGTAATGCCAAACCCTCGGCTTACCACGCTGGAAACCCGATACCTCGAATTGCGCCGCCAGCTCGCCGACATTGGCTATCTCAGCCACGGGTCTGTATACCGCCCCCCGGCGGGGCGACGAGGGGCGCGTTTCACTTGGTCCACTAAAATCGACGGCAAAACTGTCAGTCTCGCTTTGTCCGCAAATCAAGCCGACTGGCTAGACCACGCCATCGCCGAACATCGCAAACTCAAAACACTCCTGATAGAAATGCGCCAACTGTCCCGGAAAATCATGCGTCTGAGATTCCCAGATATTGAACGCAGAACTCGATTGAACGTGAGAATTCTTCGCCTTATTTAGGCAACGTTACGCCATGAGGCTGAAACGTGCCAGATGGCATATTCATCAACGTTCGAATCGAACCTCTTGCGGAGGACGCTCGACCGCTTTGAGGAGTTTTCCGATTGTGTCCATGACTAGGAAAGATTCTTCCCGGTCAAATTTCCTTCCTTTCCTGCCTTCCGCGATGTTTACGAACGTTCCCTTGGCCCTTTTCTGGATGTCTTGAGAGACATGCTCTGCTAATCTGCAGATGTCCGTCTCATATATCACTAATTTCATTGTATTGCAGGTCAGAGTGTCTTAATTGTTACTTGCCTACACTGATATTGTAGATCGAACGGATATAATAGTCAATGTTGACAATACCCCTGGCGCATGGTCTAGCGTATCGCTGCTCTTTATACTCTGCTCTCGGCGAATGCTAAATAAGATGACCAATCAAACAATGCATAGGAGGCCGCGCCTACTCTGTGCACTCCACATACATTCTCAAGAATTGACGGCACTGTGTTTGATAGCGCGCCCACTGGCCTGCACCAAGCTCTGCTGGTGCCTCGATGTAGCATAAAGCTTCTTTTTTGCGGTCTGCGCCCGGATAGTTTCGGCGAAACGAACTCGCATGATTTCACGCGAAAACACCTAGATTTCCATCAGCAGCGCAGCCTATTGACGCACGGCTGCCGACAGGTCGCGTCCACTAGCACTCCGGTCGCCATTTGGGAGAAGCAAATCTGACGGCTTTCCTATTGGTTTTCTGACGCGCGCCCCTCGTCGCCCCGCCGGGCGGCGGCAAACGCAACCGTGATTCACAAACAATACGCTCGAAAGGCCATTGTGCAGCAGTGATGCCGAACTGCAAGCCAACGAGGCTTCAGTGCATGCCGCCGGCCATAGCGGTTTTTTTTGGGGGGACGGGCCGTATCTTTACGGCCCTCTGTTTGCCGTTGCATGCCTGAGGGCGATTATCGCACACCGCTTGGGAGTTGCTGGGTTCGTCTTGGCCTCCGCTGAAGACTTTGGCACTTTTGTTGGACGAGCTAACGCACGCTATAATGTCGACATGAATTGGTTGCATGGCCTCGGAGCGAATTGGTTCACCGGATTGCAAACTTTGGCGATTGTTAGCGGGTTCATTTTCACCTGCATAACTCTTCGGCGAGAAAGACACTCGCGCCGCATTTCGAGCCTTTTCCAAATTACCGCCAATCACCGTGAGATGTGGGAGAAACTTCTTACGCAGCCAGAATTGCATCGCATTTTGATGCCAAAACCGAACCTATCCTGTAAACCTGTGACTGTCGAAGAATCCCTCTTCGTCGGATTTCTCATCCTACATCTGAACAGTGCGTATCAAGCCATCCGCAACGGAGTCATGGACGCACCCGAAGGCCTTGCGAACGATATTCGGACTTTCTTCGCGCTGCCAATTCCACGCACTGTGTGGGAGAAAAAGCGGTGTTACCTGGACGCTAAGTTTGTTTCGTTCGTCGAGAGTCACTTGGATGAGGCTGGGGTAAATTAGGGCTTACTTTTCCTCCGCATCATCTCCGCCATGAGCTGGATCATCTCGTCTTCTTTGGCTTTCGCCTCTTCCGGCGAAGCCTGCTCGTAAACCGTTTTCACCTTGTAGCCGCGCACCCTTTTCGTGCTCGGCTCAAATTTTTCATTCGGAATAATCGCGCGCAGATATTCGAGCAATCCGTCGGGCAGGAAAAACACTACACCTGCGGCTGCATCAGCGCCCAAACTATTTTTCACGGCTGCGGCGAGCTTGGCGAGTTTGTCCTCGTTCAGAGCCACAAGGGCGATCTGTTTGAAACCGGCCTTAATGCACTTGGAGACATTGCCGATTTCATGGTCTATCGTCGTCGTTACTGTGATTTCGCACGCAATCGACTGGCCGTCTCGCTCAAGCACTAAATCGACGCTGCCCGCGCCATCGAGGATTGGCTTCTCTGTAAAAACCCGAAATCCGAGCGACGCGGCTCCGTCCTTGATACGGAGCTGCACCGCTTTGTGCTGCACGCCGCCACGTCCGAGGTCGGCCGGTGGCGACGCCTTCGATGCTGCTGGTGCCTCCGGTTTCATTGGCTGCACCGCGCTGGGTTTCGGCGCCGGACTCGGAATCTCCTGAACAACTTGAGTCGTTCCGGCTACCGGTGGCGCGGCCTCCTGCGTTCTCTTCACCGCTGATGCTCTGGGATCTACGGGCGCAACCTGCACCTCCGGCAGGGTCGTTGCCGACCGCGCACGCAGAGCAGCCTCAATCTCCGCTCGCGGCACGGCGTATTTTTCCCTCGAAGCCGTGACAACCCGACGGCGCCGCTCCGCGGCGCTCGTTTCGTCAGGCCGTTCTGGGAAGGGCACCGCGAGGTTGAAATCAAAGTCGCTGCGTTCAACGCGGCAAATTGCTTCGCCGTTGCCAAGGTTTTGAAGGTCGCGGGCTTCAAACGCAGAAAATCCACTCTCCAAGACACGGGCATCTTGGTCACCAACTCGAAAGCAGACGCGTGTGTAGCAGTTCGACATGACCGCGCTTGCAACTTCAGCGTCACGCTGAAGCTGCCGTAATTCTTGGTGCGCGAGCGTGAGGCCGACACGATACTTTCGTGCGCCCGACAAAATCTCCGCCATCGAGGGGGTTATGAAGTGGTGAAATTCGTCGAGGTAGAGCCAGAAGAATCTACGCGAGGCCTCATCTTGGCGCTGTCGGCTCATCGCTGTCTGTTGAAATTTCGTCATCAGCAGACTGCCGAGAAGATAGGAATTCTCTTTGCCGATCGCTCCTTGCGATAGCTTCGCGAGGAAAATTTTTCCTGTGTCGAGAATGTGAGCAAAATCGAGCCGATTGACCGGTTGCGACACCATGTAACGGATCGGCTTTGGACTGAGAAAAGTTTCGAGTCGCGTAAGCACCGGCCCGATGGACTTGGTCCCGGAGAGCTGGGAGAATCCCTTTCGCCAGTAGTAGACGATGTCGGGGTCGCCAACGGTTTTGAGGACCTGTTCACGAAATGCGGGCTCAAGCAAAAACCGCCGCAAGTCGGCAAGCGTGCCCCCCTCGGTGCTCTCAAGGAACGCGAGGATCGCGTTGTTGAGCACGCTCCCCATTTGGTCGCCCCATGACGTAGAAAGCCGTTGGAAAACCGACACGAGGTCGGACGCCAAAAGCGTTTTCTCCAAATCCGAGTGTGCCGAAAGGATATTGAATCCGACGGAGAAATTTTCGTCCGAAGGGTCAAGCAAGATCACGTCATCGATGCGTTCCGGAGGGATCACGCCAAGAATCTGGTCTACCAGATCGCCGTGAGGATCGAGCAAGGCGACGCCTTCGCCCGACTCAATGTCTTTGCGGATGAGATTGAAAAGGAGTGTGCTCTTCCCGGTGCCTGATGCTCCGATGATGTGGGTGTGCCGGACGCGTTGTTCCGGTGTTAACCAGACGCCGCGTTGGTTGCCGAGATGGCGGTTCCATCCAAGAAACAACCCGTCATCATTGTTTATAAAATCAGGAGCGGCCTTGGTCTTCGCCGTAAGTCGCAAGAATTTTGGCGCGCGATTCTCAGCGCTGGGGAGGTGTAGAAAACCAAGCAACTCGTCGAGGTTGAGTAGCATCCCGGAACGGCGGCACTGGCGGCACAGCAGGTCGGACACATGCGCCTCCAGCGGATATTGATCGTTCCGGAGCGGAGCGAGTTCATTGCCGTCAGGGTGCGCAAACACGCGAAGCGGCATTGCAAGACTTTGCGCCACGGCCCAGGTCCGTTCAAAGTCGGCACTCGTAACCGCAATGCGAAGCACGGTGGCGTAAAGGGGGCGCGAGGTTTTAGTTCGTGCGGCGGCGGCCAGTTCCGGTGCATTAACAAAAAAAGCACCACCACGCGCATCAGTGACCGAGTTGACGATGCTTTCGGCCCACGGGGCTTGGACAGGTTGAAAGAGAATCTGGAATACGGCACTTTCGCCGGCCGCGAGGTCACTCATGGCACTGAGCAACGCGAAATAGGGATCGACCGTCGGCACGGCGAGCGGGCGCAGGAATTCGCGGGCGAGTCCGAATTCAAGCACGATGGTTTCTGCTTCAACTGCATTTGCCCAACGGTTGGCGAGACTGGTTACCACGGGCGCAAATTGAGCGGCGATGTCTGGGAAAAAGGTCGCGAGAGAGCGGCGCAAATTCGCGAGGTCATCCGCATGGCCGGAGAATTGCGCGCCTATCGACACATCAGTCGCCACTAGCTCAAACGCGACCGGTTCACGGCAGACCGAGACACTGCCAAGCAACGCCGCAAAGTCGTCACGCGACACTTTGAGCTTGGGCGGCAGGAATAGCGAAAGTTCGGCGACCTCGGTTCGCGAAAAAAGTTCTGGCCCCTGTTCGGTCTCGGATGAGGGGGCATCGGTTGTGTTCCCGCTTGTATCGGGGGCGGTAGGCCGGCCCGAGCCGATGGTGCGACGAAGCCATGAACTTACCGCTGTCGGCCGGCGGCCGTCATCCGCCACCGCAACTTCTGGCGATGGCAATGGAAACGGCGCGAAGATTGGTTCAAGCACCACGGGCTCGGGGAAGACCTGCCAGCCGCGACCGCGGAGTTCCCAACGATAGAATCGTTCTGAAAGCCGCTGGTCAATCGACGCCATGCTGAAGACGGTCGGCGGCGGCGCTGCCGGGTTTTACGCTTCGGGGTTTGTAGAGTTCACCGAGGATCGGATTGTAGTCGTAAGTTTGGAGCAGCTTCACTCCCTTGGCGGCGGTCACCTCCTCGACGCGCTTTTTCACGACTTCCGAAACGATGTTTTGATAAAGCATCCGCGTGTCGTGCCGGTAATAGGTGTCCTTCCTATGGCGCTCATACCACTCGCCGATCACAGGCAGACCAAGCAGGAAGGTATCAAAGTCCCGCACGGGCTCTGCCGACTCTGGTGCAGCGGCTGCTGCCGCAGCGTTGCGCTTGCGTGATTGCACAACGGCAGAGGCCACAATTCCGAGCACGGCCACAAGCCCGGCGATTAGCCAAAACGAGCCGCCAGCTTTGAAGAACGCATAGGAAATCAGCATTCCTATCACTCCAAGGACGAGGGCGGTCGCGGTAAGGATTGCGAGCAACTTTACCCACCCTCCTCGGGGAATTTCGACGAAGCGAACCGAGAAAAAATAGCTGGTTCCGAAAGGTGCCGCGCATACTTCAAATGCAAACCGTTCCCTCGCGAGGCGGAGATAGAGGCGCCGGTCAGAAAGGGCACTGCCTTCGTGGTATTCGACACGCTTGGTTCTCAACCTGGGCACCTTGCGCAAATTCAACTCGGCCTCGACACCGTCGTAGAACTCGACGGCGGAAAAAGTGGAGTCCTCGGCAACCGCATACCAATGCGAGAAGACGTTGTCGGGCTGTTTGGGCTTATTGCCGGATAGCATGGGGAGGAACTCCTGGGGGGTTATCGGACTGGGGGACTTCGATTGAACACTGGCGGAGTCACTTTACATCCCATCGCAGCGAACCAACGCCGCTCTTGTCAGCGTAGACGTTGATCTCACGATCACGGTCGAGACGGAGATGCAGGGGTTTGGCCTCGACGCGAATCGCCTCGGTTAGACTGATCTGAGGGATCCAACCGACGATCATGAGGTCGTGTTCGCCTTCGGGTAGCGTAACGGTGTTTTCTGCACGATGTCCTAACCCGACATAGGCGGGATCATCATCAATGCAGATCATTACAACGCCGACGATTCCGCCCGTAAATTTTATCTTCCGCGCAGGCGCATTTGGGTTTCCGGCAAACGGCTTTCCGGGGCTGTAAGGGTTACGAAATTCTTCGCGCGAGAATTTGGCTGCACGCAGTGCTGCGGTGGTGGATTTTTCCACCACCGCTCCATTGATAATCTGTTCAATTGTTGCGGATCGCGTCATGCCATCGAACACCTTAAAGTCCGCAAATCGCCACTCGCATGAAACGGGTTTTGGCCCTGAGTTTTTCGCATAAGTGACGCTCGATACGCAGCCGGAAGTCGGATCGAAGGACATTGTGGTGTCGGGAAAGCCCTGAGCGCTCACCAATAGCCGCGCAGGATTGCTGTCCGCGACTCGGCTGACCACATGAGTCAGCGTTGGGTCGGCGACAAGGTGCCATAGAAGATTCAATGCGTGAGACTCGGCGCGGCGATTTGTGAACTCAACGGCAAGATGCACGGCCTCCTTCGGCATCTTGTCATTCACAACCCACCAGAAGCCCGTTCCGTCGAGGGTCTGAGACTGGACAATCGAAAGATCATTTCCCTTGAACGAATAATCCTCTCGCCAACGGAAAGGCAGCGATACGCGGCGAGTGCCTTGGAAGGAAAAAACTTTCCCATCGGACCGATTTCGCGTGCCCGTCACTTCGGCAGAGTAACTGCTGCCACGAACGAGTGCATCCCGGCCACCGTGTGCCGTGATAGCCTTTGAGACCAAACGCCAAGCCTCGCGGTCTCCGCCCCACTTGCGCTCCAACTTGGCCGTCGCCTCCCTCACGCTGGCGATGTAGGTTTCAATTTCGGAGACATAATGCTTCTGCGACCGCAACGTGGCGTCCGCTGATTGGAAGATCGCGAATTTCGGAGCGCCTTGGGCAACGTCCAGAGGCGGACGCGGAATGTCTGGTGCCTTCGACCACGCGATATTCTCAACGACGGGGCGTTCGGCAGGGCCGCGAACCTCAGCACTCATCCGGCCCGTCCAAGTAGTGTGCGCTGGCGATGCTGAAAAGTAATACGCCGACCCCGGCTCAGGGAGTGGTCCGACCTCCAGCAGAAATTCAGTCGCCGATTTCTGCGCTTGGGCGAAAGAATCAGCCAACGGTTGGGGGAGAGCCTGAATCGCGGCATCCTTGTTTTCGCGAAAAAGCTCCACGGTCTGCTCGATCACCAAGTCGGCCTCCAACCGGACTGGTGCGGAAGATGAGTGTCGCACACCGGTTGGTCGAGTGATGGTCGCGGATCGCAACGTGAAGGCTACCGACGGTTTCAGCGTGCGCGAAATTTCACCCCGGATTGCTTCGGTTGCAGCTCGTTCCATCAGTCGCCATTCCTGGTCGGCAACGGCGGTGGAAAACGCACGTCGTTGTTCGACGTATTGTCGGAGTGTCGCTGTCCCGGAATCTTCGCCAATGACGACCGCTCCGGCTGGGAGTTCTTGCTTTGTCCGCAAGGCCGTTAACTCGGATGGAATACCCGGCCAACGAACATCGCTGATTTGCCAGCGGCGGTGTCCCCTCCAAATCTCAAGGCATTCACGCAGGGACCAACCGCGTGGCGACTTTTCTGCGTGGTAGATGACCTGGACGCTGAATTGCTCACCGACGGGTATTGCCACCGCGAAACTATGCTGGTTGGGCAACGTGGCCGGCACTTGGGGCGCCTGCGCGGACGGTAGGCGATTGCGGCGATCAAGCGCATCCGAAAAAGCGGCAGCGTCGTCCCCGAGCTTTACCGCATTTGCGGTGAAATCCGCCTGAGCATAAAGTGGCGTCTTCAACGCAAACATTGCGTTCGCCATCGAGCGGTCGGAATCCACTTTTCCACTCTGAACCGATTGAAGTCCCATCAAAGCAAAACGCCGAAAAGCACTGGGCATTTGTGCTGACACCGCTTCGGTCACGGCACTTTCCGGCGGGTTCCCGTTTGCCAGAGAATCAAAAACAGCCGATCCGCCGATGAACCCGATCCCTGCAATGATCAAAACCAGAAAAGCCAACCCAACCTTTCCGAGTTTGAGCACCGAGCCATTCATGGGTGTCGGCCCCGGAGTTGCAGCAAATGACCCAGCGATAGCGCTTGTCGTTCGAGTAAACCGAAACAAGAGACCCGCCTCAAACGTTGATTAGACGCGAGCGCGCATACGGGCAGCTTGGGGTCAGCTGGATTTCCCATTGATAATTCGCTACGTGGCCAGAGGCGTTTCTCAAGCCAAATCAAAAGCCGGAAGATCAGATTGGGGCGCTTTGCCGAAATAAAACCACGCGAGGAGCCGCCGCAGTCGCAGTAAGTGCCTATGGCCTACTGATGCTCCCTTACCTGGAAAGAGTAGACTACGTTCTGATACTCAGTTGGGAGAATCACGGCGAGCTGGTCGGTGACCCGCTTGCGCATCTCCACGGCGAATGAGATGACCGTCGCGATTTCGGATGAGATATGCTCCGACGGTTCCTTGCGGTGCGGATAAAGCAGCTTGAGCAGACCCGCCGCCGTCTTCTTCACCGCGTCCTGGTTGCGGCCCGTCATCTGGCCGAAATCGACCCAATAGTTGACGTGGGTCTGGTAGTTGATGCGGCGAAGTTCGGAGAATATCTCCGCCAAATAGTCGGTCAGGAATCCGTAGCCGGTGGCGTAGTTTTCCGGGCGAATTTTGGGGACCTCCCAGCCCGGCAAGTAAGAATGGATACGGTCGAGAAATGCCGGGTCCTGCAATTCTATCGGCAGGACAGAGAACAGGTGACGGTAATGCGTGGCCGGCGCCTTCAGCTCCATGTCCGTGTCGATATTGCCGCCGAGCACGATGGAACATGGAGCCGAAAACTCCTGATCGCCCCGGCTGAACTTGCCGGTCTGCATGTAATCCTTGAGCACGCTGATGCTCGCCTCCGCATCGTCGAAATTGGTGTGAGCGATCTCGTCGAAAAATACGACGTGCTTGAGCCCTATCACGCCGAGCTTCCGGGTCGCTTTGTTGTAGAAGAGCGTCGCCGGGGTGGCCTTACCGCCCGACACCACGAACGAGCGGTTGGACGTGTTGCGGAAGGTGTAGGTCTTGCCGGTTTCGCGCGGCCCGAGCTCGATGAGGTTGTAATTCGCTTCCACGAACGGAACCAGACGCAGCAGCATGAGGAGCTTGGTCCTGCGCTCAAAACGGGCGGGGTTGAAGCCGATGGATTGAATCAGGAGATCGATCCATTCGTCGTCGGTGAACTCGGCCCGCTTGGAAATGAAGTCGTCGAGGTTGATCCGCGAGTATTGCAGGGGCGTGAAGTCGCGCAGGTAGAAGGGAAATTTGCGCCCCTTGATCTCGTAGGTGGCGTCATACTCGATCGACATCGTGCCCCACGCTCCGCTGGTGAGCAGGAGGTCACCGTAGGAGGAAAGGACGCTGGCTGAAACGCGGACCGTGTTGTCGCCGAGGGCGGGCACGTCCGCCCAATAATGATCTTTGGCCTGGTCGAGGCGCACCGTGAGCTGGCCGATGAGGGTGTATTGGCCGCTCTCTTTGATGCGGCTTTTGATTAGCTCCTTCTTGGCGCTCTCCGCGTAGTTTTCGGAGAGGATGCGATCGATCTTGTGCTGTCCCGCCACGGGGTCTTCGGGTTTCACGTAGCGGCTGACAAGGTATTCCATCACGTAGCGAGGAAACTCCTTGTAGGCCTCGTTCCAACGCGTGAGCGGCTTGAGGATCACGCGGTCGCTCAACAACGACAAGATTTTGGCGTTGAGAGGATCGGTCGGCGTGCTGGTAGCGGTCGTGGAAGTGGGATCGGACATGAATGAAAATTAGAAGTCGTCGAGGCCGGCGAGTGCATCGGTATCGAGCTTGGTCGCCTTGGGTTTTACGTGGACCGGCACCGTGACCTGGCCATCGGCCGGTTCGGTAATGGCGCCGTCGAGGTTGGTATGCCGGAGGCGAAGCGTGACCGACTGCACCGTGCCGGTCGGGTCGAGCTCGCGCAACGGCGTCTGCCGGTAGCGGCCGACCAAGCGCAGCGTGAATGGGCGCGCCTCGCCCGCCGCCAGCTTGGCGGAGATTTGCACCAAGACTTCGCCGAGATTCGTCCGGGCCTCGATGGCGTAATCAACGGGCACCGTGCCGAGGTTGCGAAGCTGCACCGGGAATTCCTGCGCGGTGTCCTCGGCCACGGAGATTTGATCCGGCACGCCGTCGAGGACGACGCGCACGGTCTTGGCGGTGACTCGCTTGAGGCGGGCGGCGGGCACTACCATTTCCGCCAGCGTGCAACCGCCATGGGAAAAGCGCGCCGGCTGTTTGGTGCCCTCGCGGCAAAACCACTGGCGACCGACCGCCATGTGATGGGTCTCGTCGTTGAAATCCACTGGGACCGTGGCGCTGGCCGCCATCGGCGCGAATCCAACCGCGTAGCGCCAGTGCAGATCGTCCTTGAGGCTGCGTCCAGCGGACGCGACTTCGGCGGCCGAAACCGCGCAGGCATCGCCAGTCAGCAGCTCGGTGAATCCATGATCGGAAACGACGGCGACCTCGTCGTCGGGGCCGATGCGGCGCAAGAGGTCGTCGAGGATGCCACCCACCCCTTTGGCGGCGTTGCCGAGCAGGTCGTGGCGGATTTTTTCCTGGAAGCTGCCGAAGTCGCCGTAGAAATCGTGGCACTCGTCGGAGATGCCGTAGATCAGGATGTTGACGGTCGACGCGTCGGCGTCGGGATGGTTGAGCTTGCTGCGGGCCTTGAGGGTTTCGGCCTCCTTCTGGAGCCGCAATTTGGCCTTTGCCTCAGGTTGCGTGAGGCCGAAGTTGCGGGCCGCCAACGTAAACTCGTCGCCAGTCCACTGGCCTTGAAAACCCTGCCACTGTTTGGGGCCGCAACCGGCGAGTAGGCTGGCGCGGGCGACGGTGGTGAAGCTGGGGGGCACGCAAAAGTGCGGCCGGTCATCGACCACGGTGAAATGCTCCGCCAACAGTGGTTTGACGACAAAGCGCCACGAATCGAAACGCATGCCGTCGAAAACCAAAATCCACACCCGGCCTTCGCGGTGACCGAGCGAAAGCTGATCCACCGTCGAGCGCAGGTTTGTGCGCAGGTAATAGGCGCTGCACCAAGCGCCGGCAATGAACGCGTCGGCCGAGGGCCGAATGAGCGCAGCCAGTCGTTCATCGAGCTGCTGTTGGGCGGAGCGGACACGACTCTTGAGCGAGCCCGAGTCCGGCCGTTGATCGTCGCCCTGCTCACCAAATGTGAGACCGTGGATGGCGCGGATCACGTCGTCGTCCTTGGATTGGGCGGCCAAGTGCGGGAATTGCCCGAGGTCGATGTCGAGGCGGTGCCAGCCGCCTTTTTCGTAGGCGTCTAACAATGCGGGTGGCTGGGTAGTCGGAGGAACCGGCTGGCGAAGGGTGGACTCGATCCGATGCCAGACGATTAGGAGATTGACCATCGCCTGCACGGCCTGCCCGTGACCCTTCGTGCCGCCGACTTCGGCTTCGGCCGGGGCGCCCTCGGCCATGGCCTGCCAGGCGGCGATCACGGCGCCAAGCTCCGCCGGTTGCGCCAGCACGCGGAGCGCGAGGCGGCGGAGAACCGCCGCGCGCACGGGCAAGAGCCGTTCCCGAGCGACGAAAGTCGCGAGGGCGGGACCGTCGCTCTCGCCGTGTCCAGTAAGGCTGAGGAGTTTCTCGACCCGCTTGGCCGTGAGGTAGCCGCTCGCGGCCGTCTCGATGAGCGGCCAGACACGCTGTTGCCGCAAACCGTCGATGACTTCGCGGGTGAGCGGGTTGAACGCGTTCCAATCACGGTCGGCCGGCAGCAAGCCCAGGCCGGCAAGCTGGGCGGTGGGGTTTTGGAGTTGGTGCTGGGCGGCGAACGCGCGGAGCACGAGAAAAGCGGCCAATTCCTCGGCCTCGGGTTCGCACCATGGCAACAGATGCACCAACGAGGGCACGGCCGAGAGAGACGAGCGGAGAAAATCGCGAGTCGTGCTCTCGACCTGCTTTAGCTCGGGCCGCGCGACCAGCAGGCGCACGACGTGGGCGGCGAACGCCGCCGGGGCGTCGAGATCGGGCCAGAGGTCATCGAGTGCCAGCGTCGGAGCCTCGGCGAGCAAGACGAGGCCGGCGACCTGGGCGCGGCCCCAGTCGTCGGGCTTGCCCCAGCGATTGGTGATTTTCTTGGCGGCAGACGACAGCTCGCCCGTGCGACTGAGCAGGGCGTCGCGATAGTGCCGGAGGGGAGCCGGCGGGAAATTGATCTGTGGGCAAAAACGCCCCAGATAACGGGCGAGCGAGAGATCGAGGGGCTCGGTGCTCTCGTCGTGCGCGAGCAGATCACTGATGGTGGAGACATCAAGGCGGACATCGGGCTGCCCGGAGCCTATCAGGACGATGACGGTCGGGCCCGTTTGGATGGCTCGGCGGAACGCGAGCCGGAAGCGGAGGTCGTCGCCCCGGTAGGCGGCAAGCTGCCACGTCCGGCCCTTGGGATCGACGACCGTGGGCTTGTTGAGCGCCTTGGCATCGGCGAGAAGGTGATCAGCGTCGCAGGCGAGAACGACGCGGGCACCGCCGGCCTGACGCTCAAGCCAATTCTCAAACACTTCCCGAGGACTTTGAGCGACGGCGGGCATGGCTCACGAGTTAAGGTCAAACAGTGTAGGCCCGTCGTCTTTTCTGACCTTGGCCCGGCGTTGGATTGGAGCTGGAGCGGCTTCGGCGGATTCGGCGAGGCGGCGACCTGCGACTCCGGCTTGTTTCCTAGCGTCGCCGAGATCCTTGGCGTCGAGGCCCTCGGAAGTGAGACGCTGGCTCAGGCGGACAATAAGCCGGAAGCCATCCATCTTGTCGAAACCGAGATGAGCGGCAGCAGCCCCCTCTTCGCCGTCCTCCAAATCCCTGCATGCTCCGAAAAGGACTTTGATCCATTCGCAAACTTCGGCGTTGCCGACAGCCCGGTCGAGCGTGCCGCTTACCAGACGATCCGCATCGTGGAATACACGAAGTGATTGGTCGTCGTTCATCTTCTCGCGTTCCTCGGGGGTCGGCTCGCGCCAGCGATTGGTCGCGGTTTCGCGCCAGAAGTTTTCCAGGAGCAGCCGTTCAAGGCTGAGGTTCGAGGAAACGCTCGCTCCGAGCAGTCCCGTGGCGCGCATCCATAAGGGCTTCAATTCCCCCAGCATCTTTGGGCCGCCCTTGATTTGTTGTCGGAGCCAAGCGATCGCTGTCATCTCATCGTTGACTTGGATTTCCTCACCCAGCCAGCCAGCCAAGCCGATGGCTTCACCGCGCAGATACCAGCGCTGACCAATATTGCGAAAGTAGCGGGCACAGACGCGTTCAATGAACGGCAAGTTGAGTCGCTCCACGCTGATGCCCCTTGGAATCAGCGCATTCATCAACATGCTATTGATCGTCGCGGTGGTGCGGTGCTCGTCGTTGTATTTCGCAGGGTCAGCCTTGATGCGGTCCGGTAAAGTTTGAAGATGCTGGCGAACGACACCGGCGAGCTGTTGTTCTAAGTCATGGTCTTCGGCCCGGACTTCAGCGCGGACGAGGGCGGGTTTGTGAAGGTTGAACAACACGTCCTTGTCTACCACGTCCTCACCATCGACCACAGCTTTCATCTGCTTGTAAGTCTTCCCAGTTTTGTCGAGGAGAAGCATGTTCTCGATGCGAAACCCTGCGGCAAAGACCGCCCGCTTAATTACCTCGAAGACAGCGCCGTCAGAGTTGTTGAACTCGATTGTTGCATAACGATTTGGTTTTAATACTCGAAACATCTCGCGGAACACCCGCTCCATCAAACTACCGTAGCCATCGAGATCCTTGAAGGTCCCTCCAAGCCGTCTTTCGTTGACTACGATTTCCTTCGCCTCGTCGGTGAAGTCATCCAGCCAACCCTCCCAAAGCAACGAACAGTCAGCATAGTAGATATTCTGGCCGAACGGCGGATCTGCAAACACGTAGTCAACACTCTCGTCCGGTATTAAGCGCATGTCTGCTGCATCGCCACGTTGAACCAGAATCTTGCTCCGGGAATTGACTTCGCTAGCTAACGATAAAACGTCCTCTGCTTTATTGACAAAGCTCCCCCATACGTTTGCTTCCGCATTTAGCGACGGTATATAAAGTGTGCCGCTAATCACCGTGCTGGCCCAGCCTCCACCTTTCGGGCAATAAACGATGCGCCGTCGACTGACTCTAAATACGATAGCTGTAAATGCGAAACGAAGCGCAATTCGCACGCGAGGGTTTTCCGTCTTCTGAATTTCGGCCCAAAGCATTGCGAGAGCATGTCGATTCCGGAGCGTCCAGAACTCCGCAATCATCGAAAGATTCTGTTTAGACATGCCGTGCCGCATCATCTCTCTGCCCATGTCAATGGGTTGCTTCGGATACCAGAAACGAATTGGCCGAGAATGGATGTCCTTGATATGAGCTAGTTCTTTTGCAGTGGGCAGTCGGTCTTCCCTCGTGGCGCGGAGTTGTGTCGCTCCGGCCTTTCTGACAAGTCGATTCGACTCGTAATTCACCAACACTGGCACGTCGTGCAATCTGTGAAGTTGGCGCTTCTCCCAGTCCTGTTTGCAGTGCGGGCACGAGAACGAATCGGCAATAACACCTTTGCTCAAATCAACGGCCACTTCCCACAAAGAAAACTGTTTGCCACAGCCACGATTCACGCGTCTCTTCGCGACGACAGGTTTGCCGACATTCTTCCCTCGTGTGCTGATCGTGCCTGTGGGTTCCTCGATATTGACGAAGCCTTCGCATCGGTAAACGTCCGACAAGACGGTATATTGAATCGTGGCTGGAATGCAGACCCAATACATGACCTTGGCCACATCGAGGTCACCCCATTTTTCGTCACGCGGGAGTTTGGTCGCGGGATACCCGAGCCGCGCCTCAACCTCGGCCTTGGTTAGCAACTCCCATTCGCGTTCTTTCTCTTCAAGTAAGTCGTGCTTCGATTTCCCGCCCGGAGGATTCTTGAGGCGGATAGAGACCTCTGGGTTGCTAACTTCGTAAACACCCGTTGCCGGTTCATAGTGCTCGGTGGCGTAGAGCCAATTGAATTCGTCCTTCACCGCCGCCTTGATGCGCTCGAACTCGCGCTTCAGGGCCTCGACATCAACTGGCGTATTGTAGTTGTATGCGATGTGGCAGGCGGCGGGCGACAGGTCGTTGAGGATGCACGCCCGTGGGCCAACGCGGTCTCTTAGTTCGGGAAACGAGTCGAGAATGTCAGCAGGCGGCTGGGCGCACATCTGCGCAGCGACGCCGGTCATACCGGACCCGCAGAAAAGATCGAGAACGAGGTCACCCGGTTGCGTATAGTGAAGGATGTAGGGGACGATGCTGCGCGGGGGAACCTTGGTATGGTAGGAGTGCGTGTTATAAATAGAGTCGCTCTTGCCCTCCTTGATGTCGGCGGCAAACACCGGGCGCTCGTAATCGTCCGTGGCCGGGTCGTAAGGGCGGACATGCTTTTGCAGGAAGGCAGCGAGATCGGACGGGGACTGGTTCATGCGCGGTCGAATTTGACGAATAGCCGGACGCGCTTGCCGGCGGGCTGGTTGGCCTTGGCCTGCTTGAGTTTGTCGCGGAGAGCCTTGGCAAGCTTATCCACGGCCTCGTCGATGCGTTCGCCCTCGATGCCACCGATTTCCGAGAGGATGTCGCTGGCCGAAACTTCGACCTGCACGAGATTCTGGGCCTGAAGGAGCTGACGAATAAACTCGATCAGTTCGTCGGTGATGACGCCGACAAGCTTATCGGCATCGGCGGCCTGAATGACTTTTAGCAGGGTGGCGAGATCGGGCCGTTGGCCCTTCTCTTGCCCCTGTTGAAGAATGCCGTGAATGGCCGCATCCTTGAAACGCTGGAGCCGGTCCGTGAGGCCGGCGGCGGTCGCGGACTGCACGCGCTGCAATAATTCCGAGGGTAAGGCATGGGTGGCGGGAGTCCACCGGCACTTGGCGCAGATCGCCGCTTCACCGTCGACGGCAGCTTCGGCTGCGTCGGGGCAGAGGGTGGTTTGCTTCTCGATGGTGCCGAGGTCCGTGGCCGCGGTGACGCTGGATGGAAGGGGCGGGCCGAGTTCGGCCAAGCCATTGAGCTTGGCGAGGGCGCGCACGCGCGGCGCGACGGATTCGGCCTGCTTCTGAATCTGAGCGAGCTGCTCATAGAACGACTTGTGGCCCTTGCGGTAGGCGTGAACGTAGCTCGTCTTCCACTTCTTGAAATTATCGAGCCGGGCACCGATCACATTCGGCTCGGCGAGCAG
>SXGU01128278.1_pt1 | contig 18551 bp, 14 predicted proteins | sample 3174531 | NCBI WGS metagenome assembly SXGU01 (sample SAMN11356863, study PRJNA531348) | freshwater metagenome | isolation source: freshwater sample F1-140 | place: China: Fuxian Lake, Yuxi | collected 2017-12-25 | reverse complement strand
GATTGAAGGTGTTGTTGTTTGACGAGCCGTTGGGGGCGCTCGACGCGAAGCTGCGGCGCGTGCTGCAGGTGGAGCTGCGTCAGCTCCACCGCGAGGTGGGCATCACCTTCGTGTACGTCACCCACGACCAGGAGGAAGCGCTCACGATGAGCGACCGGCTGGCCGTGATGGACTCGGGCATCATCCGGCAGGTGGGTCCGCCGCGTGAGGTGTACGACGAGCCGTCATCCACCTATGTGGCCGACTTCCTCGGCCTTGCGAACCTGTTCCCGGCGTTCGCGCACGCCGACGGTGTCGAGGTGCTGGGTGTCCGGCTCGCTGCGCCCACGGGCGACACCCGCGGCGGCTGCTTCATCCTCGTGCGCCCCGAGCGCGTGCAGTTGGTGGAGGCCGATGCGGCCTCGATGCGCGGTCGCATCGACCACGTCGTGTTCGCCGGTGCGCTCACTCACGTGCACCTCACGGTCGGTGATCAGCCGATGCAGGCGATGGTGCAGAACGGTGTGGCCGGTCCCTCGTTGCACGAGGGTGCCGAAGTTGGCGTGGTCGTCACTCCCGACGCCGTGCGCGTGCTCCCCAACTGACCCCCCACCGGCGCGGCGGCCCGGTCAGGCCATCACGTTGCGGTAGTGCTGGGTGAACCAGATGACGTACTCGTCCTTCGGGGTGAGCACGCCGTGGTCGAAGGCCTTCGACGACACACCGCGGTGCACGCTCTCGCACACGGCGTTGTCCTGGTTGCCGACCAGCACGTTGAAGTCGATGATCGGTTGCGGGTCGAAGCCCGGGGTGTTGATGGCATCGGGATGGAACAGGAAGTCCATCGTCATCACGGTGCGATGCGGGCCATCGGGGTACAACGTGGAGATCACCACGCTGGGGTCGGTGATGTCGACGAAACCGTTCGCGAAGACGGTGGCCCCGAAGTACGACGTGTGGTCGGCGCCCGACACGCCCGGCAGCGACGGGAGGGGGTCGCGGTACGGCGAACCGGCCTTGGCCCGGTCGACGGTGACGCCACCGTCCTCCCGTTCGTGGTCGGTCACCCAGCCCGTGCGGTAGATGGGCGTGATGTCGACGAGTTCCGGGTGCACGCGGGTGCAGTGCAGGCACTCCTGGTAGTTCTCGATCACGATCTTCCAGTTCGCGGCGATGTCGCAGCGGGTGGATGCCACCACCTGCAGTTGGTCGAGGCCGAAGCGTTCGAACTTCAGCATCTCGGGTGCGTGGTCGCGGAGCCACTGGTCGAATTCGGGTGGTTCGGGGTGCAGGCTCACGAACACCAGGCCCTGCCACTCGCGCAGGTGGTACTGCCACAGGGGGAGCGTGGACTTGTCGACCTCCGTCTCGTCGAGGTGCGGCGTGGCGATCAGCCGCCCGTCGAGCGCGTAGGTCCAGGCGTGGTACGGGCACATCAGCGAACCCTGCGAGCTGGTGTCGTGCGCCTCGCACAGCCGCGCACCGCGGTGGCGGCACACGTTGGCGAACGCGTGCAGACGACCCTCGAGGTCGCGAGTGAGGAGCACGCTCTCGCCGGCCAGCTCCACCACCGTGCGGTTGCCGCGCTGGAGCCGTTGCCCGGCGCCCGCCAGCATCCAACCGCGGTGGAAGATGCGAGCGCGCTCGGCTGCCCAGACCTCGTCGGACAGGTAGTCGTCGCGAGTGAGTGTGAACACATCGTTGGGCATGGCGGGTCCCCTTCCGCATCCGTGTGTGGCCACCCTAGCGAAGTCTGAACGGTCGGTCAGACAAGGTGGGGTACTCTGACGAGATGGACCAGCACCGCCATTCCACGCTCGACGAGTTGATCAACGAGGAGGAAGCGCGCTTCATCGCGCGCATGCGGGTGTCGGCCGAACTCGGCGAGCGCGGCGGCCAGGTGATGCCCGGCGGTGTGTGCTCCAGTTGGGCCAGCTCGCGCCCGCTGCCGGTGTGGGTGAGCCACGGGGAGGGCGCCCTGGTGTGGGACGCCGACGGCACCGAGTACGTCGACATGCACGCCGGGTACGGCGTCAACGTGGTGGGTCACGCGAACCCGCACGTCGTGCGCGCCGTGCAGGACCGGGTCACCAAGGGCACCCACTTCGCGCAGCCCACCGAGGATGCGATCGTGGTGGCGCAGGAACTGGCCCGTCGGTTCGGGCTCCCGAAGTGGCGGTTCAACAACTCCGGCACCGAGACCACGATGGACGCCTTCCACCTGATGCGTGCCATCACTGGCCGCCAGTTGGTGGTGAAGATCGAGGGCACGTACCACGGTCACCACGACTCGGCGATGATCTCGATCTTCCGGTCGGCCGACGACCTCGGGCCCGAGTCGGCACCGCACCGCGTGGCAGGCCCCGGCGTGCTCGCTGCGGCAGCCGATGCACTGCGCATCGTGCCGTTCAACGACCTCGCCGCACTCGAGCAGGTGCTCGACCAGCACCGCGGGCAGATCGCCGGGATGATCGTCGAGCCGATGATGATGAACGCCGGCATCATCCCGCCGGCCCCGGGGTACCTGCAGGGCGCGAAGGATCTGCTGCACGCTCATGGGGCGTTCCTGGCGTTCGACGAGGTGAAGACCGGCATGGTGGTCGACTGGGGCGGTGCGACGCGACTGTTCGGCGTCACGCCCGACATCGTGTGCCTGGCGAAGGCGCTCGGCGGCGGTCTGCCGTGCGGCGCCATCGGCGGCACCGAGGAGGTGATGAGTGCCATCGAGACCGGTGTGTACGACCAGATCGGCACGTTCAACGGCAACCCGCTCACCATGGCCGCAGCGCGTGCCACCCTCACCGAGGTGCTGCTGCCCGAGACGTACGTGACGGCGGCCGAGGTGGGCCAGTCGATGCTGCAGGGGTCGATGGCGGCGCTCGAGGCGGCCGGCATCCCGTCGTACGGCACCGTGTTCGGGTTCAAGGGGTCGGTGGTGTTCCACGACACGCCGGCGCGCAACTACCGCGAGTTCCTGCGCATCTCCACGGCCATCAGCCACCTGCACTTCCTGGTGCAGCACAACGGTGGCGTGTTCCTGCCGCCGTGGGGCAAGAGCGAGAGCTGGACGCTCAGTGTGGCGCACACCCACGAACACGGCGCCCGGTACGTGCGCAACGTGGCACGGGTGGCCGAGATGGCGGCTGGCCTGGTGGACCGTGACTCCGAGATCTTCGCGGTGGGGTCCTACAACTGATGGTGGCGTTGCAGCAGCTCACTCGCGCCGATGGCATCGACGCGGTGCTCGAGGTGCTCGACGCCGACGGCGGGGTCATCGTGCGTGACATGGTGCCCCCCGACACGCTCGCTCGATTCCGGGCCGACATGGAAGCGGCGGCGGCAGGTCATCGCGTCGGTTCGGTGGCCGACAACGAACTGGTGCAGCGGTTCTGGGGGCGGCGCACCACACGGTTCACGCGGCTGGCGCACCGCAGCGCGGCGTTCGTCGACATCCTCACCGATCCGTTCTACACGGGTGTGGCCGACCAGGTGCTGTTGCCGAACGCGTCCGACTACTGGATGAACACCGGTCAGATGATGATCATCGGGCCCGGCGAGGGCGCGCAGTGGATCCACCGCGACGCCGAGAACTGGCCCACGCTCTGCCGCCCCGACGGCTTCGAGGTCACCCTCAGCTGCATGTTCGCGATCTCCGAGTTCACGGCCGAGGTGGGTGCCACCCGAGTGGTACCCGGCAGCCACCGCTGGGACGACTACGGGCGCCGCGCGCAACCCGACGAGATCTGTCAGGCCGTCATGCCGGCCGGTGCCGGGATGATCTACACCGGTCGCGTGCTGCACAGCGGCGGTGCGAACTCCACCGACGACCAGTTCCGGTACGGCCTGCACCTGTCGTACGTGCTCGGCTGGCTCACCCCCGAGGAAGCCGGCCCGCTCGGCACGGCGTGGGAGGAGGTGCGCCACCTGCCCGAGCATGCGCAGCGGCTGCTCGGGTGGCGGTGCAGCGGCAGCGACGACCGCTACGCAGCCCGGTTGTGGACCGTCGACTACGAGGACGTGCCGGTGGGACTCGACCTCGACTGAGGTGAGCCGTCAGCGGCCCTTCCAGAGGGGCGAGCGCTTCTCGCCGTACGCGATGGTGCCCTCCTGGGCATCCTCGGAGTCGATGGCGGCGCGATAGCTCGGGAGGTCCTGCATGATGCCCATCGCCTCGATCGGGTCCATCTGCGCGGTGCGTCGCTCGATGTCGAGGATGGCGGTCACGCTCAGCGGTGCGGCCCAGCACACGTCGGCCGCGAGTTGACGGGCCGCGGTCATCAGGTCGGTGGCGGGCACCACTTTGTTCACCAGACCCCATCGTGCGGCTTCGTCCGCCGACATGCGCCGCCCGGTGAGCAGCATCTCTCGGGCGATGGGGGCGGGCAGCAACCGAGGCAGGCGGACGGCACCGTTGTCGGGCAGGATGCCCAGCCCGGCCTCGGGCAGGAAGAACTGGGCGTGGTCGGCGGCCACGATCATGTCGGCGGCCATCGCGATCTCGAATCCGCCGCCCACGGCCAGGCCGTTCACGGCTGCGATCACCGGTGTGCGGCGATGCGGCAGGTTGGTGAAACCACCGAAACCGCCGGCGCCGTAGTCGCTGTCGAACGCCTCGCCCTCCGCCGCGGCACCGAGGTCCCAGCCGGCGCTGAAGAACTTCTCACCCGCGCCGGTGAACACCGCGACGCGCACGTTCGGGTCGTGCTCGAAGCCGACGAACACCTCGCCGAGCGCGTAGCTGGTGGCGGCATCGATGGCGTTGGCCTTCGGTCGGTCGAGCGTGACGACGGCGATGCCGTCGGCGATGTCGACGTGGAAACCGGAATGGGTCATGACGGGCTGTCCTCCACGATCAGCAGTGCGTCGACGGCGGTGGCGCCACTGGCACCGACGAGTACCGGGTTGAGTTCCACTTCCACCACGTCGGTGCCGACGACGGCGTCGGTGAGCCGCACCACCAGGTCGGTGAGCGCGGCCAGGTCGGCGGCGGGGCGTCCGCGGAAGCCGGTGAGCAGGCGGGCGCTGCGCAGTGACATGAGTGCCGCCTCCACCTGAGCGGGCGTGACCGGCGCGAGCAGATGGGTGACGTCGCTCCACAGCTCGGTCATCACTCCGCCGAAGCCCAGCGTGACCAGCCAACCGATCGGGGCATCGCGTCGCACGGTGACCAACACCTCGGCCACCACGTCGGTGACGGTGCGCTCCACGAGGAAGCCCGCCGGCGTGGCGGGCATCGCGGCCACCGCCGCTGCCAACGCGTCGGGGTCGCGCAGCCCCACCTTCACCGCCCCGGCCTCGCTCTTGTGGGCGTGGCCCAGTGCCTTGAGTGTGATCGGATAGCCGATGGCGGCCGCGGCGCCCAGTACGCCGTCGGCGGGCACCACCACGCCGTCGGGTACCGACACGCCGAGCGTGCGGAGATGCTGCTTCGCCGTGGCTTCGTCGACCAGGTGCGTGGGGCCGGGCACGACGACGGGGGAGTGCGGCGTCGCTCGCACCGGCACACCCAGCGACGCGGCCGCGTCGAGCGCGGTGAGCGCCTCGGAGAGGCCGAGCAGCGGGGTGAGGCCGCGGGCGCTGATGTGGGCACGGAACGGCTCGTTGATGCACTCGGCGAGGGTGGCCACCACCACTCCCCGCCGGCCGGTCGCATCGGCGGCGTCGGCCAGCGCGTCGGCGGCCACGTACCACGACGACGGATCGTTGTCGGGCGAGGGCGGGGCGTCGAGCACCAGCATGGTGGCGTCCTGCGGGCCGTCCATCACCGCGGTGAACGTGGCCGCCATCGCCGCACGATCGCCCCACATGAACGTGTGGTAGTCGAACGGGTTGCTCACGCTCACCAGTTCGGTGAGGGTGGCCTCGATCGCGGTGGTCTGCGCCGGCGTGAACGGTTCGAACCGCAGTGCGGTGCCCTCGCTGCGGTCGGCCACCAGCGAGGCCTCGCCGCCCGAGCAGCTCAGCGATACCACGCGGCGCCCCCGCAGGGGCCCGTCGGTGTCGAGCACCTTCAACGTCTCGAGCAGTTCGGCGGGTGTGCGCACCGTGGCCACCCCGTAGCGGGCGAAGAGCGCGTCGTACGCGGCAGCGCGGCCGGCCATCGAACCGGTGTGCGAGTTGGCGATGACGGCGCCCGCCTCGCTGCGGCCCGTCTGCAGCGCCACGATGGGCACACCCTGTTCGCGGGCGCGCATGGCGACCGTGGCGAACTGCTGCGCATCGCGCACCGCCTCGAGGAACAGGCCGATCGCCGTGATGCGTGGATCGTCGAGAAGCGCCGCGATGGCGTCCTCGGTGCCCAGGCTGGCCTGGTTGCCGACGGTGATCATGCTGCCGAGACGAAGGCCGCGCTGCTGGAACGTGAGGTTCACGGCCACGTTGCCGCTCTGGCTCACGATGGCAGCGCCGCGGTCGTGGCGTGCCATCCCGTGCTCGTCGGGCCACAGGGCCACGCGGTCGAACGTGTTCACGTAGCCGTAGCAGTTGGGGCCGAAGAACGGCACGTCACCAGCCGCGTCGAGCAGCGCGTCCTGCAGGTGCTCATCGCCCGTCTCTGCGAACCCCGAGCCGTAGCACACGGCCCCGCCCGCACCGATTCGGCTGATGGTGCGCATTGCGTCGATGGTGGCGTTGCGGTTCACGCCGAGGAACACGGCATCGGGCACGCCAGGCAGGTCGTCGAGCGAGGGCAGGCACGGCACGCCGGCGAGGTCGGCCCGCTTGGGATGCACGGGCCAGATGGGGCCGTCGAACCCGAGCCGCAGGCACTGACGCACCACCCGCTCGGCGGGGGCACCTCCGACGACGGCGATGGAGCGCGGTGCGAGGAGGCGACGCAGGTCGGACATGTCGGTCGAGATTAGCTGAACCGTCGATCAGGGAACCGGCCCAGTGGCAGACTGGGGCGATGAGCGACACCGATGCCGTGTACCTGTCCGCCACCGAACTCCTCGCTGCATTCCGAGCACGCACGCTCTCGCCGGTGGAATACCTCGAGGTGGTCATCGCCCGGGTGGAGGCACTGGAGCCGCAGCTCAACGCAGTGATGGATCGTCGCTACGACGAGGCGCGCGAAGAGGCCAAGGCGTCGGCCGACCGGTACGTGCAGGGCACAGCACGCGCGCTCGACGGTGTGCCGGTGGCCGCGAAGGAGGAGCACCCGATGCAGGGCCGCTCGTGGACGCAGGGATCGCTGGCGTACGAGGGAGCCGTGGCGCCCGTCGACCACCCGATCATCGAGCGCATCCAGGCAGCCGGTGGCATCGTGCACGTGCGCACCACCACACCCGAGTTCTGCTGTGCGCCGTACTGCCACAGCCGGATGTGGGGCATCACCCGCAACCCGTGGAACACCGACTTCTCACCGGGTGGTTCGTCCGGTGGCACCGGCGCCGCACTGGCGGCCGGGTACGCACCCATCGGCACGGGCTCCGACATCGGCGGGTCCATCCGCATCCCCGCATCGCTCAGCGGCGTGGCGGGGTTCAAGCCGCCGTGGCAGCGGGTGCCGGCGCTGCCGCCGTACAACCTCGACCAGTTCTGCCACGACGGCCCCATGGCGCGCACGGTCGCCGACTGCGCACTCATCGAGGACGTCATCGCCGGGGCGCACTGGCGCGACCCGGCGTCGCTGCCCCACCCGCCTCGGGTGGAGGGCGTGGGCACCACGGTGGTCGGCACCCGTGTGGCGGTCTGCACGCAGCTCGGTGACTGGCCGCTCGATCCGGCCGTCGAGGCCAACACACGCCGGGTGGCGGCATCGCTCGCCGCCGCCGGTGCGACGGTGGAAGAGGTCACGTTGCCGTGGACCGTGGCCGAGATCTGGGAGGCATCACAGGCCCACTTCCGGGCCATCATGGGGGCCGGCATCGGGGCGGTGAACGCCGAGCACGGCCCACTGCTCAGCGACTACACGGTCGCCTTCGCCGAGAGCATGCTCGGCGCCGGGATGGGGTTCTACGAGGGCATGGAACTCGAAGGTGCGCTGTGGGAGCCGCTCGGCCGGCTGTTCCAGCAGTTCGACGTGCTGCTGTGCCCCACGATGGCCACCGACGGCTACCGGGCCGGTGAGGCGTATCTCGACGGCATGGACATCGGTACGGGCAGCGTGGTGCACCACATCCTCGGGGCGATGACCCTGCCGTTCAACATCCAGTCGCGTTGTCCGGTGGTGAGCGTGCCGTCGGGTCTCGCGGCCAACGGCGTGCCGACCGGTGTGCAGGTGGTGGCGCGTCCGTACGACGACGTCACGGCGTTCCGCGTCGCCGGCGCAGTCGAGGCCACCGGCGTGGGCTTCACCCACCCCACCTGGCGCCCCGCCATCTGACCCGCGAACTCATGGTCGCGGGTGGGCGACCGGGATCAGGCGCCGTAGGGGCGGAGCATGCTGCGGCTGATGATGTGCCGTTGGATCTCGCTGGTGCCGTCCCAGATGCGGTCGACGCGGGTGTCGCGCCACATGCGCTCGAGCGGCAGTTCGTCCATCAGGCCCATGCCGCCGAGGATCTGGATGGCCTCGTCGGTCACCATCTGGCACATCTCGCTGGAGAACACCTTGGCCATCGCCATGTCCTCGTCGGTGGCCTTGCCCTTGGTGTCGAGCCACGCGGCGCGCAGGGTGAGGAGTTCGGCGGCCTCGAGCTGGGTGCGCATGTCGGCCAGCTTGAACGACACGCCCTGGAACTTGCCGATCTGCTGGCCGAACTGCTCGCGCGTGGCGGCCCACTCGGTGGCGATGCCCAGCGCGCGGCGGGCGCGGCCCACGCACACGGCCGCCACCTGCAGACGGGTGGAGCCGAGCCATTTGTTGGCGGCGTCGAAGCCGCGGTGCTCCTCGCCCAGGATGTTGCGCACCGGCACGCGGCAGTTGTCGAAGTTGATGATGAGGTTGTGGTAGCCGCGGTTGCTCACGCAGTTGTAGCCGTGCACCACCTCGCAGCCGGGAGTGTCGAAGTCGACGAGGAACCCGGTGATCTTCTTCTTCGGACCCTTGCTGGTCATCTCCTCGCCGCTGGCGGCGAACAGGATGACGTAGTCGGCCAGGTCGGCGTGGCTGATGAAGTGCTTCACGCCGTGGATGACGTAGTCGTCGCCGTCGCGCACGGCCGTGCACTTCATGCCGCGCACGTCGCTGCCGGCATCGGGCTCGCTCATCGCCATGCAGTCGACGCGCTCACCGCGGATGGTGGGCAGCAGGAACTCCTCGATCTGGTCGCCCTGGCAGGCGCGCAGGATGTTCGAAGGCCGAGCGACGATGTACTGCAACGCGTACGAGGTGGCGCCGAACTCGCGGTCGACCAGCGTCACGCCCAAGCTGTCGAGCCCGCCGCCGCCCAGTTCGGCCGGCATGTTCGCGGCGTAGAGACCGGCCTCGATGGACTTGCGCTTGATCTCCTGCACCAGGTCCTTCGGCACGTCGCCGAGCTTCTCGACCATCTCCTCGTGCGGGAACAGTTCCTTCTCGGTGAAGGACCGCACGGTGTCGACGATCATCTGCTGCTCGTCGGTGAGTTCGAACATCATGGGGGTGTCTCCAGGGTTGTCAGGACTTGGGAGGCGGCAGCTGCATGACGCTGCCCACCTGGGGCGGAACGGGGAGCGATGCGTGCGCGGCGGCGATGGCCTGCAGCGCAGCCGCGACGTCGGGGAGGATGGGGGCGCTGCGGCCGGCGCGCATGTCGACGTGCACCAGCATCTGCTCGGCGGTGCACAGCAGACCGCCGTCGTCGCCGTGGAGCATGGAGTGGACGAGATGCACCCGCTTCGCGTCGACGCCCAGGATGTGGGTGTGGAACACGATCGGTTCGTGCACCGCCACCTCGCGCACGTAGTGGATGTGCGTCTCCACGGTGTAGAAGCTGTGCCCCGCGGCGCGGTACGCCTCGTCATCGCCGATGTAGCGGAACAGTGCGTCGCTGGCCCACCCGGCTGCCGTGAGATACGCACTCTCGGTCATGTGCGCGTTGTAGTCGACCCACTCGGGCTCGACCGGGGTGCGGTACAGCGCGAGGGGAGCCTCGGGCACCTCGCCCGGCTGCCAACGCTGCACGCCACCGGAGGCGAAGCGGGCCGCCTCGTGGTGGGCGATGGCCGCGCCGGCACCCTTGCCCGACGGACGCAACCCGCGCATCACGGCGAGCAGCGCATCGGGGTCGCCGTCGGTGAGTTGCACGAGGCCCTCGCCGAGTTGCCAGCGCTCGTGCGCAGGGGCGTCGGCGGGCACCGGTGCCATGCCGATGGAGCGATAGAAGCGCGTGAGCGCCGGTGCCTGCGGACCCGACACCTCGACGAGCGGCACGAGATGTGCGGGCGAACAGCCCACGGCGGTGTGATCGGTGGCGAGCAGGCCGGTGACACCGTCGGGCACCGGTGCGTCGACCACGTGCACCAGCGGTGCGGTCGCGAGGTCGTCGACGGTAGCCGCTCGCAGTCGATCGCGCGATGCACCGGGAAACAGGCCGAGACGGTCGGCGGCAGGCCAGAGTGCGTCGACCGCGTCACCTACAGTGTGCGGGTCGTCGACCACGACATCGAGGCCCGATGCCAAGTAGCGCGTGATCCATTCGGCAGCGCGGGAGCCCCCTCCCACCACGACGACGTGCATTGACTAAATATACATTCAGGATTGGATCCGACACCGATGCCGAGACCCCGACTCGATCATGTTCGCAAGGCGCAGATCCTCTCCGCCGCCGCCGAGGTGCTGTCCGAGCGCGGCTACGCGAACACCCGAGTGGTCGACATCGCGAACACTGCCGGCACCAGCCCGGCCGCCATCCTGTACTGGTTCGAGGGCAAGGACGGACTGCTCGCCGAAGCGCTGAAGCTGCGCGAGCAGGAGTTCCACGATCGCTACACGGTGAAGGCCGAGCACAAGCAGAGTGCGTCGCAGCGGCTCCGCGTGCTCATCGAGGCGATGTTGCACCACTACGACTGGAAGCTCTGGATGGAGCTGTGCGTCCTGGCGCTGCGCGACAAGGCTGCCGCCGCCGAGCGCGACCGCATGGACCGCCGCTGGCGCGCCGCACTGCGCGCGACGGTGCGCGAAGGACAACAGAGCGGTGAGTTCTCTCCTGGCGATCCCGACGAGGTGATGTTCGTGCTGGCGGCTTTGCTCGACGGGCTGGCCCCGCTGTTGGCGCTGAAGGCGAAGGGCGTCACCCGCGAGCGTGTGGAGCGGGTGTGGCTGGCCGAGGCGTCACGGCTGCTGGGCCCGGGGTTCGACGCGAGCCCGTTGAAGCGCACCCGCTGAACGTCAGTCGTGGGCGATCTGCCCGAGTGATCGCCAGATCGCCACCAGGATGATCGCCGAACCGACGAACGCGAACCAGAACGGGTCGGTGATGTCGCCGCGGTCAGCGATGATGCCGCCGATGAGCGTGCCCACCAACATGCCGAGCTGCACGCTGATCATGTAGACGCTGCTCACCCGCCCCTGGAAGTCGGTGGGCACTGCACGCTGACGCACGCTGGTGGACGTGGTGGCCCAGAACGCGGTGTGCACGCCGAACAGGCCGAGGGCCACGAACGCCACCCACGCCGTGGTGGTGACCGCGAGGGTGAGGTGGGTGAGTGTCTCGATCACCAGGCCGGCGCGCATGATGTCGGCCAGGCTGACGCGGCGCTCGACGCGTGGGTATGCCGATGCGCCCAACACACCACCCACCGCGCTGGTGGTGGTGAGCAGACCGAAGCCGACGTCGCCGAGTCCCAACCGCTCGGAGCTCCACAGCACCAGCACCGACCACGCGGCACCGAACGTGACGTTGAACGACACGATGGTGATGGCCAGTGTGCGCACCGGTGGGTGACCCCACAGCCACCGAACGCCGTCGAGGATCTGGCGCATCACGTGGTGCTCCGACGGTGCCGCCGCTGGTGGCAGGCGGCCCACTCGCGACACCAGCAACGCGCCCACTGCGAAGAGGATGGCCTGGGTGGCGAACGGCGAGGCGATGCCGATGGCGAACAACGCGGCGCCGATCGGAGGACCGATGAGCTGGTTCGTGGTGATGTAGCCGAACATCAACCGCGAGTTCCCGATCCCGAGGTCGGCGTGGTCGACGATCATCGGGAGCACGGTGTCGGTGCTCACGTCGGCGAGCGTCTCGGCGACGCCGAGCACGAACACCACGCCCAGCACGACGCCGGTGTTGATGGCATCGCCCATCACCGTGAGCGTCACCACGGTCAGCACCGTGGCGCGCAGCACGTTGGCGGTGATGACGATGCGGCGCCGATCGACGCGGTCGGCCACCACGCCGGCGAAGAGGCCGAACAGCAGCCAGGGGAGTCGTTGCAGGAATGCGGCCGAGGCCACCAGGAACGGGTCGCGGGTCTGCGAGGCCACCAGCAACGGGCCGGATGCGACGAGCATGCCGTCGGCGAGGTTGGTGGTCCACGACGACGCGAGGAGCCACCGGAATCGACGTCCGAGGCGCGGCGGCGCGATGGCGTCGAGCACGGGCTCAGGACCCGAGCGACCGAAGGCGTTGTTCGATGGCTGCCTGGAGTTCCGCGCGGCTGAACGGCTTGAGCAGCACGGGCGGCAGTTCGTCGGGCAGTTCGCGAGTGAGGCTGCCCGTGATGACGATGGAACGCGAACGCAATCCCGGTCGCGCGGCGTCGATGCGGTCGAGCACGTCGACCGCAGAGTTGCCGTCGGAGAGACGGAAGTCGACGAGCACGGCGTCGAAGTGGCGCGAAGTGGCCTCGTCGACCGCTTCTTCGGTGTCGCCGGCCACCCAGACCTGCCAACCGCTCTGGCGCAGCAGGTGCGCGAGCAGCGCACGTACGTCCGGGTCGTCGTCGACGACCAGCACACGCCGTTCGTCGGTGGGTTCGGCGGGGGACTCGCCAGGTTGGTCGGCGCGCAGGGCCGTCGGTGTGGCCAACGGCATCACCAGATGGAACACCGTGCCATCGGGTCCGGTGCCGGCGAGCGTGAGCGCACTGTGCTGATCCTCGGCGAACCGCTTGGCCAGTGCCAGGCCCAGGCCAGTGCCACCCTGTGCCGCCTTGGTGGTGGTGAAGGGTTGGAACATCGAGGTGTGCACGCTCTCGGGGATGCCGTGCCCCTGGTCGCGCACGGCGATGGTGGCATGTGTGGCCGACACGGAGACGTCGACCACGACGGGCCGGTCGGCGTCGGATGCGTGCAGCCCGTTGTTCACCAGATTGGTGAGGATGTGGCGCAGGCGGTCGGCGTCGGCCATCACCACCACATCGGGACCACAGTGCGCGAGCACCGTGCGGTGAGTGGCCTGGGTCATCTCGTCGGCGAACCGGTCGAGCCACGAGGACAGCCGCAATGGCTCGATGGTGGCGTCGTGCACGCGCACCAGGTCGAGCATCCCGCGGGTCATCTTCCCGGCGCGGCTCGCCATCATCGTGATGTTGTGGGTGTGGCGCTCCACATCGCCGGCCTCGAGCGTGTTCGCCTCCGACTTCATCGCCATCAACTCGGCCGACATGGTGATGGAGGCGAGCGGGTTGTTGAGCTCGTGGGCGAGCGTCGCAGCGGTGGTGCCGATGGCGGCCAGGCGTTCGAGCCGCAGCAGGTGTTCGTTGGCGCGTTGGAGGCGGTCGTGGATGTCCTGGGAACGGACGAGCTCGCGTCGCCACCGTCGGCGTCCGGCCTCCATCGCCTCGAACACCCGCCGGTTGAACCGCTGTTCGAACATGGTGGACGCAACACGCGGCGGGTGCAGTTGCATGGCGGCCGCCACCTCGGCTGCGCGTTCGGGATGGTCGCGTCGAACCTCGCGCATCAGCACGTCGCAGAGATCGGTGACGATGGCCGGGTCGAACGTCCAGGCTGCGTCGAAGACGCGGTCCATCTCCTCGTGCGGCGGCACGTCGCGGGGGTTGTCCTCACCGAACAGCGCGACGGAGAACTCGTCGCAGAGCACGATGATGAACCACTCCTGCGTGAGCCTGCTGTCCTCGTCGAGACGGAAGCCCAGCACGTTGCCGGTGTCGCCGAGGTTGCCGCTGGCGAACACGGCCACGCGTCGAGCCGCAGGCGAGACCAACCGCTCGTAGCGAGCCAGCTCGGCTTCCCAGTTGCGCGACACCTGGAACCCGGTGAGCACGGTGGCCGGCAGGTCGAACTCGATGAGCATGTTCTCGAGCACGTGCGACAGCTCGGTGAGCGTGGCCTTCGACAGACGCGCCAGCTCGAGCCGGCCCGCGACGGCCTCGGCGAAGAGTCCGGCCATCGAGGGCACATCCACACGGTCCACGACGGCGAATCTATCGGCGAGCTGCGGTCAGCCGAAGTCCTTCAACAGTTGCGTCGTGAGCGGGTCCATGAAGCCGGCCACGGTGGCGTCCTCCTCCAGCTGCAGCGCGCGCCGCAGGTCGGTGGCGGCCGTCTGGTTGAGCGTGCGCTTCATGGCCTGCACCGACAGGGAGGGAAGGTCGGCGAGCTGTCGCGCCACCGCCCGGGCTTCGGCGAGCAGCTCGTCGTCGGGCACCACCCGCCAGGCCACGCCCAACTCCTTCAACTCCGTGGCCGTGTAGCGGCGTTGCAGGAACAGCATCTCGCGGGCCGTGTTCAGTCCCACCAGCGCAGGGAGCAGCGAGCTCACGGCACCGGTGACGAACAGGTTCAGCGACACCTCGGGGAAGAACGCCTTGGCGCTCTCGCCCCACACCGGGAAGTCGCAGTTGATGGCCCACTCGAACCCGCCGCCGACGGCCCAGCCGTTGATGGCGCCCACCACCGGCTTCGCGCCGAACATGATGGCTTCGGTGGCCCGCTGGATGGCCACCACCAGATCGCGGGCCTCTGCCTCGGTCTCGGGGTGCACGTGCTCGTGGCGGTCGTCGCCGGCGCAGAACGCGCGGCCCGCACCGGTGAACACGATCGACCGGGTGGCGGGATCGGCGTGTGCATCGTCGAACGCGCGGGCGACATCGTCGATGAGTTGGCGGTTCATCGCGTTCAGGCTGGCCGGCCGGTTCAGGGTGATGGTGCGGACACCGTCGTCGATCGACGACAGCACCGTGGCATACTCGAATGCGTTGCCCACACGGTGAATCTAGTAACACTCGCCGGATGAGTTCCGATCTGCCCACGGCGCGGTCGCTCGGCCCCACCATCGACGCGCTGCTGGCCACGCGGGCCGTGACGCACCCCGACACGGTGTTCCTGCGATTCGCGTCGGGCGACCTCACGTTCGCCGAGTCGGCACGGCGGAGCGATCGGCTCGCTGCAGGGTTCGCGGCGATGGGCGTGCGCCAGGGCGACGTCGTGCCGGTGCTGCTGCCGAACTCGCCCGAGTTCGCCCTCACCTGGTTGGCGCTGTGCCGCCTGGGTGCGGTGTCGTGCTTGGTGAACACCGCGTTCCGCGGCCCAGCGCTGGCGCACGCACTCGGCCTCACGGATGCGCACACCGTGGTGGTGCATCGATCCCTTGCGACGCAGCTCGTCGAGGTGCTCGACTCGCTGCCGCACCTGGAGCGGGTGGTGCTGCTGGGTGACGGCGAGGTGCCAGGGCGGTTCGATGTCGCGTCGATCGACTGGCACGAGGTCGACGGCGACGTCGATGCACTGCCGCCGCACGCCGGCCACACCGCCACCGATCCGGCGATGATCCTGTTCACGTCCGGTACCACGGGGCCGTCGAAGGGATGCATCCTGTCGCACCGCTACACGCTGCGGCAGGCGTCCTTGATGTCGCAGCACCTCGGCTTCCGCGACGACGACGTGCTGTACTGCCCGTTCCCGCTGTTCCACATCGACGCCACGGTGCTCACGGTGGCGCCGGCGCTGGTGCTGGGCGCCACTGCCGCGATCGGCGAGCGGTTCTCGGTGTCGGGCTTCTGGCCCGAGGTGCGACGTTTCGGTGCCACGGTCTTCGACTTCATGGGTGCCACGCTCACGATGCTGCACAAGCAGCCCGAGCAGCCCGACGACCACGACAACCCGGTGCGGCTGGGGTGGGGTGTGCCGGTACCCGAGTCGGCCGACGACTTCGAACGCCGGTTCGGTCTGCACCTGGTGGAGTTGTACGGCAGCACCGACGCGGGGCTGCCGATGTACCACCCGGTCGACGCGCCGCGTCGGCAGGGTTCGTGCGGCACCGTCATCGATGCGTACGACGTGCGACTGCTCGACGACGATGGCTTCGAGGTACCGGTGGGGGAGGTGGGCGAGCTCGTGGTGCGACCCAACGAACCGTCACTGATGGCCGACGGCTACTTCGGCATGCCCGACGCCACACTGCGGTCGCGTCGGAACCTGTGGTTCCACACCGGCGATCTGTTGCGCTGCGACGCCGACGGGTACTTCTTCTTCGTCGGTCGCCGCACCGACAGCATCCGCCGTCGCGGCGAGAACATCTCGGCGTTCGAGGTGGAGGAGGTGGTGAAGCTGCACCCCGCGGTGCTCGACGCCGCCGCCTACGGCGTGCCGAGCGAGCTGACCGAGGACGACGTGATGGTGGCGGTGGTGGTTCGACCGGGCGCCACCTTCGACGCTGCGGCGCTCACTGCGTTCTGCGCCGACCGGATGGCGCGCCACATGGTGCCGCGCTACGTCGACGTGGTGGACGAGCTGCCGCGTACGCCCACCGAGAAGGTGCGCAAGGACGCCCTGCGCGAGCGTGGCATCACTGCGACCACCTGGGACCGCGAACGCCCCTGAACCCCCTCGCGGCTCAGGCGCGAGGCTGGCCGACGAAACGACCCGCGTGGGCGGGCTTCGGCAGCTGCGAGTGATGTGCCGCGAGGCGGTCGAGGTTGGCGAGCAGTTCGGCGCTCGCGGGCGACGACTTCCCGGCCACGGTGTCGACGTGCAGCATCAAGTGCTCGGCGGTGGCCACCACGGCGTCGTCGTCGGCGCGATGAATGCTGGTGAAGTGGTGCAGGCGCTTCGTGTCGTGCGACAGCAGCTGCACGGTCGCGTACAGCCGGTCGCCGGCCATCGCCTGCGCACCGAAGTTCATGTGGCTCTCGACCGTGTAGTAGCTGCTGTGGGTGAGGTACTCGTCGTCGACGCCGATGAACCGCATGATGCGGTCGCCGGCCTCGCTGGTGACCTGGAAGAACCGGCTGTCGTTCATGTGGCCGTTGTAGTCGACCCATTCGTCGGGCACGGTCACCTCGTACAGCCGCAACGGCTGGTCGAGATCGTGCGTGACGTCGGGCTGCACGGCCCGCGAGAACAGCTGCCGTTCGAACTGCTCGAGCACCTCGCCGGCGCCGTATCCGACGCCGCGGAGGCCCTTCATCACCGAGATGAGGCAGTCGTCGCGCAGTGCTTCGAGCTCGCGCAGTCCGACGCCGGCCGCTTGCGCGTCGCTCTGGCCGACCAGGGTGTCGAGCAGTTCGTCGGTGAGCTCGGGGACGTCGGTGAGCTTGCTCCACGGCCACTGCAGCGACGGGCCGAACTGCGCCATGAAGTGGCGCATGCCCGCCTCGCCGCCGGCGATGCGATAGATGAGCAACGTCCCCATGAAGCTCCAGCGCAGGCCGGGGCCGAAACGAATGGCGTCGTCGATCTGCTGGGCGGTGGCCACACCGTCGTTGATCATCCACAGCGCCTCACGCCACAGGGCTTCCATCATCCGGTCGGCGACGAAGCCGTCGATCTCCACGTCGAGGTGAAGTGGCCGCATGCCGATCGCGGTGTACACGTCGAAGGCGCGGTCCTTGGTGGCCTGCGAGGTGAGGGCGCCGCCGCAGATCTCCACCAGTGGCATCAGGTACACCGGGTTGAACGGGTGCCCCACCACGAGGCGCTCTGGATGGGTCATGCCCTCCTGCATCATGCTGGGCAGCAGGCCCGACGTGCTGGAACCGAACACCACATCGGCCGGGGCCACTGCGCTGGCGCGGCGGAGCAGCATCTGCTTCAACTCCATCCGCTCGGGCGCGCTCTCCTGCACGAACTGCACGTCGGTGGCGGCCTCCTCGGGGGAGTCGACGAACGTGAGCGTGCCCTCGGGCGGCAGCGCCGGCTGGTACAGCTTGGTCATCGCCCTGCGGGCGTTGGCCATCACCTCGCCCACCTTGCGCGGGGCCTCGGGATCGGGGTCGTACATCTTCACGTCGACACCGTTGAGCAGGAAGCGGGCGGCCCAGCCGCCGCCGATGACGCCGCCGCCGAGCAGGCCGACGGTGTGGAGACCGGGAATGGGGCTCATGTCAGCGCTTCACCAGCTTGAGCTTGTCGCGCACGGCCTGCGCGCTCATGGTCTTCGCGCCCATCGTCTCGAGCAGCAGCTTGGCGCGAGCCACGAGCATCTCGTTGGTGGCCAACTGTCCGGGGCCGTTGTACAGGTTGTCCTCCAGGCCGACGCGCACGTTGCCACCGGCCAGCGCGGCCTGGGCGACGAACGGGATCTGCATGCGCGAGATGCTGAACGCCGAGAACACGCAATCGTTCGGCAGGCTGTTCACCAGTGCGGTGAACGTGGTGGGGTCGTCGAGGACGCCCTGCGATTGCAACCACTTGGCGAGGAGGATGTGGCCGGTGTCGAAGGCCTCGATCTCCGGCCTCACGCCCAAAGCCTGCATCCCGCGCGCCATGGCGAGGAGCGTGTCGGGCGTGTTGACCATGATGT
>SXGU01496149.1_pt1 | contig 18556 bp, 16 predicted proteins | sample 3174531 | NCBI WGS metagenome assembly SXGU01 (sample SAMN11356863, study PRJNA531348) | freshwater metagenome | isolation source: freshwater sample F1-140 | place: China: Fuxian Lake, Yuxi | collected 2017-12-25 | reverse complement strand
CCCTGAGTCGAACTCCAGAAACCAGGCCAACCGTTCACTGAGAGTGAGTCTGGATACTTTCATCCCTTTTGGTCGCCAGGCTTTATTCAAACCGTAAAGCATGGTCAGCAGCCGTTTTTCCGAACCCTGGGGACCATATAACCGGGGCAGGTCGGCGTGGGTTTTGAGGCTTTCCGGAAAAAATAACATCCCCCGGGCATTCAAAAAACCGCTATCTGCCCAGATGGCCACCGGTTTTTGTTCGACGATCCTGACACGGATCGTATCCGGCCAGATTCGGCTTGCATCAACACTATCCACCCAGGCGCATTGTTTGATTTCGTTTTCCAGCCCGGGTAAATCCACCCCAAAATAGGCTTTTTCCGTGAAGTGTTGCAGGTGTTTTCTGATCTCTTCAGGATCAATGTGATTGATCGCCCCTTCTATCCTGATGTTTTGTATGGAGAGGGGGGCGAGCCATGATTGCCTGTTGACATAGAGACCCGTGATCAGCGCAACCAGCAGCACAAGCCGTAGCCAGGGCAGGCCCCCCGGCTTCCGGTGAGGCATATTCCTTGTGACGGGTCTCCTCATGTCAACCGGTCTCTCAGAGACTGGTCTCCAGGATATGCCAGACGAGAGCCTCGAAGGATAAACCCCGCGCTCTTGCTGCCATGGGAACCAGACTGTGATCGGTCATGCCCGGAACCGTATTGACCTCGATCAACCACGGTGTCCCTTCAGCGGACAACATGATATCGACCCTGGCCCAGCCCTGTATGCCCAATTCCCGGCAACTCGACAGGGCCAGTGCCTGCAAACCCTGTTCTTTTACCGGATCGAGACCCGATGGGCAGTGGTATCGGGTGCTGTCCGATTGATATTTGGCTTCAAAATCGTAAAAACGACGGGGAGTTTCCAGCCGTATCAGCGGCAAGGCCTCATTTTTGAGCAGGCCTACGGTATATTCCGTACCCGTGATCCATGCCTCAGCAAAAATGACACCACCGTGCTGACGAGCCAGATGCCAGGCCTGTTCCAGTTCCTGCCGGTTGTCAGCACGACTGATTCCTATGCTGGAACCCTCACCCGTCGGCTTGACAATCAATGGAAATCCCAGTTCGTTCTCACAGGCGATCAGATCGTCGGCTGAGCGAATCACGAACCAGCGAGGGGTCGGTAAGCCTGTCCCGTGCCAACATTGCTTGGTGCGCAACTTGTCCATGCTCAGGGCCGATGCCAGCACACCACTTCCCGTATAGGGTATTCCGAGTGAATCCAGCACCCCCTGTATTGTACCGTCTTCGCCGCCTTTGCCATGCAGTATGTTGAAAACCCGGTCGAAGGCACCTGAACACAGCAGATCGACCCAGCCAGGTGTAGCGGTATCCAGTGCCCCGGCATTGATGCCATTCTTCAACAGGGCATTCAGGACGGCAGAACCACTGTTAAGGGAAATGGCCCGTTCTGCTGAAGCTCCCCCCATCATCACGGCTACCCGGCCAAATCGATCGGGATCGTCTGTTATTTTTTGCATCATTGTTCTCGTTGTATCAACTGTCCCACGATCCTGACTTCAGGTTCCAGCCACAAGCCGGTGCGCTGGACGACTACATCCTGCACATACATTATCAGGGATTCGATGTCGGCAGCGGTGGCATTGTCCTGATTGATAATGAAATTGGCGTGCTTTTCAGAAACACAGGCTCCGCCTATCCGGTACCCCTTCAACCCCGCTGCCTCGATGAGGCGTGCCGAATGATCGCCGACGGGGTTTCTGAACACCGAACCACAACTGGGCTGGTTGATGGGTTGCGTGGTACTCCTTCGGGCCAGCAGCGATTTGATCCGTCTGCGTCCTTCCTGACCTTCTCCGGGTACAAGGCGCAAATCAGCCGACAGAAACCACTCCCCAAGGGGACCATCCACCTCGCGATAAGCTACCTTGAAGGCGGAGCGGTCGTGTTTGTAGCGGATCCCGGCCCGATCCACGGTAGTGACTGACTCGACCAAAGTCCAGGTTTCGCCACCAAAAGCACCGGCATTCATGGCGAGAGCCCCTCCCATGGTGCCTGGAATACCGGCCAGAAACTCGCCACCGATCAGGTTTTGCTCTACGCCGAAACGGGCGACATAGGCACAGGGAACGCCGACTCCAACCCGAATCCGGTCTGTCGCCACACGCTCCAGTTGCCTGAGTCGTTTACGGGTGCAAATGACCGTACCTTCGATACCCCCATCCCGCACCAGCAGATTACTGCCAAGCCCCAGCCAAAAAATCGGTTCACTGGCCGGAATACGGCGCAGGAACTCAGCCAGGTCATCCTGATCGGCTGGCAAATAGAAACGACGGGCCGGCCCGCCGACACGCCAGGAGGTATGCTCGGCCAGGGGTTCGTCGAGTCGTAATTCCCCCCGTAAACCCGTGGTGTCATAAGGTATCTTCTGATCCATCATGCCGGTGAGACAGTCCGTTCCAACCCGGTTACGTACCCGGGGAGTTCCTGCGCGGCTTGACCGATGCTGCCTGCACCCAACGTCAATACGACATCGTTCGGTTCGACCAGACGCAGAAGGGCATCCGGTAACTCACTGAGTTTCTCCACGAAAACCGGATCAACCTGCCCTCTGACCCGTATCGCCCGGGCCAGCGAACGGCCATCGGCCCCCAAAAGAACTTTTTCCCCGGCCGGATAAACGTCCAGTAATATCAGCACATCGGCATTCGATAGCACCAGTACGAAATCCTCAAACAAATCCCGGGTGCGGGTGTAACGATGCGGTTGAAAAATCAGAACCAGACGGCGGTCGGGCCAGGCTGCCCGGGCTGATTCCAGCGTTGCAGCGATTTCCCGGGGGTGATGCCCGTAATCGTCGACGAAAGTGACAAGACCTTGACCCAGGCGAACTTCGCCATTGATTTGAAAGCGCCGACCAATGCCCTTGAAAGCAGCCAGCGCGGATTGAATGATTTCATCGCCTATGCCCAACTCGCCCGCCAGAGCAATGACGGCCAGGGCATTGAGGATGTTGTGGCGACCCGGCAAATTGAGCGTAACCGGTAATGGAGACGCGGCCCCGCTTCGCAACACCTCGAAGCGGGTCACCAGACCATCCTGCCGAACGGAGATCGCCCGGATGTCGGCATCGGGATTCAACCCATAGGTTTTAACCGGTTTGCTGATTTCAGGCAGTATGTCCCGCACCCCCGGATCGTCAGCACACAAAACGGCCAGACCGTAAAACGGGACATGGTGCAAAAACTCGATGAAAGTCCGTTTGAGCTGGCCAAAATCGCCACCGTAGGTTTCCATGTGGTCGCGATCGATGTTGGTTACCACCGCAATCATGGGTTGCAGATACAAAAACGAGGCATCGCTTTCATCTGCTTCGGCGACCAGATAGGCACCCTTGCCGAGTTGTGCATGGGTGCCGGTACTGTTGAGTCGACCGCCAATGACAAAAGTGGGATCCAGTCCGGCCTCGGCCAGCACGCTGGCTGTCAGGCTGGTCGTGGTGGTTTTACCGTGGGTACCGGCCACGGCAATGCCATAGCGGAAGCGCATCAATTCGGCCAACATTTCAGCCCTGGAAATGACCGGGATTTTGTGGGTGCGGGCGGCATCGACCTCTACATTCGACTTGTCGACTGCACTGGAAATGACCACGACTTCTGCCTGGGCGATATGTTGCGCGGCATGTCCCTTGAATATCCGGGCACCCAGCCCGGCCAGTCGCCGGGTGCTGGCGTTATCCGCAAGATCTGAACCCGAGACCTGATAGCCCAGGTTCAATAAAACCTCGGCAATGCCACTCATGCCGGAACCGCCTATCCCTACAAAATGTATGAGACGGATACGATCCATGCCCTGCTGTCCTGCGATTTGTGCGGTCGATTTCATGATGAAGCTACCTGTATGCAATGCTGAACGACAGCCTGTGTGGCCTGTGGTTTGGCCAGTGATTTTGCAAGCCTTCCCATCCGGATCAGATTTTCCCGGTTTTGGATCAGGTCTTTCACGATTTTTGCCAATCGTTCAGGGCCGAGATCCTTTTGATCGAGCAGCAAGGCAGCTCCGGCTTCGCTGAAATAACGTGCATTCGCGGTTTGATGGTCATCTATGGCGTAGGGAAAGGGAATCAGGATGGCAGGCAGGCCCACCGCCGCCAGTTCACTGACTGTCATGGCACCGGCCCGACAAATGACCAGATCCGCCCACGCATAGACATCGGCCATATCATCCACGAAGGCCTTCACGGTGGCGTCCAGTCCCAGACTCCGGTACGAGTCGCGGGTTTTTTCCAGCATGGCAGAGCCCGTTTGATGCAGTATCTTGATTGTACACCCCAATCGGGCCAGTGCTTCGGGTACCTGCTCATTCAATACCATGGCCCCCAGACTGCCGCCCATGACCAGTATGTTGAGGGGATCGTGTTCCGGTTTTATCACTCGTTCCGGCGGGCATAGATTTTTTCTAAGCGGGTTGCCGGTGCAAATCGCACCCACTTCGGCAGGAAAACTGCCGGGAAAGGCTTCAAACACCCTCCGTGCCAACCGTGCCAGCAAACGGTTGGTCGTACCCGGCACCCGGTTTTGTTCGTGTAGCACCAGGGGAATACCCAAAAATCGGGCAATGATACCACCGGGTCCTGCAACAAATCCCCCCATACCCAACACGACATCCGGCTTTACCCCGTGAAGTATCTTGCCCGATTGCCACAAGGCACGAATCAACATGAACGGGGATTTCAGCAAACCCCACCCGCCCTTACCGCGTACACCGCTGACTGCCAGCCATTCAATGGGGATTCCGGCAACGGGGACGATACGGGCTTCGATGCCGTTACGGGTGCCCATCCATACCACGGAATGGCCTGCTTCGCGCCAGGCTTCGGCGACGGCGAGTGCGGGATAGACATGACCGCCGGTGCCGCCGGCCATGATCAGAAGCGTCAATTTTTTCATGCCAACCGGTTGTTGCTGTCAAGGTCTTGTTGAAGAAAATCGCCGTTTCTCATGCCCGTGACCACATGACAGCCGTTCTGGCAGGATGACCAATCAGTTGATGGATGGCCTCATTACGGATGCGAAACAGGAGAGCCAGCGCAGCACACATCACCATCATGCTGCCGCCGCCGTAACTCATGAGGGGTAAGGTCAGGCCTTTGGTCGGCAGCAGCCCCATGTTGACTCCCATATTGATGAAGGACTGAAGCCCGAACCAGATCCCGATACCATAGGCCAAAAAAGCCGCAAAGCGGATGCCTGCCCGTTCAGCCAGTTGTCCGATGGTAAACGCCCGCCAGACCACGACCATAAACAACAGAATGACCGTGCTGGTACCCAACAGCCCCAATTCTTCACCGATGATGGAAAACAGGAAATCGGTATGGGCTTCGGGCAGGTAGAACAGCTTCTGCACACTGGAACCCAGTCCCACGCCCATCCATTCGCCCCGACCGAATGCAATCAGGGCCTGAGTTAATTGAAACCCGGTATCCAGCGGATCCTGCCAGGGATCGACAAAGCTGAGTACCCGTTTGAGGCGATATTCTGCCGTAATCACCAGCAGGACACCGGCACTGACCAGCAGTCCCAACAACAAGCCAAATTGCCAGAGTCGGGCACCAGCCAGAAACAACATGCCCAGGGCAGTAGTCATGATTACAGCGGTTGCACCAAAATCAGGCTCTTTCAGCAGCAAAATTGCCCCGATGGATAACAAGGCGAGCGGGCGGATCATGCCTTGTGATGAGGCTCTGACCACCTGGAGTTGCCGTGCGATGTAGCCGGCCATGAAAATGACCGCAATCAGTTTGAATACCTCCGAGACCTGTATTCGCAGCCCGAACAGGCTGATCCAGCGGGAGCTGCCGTTGACTACCTTGCCGACACCCGGAATCAATACGACGACCAACATGAGCAGTCCCCCCATGAATAGCCATACCGACCACTTTTCCCACGTTTCCAGTTTGACCTGAACGACCATCAGCCCCGTGACCACACCAATCGCGATATGCACTGCCTGGTGTTTCAGAAAATAAAAGCTGTCATTAGCCATTTTCTCACCGAGGTGCAGCGAGGCCGATGCCACCATGACAAAGCCCAGCAAGAGGATGGCAATCGATGCCACCATCAAAACAGTATCCAGGTAAAAAAAATGTTCGCCCCAGCGTAACAGGAATCCCTTGGCACGTACCGATTGCGGTCTGGCCATCATGCGCAAAGGCTCCTGACTTCATCGGTAAACAAACGCCCACGCTCCTGAAAGTCCCGGTATTGATCGAGGCTGGCACACGCCGGTGCCAATAGTACGGTATCACCCCGCTGTGCCAGCGAACGGGCCATTTTTACGGCTTGTTTCATGTTGTCGACCCGTACCGTCTGCACCACATCCTTCAGGGCTTGCTCAAGCAAGGGGGCATCCTTGCCCATCAGCACGGCCGAGCGCACCTTGCAGGCAACGGCCTCACGCAAAATCGAAAAATCGGCTCCCTTGCCGTCTCCTCCGGCAATCAGCACGGCTTTGTTGTCCAACCCCTGTAAAGCGGCCAGGCAGGCTCCAACGTTGGTGGCTTTGGAATCATTGATCCATACCACCTGATCAATCTCGGCAACCCATTGCATCCGGTGGTCGAGCCCGGAAAATTGTTTGAGTGCCTGAATCATGGCTGATGCAGACACGCCTGCCGCATCAGCCAGCGCAATGGCAGCCAGGGCATTGGCAAGGTTGTGCCGTCCCTGCAGGCGGAGTTCCCGCGATTTGAGCAAAGGCCCGGATGATGGCGTGATGATCCATTCCTCGCCCTCCAGAAAAGCAACCCCATAGTCGACCGCGTCACCGCCCAAACCAAACCAGCGCGTGATTCGACCGATTTCCTGCATGGCAGCCACCCAGGGATCCTCCCGGTTCAGCACCATGGTGCCCTGACCGGTGTAGATTCGCTGTTTTGCAGCGGCATAACTGGCAATATCGGGATAACGGTCCATGTGATCCGGGCTGATGTTGAGTACCGTCGCCGCGTCAGCCCTGAACAGGCGGGAGCGTTCAAGCTGGAAACTCGACAACTCCAGTACGTAAAGCTCGGTCTGCTCGTCCAGCAGGTCGAGCATCGGAACACCCAGGTTACCGCCAACCCTGACTTTCCGTCCATCGGCTTCCGCCATCAACCCGACCAGGGTAGTCACCGTGCTCTTGCCATTGGCACCGGTAATGGCGATGACCGGAGCATTGACCGCAGAGGCAAACAGGTCCAGATCGCCAAATACCGGAATGCCCATCCGTTTAGCCTGCCGTATTTCAGGCATCTCCAGCGATAACCCCGGACTGACGATGAGATGGCTGGCAGCCGATAACGCAGCACTGTCCACCCCGCCCAGAAAAACGGCGGCATCCGGAAAATCTTCCCGCAGTTCTGCCAGCAAGGGGGGGCGTTCGCGGGTGTCGGTGATGGCAAACGGAATATCCAGTCGGGACAGGAAGCGGGCGATCGAAAGCCCGGTCTTGCCCAGACCCATAATCAGGACCCGGGAAGTTTTTCGATTCAATGCCAGCCCTTCCAGTATCGGGACATTCCTGCAGTCAGTATGCCGGTGGGTCATTTCGCTTACCTCAATTTCAGGGTGGCCAGGCCGCATAGAACCAGTATCACGGTAATAATCCAGAACCTGACGATAACTTTCGGTTCCGGCCAGCCTTTCAACTCAAAGTGATGGTGAATGGGGGCCATGCGAAAGATACGTTTACCGGTCAGTTTGAACGAAAATACCTGCAACATGACGGAGAGGGTTTCCATGACGAATACCCCCCCCATTACCACCAGAACGATCTCCTGCCTGACCAGTACGGCCAGCACTCCCAATGCGGCTCCCAGGGCCAGCGCACCGACATCACCCATGAAAACCTGGGCAGGATACGTGTTGAACCAGAGAAATCCCAGGCCAGCACCAACCAGTGCGCCACAGAAAACGATCAGTTCGCCCGCTTTGGGCAAGTAGGGAATGCCAAGATACTCGGCAAAGCTGGAATGGCCGGAAGCATAGGCAAAAATGCCGAGAGCCCCCCCGACCATCACCGTCGGCATGATGGCGAGTCCGTCCAGGCCATCGGTCAGATTGACCGCATTGCTGCTGCCCACGATGACAAAGTAAACCAGAACCGGATAGAACCAGCCCATGTTCAGCACGATCTGTTTGAAAAACGGCACGATGAACTGGGTTTCTGCCGGAACATTGGCCGTCAGGAACAGAAAAAGGGCCGCACCGGCCCCAAAAACGGACTGCCAGAGATATTTATGCCGGGCAGCCAGTCCCTTGGTGTTCTTGAGGATCAATTTTTTGTAATCATCGACGAAACCCACCGCACCAAAGGCCAGCGTGACGAGCAGCGTCACCCAGACGTAGCGGTTGGAGAGGTCGGCCCAGAGCAGGGTTGCCACGGTGATCGAAACCAGAATCAAGGCTCCTCCCATGGTGGGCGTACCGGCCTTGGAAAAATGACTTTCCGGCCCATCGGTGCGGATATTTTGCCCGATCTTGTAGGAACTCAGCTTCCGGATCATGACCGGGCCTATCAGCAGGGAAATCAGCAAGGCCGTCAGTACCCCCAGAATGCCCCTGAAGGTGAGATAGTGAAAAACCCTGAATACGTCAAAGTGTTTTTCCAGAAACTCGGCAAGAATCAGCAGCATGACGCATCCTGTTTCCGTAAGGCTTCGATGACCCGCTCCATGTATTGACTGCGGGAGCCTTTGACCAACAGTACGGCCGGTGCGACGGGTTCGTTCAATAAGTATTCGATCATGTCAGTCTGATGGGTACACGGTACGGCACCTGGGCCGAAGGCATTGAGCGTATGTTCTGTATGAGGACCGGTCGCCAGCAGGCGGGTCACGCCGGCTTCCCGTGCTTTTTGACCCACGAGGGCATGCAGGGCATCGCTGGCCTCTCCCAGTTCACCCAGCGATCCCAATGCGACCCAGGCTTCCCCGGGCCAGTCCGCAATGACCTCGAAAGCCGCTTCCACTGATGCCGGATTGGCGTTGTAGGTATCGTCGATCAGCAAGATGCCACGCTGGCCCGGAACCGGTTGAAATCGCCCTGATACCCGGTCGAGCCTGTGAAAGCCCTCGTTGAGTTGCAGGGCATTCAGGCCCAGTGACCAAACGGCAGCCAAAGCTGCCAGCGCGTTGCGGACGTTGTGTCGCCCGGACAGGGGAATTTCCAGTTCCCGGGATATGCCGTCGATGCTGACCTCGAAACGGGTATTGAAATGGTCGTTTCGATACCCGGTGACCACGGTTTCAGGGCGAGCCCTGACTTGTGCTTGCGGTGAAAAGCCGAAGCTGACAACCTTTCTGGAGCCTGACCGCTCACGCCAGTAATCGTAGAAGGGATCATCGGCATTCAAAACAGCGATGCCCTCGGCAGGCAAGGCATCCAGCAACTCGCCCTTGGCCCGGGCTACGCCTTCGACCGAACCAAAACCCTCAAGGTGTGCAGGACCGGCATTGGAGATGATCGCTACATTGGGCCGCGCCAGGCGAGCCACGTAGTCGATTTCACCCTGATGGTTGGCTCCCATCTCGATCACGGCATAACGATACCGGGACTGCAATTCCAGTAAGGTCAGGGGTACGCCAATGTCATTGTTAAGGTTCCCCCGGGTTTTCCAGACAGGACCCGACTCGGCCAGAAGGGCAGCAACCAGTTCCTTCACGGTCGTTTTTCCGTTACTGCCAGTGATGCCTACCACAGGTCCACCCCACCGGGTGCGCCAGGCCGAGGCCAGTTGCCCCAGTGCCAGGCGACCATCCGCTACCCTGACTTGCGGCAGGCTGGACGAGTTGTCACGATCGACGATCAGGGCGGCAGCACCAGCCTGTTCCGCCCGGGGAATGAAATCGTTGCCATCGTAGCGTTCGCCCCGGATGGCCAGATACACCTGGCCCGGTTTCAGTTTACGGGTGTCGATGGACAGGCGGTCTACCGGAATGTCGTCACCCTGCAATTCGCCCTGAGTCACCCGGGCCCAGTCGGACAAATGGTCAAGATTCATGCTCGCTCCCCCAAAGCCAGTGGCTGACGATAGCCCGGTCACTGCAAGGTATTTTGAGGCCATTGATTTCCTGTTCGTCTTCGTGACCTTTGCCCGCCACCAGCAGCCAGTCACCAGGACTCATCTGCTCAAGCGCGTAATGGATGGCTGCCTGGCGATCCCTGATCGTTTCAGGGTTTGTACTGCCACAACCGGCCAGGATGTCCCTGATGATGGCATCGCCGTCCTCGGTACGGGGGTTATCATCGGTAATGACGACCCGATCAGCCAGACGAACGGCAACAGCTCCCATTTCGGGGCGTTTACCCTTGTCCCGGTTTCCCCCACAGCCGAACACCAGCCAGAGCTGGCCCTGGCACAGGGGACGGATACTTCTGAGTACGTTGCCCAGTGCATCCGGGGTATGGGCATAATCCACGATGACATCCAGCGATTTCCCCTGATAGCGTTCCATCCGGCCAGCAACCGGGCGAACATAGGTCATGGCGGCTGCTGCCTCCGTGAGCGGATAATCCAGTCCGAGCAACACCCCCAGGGTGGCCAACGTGTTCTGAAGATTGAAATCGCCCGATAAAGCCACTCGCACTGTCGCAGTTTCCGTTCCGAAACGCAGTTTGCAGGCGAGGCCATGTTCGTCCTGCACCGGATCCGACGCGAGCAGAAGAGCAGGATGAGAGGTGTTCCCGCTGATCGGATAGCTGCTGTATGCCACTGTTTTCAACCTGCCCCGGGTACGGGTCAGGATGGCATCGGCAAACGGGCTGTTTGCATCGAATACCACGAACTCCAGGCCGGGTGCGTCGAGTAATGCCAGTTTGGCTTCAAGGTATGCCGCCATGTCACCGTGATAATCCAGATGATCCCGGGTCAGGTTGGTGTAAAGGGCTCCCTTGAGACGGACACCTGCAAGCCGTCCCTGATGCAGACCATGGGAAGAGGCTTCCATGGCCACGGCACGACACCCCTTTCTGCGCAGGGCATCCAGTATCCGGTGAATTTCCAGCACCCCGGGCGTGGTCTGTTCGGTTGGATTCAGTTCAGGCAGGACACCCCACCCCAATGTCCCAATCAACCCGGTAGGCAGGGTGTGTGACAAAGCCTGGGCGATGTAGTGACTGCACGAAGTTTTGCCATTGGTTCCCGTCACACCGAATATTGTGAGGTTTCTGGATGGGCTGTCGTAAAAACGATCTGCCAGTTGACCCAGGTAGTTTTTCAGTGAAGGGATTGCTATCAGGGGGGCACCCATCAAACCGGATGCCAATTCGTCACCGCCTTGATCGGGATCATAAAGTATCGCCGCACAGCCTCGCCCGATGGCCTCACCCGCGTAACTCAAACCGTGAGTCCGGTGACCCGCCAGGGCAACGAATATTTCGCCCGGTTTGATCCGGCGACTATCCAGCGACAAACCCCGCAAAGGTATTTCTGCCAGGTTTGACTCGATCGGCCAGTCCTGCAACCAGGCACCTAGCGTTCTGTTTTCTGTCATGCCGCCTCGTCGCGTTCAGCCGCAAACAGGGGTACCGTTTCTTTCTGATCCGGTGCGATGTTGAGTTGGCGCAAAGCTCCCTCCATTACACTCGAAAATACGGGAGCAGCCACTGCTCCGCCGTAGTATTCACCAGCCGAGGGTTCATCGATCATGACGACCATCACCAGTCTTGGATTACTGGCCGGAGCCATACCGGCAAAAACCGACAGATACAGTGCTTCGGTGTAACCACCGGCACCGCTGTTTTTCTTCACCGTACCGGTTTTGCCCGCTACCCTGAAGCCGGGTATGCCGGCTTTTAGCGCAGTGCCTTCACGGGTCACGACCTGTTCCAGCATGGTTCTGACATTCCGGGCGGTTCCGGCTGACATGATATCGTGGGTTTCCGTCGAACCATCCCGTTTGAGCACGCCAACCATGGGCATGACACCGTCGTTGGCGATGGCCAGGTAACCACGAGCCAATTGCAGGGTAGAGGTAGACATGCCGTAACCGAATGACAGGGTCGCTTGCTCGAAGGCATCCCAACCGTGGTAATCCGGCAATCGTCCCCGTGCTTCTCCCGGAAAACTGGTATCCAGCGGTTGACCGAAGCCCAGGTTGTTGAAGAAAGCCCATAATTTTCGGGCGGGTACGTTAAGGGCTATCTTGGTGACCCCTACGTTACTTGATTTCTGCAAAACATGGGTAACGTCCAGCACACCGTAGTTGTGAACATCCTTGACGACATTTTGTCCAACCGTCATTCTGCCCGGCGTGGTATCTATGATGGTGTCAGGTCGAAACAAGCCCAGTTCCAGGGCACAGGCCACCACGAAAGGTTTCACCGTCGAACCGGGTTCGTAGATATCGGTCATTGCCCGGTTGCGGGTGGCACTGCCTTTGGGTTTGCCCGACCCGTTCGGGTTGTAGGAAGGTTGGTTGACCAAGGCGAGTACTTCGCCGGTGTGAGTATCGAGCAAAGCCAGGGAACCCGATTTGGCCTGATGTTGAATGACGGCTTTTTTAAGTTCCCGGTAAGCGAGGTACTGCAAACGCTGATCGATGCTCAGGGTCAGATCCTTGCCGGGAATGGGTTGTTTGATGTTTTCGATATCTTCAATGATGCGGCGTCTGCCATCACGCATGATGCGTCTGGCCCCTTCGGCTCCCCTGAGCCAGTCGTTGTAGGCCAGTTCCATGCCTTCCTGACCCGAGTCATCGATGTTGGTAAACCCCAGCAAATGCGCAGCCACTTCACCACTGGGGTAGTAGCGACGGTATTCACGTTCCGCATAAATACCGGGAATATCGAGTGCCATGACCTGGTCAACCACTTCCGGGCTTATCCTGCGTTTGAGATAGGAAAATGCCCGATTCTGGTCGGTACCAATCCGCTTCTGAATCTCTGTGGGGGATAGTTCTATCAAGCCTGCCATGGTTCGGATCCGACTGGCGGAAACGTCAGCTTCCCGGAATTCGCGTGGATTGATCCAGAGGGATTTGACAGGCGTACTGATGGCCAATAGCTCACCGTTACGGTCTATGATTCGCCCTCGATGAGAGGGTACCGGCAGTACGTCGACATGGCGCATATCACCCTGCTTCTTGAGGAACTGCCGATCCAGCACTTGCAGGTAAACAGCACGGCCAATCAAAACCGTCATCGCCATCAATATGGCAACCAGTAGCAAACGCCAGCGGTAACTGTAGTCTTCTTCAGTAGTCTTGGGCTGGATGATCATCATGATGACGGGGAAATCAGGGTCTGATGTAGATAACCGCTTCACGGGGAGGGAGGATCATCCCCAACCGGGAGCGGGCCAAAGTTTCTATGCGGCTGTGCTCGGCCCAGGTGTTCTGTTCGAGCTGCAAACGTCCCCACTCCTCATCGCTGGCGATCAAAACCTGCTCCAGTCGTTGCGTTTCGGCAAACAACATGCGGATGCGGTATTTGGTGTAAACCACGCCCAGCGCGGACATCACGGCGACAGCAATCAAAAACAGCAACACTTTCATGGCGGGAACCGGATTGGGGGAAGGTCAGAATGAAGCAAAGCCACTGCGTCATCCACCAAGAGCAACCCAATTACCCTACGCAGCGTGGGTGTAAGTAGGTATTCATCTGTGAAAAATTTCACTGCGTTCCGCGATTCTCAACACCGCGCTGCGGGCTCTGGGATTACGCTGTATTTCCGCCTCGGTAGGCAACCGTGCCTTGCCTACTCGCTTGAGTACACCCCCTGACCGGGGGGGCTGTAAGGGCAGGCGGGAATCCACCCTGGCACCAATATCCTGATCCCGCATGAAACGCTTTACCAGTCGATCCTCCAGCGAATGGAAAGCGATGACGACCCATCTCCCTCCGGGAGCCAGAATGGCCGGAACCGAACGCTGAGCCTTTGTCAGTTCGTCCAGTTCGCCATTGACGGCAATGCGTATGGCCTGGAAAGTTCGTGTTGCGGGATGCTTGTGAGGGTCTCTGTAGGGAACGGCCTCCTCAACGAGATCCACCAGTTTGCGGGTCGTCGTGAGCGGATGTTCCTTGCGTCGCTTGACAATCAGGCCAGCAATGCGTCGTGCAAACCGTTCCTCGCCGTATTCCCTTAAAATCCGGGTCAACTCCGCTTCGTCGACTTCAGAAATCCATTCGGCTGCCGTAACACCCTGACTCGTGTCCATCCGCATGTCCAGGGGGCCATCCCGCATGAAACTGAAACCTCTCGTTGCTTCATCCAGTTGTGGAGAGGAGACCCCCAGATCCATCAATACTGCGGACACCCTGCCCATCCAGCCGACTTCAGCGATGCGGGTAGCCAGGTCAGCAAAACAGCCGTGGCGCAGCAGGAAACGGGAATCGGCTTGCAGATGCACCGCTTCGGGAGACCCGATCGCAGCGGGATCCCTGTCGAGAGCCAGTAAACGCCCGCTATTGCCAAGGGTCGCCAGAATGGCTCGGCTATGCCCCCCTCGGCCAAACGTGCAATCGACCACATACGCATCAGGGTTCAACGCGAGTCCTTCCATGACTTCTTCCAGCATGACCGGCGTGTGTAATTCCGATGGGGTCACAGTGACAAACCTTTCAGATCGGGTGTTAGTTGTTCCTGATCGGTGCGCTCTTCTTCTATCCAGACATCCCGACTGCTGTTCCAGAGGGTTTCATCCCAGATTTCAAATTTGTTCCCTTGCCCAACCAGAGCCACTCTCCGTTCAATGCTGGCATAATGACGCAGTGGTTCCGTAATGAGAAAACGCCCCTGACCGTCCAGCTCACATTCCGTGGCATGGCCGATCAGCAGACGTTGCAATCGTTTGGCATGTTTGTCGAGACTCGGAAGCCTGACCAGTTTGCGCTCGATTTCTTCGAATTCGGGGAGCGGGTAAAGTGACAGACACTTGTCAAGGCCTACCGTGACCACTATCTGGCCACTACAGGTGGCCAGCAATTCGCCACGGTAGCGGGTTGGCATGGCCAGACGCCCCTTTTCATCCAGGCTGATCAAACTGACACCCCGAAACAAATATCCCCCTCTCCCATTATTTTCCACTGGAACCCACTTTTCACCACAATATAGAAATCCTGTAAGGGCAAGTCAAGGGAGCGGCAACAATTCAATGTCCTTATTTATGAACTTGTAACACATCGGTGGCGTGCTTCCTGTGTGTCGCTCATTTTTATGTGCTCCCAAGCTATCCAGATAGCCCATAAATCCTGTAAATTTCCCCTATTTACTTGACACCAGCAGAGAGAAAAGATGGGTCTTCATATCGGCGACTGCCTGCCTGATGGCGTATTACGTGAGTCCAATGGGCTTGACGAGAACACGGGGTGCTCACTCAAACCGGAAATTATCCCGGTCACGTCCGCCCTGAAGGGGAAAAAACTGGTCATTTTCGGCGTGCCGGGGGCCTACACGCCGACCTGCTCGGCCCAGCATCTACCGGGTTATCTCGAACACCATGCGGCCCTGAAAGCACAGGGAGTCGATGAAATCTGGTGTTTGTCGGTCAATGATGCCTTTGTCATGGCGGCCTGGGGACGCGAGCGGGGGGCTCAAGGCAAAATACGCATGATGGCGGATGGGAGTGCTACCTATACCCGCCAACTGGGGCTGGCGCAGGATTTGACGGACAAGGGATTGGGTGTACGCTGTCAGCGTTTTGCCATGATCGTCGATGATGGGATCATTACCTACCTGGCGGTGGAAGCACCCGGCCAATTCGAGGGATCGAAAGCCGAAGCCGTTTTGACGGCCCTGCAATCATGAGGATCTCACGCCAATGACCGATTACGGTGACTCAGGATCCGTATCCTTGCAGGAGATGCTCCAGACGGCCATGACCATTGCCCGCGAGGCGGGAACCCTGTTGCTGCAAGGGCAGGCCGTGATGACACGGAACCGTGGCAACGGGATACGTTACAAAACCAGTGAGATAGACCCTGTCACCGAGTACGACTTACTCAGTGAACGCCACATCACCGGCCAGTTACGACGCCATTACCCTCACCACCGCCTGATTGGAGAGGAAGGCGGAGTCTACGATGCACAGGTCTCCCCTCCAGCGGCCGACACCCTGACCTGGCATATCGATCCCCTCGACGGAACCGTCAATTTTGCCCACGGTTTGCCCTTCTACTGCGTGTCACTGGGGCTGGTGCGAGGCACCGAACCGGTGCTGGGGGTCGTTTATCTTCCGGCATCCGACGAATTGTTCTCGGCCTGCCTGGGCTCAGGAACCCAACTGAATGGGGAACCGGTACGGGTCTCGCCCACCCACCAACTCGAACGCTCCCTGTTGGCGACCGGCTTTTCCTACGACACCCACACCAGCGACAGCAATCTCCGGAATTTTCTGGGGTTTCAGCGCAGTGCCCAGGCTACCCGCCGCATCGGTTCCTGTGCCATCAATCTGAGCTACCTGGCGGCAGGACGCTGGGATGGATACTGGGAACTGAAAACCAAAACCTACGATATTGCCGCCGGTATCGTTCTGGTGCGTGAGGCCGGTGGTTGCGTGACCGATTTTGATCATGGCGATGACATGCTCGGTTCCGGACGTATCGTGGCCAGCAATGGCCTGATACATACTGCCATGCTGGACGTACTCACCGAAGCCGGTGACCGGGGCTGATCGATCTTGCGAGATGAACATGGCCAAATACGACAAAGCCTATAAACAGATTTTCTCGCACGCCAAAACAGCTGCAGACCTTAAGGATCGCAGTGACGATGTGGTCTGGCGCATCGAACTGAAAAACAGCAGGCACTGGTTATACTCTCATCCTTGGCTCATTTCCTCAGCGAGTTACCCGAATGATGAAATGGCGATGACGTCATGGATATTCACGTCGGGGTACTGGTGGCTTGCTTTGGGTTACCGACATAGATGCCACATAATTTTTCATCGGCTTCGCGCAGAGTATGCCGTACGGTGAGTTCGGTGACGGACAGGATACGAAGCCCAGGATTCAGCAGGCGGATCAGTCCTTGACGCAAGAAGCCCCAGACTGAAAAAAAGCGGTGTCAGCCCGAACAGGCCCGCCATCCGAGTGATTCTTCACGTGCCCGACAAGCCTCCAGATCGTGCGTGACTTTGTCGGTTCAAGGTCAGAATCGCTGTTTCAGCCTGAGCACTGTCTGCCTTTGCGCCTCGGCCTGTTTAAATGGGCGCACCACCTGATGGTTTTCCTGCCACTCCTGCCTGTTTTCCCTTTCGCCGACCGTCAATTTAACCGGAATGATGAAACCTTCCGCCTGTGCTTGCGGTTTGCTGTCCGTTTCTGCCCCTTGCGGTTGGGGACGTTCCACCCGGATCAGTGCCTGCTCGCCCGTCTGCACCGGTTTGAGATACTCGCCCAATTGCTGTGCGGGGAGCCGTGTTTACCATTGAGGTAATCTTCCGGCTATGTTTTGGTCAGGCATGAAGCCATGCTTGGGCTGTATCCCGTGTCGATCAATCGCAGTGAGGAACAAGGAGGCTAACAAATGATGACCGAAGATGTGCATCTTGGCGAAGGCGTAGTGATTCACCACCCTGATTTGGTCAATCTATACGGTTGCCGGATCGGTGCCGGCTGCCGTATTGGCAGTTTTGTCGAAATTCAGCGGGGTGTCTGTATCGGGCAGAATGGCAAGATTTCCAGCCACAGTTTCATTTGCGAGGGCGTGGAAATCGGAGAGGGTGTATTCATAGGCCATGGGGTGATGTTCACCAATGACCGTTATCCTGCGGCGGTCAACGCCGACGGACGACTGCAGACCCATGAAGACTGGTCGTTGATACCGACCCGGGTGGGCGATCGGGTGGCAATTGGCAGCCATGCCACGATATTGTGCGGCATTCGCATCGGCTACCATGCCATGGTGGGTGCCGGTGCGGTGGTCACCCATGATGTCCCGGATTATCAGATCGTGGCTGGTGTTCCAGCCCGGTTCATCGGTGACATCAGGGATAAGCTTCCGGCCCGCTTTGCCTGTGCATGGCCTGGGGCATGACGGTCGTCTGGCACTGCGCCAGCCACCGGCGAGCCTCGCCTTGCTGGGAACGGGTTCCCAGTGCCTCCACCTCGAGCAGTAACTCCCGGGCGGTGTCCAGTTCGCCCATTTCCACATAGGCCCTGGCCAGATCCAGTTGGGTTTCGATCTCATCCCTGTCGGTGATGTCGGCGAAATCGGTATCGAGTGGCGTTCGGATAGGGGTGTTTTTTGCTACCGATGCCCCCGGCATCATGGCATGGGCTATGGCGGGATCGCGGGAGTAGTCACCACTGGCCTGGTCGAGGATGGACAGTGCATCAACACCCGGGAACGAAGCCGGTTGACCGGTGAGTTCGCGCAAAATTTCGTCTATGGTTTTTTCCGGAGAGGGCTCTTCCCGGATTTCTTCCCGGACGGATTCCGTGGTCGGTATTGCCATTCCATCGGGGCGCACGGTAAAGCGGCCTTCAGAAGGTGGCTCCGTGGATTTCAGGTCAACCAGGCCATAGTCGGCAGCCTGCAGAAATGGCTCAGTTCGGGGAGGGGCACTCAACAAGCGTTTT
>SXGU01186469.1_pt1 | contig 18559 bp, 20 predicted proteins | sample 3174531 | NCBI WGS metagenome assembly SXGU01 (sample SAMN11356863, study PRJNA531348) | freshwater metagenome | isolation source: freshwater sample F1-140 | place: China: Fuxian Lake, Yuxi | collected 2017-12-25 | reverse complement strand
GGCCTTCGGCATCGGCACGTCAGAAGTCGAGCATGTGATGGCGACTCAAACGCTGCCGCAGAAAAAATCCAAAACCATGCAAGTCGTAGTGAACGGCGAGTTATCCAAATACGCCTCGGCGAAAGATATTGCGTTGGCGATTACCGGCAAAATCGGCACCGCGGGCGGTACCGGCTATGTGATCGAATATACCGGTTCGGCGATTAGGGGACTGTCGATGGAAGGCCGGATGACGCTGTGCAATATGGCGATTGAAGCCGGGGCCAGAGCGGGGCTGGTGGCTCCCGACGAAAAAACTTACGAGTATCTTAACGGCCGCGAGTTTGCGCCATCCGCCCAATATTGGGAGCAGGCATTGGCTTATTGGAAGAGTCTGCCCAGCGATGAAGGCGCGGAGTTCGATGCCATCGTCACGCTGGATGCCGCCGATATTGCACCGCAAGTGTCGTGGGGAACGTCGCCGGAACAAGTCATTGGCGTCGACGGTCTTGTCCCCGCGCCGGAAAGCTTTAGCGACGAAATCAAGCGTCAAGCCTGTGAAAGCGCCTTGGCTTATATGGGCCTGACGCCCAATACTAAAATAACCGACATTCCGATAGATTATGTGTTTATCGGCTCTTGCACCAACGGTCGTATCGAAGATTTCAGAATCGCCGCGGAAATGGCGGAAGGCACGCAAGTTGCCGAAGGCGTCACCGCCATTGCGGTTCCCGGTTCCTATCATGTCAAGCAACAGGCTGAACAAGAAGGCTTGGATAAAATCTTTATCGAAGCCGGTTGGGAATGGCGCGAACCCGGATGCTCGATGTGCTTGGCAATGAACGGCGATGAGCTGAGCAAAGGCCAACGTAGCGCCTCGACTTCAAACCGTAATTTTGAAGGCCGTCAAGGCAAAGGCGGACGCACGCACTTGGTTTCGCCTGCGATGGCGGCGGCCGCTGCGGCGGCAGGCCATTTTGTCGATATTCGCAAACTATAAAGATCGGAAAAACTATGGAACCGTACAAAAAACATGAAAGTGTCGCTGCATTAATGAACCGCAGCAATGTCGATACCGACCAGATTATCCCCAAGCAATTCTTAAAAAAAGTCGAGCGTAGCGGCTTTGGCGCGCATCTTTTTCACGATTGGCGCTTTAATGACGACGGCAGCGATAATCCCGAATTCGAACTGAACAAGCCTGCGTTTAAAGGCGCTAAAATTTTGGTGGTCGGCGATAACTTCGGTTGCGGCTCGTCAAGAGAGCACGCGCCTTGGGCGATTGCCGATTATGGTTTTAACACCATTATTTCGACCAGCTATGCCGATATTTTTTATAACAACTGTTTTAAAAACGGCATTCTGTCCATAAAAGTCGATAAAGATCGGCTGGATAAACTGATGGCCGAAATTGCCGCCAACGAAGGCGTGCAATTTGTCGTCGATCTTGAAAACCAGCAGGTGACTACGCCGGGCGGCAATGGTTTCAGCTTTGATATCGATCCGTTCCGTAAAGGCAATCTGCTCAGCGGTTTGGACGACATCGGTTTGACTTTAAAGCATGTCGATAAAATCGAGCAGTATGAGCAGCAGCATAAGTTGAACTTTCCTTGGCTTTGGGTTTAAGTTTTAGTAGCTGAAAAGCATATGGAATTTGAATGGAATGAAAGCAAAGCAGGGAGCAACCTCCAAAAACATGGCGTTACTTTTGATGAAGCTAAAACAGTTTTTGATGATTCGCTGGCGAGTATTTTTGACGACGTTTGGCATTCCATTGATGAACGACGGGAGTTGATTATTGGAATGTCAAATCAAGCCAAACTGCTCGTTGTCTCTTTTACAGAACGCGCTGACGGTGTTATACGAATTATCAGTGCAAGAATGGCTACCTCGATGGAGATAAGAAATCATGAGCGCGCAACCAAACACTGAAGATTTATTACCCGAATATAATTTTGATTACAGCAAAGCAAAACCGAATCGATTTGCCCCAAAAGTAATTAACGTTACGCTTGATGAAGATGTTGCTAAAGTTTTTACTGATTCCGAATCGGTGAATAAAGCATTAAGAGCGATTTTGGCGGCATTGCCTAAACAATTAACTCTGTAGTCGAATGCTGAAAGGTACGCACAGCGTACTCTACATGACTAATATTTAATGGTTGGCTGAATTAGTGAATATGCAAAAACAGTTCATTCACAATACAAACTCAAAGATTTTAGATCTTGGTAAAATTAAAGACATTGAAACTCTAAAGTCTTTTGGTACTTATGCAGACGTAAAAATCCATGTCGAAGAGAAAATCGGTGTGTCCCTCAATGTTAACGATTGGGATCAACTTTTAAAAACAATTAATAATTTATCGTTTTCAGTTAATAAAAATATCGAAAAATTAACATTCGTCCTTACTGATAATAAGCACCTTAAAGAACTGGGTTCATTTTCTGAAGCGAAGAGGATAATTTCTCAACTTTTATCATTTCCAATGACAGCGCGTAGTTGGGAGCGGTTAGAAAGTCAGTTAAAAACCATCGTTTTAGCGTTCAGTCATCATGAGCTTACGGATAAGTCAGTAATCTTTGAAAAAAATAAAATTCGTAACTTTGTTAATAGCTCTAGGCTGGAAGGGATACAAATTAGCGACATTCCTATTTTAAAAATGGCAGATGTGATTAATAAGTATCGAGTACATTAATCATATGGATAAATACGATATAGGCAATGACCCTTATTGTTATCCAAATACAGCAATATTAAAAAATAAGCTGAAAATAAACGATGAAAAAGTTTTTGAGGAAGCAGAGCGAAATATAACAGCCATATCAATTCATGATGTTAAGTATTCTAACCCCCCGTATCATTTGGAATATCTTAAAAATATTCATGCTACCTTGTTTTTCGAGTTATACGATTGGGCAGGCCAAATTCGTAATGTCGATATTTCAAAAGGCGGTACAAAGTTTTGTATTGCTACTCGAATCATTCCTGAAACCGAAAAATTATTTAGGCAATTGGAAGCTGAAAACTATTTAGCGACTACTCCACGTAATGATTTCGCTATGAAGCTTGCTGAGTATTACGCTGAATTTAATATGATACACCCCTTTCGAGAAGGTAATGGGCGCGTCCAACGTCTGTTTTTTGAGCATTTGGCTGCTTATAACGGTTATGCTTTAGATTGGTCGCCCGTTTCTCAAGACGAATGGATTCAAGCGAATATTGATGGTTTTCAGATTCAATATCAAAGCCTGACAGATATTTTCAGAAAGGTACTTTCGTAGACTATTTAGACTATGGCGAAACAGTATTTGCCGCATGAATTCATTCCCAAGTACAAATATTAATCAACCCGCTTATATCAAGAACAAAGGCTACAGCCATGTCCACCGATTCAAAACATATCCAGCTGATGGACACCACCTTACGCGATGGCGAACAAACCCAAGGCGTTTCTTTTACGCCGGTAGAAAAAGTCAGCATTGCCAAAGCCTTGCTGCAATGGCTGCGGGTTGACCGGATTGAAGTCGCTTCCGCCCGCGTTTCTCAGGGCGAAAAAGAAGCGGTCACCAACATCAATCAATGGGCCAAACAGGAAGGTTTTGCCGGGCGCGTAGAAGTGCTGGGTTTTGTCGATCACACGCGCAGCGTCGATTGGATACGGGAAACCGGCGGCGAAGTCATCAACTTGTTGATCAAAGGCAGCGAAAAGCATTGCCGCGTTCAGCTGGGCAAAACGCTGGCGCAACATAGCGAAGACATCCTGCAAACCGTCAATTACGCGCTGGAAAAAGGCCTGAAAGTGAATGTCTACCTGGAAGACTGGTCGAACGGTTATCGGGACGCCCCGGACTATGTCTACGCTTTGATGGATAACTTGCAGGATTCCGGCATCAGCCATTTCATGCTGCCCGATACCTTGGGCGTTCTGTCGCCTGACGAAGTTTTGCTAAGTCTCGGCGATATGTGTAAGCGCTATCCGCAGCTGCAATTCGATTTTCACCCGCACAACGATTACGGTTTGGCTACCGCCAACGTGATGGCGGCGGTTCGCGCCGGCGTCAACGCGATACACTGCACCGTGAATTGCTTGGGCGAGCGCGCGGGCAATGCTTCAATGGCCGAAGTGGCCGTGGTCTTGCGCGATAAAATGAACATGCAATTGTCTATCGACGAAAGCCATATCGTGCGCATCAGCGCGATGGTTGAAAATTTTTCCGGCAAGCGCGTCGCCGCCAATGCGCCGATCGTCGGAGCCGATGTTTTCACCCAAACCGCAGGCATTCATGCCGACGGCGACCAAAAAGGCGGGCTGTACAAAACCAAATTAGGCCCGGAACGCTTTTCCCGCACCCGAAGCTACGCCTTGGGCAAGATGAGCGGTAAAGCCTCGCTGAAAAAAAACCTGGAAATGCTGGAACTGGACCTGTCGGAAGAAAACCAGAAAAAGGTGCTGGCCCGGATCGTCAGTCTCGGCGATTCCAAGCAGACCATCACTACCGACGACTTGCCTTTTATCATTGCCGACGTGCTGGAGAGCAAGAATTATCAGCATATCAAATTGCTCAATTGCTCGATCACCAGCGGCCTGGATCTGGAATCGACCGCCAGCCTGCGGGTCAAAGTCAACGGCATGACGCATATTGCCTCGGGTTCCGGCAACGGCGGTTTTCATGCCTTTACCGATGCGATTAATAAAGTCATGGCGCAGCATCATTACGCCTTGCCCGCATTGGCCGATTATGAAGTGCGGATACCCAAAGGCGGCCATACCAGCGCCTTAACCGAGTGCGTTATTACTTGGGATTGCGGCAACGAACTGCGTAAAACCCGTGCGGTGCATTCCAATCAGGTGTTTGCGGCGGTATTGGCGGCGCTTAAAATCATTAACGTGCAGTTGCATGAGCTGAGTTTGAATCAGGCTTGAAACAAAGCGTGAGCGATATGAATTCAGCTGGAAAAAGCGACGTTATTTGCCACTGTAGCGGAACTACCGAAAGACAAATTAAGGCGCTGATTAGCGAGGGGGTCGATACTTTGGACGGAATCTCCCGAATGACCGGCGCTTGCTCAGGATGTGGAGCTTGCGACGTTGACATATTGGCAATATTAGCCAAGAAAAATATAGCCGATTGCGGAGGCTAGGAATCTGTCTGACTTGTATAATTTACAGTCCTCGTCCTCAAAAAACATTATTACCACGAAGACACGAAGGACACGAAGTTTTATTTCTTCGTGTCCTTCGTGTCTTCGTGGTGAATTCTTTAAGATTTTTTAACCGAGTTTATCCGTTATTGACGACAAATTATCTAAGTCAGACAGACTCCTAGTCCGGCACGGCCCGCTCCTACAGTGCTTAATGAAACTTCGGCTTGGAAGGCAACGCAATTTTTAGTTGCCGAGTCATTACCCCATCAATTCTTCATCACTCCCAGAATCATCGCAATATGCGCCAGCTCGGCGACCGACGACACCTTCAGTTTAGCTCTGATTTGGGTGCCGTAATTGGCGACGGTTTTATAGCCCAGACAAAGTTCGTCGGCGATTTTGTGCGCGGTCAAGCCTTTTGCCAGCAGCAGGAATACGTCGAATTCTCTGGGTGACAGGGCATCGACAATGCTTTGATAATCGGTCTTGCTGTTTTGCGGCAGCCTATCTTTGATCAAGCTGTGTTCTATATAAATCCCGCCCGCGGCTATTTTCTGTATCGCCGCCACCAGAATTTCCGGGGCGCTGTTTTTGGTGATATAGCCTTTGGCTCCGGCCTTCATGGCCCTGTCGACATAAACCCTTTCATTGTGAACGCTAAACACCAGCACCTTGGCGTCACTGTCGCGGTTGCAGATGCGCCGTATGCTTTCCAGGCCGCCGATGCCGGGCATCGATAAGTCCAGCACCAGCACATCCGGTTGTTGTTCCAGGTACAACTGGCAGGCCGCTTCGCCGCGTTCGGCTTCGGCGATTACGTCAATATCGGCTTCGGTCGATAACAGCATCCTGAAACCCGCGCGGACTACGGCGTGGTCGTCGACCAGGATGACTTTTATTTTATCCTTCATGTCAGCGGAATCGTCGCGATAATGCTCATGCCTTGTTGCGGCTGCGTTTGTATGCTGAATTCGCCGCCCAAGCTGTTAACCCGCTCTCTCATGCCCAATAAACCGAAACCGCTTTTAATCTTGTCGACCGCGCAGCCCCGGCCGTCGTCGCTGACCTGTAGCCGTAGCGTTTTTTCAGGCCGATGCTCGATTTTCAGGCTGATCTCCGCTTGGCTTGCCTGTGCATGGCGGACAATATTGGTTAAGCATTCTTGTACGATTCTAAATATTTGAATGGTTATTTTTTGCTCCAGCCGATCAATCTCGTCAGGGCAGGCAATCGCAAGGTGTAATTCAGGATTTCTCATCGCCCAGTGATTCAACAAATCCTCCATCGTCGCTTTCAGACCCAATTCGGTTAATACCAAAGGATGCAATTGATGCATCATCGAGCGCACCACAGTGACTAAATGGTCGCAGATAGCGATGATGGCGTCGGTCGCTTGCTTGATGTCCGCTTTTTTGTGCGCGGCGGTCACCGCCATGACTTTAATCGCGGTCAGCGATTGCCCCAGTTCGTCGTGCAATTCCTGCGACAGGCGTTGCCGCTCGTCCTCTTGTATTTCCAGCGTATGCTGGGTTAATGCGCGGTTTTGCTGCCGGCTTGCATTTAATTCACCGGTCATATGATTGATGGCTTTGGCGATACTGTCGTATTCCTGAATGGAAAAATCGGGCAGTCTTTGACTGTACTGTCCGGTTTCAATGACTTTGAGCGCATTAACAATCACCGCAATGGACTTGAGCGCTTTGTTGAAAGCCAGATTGACGGCTAAAAAAGTAAACAGCGTCAACAAAAAAAGCGTGCCGAAAAAAGCCAGGCTTTCTTGCCAGACCTCAGTGATTTCATCGAGCGGATTAGCCTGGATAATCAGGGTGACTTGTTCGCCGTTGAAGCCGGTGATGGGATGTTCAACCTTGGGATAATGAACCGCAACCCGATCGATAAACCATTGCGGCGGCTTTTCGTCCTGACGGGTTTGCTGGTTTTTATGGGCAAAGCTGATGATTTGCCCTGAAGGTTCTTTCAGTTGAATGCTTAAATGGCGGGTTTGATTTAATGAATTAAGCTTCGGCAGCCAATCGGTTTCATGAAACGGCGTTGGCGACGCTTGCGCAAAGCCGAAGGTAATCAGTTGCACGGCCAGATTGATCGACGAATCGACTTCTTTATTCACCGCATCGCGGGCCTGCCAAATGGCTATCGAGCTGCCCAATAACAGAATGCACAGGGAAGAGATCAAAATTCGCAGGTTAATTTGGTAGCGCAGACTCATGGATTTTGCAAACTCGGCAGGTGCGGCATCGAATTGATGCCATGCAAAACGCACTATTATTCATGTACGCCGCATTATTCGCTATAGGAAAAATTCTTTTTCTCGTGAGTTGCCGGATTTTTGGCGTAAAAATTGTGGAGGAGCGTGTAGGGATTCCCGCTCCAAATGTGGAGCGGGAGAATTGTCATTTATCTTTTTTCATCGGCCTCTACGCCGATTTCCCAGGCTTCTGTCGAGACTTCAATAATCTTGCCGTTAGCCGCATTGACTTCGACTTTAGTTTCTAGGCCTTTATCGTTGACGATATCGATTTCATAACTGGCATCGCCATTTTCTTCTATTTCGTATTCGACTTCATGGACAGTGCCGGGGTGGGCTTTAAGCGCGATGTCCACAGCTTCTTGTTCCGTTAGTTTAGCGTGTTTCTTGAAAGCGTCGTCATCAACGCTGCCGACTTCAGTCTCCGTTTCGGTAATTTTTCCGGTTTTGGCGTCGCACATGAATTCCCATTCAATGCCTTTGGCGTCTTTGATTTCAAGTTCATAAAAAGGTTTGCCGCTTACGTTCAGTTTTTCCAGTTTAATCAGCTCGCCGCTTTTTTGCTTTTGTACAGCCGCAACGCAGCCGTCTACGGATTGAGTTGCGGCATGAGCGGATGTTACAAGGCCGAGCGCTAATACGCAGGTAAGGACTGTTGTTTTCATGGTTTTCTCCTAAAAAAGAATACATGGGGAAGGTCTCACATCGCCGATAGTATTCCGCTATTAGTTTTCGCGCCAAGGGTTTTTGCGTTTTACCGGAAGAAAGTACCCTGTTGCAGCTGTTCCGATTGACCTGTTAAAGCTTGTTTACTCTGTTTATGCAGCAGTAAATAAACTTTCTTTGCCGCTTTTTGTTCGCTTTCACCCCAGTGTTCAATGTTACCGGCACAATAGTTTTGGCGCAGGTGCTTTCGGGTCGTTTCATTATCCGTTTGGGTCAATGGGATGATTTTTTGCCAGGCTGCGTCGGAACTGCACAGCGTTTGCTTGGCTTGTTTGGCGGCGTCCAAGAACTGCTTCAGTGCCTGTTGATGCCGATCCGCCCAACTTTGTTTAAATACATAACCCAGATTGGCGACGGTTTCTGAAATGCCCAAGCCCTGTAAAATGCCGCGACCGTCAATCAGCGTCCGATATCCTTCGGCTTCAAGCCTTGCCGCAAAATGCCAATAATTAAGCAGTGCATCGATTTTGCCTTGCTTAAGCTGTTCGTTAAGCAGCGAAGGCGCGCCGAATACCTTTTCCACCGACGCATCGAGATCGATATCCTGCTGTTGTTTAGCCAAGGTTTGCAGCAACAGCCAGTTTTTATCCTGCTCGCCGCCGGCAATGCCCAGACGCTTGCCTTTAAGATCCTGTAAGGAATGAATGCCGCTATCGCTCGGCACCACCAAAGCTCCTGAAATATCGGAATAAGGATAAAAAGTAAAATCGGCTCCCTGTTCGCGTAGGCCGGACACCCAAATCCAGTCGGAAACGATGATGTCCACCGCTCCCGATTGCAATGCGATCTTACCGGCTTCCGCATTGGCGACATGGCGGATGTCCAGCTGAACATCTGCATGTCCGGCTTTTAACGCATCCTGCAACGCGGGCAATTCCCACTCCACCGTGCCGCCGGACTGAACGCCGATGCGGATAAAGCTTTGTTCCGCCGCAAAGCTGCCGGTAGACAACAATAGGCTTAACAGTAAAATTTTACATTTCATGACGGTAATCCTGCTCAATCAAAAATAATAGGCGACTGGTTCCGGGGCTGATCTTTGTATTTAGAAGCCGGAGTTGGAGTGCAGGCTTTGCCTGCCCTGCCTGTGCAAGCAAAGCTTGCACTCCGGTTGATTCAAAGTGTTCCGGTCTGGGTATCGACGGATTGATGGTAATGACTATAAATAAGAGCGGCGGCGGTAAGTGCGCTTAACTGCCACAGATAACTGTCGAAAAAAGCGACGCAGACGGTTATCAGGCCGAGAAACAATCCGGTGAAAATACAGCGCCATCCTCGTTGGATGCCGTCCAGGTAAGTTGTTAACGCGACTATTAACAGCACGATCAAGCCGGTTTCTTCATGGAAGATCCGGCCCGAACTGTGATAGGCGTAAACCACGATGCCGGCGCATAAACCGCCGCTCCAATGCATGATGTCCCTGGTCAGTTCCTTGAGGTTATCGCGATGCCGTTTGAATCGATAATAGCCGGGCGCGATTGCGATAACAGTAAACAAAAACATCAGAATCAGCCAATAATCGTGGCTCAGATCCCGATAGCTAGTGCCAATGTAGGCGCCGAGTAGCGACAACAGTAATCGCACTATAAAAAGATTATGGGTCGACAGCAGTTTTTGTTGATTCATGGATGATTTCTCAAGAGGATGGATAACGAAAAGGAGTTACCGGCTTCCAAACCGGAGCTTCGGAAGCAGTGAAAAAAATCGACGGAATAGATAGACTCTTGGCAGATAGACGAGGCTTATCAGCAGCAATGCCGAGAATGCCGGTTGCCAGCGAACATCGGTATGCACCATTTTTTCAGTTGCCAGTTTCGGGTTACGCAAAGCCTGATTCAGGTTTTGCAGGTCGGTCAGCCGGGTATAAGCCAAGCCGGATTCAGCAGCCAGTTTTTCCAGATAGCTTTCCTGTAAGGCGGATAAATGCTCGCTGCCGGTCGCGGCTTCACTGCCGAACGGGGCGTTGCGCGCGTTGTAGCCTTTGATTTGCGACGGGTCCAAATTGGATTGTCCGAACGAAGAGCGGTGCGGCACATCGTCCCGGTTATAAAACCCGGTTTGTTTGCCCAAGCTGTCGAACTTGGGGATAGGCACGGCCTGCAAGCCGCCCGCGCCGACAATCATGCCTTTGGCTTGGCCCCTTAGCGATGAAAAATCGGTTTGATAATTCGGATTAACAGGCGGAGCTTCCTGGCCGTCGGTAATGAAAATCACCGAACTGTCGCTTTTTTTCAGCATGTCCAGCGTGCTCAGCAAACCTTTGGCGATATTGCTGTCCGCGGCCCAGGCCATGCGCCAGTCGACTTTACTAATCGCGGTATCTATTTCCGTGTAAGCCGAACAAACTTCCAGCGGCTCGAATAACAAGGTCGAGCGCCTTTCAGTGAACAAGCCCAGGCCGACTTTGGATTCGCAAGGCAGTTTTCGCAACAGTTCGCGCAAAGTTTGCTTAACAAAATTCAGGCGGCTGAAGGCCTGATTATCTTGTTGATAGTCTGTTGCATTCATGCTGCGGGTAATGTCGATAATAAAGGTGTAGTTGTAAGTCGGCGCTTTTTGCAGCTTGCTGGGGTTGATGAACAGCACCAGCATCGCTAAAGCGGCCAACAGCAGGCACCAAGTTCGATAATCTTTAAATTGGGTCATGTTTTCTCGCTTGCATCGTTCCCACGCTCCGGCGTGGGAATGCAGTGGTAGACGCTCCAGCGTCCCGCAACGCTGGAGCGTTGCAGACTGAACTCCCACGCCGGAGCGTGGGAACTATAAAGGTAGCTCAACTGATTTCATGCGCGTTATAAGGCGCGCACGGTACGCCCTACGTCGGCTGTCCGGTATCGCGCCGGCATGACGGCTTTTGAACAGCGTTGTGTATAAAGGTGAGCGTGGCGCGTGGGAATGAGATAGATCAAATCAAGGCAAACCACGCGGAAACCCCGGCACCGTCGTCCACAACTGCGATTTCTGGTTTATCGGTTCGTCGTCGGGCATGTCGACCCTGTCCATTTCCGGCAATAAACGCATCGCGACTTCAAGGTTGTATTTGGCATCCCAGTTGCCGCTGTCCAATGCCAACGATTGCCGGTAGGCCTGTTTCGCCAAACCCAGCAAGGGCAGGGCTTCATTGATATGTTCGGCTTTGACCTGTTGCACGGCTTGCTCCAAATAGAGGTTGCCGAGGTTGTAGCGGGCTTTGGCTTGGAAGTTCCGGTCGCCTTTGTCCATGATCAGGCTGAGGGTTGATAACGCTTCATCGTAGCGGTGTTTTTGCTTGAAATAAAAAGCCCGCGCCAGACGTAATTCCGGTTCGCCGCCGATCACTTTATTAACCGCCACATCCTTGCCCGACGTTAATTGCCGGATTAAATCATTGTCTTGGTGGATGCCGTACAGCATCGCGGCGCTGTATAGAGCGCCCGATAAACTAAGCGCTAATGCAGTCCACAAAGACATATGCCTGAGCCTTCTTATCATCGTTTAACCTCGCAAAATTTAGCGCCGAGCAGAAGCAGCAGTAATAGCGCCGCCACGCCGTAGCAAGCGGCCGATAGGTCCTGCTTGGGGATATGTTCAACATAGTGCATCGGCAGGTTTTCCAGCCGGTTGATGTCGGCAATCGCCTGTTTTAACGCGTCCGGGCTTTCCGCTTCATAAGCTTGATAGGGGCTGCCCAATCCTTGAAAAAACTTGTGCAGATACAGTTCCGGCATGGCCCCAGCGTTGTCGTCCCGGCTGTCTTCAGGCTGGTCGAAAATGCCGGGGCTATTCGCGGTGCGCAGGAATATCCAGTACAGCCGGACTTGTTGCTTCCTGAACCACTCGCGCAATTTCAGTTCGCTGTCGTGATCGATTGCCGCCGCGCCGTCCGAAACCAACAGCACAATGCGCGAGCCGGTGACCGGTTGTTGTTCGAAAAACGAGATAGCCATTCCCAAGCCTTTGCTGACATGGGTAAAACCCAGCGCCGGTGTCGCGGTCGCCGCAATCGCCGCCTGCACCGCGTTTTTGTTTTCGGTCAGCGGCATCACGAATAACGGCGAGGTGCTATATTCCGCAACCCCGATCAAATCGGTTTGCCGATGCTCGACAAAATCGGTCAACAGGCGCCTTGCCGCCGTCGCTTTCGATTCATCCGAACCGTTCGGCGCGCGTCCGGCAAAGCTGTTATCCATGCTGCTGCTGCGATCCAGCAATAATACGATATGCGCGCCGTGGCCTATCCTCTCCCGGCTTTGCTCGGTGCGATGCAGGCCCGCGATGCCCAGCACTAAGCCGGAGATTGCCGCGACGGCGAACAGCCGCAAACAGCAGGCGATGAAAACCGATAAGGTATCGGCGGGTATCAAGCTGAGCCACGGAGCGGGGCTCGCCCTGTTGCCGCTGTTGAATAGCGGCAACAGGGCGAGCAGCAGGCCCGACAGGACCCACGGAGTATCGACCGCCAAATTCATCGGCTGCCCCGTTCGATTTTCCGGCAGCTCTCGCATAAGTCTTTGAGTTGTTGCAAATCCTGAGTTACCGCGACCATGCCGCCGGAAAAAAAATAGCGGTTGGAGTAGTTGAAAAACCAAGCCAATTGAGCGCTTATTTGCCGATACTGCGGGTTGCGCCGGTAAAAATCGCTCAAACGGTCGGCAAACAGCGGCTGCCCGTTCAGATTGTTCAAGGCCTGATGGACAATGGTCAAGGCTTGCTCCATGTCGGTTTTGGACAAGCCCGCCAATTTTCGCAACGCCCGTTTAAACATAGTGCGTCGCGATAGGCCGGGAAAGCAAGCGTATAAATAACCCAGGTATGCCGCTATCAGAGCGGCAATGCTCAGACTGGCGGCCAGTCCGTACCAAGCCCGGTCGTTCGCCAATAACGACGGCGGACTGTCGGGGCGCATGTACTCGCCTTGTTCGGTTTGGCGCACCACCAGCTCCCGGAGCGGGGACAGGGTAAAAGTCCAGGCCGGTATGGCTTTGCCGACGCTTTTTTCACCCTGGCTGAGCTGTACGGTAAAGCCGGGCAGGGTTAATGCTTTCACCTCCAGCGGGGCGTAAAAAACCTGATACAGCAAGTCGATTTGGTAGCGCTGTCCGCTTTGTTTAACCGTGACCTGATTCAGGTTAAGCCAGCGATTGATTTGGCCTTTGGCCGGTAAGCTGCCGGTTTGCAAGGTGATACCCGAACGGGTTTCTATAATGATGCGCTGGGGAATTTCGTCGCCGTTAACGTAACCGAACGGGCGGGGCGTTTCGACGTTAAAGTAACTGACCGGCTCGTCAATCGAGCCGGAACAGCCCAGCAGCGAAAATATCAGGATTAGTGCGATTCTCATGCCAGTCTCTGCTGCAAATGGCGGTTAACGGTTTGTGCGCTGTAAGGTTCGGTAATAAACAACGGCTCAGTGCCGAAAGCCCTGAAGCTGTTTTTCACATCGCGTTGACGCTGACGGTAGGCGGCCATAATTTTTTGCCGTAATGCCGGGCGCATGAACAGCGTGCGGCTCGCATGGTTTTCCATGTCCTGGAAAGAAATCAGGCCCCAGTTGGGTAGGGTGGCGTATTCGTCCTGATTCCATAGCACTAGCGGGATTACATCGTGGCCTTGCAACGAACCCAGCACGGCACGTAATTGAGCGAGCGGAAAATGACAGTCGGATAACAAAAATACCAGCGAACGTTCGGCAGGCAGAAAGGCGGCGGCGTTTTGCAGCCCGTTTGCGCTGCCGGTAAAGGTCAGACTTTGCAGTTGCTTTGCCAATGCCGTTACCCGGCCTAGATGTCTGCCGGCGGGGAGCAGCCGGCTGTGTTCGATACGCTCGGAGCAGCCGATAAAGCCGAATTTGTCGCCGTAATCGAAAGCCGAATTGGCGGCGGTCAACAAAAACCGGATCAAGGTCTGTTGTTTATCGGCGTAGCCCATCGATGCCGATAGATCGGCAATCAGGTAAATGTTGACGGTGCTTTGCTGCTGATAGACGCGCACCCGATAGTCCGAAAACGGGTCGAGCAGGCTGGCGCGCAAGTCTATGCGTCTGGGGTCGGGGCTGGCAATCAACGGTTCATGGCGCTTGAACAATTGCCCGGCGCCGACCATTTGTCCGGGATGCGCTCCCGGATAAACGGAACTTGATTGCCAGGGTAAGCGGTAATGTAGCGTTTCGGTCATGGCTTGGTTTTTTACGATTCGATATTAAGCGCTGTTTACGAAATTAATGGAACACGGATGACACGGATTTAACAGATACACACGGATAAACTAAGGATTTCCTCGTTCCCACGCGTTGCGCTCGTCGTTATATACATCCGATAAAAAATCCGTTTAAATCAGTCAAATCCGTGTCGCCTAGAGGCGCCTACTTTCGGCATCCGTGTTCTATTTTTTTTCATCGCTTAAGGCGCAGCCACCTGATCCAAAATTCCCTTGATCAATTCAGGCAACAGCTGTTCTTTCCTATAGGCATACATCGGATTCAAAAACAGCCGGTGGGTCATGCAGACAGGGAAAACCTCTTGCAAATCTTCAGGTAATACATGATCCCGGCTTTCCAGCCAAGCGCGGGTTTTGGCCGCGCGGATCAAATAACTCATCGCGCGCGGGCTGGCTCCGGCCATTAATAACTGCGGCATTTCAACATCGGTCAGTTGAACGCCGTATTGCTGCGGCCGATGCGTGGCTTTCCATAAATTCAACGCGTAAGCATGGAGCTTGGGACTGGTTTGTATCTGTTGTTGCACAGTTTGCGCCAGCTCATTGAGCCGGTAGTAAACACCGCTGCCGGTGACGTCTTGGATAAGCCGGTCGGTATCATGAAAACGCGGGTTAAACATCAGTTCATCCAGTACCGCGTCGGAGTCGGGCATATCGATGTGGATTTCCATCATGAAGCGATCTTTGGCGGCCGCGGGCAGCTCGAAGGTTTCTTCTTTTTCGACGCGGTTGCGGTCGGCAAAAACCTGGATATGCGGCAGTGCGTAGTCGCGGTTGAAAGCGTTGATGCTGCGTTCGGCCATTGCCCGTAACAGCAGGGCATGGACTTGCGGGCGGGCGCGATTGATTTCGTTAAAAAAGAAAGTGGCGAGGGTGTCGCCGTGTTTCAGCAACGGCCCCGGATCGACGCACGGACGGCCTTGGTCGTTTAAATAGGTGTAATAGATCAAGTCGGCGGGCATCAGGTCAATGGTGCCTTCAATGCGTTGGTAGTCGCCGCCCAAGCCTTGAGCGACCGCTCTTAGCAGCGTGGTTTTACCGACGCCGACATTGCCTTCCAGCAAGACATGGCCTCTGGCGAAAACGGCCAGCACGATATTTCGGACCGCGGGTTGCAGGCCGATCACGGTTTGATTGATTTGCCGTTCAAACTGTAGCGCCAGTTCGCGCCAGTCGGTAAGTTGGGTGTTTGTGTTCATTGGCTTTGTAAAAACTTCGTAACTATTCAGCGTAGGCAAATCATGATGAATGGAACACGGATGACACGGATTTGACCGATAAACACAGATAAAAAATCCGTTCAAACCCGTTTAATCCGCGTCATCCGTGTTCTATTGTTAAATCCAACCACTACGCAGCGTAAAAAAAGGGCATAAGATACAAACAGACTCACAAGGGGACGGAAGGTTGGAATGCATTTATGCCCAAAACAAGGCTTACTCGATATCGTCTACGTCATAAACGAACTTGCCGGTCTTGGCTAAATGCTCCTGGCGTTTTTTATTGCGCGCTTCCATTTCCACAACCGACTGGGCTTGTTTGTTCAGTTCATTGACATCGTGTTTCGGGTCGTACTTGCTGCCCGCGACTTTGTCCGGATAACCCGGCTTGGGTTCCCAGCAAACGCCGGGTTCGCTGCAATTTTGACCGTCGTATGCGATGGCCGAATAGGACAACGCCGCCAACACGAGACCTGCATTGATTAAAAGCATTTTTTTCATGGGTGTTTCCTCTCTTTATTTTAACCACTTGGCTTTTTTAGGATCGCCGTTATAGATGTTCCGAATCCAGGACATAATCTTCAGCATTTCATCGGTTGATAAGTTGACGTATTGCGGCCCCATCATGCCGTTGGCGCCGCCGAACAGCACTTCGAACAGGCCCTTGTCAGTCGCATTAGCCGGATAGGTCCAGTAATCGTCAGCCAGTCCGGGCCCCAATTTACCTTCGGCTTCGTGGCCGTGACAGCCGGAGCAGGCGGTCAAATAAAGATCGTGGCCTTTTTCTATGGCTTCTTTATCGCCGTTGTAAGGGTTTTTTCCGGTTTCCTTGAATTGATTGAAAACAGCCTCGTTACCGCCCGACTTGGCGACGCTCATATCCAGCGGCGCGCCGGTAATCGCGTTACGAAAGGTTATTTCCGCTACAGCCGCGGTGCTGATCAACGCAAGGCTGACAGCCGCTACGGCGAATGTTTTTTTGTTCATATTAAGATCTCTAGTTATGGTTACGGCGCATCGGGTTCATCGACTAAAGGAATGCCTTCTTCTTCCAGCAACGCGGTTATGTCATCTTGGTTGTCTTCAATGACTTTGTTCAGCTGAGCCAGTAAGGTTGGATCGTTTTTTCGAACGCCCATCGATGTGCTGTAATGAAAGTCGACTTTTTGCCCGTCGGCGCGCACATTGTCGTCAGGAATCATCGTCATCGTTAACGGCGTTGCCGACGCTTTGACATAACGCGCGGCGGACGGCCCCCAAAGCGCTGCCACTTCGGCATGACCCGATGAAACTTCGGAAACCAGTTTCGACGACTCGTATTTCACATACTGATTACGCCTGGATTTAAAGCCGACCAGCTCCTGCGAATAATTGAACATATCGTTATAACGCCCGATAGTCCGCAGCATTACTTCCGGCGGCGTGCCTGGCACAAAAGCGATGAGTTTTACTTTGCGTAACGCCTCGCTAGACCAATTGTCCAAAACCAGATTATCGGCCTCACGCGAGATGAAGACGTAGCCGGAACGGTAATAAGGCCGAGTGGTTAAAACGCTCGGATCGCCTTTATCGACGCCGAGCACCACATCGCACAGTTCCTTATACAAAGTGTCCCGTATGTAATAACGCGGATCGTTCCAGAACACATATTCGACTTTTTTGCCCAGCGCTTTGCCGACCAAAAGCGCCAATTTATTCTCGAAGCCTTCGCCAGCCTTATTGGAATAAGGCATTTCGTTTTCCGCCGCGCAGACCTTTAGCGCTTTGTTTTGTTCGGCTTGGGCTGGGGCTATTGTCAAACTGCCGCCCAAACACAAAGCCGTTATTAAAAACTTGTTTATCTGCATATTTACTCTCGTCAATGCCGGTTTAATGTAGCTACTTCGCGGGTTCCCAAGCTGGAGCTCTCATCGTTATACACATCTCGATGTAGGCCGGAATAAGCCGGTCCGCGCTTTAGCGCAGGACCGGCGTTTCCGGCATTCCGAGGCTTGGGAGTGCCGGAAACGCCCACCTTGGCTATCGCCGGGCGGGCTTATTCCGGCCTACGTTCTATCTTGAACAGACTTGTGTATAAAGACGAGAGCAGGAGCTTGGGAACCCGCACAAGCTATACGGACTCGACGGGTCGAAACGATTTTTATCAGTGTTCATCAGTCCAATCCGTGTCATCCGTGTTCTATTTTTCTAACTTAATAGCCCAATGCAAAAACCATCACACCGCCGCCTTGTTGCGTGTAGTGAGCCAGTTCTTTAAACGCACCGACCGCGCCCAAACCTGCGGTAGGATCCTGCAAGTCGAACACTAAACCGACGCCGGGCCAGCCGCCGACACCGTAGTAAATCGCCACATATTGTTTGCCTTTATGGCCGAAGGTAATCGGGTGACCGATAACGCCGGAAGGCAGTTTGAATTTCCATAATTCCTTGCCGTTGCGTGAATCCAGCGCTTTGATGTAACCGTCCAAAGTGCCGTAGAACACCAAGTCGCCCGCTGTTGCGGTGGTGCCGCCCCAGACTGCGAATTTTTCCTGAATTTCCCATTCGAATTTGCCGGTTACGGAGTTCATCGCTTTAACTTGTCCTAAGGTGCCTTTAGGTCCCGGATACATGTTCAACGTCGCGCCGACAAAGAACTGGCCTGCGCGGTAAGGCAGCATGAACGGTTCCCAGTCCATGCAGATATGGTTGGTGCCCATGAAGAACAGTTTTTTGTTCGGATCGTAAGATTCGATGCCTTGGTTGTGATAACCCATCGCGGACGGGCAAATGCCTTTGGCTTCATGATCCATGTGCGTGGAAAATTCAGGATCGCGAACCGGCAGGCCGGTTTTTAAATCGACTTTTTTAACCCAGTTGACGGTATCGTCGATTTTAAACGCGTTGACCAAGCTGCCGTTTTCACGGTTCAGGGTATAAACCAGACCGTTGCGGTCGGGGTGGGTCAGCAGTTTGGTCATTTTGCCGTCAACCAGTTGCTCGGATAAACCCATGTAGTTGACGCCGGCGTAGTCCCATTCGTCATGC
>SXGU01500972.1_pt1 | contig 18560 bp, 20 predicted proteins | sample 3174531 | NCBI WGS metagenome assembly SXGU01 (sample SAMN11356863, study PRJNA531348) | freshwater metagenome | isolation source: freshwater sample F1-140 | place: China: Fuxian Lake, Yuxi | collected 2017-12-25 | reverse complement strand
TGATGGGGCCGGCGCCGATGATGAGGACGCTGTGGATGTCGGTGCGTTTGGGCATGGCGGAATCTAGTGCTGCCAGCGGGCACGGCTGCGGTCAGCCGCGCTCCGCAAAAGCTCGGTGAGTGAACGCAATCTCATGGCGCTTGTCAGTGGTTTTTTGCTCACGGGCGCGACCTTGCCAAGCGGGGGCCGAAGACTACGCTGCCGAGTGTGACTGCTCATGATTTTCCCCGGCAAATGTTGGTGGACTACGTGCGCGTCTATCAACGGACACCATGAACTCATTCCTTCGCGCGGTTTCACTCGCAGTTCTTGCCGCCGCCACTTCTGCCTTGTCTGCGCAAACCAACCTCAACGGCCACGCTTTCACCCTGCCTGACGGCTTCACGGTCGAACTCGTCGCCGCCGCGCCGCTCGTCGAACGTCCCATCTCCATGTCGTTCGATGAGCGGGGCCGACTCTACGCGACAGACTCCTCCGGCTCGAACGAGAAGGGCCCGACGCAATACGAGCGCAAGGACCACCGCATCGTGCGGCTGGAGGACACGGATGGCGACGGGCGCTTCGACAAGTCCGTCGTGTTCGCGGACAAGATGATGTTCCCCGAGGGCGCGATGTTTTACGAAGGCTCGCTCTACGTCGCCGCCCCGCCGCAGATTTGGAAGCTCACGGACACCGATGGCGACGGCGTCGCGGACAAGCGCGAGGTCTGGCACGACGGCAAGACGCTTACCGGCTGCGCGAATGACCTGCACGGCCCCTACCTCGGCCCCGACGGCTGGATTTACTGGACCAAAGGTGCGTTCGCCGAGCAGCGCTACACGCTCCCGAATGGTAAGCCCTTCATCACGCGCGCCTCGCACATCTTTCGCGCGCGGCCCGACGGCACGGGCATTGAACCGGTGCTGACTGGCGGCATGGACAATCCGGTCGGGGTCGCGTTCCACTCCACGGGCGAGCGCTTCCTGAGCTGCACCTTCGTCCAACCCGGTGGCGGCAAGCGCGATGGTTTGTTGCATGCAATCTACGGCGGCGTGTATGGCAAGGAGCAGGCCGCGCTCGACGGCCACCCGCGCACGGGTGACCTCATGCCCGTAATGAACCACTCCGGCGCGTCCGCCCCGTGCGGGCTGGCCACGTATCGTTCGCGGGTCTTCGGCACGGACTGGTCGGACAACCTGCTCGCGTGCTACTTCAATCTGCGAAAAGTCATCCGCCACGAACTCATCCCCGACGGCGCGACCTTCAAGACGAAGGACACTGACCTGCTCGCGAGCGACCATGTGGACTTCCACCCGACCGACGTGCTGGAAGACGCCGATGGCAGCATCCTCATCGTGGACACCGGCGGCTGGTATAAAATCTGTTGCCCGACCTCGCAGCTTGCCAAGCCCGACGTGCTCGGCGGCATCTACCGGCTGCGCAAAGCGGGCATGCCCAAGCCCGCCGACCCGCGCGGCCTCAAGCTGAACTGGCCCGCGTTCAAACCCGCCGACCTCGCCAAACTCCTCTCTGACGACCGCCTCTACGTCCGCCAGCGCGCCATCTACGAGCTGGGCAAGCGCGGTGAAGCGGCAGTGCCCGCGCTGCGCCAGCTCCTCGTAGGAGACGACGTGAGGAGTCTCAGTTCAAAAGCGGAACGCGTAGCACAGCCAGCACGCCGCACGAACCCCCTCACCCGCCCTTCGGGCACCCTCTCCCCCCCTGGGGGAGAGGGATGGGGTGAGGGGGACACCCGCCGCGATGCCGTGTGGTCTCTCTCTCGCATTTCCGGCCCCGCTGCCCGCGAGGCTGTCCGCACTGCGCTCAACGACACGGACGCCTCCGTCCGCCATGCAGCGATTCACGTCGTGAGCGTGTGGCGGGACACGAATGCCGTCGGGCGAATCCAAGGTCTTCTCACGTCCCTCGAAACCACAGCGGCCATGCGACGCGCGGGGGCCGAAGCGCTCGGACGCATCGGTGGGCCGTCCGCCGTGGCCGCGCTCATCAGCGGCGCGGAGCCGCTTGCGAAACTTCCTGAAGGCGATGGTCGCCGGATGTTGGAGCATTCTCTGATTGCCGCGCTCATCGAAATTGGAACGGCGACGGAGACATACACCGGGCTGGCTTCGCCAAATCCGTTCGTGCATCGCGTCGCGTTGCTCGCGATGGACCAGATGCCGAACAGCAGTTTGAAGCCGGACGATGTCTGGCAGTTGTGCTACTCGAAACAGCCAGTCCTCCGGCAGGCGGCTTGGTGGATTGTCGGGCACCGACCGGAGCTGGGTGAAAAGCTCGCGCGCCAGTTTCACGGCGACCTGTTCTTTTACGGGCAGACCCTGCCGAACCCCGACCCCGTTGAGACCACGCTGCGGCTTGCGCAACTGGCCAAGTCCCCTGCGATTCAGAGAACGATGGTGGCGCTTGCCAGCGACCGAGATGTGCCGGCGGAAGCGAAGCTCATTGTCCTGCGCGCGATGGCGGCGTCCGGGTTGAAGGAGACGCCCGCCGCTTGGCTGCCAGCCGTCACAGAGTTGCTCTCAGAATCCACCGATGCCGTTGTTCGCCAGGCCGTCGCGACGGCGCGGACCTTCTCCGCTCCCAAGGAAGGGAATAAAGCGTTGCTCACGGCGCTTCAGAATTTGGGCGAGAGTTCCTTCGAGCAGGCAGACCTCCGGCTGGATGCGCTGGTGGCGACGGGGACCACTTCGTTCGTCTCCCAGCCCCTGTTCGATTTCCTGCGCACCAACCTTGCCCCTGCGAATCCGATGATGACCCGCAGCGCGGCCAGCACCGTGCTGGCAAAGGCGAAGTTGTCCGGCGCGCAACAGCTCACGCTGGTGGACACGATGAAGAGTATTTCCCCGCTGGATGCGCCGAGGTTGCTGCCGGTGTTTGAGAAGTCACCGAGCGAGGAGCTGGGCTTGAAGCTCGTCGCGGCGCTCAAGGAGTCCACCGGGCTGCGCGGGTTGCGCGTGGATTTGCTCAAGCCGTTGTTCGCGAAGTATCCCAAGTCCGTGCAGGACGCGGGCGCGGACTTGCTCACGCTGCTGAACGCGGACGCCGGCAAACAGCGCGCGCACTTGGAGGCGCTGCTGCCTACGCTCAAGGATGGCGACGTGCGGCGCGGACACGCGCTCTTCAAGAGCCAGAAATCCGCGTGCGCGACGTGCCACGCCATCGGCTACCTCGGCGGCAAGCTGGGGCCGGACCTCACGCGCATCGGCCAGGTGCGCACGGAGATGGATTTGCTGGAGAGCATCATTTATCCGAGCGCGAGCTTCGTGCGGAGCTACGAGCCGTTCACGGTCGCGGTCAAAGATGGTGAAGACGTCACCGGCATCGTGCGCAAGGACGCGCCGGATGAAGTCGTGTTGGCGAATGGCCCCGAGACCGAAGCGCGCATCGCCCGCTCGGACGTGGTGGAGATGCGCCCCGGCAAGGTCTCGCTCATGCCGGACGGCTTGGAGCAGGCGCTGACGCGGCAGGAGCTGGCGGACCTGCTTGCGTTCCTCAAGGCGTCGAAGTGAGCGAGCGGGGAAAGTAATTAGTGTTTAGTGTTTAGCGAAGGCGTGATGCCGGGGACGCACGGCTTCTGACTAATTACTAACCACTAATTACTGCCTCCACTCCGTCACGTCAGCAGCACTCCCTCAATCGCCAGCAGCCGCCGCTTCCACTCCAGACCGCCGGAGAAGCCGCCGAGACTGCCGTTCGCGGCGAGGACGCGGTGACAGGGAATTAGGACGGGAATCGGATTCGCACCGCACGCTCCGCCGACGGCACGGGCGGCGCGGCGCTTGCCCAGTTCGTCGGCGACTTCGCCGTAGCTGCGCGTGTCGCCGCGCGGGATGCGGCGCAGCTCGTCCCAGACGCGCAGGCGGAACTTCGTGCCGCGCGAGAGGTCGAGCGGCGGGAGCGTGGACTTGGCGTTGCGGCGTGGCGTGACGGTCAGCGCGGTGAGGAGCGCGGCTTGCGTCTGCTCCGCCCAGGCGCGGAAGGGCGCGGGCAGTTCATCCACGGGCTGGGCATCGCCGCGAACGCGCTTCGCCGGGAAGTCGAGCTGGGCAAGTCCTTCCGCCGAGAAGTGCGCGAGGAAATCACCGTGCGGTGTGGCGAGCAGCGCGGCGTGGAGGATTTCGGGCGGACGTGGCATGGCAATCACCGGCTGCCAACGATGGCCTTGAACAATCCGTAGAGGACTGCCAGCAGCACCGCGGACAAAATGAAGAAGCGGTTGCGCGCGACGCGGCGCTCGTAGCGGAGCGGGCGCAGGCCCTGGATCTGGCCGGAGTCGAGGAGTTTCACGAGCTTGGGATTGCTGGACGGCGTGAGGCCGAAGCGGCGCTTGAGTTGCTGGACGGAGGATGAAAAGCCCTGCGGACGCGGGCCAAGCTCGGGGTGCGGGCCTGCGGACGGCGCAGGCGCAGCGGTGGCCTTGAGGCGTTGCTGGTCCACGTCCTCGAAGACCGGTGCGGCGGGCGCGGCGGAGATGGACTCGACTTTCACGCCACCGGGCAAGGCGGTGGAGCGGAGCCGGGGCGTGCCGGGCCAGAGTGGCTGGCCGGACTCAGCCTGCTTGATCTGGACTTGGAGCGCGGCGATCTCGGCTTCGAGCGCGCGTGAGCGTTCCGAAAGCGGGTCGGGCTTTTTTCGGAACAGGGACATGGGCGGGAACCGTCAGCGGCGGAAGAACAGAAGGAGCAAGCTGCCCAGCAGCACCGCGACCGCCACGGGCCAGGTCAGCGCGAAGCCGAGGCGGCACAGCTCGCCGAAGCTCTGCGCGCCGAGGAAGTGGCCTTGAATCTTCGCGGCACCGGGCGCGACGCTCCCGGGAGATTGTGCTGAGAGGGCGCCGTCGAGCACGGGCCACTTAAGGCGCGCGCCGTTCCATTCCATGCGTGCGTTCTCGATGGCGGTGAGGGCGCGGGTAAGCTCGACGTTGTAGCCGTCGGCGTTCCAGCTCTCCTCGTTGATGGCTTGAACCTTGTCGAGAGATTCGCGGAGGCCGGTGAGGGACTTGGCCATCTGCTCGGCGTCGCGGCGGGATTTCAGCTCGGCCTCTTCGAGCAGCACGAGGCCGCGCGCGAGGTGGTGAAGCATTTCCTCGCGGCCGGTCTGAAGCTCGACGCGGCGACGGCGGGCCTCCTCAAGCGTGGAGCGCTCGCGCTCAAGCTCGTCTTGCTTGCGCTTCAGCTCGGCGAGCTGTTGCTGCGCGTCGGAGACGCGGTGGTCGAGTTCCTCGCGCGAGGGCGGGCGGCTGGCGGAGCCGGAGGTGGATTCGCTCATGATGGTGGTGCGGGCGGCGGGCCGGGCAGTGGTGAGAACGTCGCTGTCCACAAACTCGGATTGGTCGAAGTCCGAAGGCATTTCGAACTGTAGTCGCGGCGCGCGGGGTGGAAAGGGAAAATTGAAACTGGGCGCGGCGGACAGCACGGCACGAGTTTTGCGAATGTGAAGTTCGATGGAAGCGCGCGAGCTGGAAATCTGGCTGCGACGTCGGGCACGACGAGAGCGGCGGCAGGAGCGGTTGCTGGCGGTGGGCGGCGGCATCGCGGGTTGCACGCTACTGCTGCTGGCGGCTGGCGGGCTGGCGGGGGTGTTGATGGCGGGGATGGTGCAACTGGCCGAAGGCGTGAGCGCGGTGCGAGGACGGAGCCTGGAGTTCGAGTTCAGCTCGCTGCACTTCGCAGGGCTGGTGGCCGGGGTGATTTTGCTGCTCTTTGCGGGAAATTCCCGCAGCGCCCGCGAGGCGTTTTTGTCCCTTGGCGAAATGGACTGGCGAGACAGCCTTAACTTGCTCCAGGTGCTCCGCGCGGTGGCGGGGGTGTTCGCGGAGGTTCTCTACAGCGGGCCGAGGCTCTTGCTGGCAGGAATGGCGGCGGGGCAGCGCGCGCGCGGCTGGCGGACGATGAACTTCGAGCGCTGCGCACGGGTGTTGTTCGAGCTGCACTGTCACGCGAGCAGGGCCTCGCTGCGGGATCTGGCAAAGTCATTGCCGGATGTGGACGTGCCGGCTGCGCTGGCGGAATTGCGGTTGCTTCGCGGTGTGATGCTGCTGGAATCGCCGCCGCCCGGCGCGAGCCTGAGCAGCGAACTGCGCAGCCAATTCGGCCTGCCGCCGCGCTGGGCCGACACGCCTGAGATGCCCGACGAATCCAATCCCGCCCCTGAACCGCAACCCGCTTCCCGCAGCGCGAAGTCCGCCAAGCCGCCGTCCTTCCGCTGTGTCGAGTGCCTGCGGAAGTTCCGGCTGCGCAACCTGCGAGGAGGCGTTGCCTTCCACTGCCCGCTCTGCGGCGCACCGTATCGCACGCGTGCGGATGCGCAGGGCCGTGTGCAGATCGAGCACCGCGCGGAAGGTTCGCACCGCGTCCCGCTCGCGGCGACGGTCCGGCCTGCGGGGAGCCACGATGTGCTTGGCGTCGAGTCCAGCGCATCGCGCGACGAGATCAAGCAGGCGTATCGGCGGCTGATGAAGGCGCACCATCCTGACCGCGTGGCGGGCCTGAGCGAGGCTGAACAGTCGCAGGCCGAGGAGCGCAGCAAGGAGATCAACCGCGCCTACGCGCAGTTGCTTGGGAAGGCTTGAGCGTCGAGCGGCTCAACTCCGCGACCCGAAGACGCTGCTGAGGACGACATCACGCGTCTTCCACACGAGCGACATCGTCACGGACACGGGCAGCAGCACGAGCACGACCACAAGCGCGAAGCGGATGCGCGCCAACTGCCCAAGCTCCAGCGCCTCGATGACGGACTGCGGCAGGTATTCGAGCCGTGCGAGCAGGTGGTAGCCACCCACCAGCACGAGGCCGAGCAGCATCAGCGTCAAGTTCAGCCCCGTGAAGAAGCGGATGTCCTCGCGGAGGGTCTCGTCCGGCAGCATCGCAGCGAGGCGCTGGAGGACGAGGTTCAACTGGTAGAGGAACAACAGCCCGGTGACCGCGAGAGAGATGACGATTTGGAAGTAATACGCCTCCGATGGGAGCCGGCTCCAGAAATAGACGAAGGGCGAGAGGCCAAAGTTGACGAGCGCGAGGAGCTTCGCGCGGTCAAGGGCAAGCTGCCACGTGCGCTCCTGCGGCTGGTAGCGCGACAACTCGAAGACGCCAAAGAGCAGCAAGCCCGTCGTGACTACCGGCGGCAGGAAGCCCAGCGCGCGCGGAAACTCCCCCATCGCCATCAGCACGCAGATGAGCAGCGTGCTGGGCAGGCCCCAGAAAAGCGCGGACAAGCCCCGGACCAGACGCCGCAGCGAGGGCAGGAGGTCGGCGTTCATCGAATGTCCAATTGCCAATGTCCAATTCCCAATGAATGACCAATGACGAATGTCCAATGGGCCACGCAGGCCCGGGCATTGGGCATTGGGCATTCTGTGGTCATTGGGAATTGGGCATTGGACATTCCCGCCGCCGCTGCTCAGAACGTGAGGTAAGTGTATTCCTTCAGCCCGCGCTCGTAGTCGTCCAGCAGCCGCATGCCTTCGCTGGGCTTCATGCGGTCGGACTTGATGGCGTCGTCCACCTGCGCCTTCATCAGGCGCTTGAGCTCGTTCTCGTCGTATTGCACGGCGGCGAGGGTCTGGACGATGGTGTTGCCCTCGATGATTTCCTCGATGTAGTAGCCGGTCGGCTCGTCAGGCTCGAGGAAGACGTGGACCTCGTTTACGCGGCCGAAGAGGTTGTGCAGGTCGCCCATGATGTCCTGATACGCGCCCATCAGGAAGAAGCCGAGGTGGTAGGGCTCCTGCTGGCCGTCGCCATTGGAGTTGAGCTCGTGCAGCGGCAGCGTGTCGCGCACGTCGCGCAGGTCCACGAACTTGTTGATGCAACCGTCGGAGTCGCAGGTGATGTCCACGAGCGTGCCCTCCTTGGTCGGGCGCTCGTTGAGCCGCGCGATGGGCATGATGGGGAAGAGCTGGCCCAGCGCCCAGTGGTCGAGCAGCGACTGGAACACGGAAAAGTTGCAGAGGTATTGGTCGCCGAGCAGGTCTTCCAATTTTCGGATTTCCTCCGGAATGTAGGATTGGCCCTTGAAGCTGGCGACGACGCCCTGGCTGATTTCCCAGTAAAGCGTCTCGATCTTCGCTTTGTCCGGCAGCTCCAGCAGCCCGAGCGTGAACATCTGGTGCGCGTCCTCCTTGCGCTCCTCGGCGTCGTGGTAAGCTTCGAGCTTGTTCAGCTTCGCGAGGTTCTTCTTGATGTCGAGCAGCTCGCGGACGAGCGCGTGCTCGGTGTCGCCGAAGGTCAGCGCGTCGCCGCCCTTCGTCTTCGCAATGGAGCCGAACACCTCGACCAGCAGCACGGAATGGTAGGCCACGATGCCGCGCCCGCTCTCGCTGACGATGTTCGGGTGCGGGACTTTCTCCGCGTTGCACACGTCGGCGATGTAGTAAACGATGTCGTTCGCGTATTCTTGGAGCGAGTAGTTCGTCGAGGAGTCGAACGCGCTGCGCGAGCCGTCGTAGTCCACGCCCAGGCCGCCGCCCACGTCCATGAACTCAATGCCGAAGCCCATCTTGTGCAGCTTGGCGTAGAAGCGCGACGCCTCCTGCACGGCCTTCTTCACCGTGAGGATGTCCGGCACCTGCGAGCCGATGTGGAAATGCAGCAGCTTGAAGCAATGCTCGAGCTTCTCCGCGCGCAGCAGCTCCGTGGCGGCAAGCAACTCCGCCGTGCTCAGGCCGAACTTCGCGTTCTCGCCGCCGCTCTCGGCCCACTTACCCGCGCCCTTGCTGGCCAGCCGCGCGCGGATGCCGATGAGCGGCTCCACGCCCACCTGCCGCGACACGGCGATGATTTGCTTCAGCTCCTCAAGCTTCTCGACGACCATGATGACCTGCTTGCCGAGCTTGGTGCCCATGAGCGCCATGCGGATGAACTGCGCGTCCTTGTAGCCGTTGCAGATGATTAGGCTGCCGGCCTGGTTCTGCATCGCAAGCCCGGCGAAGAGCTCCGGCTTGCTGCCGACCTCGAGGCCGAAGTTGAACGGCTTGCCCGCGTCGAGGATTTCCTCCACGACCTCGCGGAGCTGGTTGACCTTGATCGGGAAAACGCCGCGATACTGGCCGCTGAAGTTGAACTCCGTGATGGCGTTGCGGAATGCCTTGTTGATGGCCTCCACCCGGTGCCGGAGAATGTCCTGGAAGCGGATGAGCAGCGGGAACTTCAGCCCCCGCCCGCGCGCCTCCTCCACGATGTCCGTGAGGTCCACGCCCACGCCCGCCTCCTGAAGGGGGCGGGCCATGACATGCCCGGCGTCGTTGATGTCGAAGTAGCGCGCACCCCAGCGGTCAATGTTGTAAAGGGTGCGGGCGTCCTGAGTGGTCCAGTTTGCGGTGTCGGGGGCGGGGTCGCTCATTTCTCGCGGTTCAATTGGCGCGCACTATAGAAATGCGCCCCGTGATTGCAATAGGCACGATGGGATTTTTCGGGCCACTTCCCGGCACGCGATGATCCGCAGGGTGTTACAGGCCGACTGTTTTCAACTCCAGCACAGCCATCTTTTCCATTCTCTCGCCGCCACCCGGCGACTAGCCTGCGCGCGTGTTGCCGGAACGACAATGGGAAGCTGAACCGCTGCTGCGCTTCGTCGCGGGCGTCTGCTTCTGCCTGTCCATCGGTTCGCTGGCGACGCGCGCCATCCTGCCCGAGGCCGCCTTCGCTACGCAGGAGGGAAAGTTTTTCCTGTTCGTGAGCAACTCCATCGTGCTGCACGGCGGGACGCTGCTGCTCGTGGCCGTCTTTCTGCGCGAGCACGGCGTCGGCTGGCGGGAAGGCTTCGGCTTCGGGAGCGCCGGCTTCTTGCGGACGCTCGGACTCGCGGTCGCCGGCGTGCTCCTGGCGCTTCCGGTGGCGCTGGCACTGCAACAACTCTCCGCGATGGGCATGAAAAGCGTGAGCGTGCAGCCCGAGGTGCAGGTGGTGGTGCAGACCTTGCAGGAGACGCAGAGCGTGGAGCAGCGCGTGTTCTTCGCGTTCGTCGCCATCCTCGGCGCGCCGGTGGTCGAGGAAATCATCTTCCGCGGCATCCTCTATCCGGCCATCAAGCAGCGCGGCTGGCCGCAGCTTGCGCTCTGGGGCACATCGCTCCTCTTCGCGCTCACGCACGCGAACACCGCCACCTTCCTGCCGCTGACCTTCCTCGCGATGGTGCTGGTGTTCCTCTACGAGCGCACCGGCAACCTCCTCGCGCCCATTCTGACGCACAGCCTGTTCAACGCGGCGAACTACTTCGCCCTCGTCTTCCAGAGCGAGCTGAAGCAGTTCCTCAAACTGCAATGAGCATGATGCCAACTCACTGGGTAGGGCGCGGAGATTTCTGAACTTGCCGTGAAAGAGTTCGACCTCATCGCGCGCCTTGCGGCCAAGCTGCCCACGCACGACTCCGTGCTGGCCGGCGCGGGCGACGACTGCGCCGTGCTCGACCTCGGCCTGCCGCACCATCTCCTGCTCTTCAAGACCGACGCCGTCGTCGAGGGCATCCACTTCACCACCGACGCGCCGCCGGAGAAAGTCGGCCACAAGGCGCTCGCCCGCTGCCTCAGCGACATCGCCGCGATGGCCGGGACGCCCACGCACGCGCTCGTAACACTCGCATTGCCCACGCACTTCGACCCCGCGCGCATCGAGGCCATCTACGCCGGGATAAACGCGCTCGCGCGCAAGCACGGCGTCGCCATCGTCGGCGGCGAGACGACCACGAACCCGGATCGACTGCTGCTCTCCATCGCGTTGCTCGGCACCGTGCCGCGCAGCCGCCAAGTGCTGCGCTGCGGCGCGAAGGCGGGGGACGCCATCTTCGTCACCGGCACGCTGGGCGGCTCGCTGGCGGGGCGGCACCTCGATTTCGAGCCGCGCCTCGCTGAAGCGCGCTGGCTGGCCGAGCGCTTCACGATCCACGCGATGATTGACCTGAGCGACGGCCTCGCTGGCGACCTGCGGCACATCCTCGATGCCAGCGGCGTCGGCGCGGACTTGCATGGCAGCGCCGTTCCCATCAGCCGCGCGGCGAAACTTCAGGCCCGCGAGGAATCCGCTGCCAAGCCGCCACTGCTCGCCGCGCTCACCGATGGCGAGGATTTTGAACTGCTCTTCACCGTCGCCAGCCGGACTGCCGTGCCGCTGCTGGACGCGTGGAAGGCGCAGTTCCCCGAGGTGAAGCTCTCGTGCGTCGGCAAGACCACCGCCGCCCCCGGCCTGCGTCTGCGCGACGAGCGCGGGCTGCGCGAGTTCAACCTGCGGGGGTATGAGCATTTTGCGAGCTGAGGAGATTGATGGCACCAAGGTTTCAATTCATTCCGGGTGTTGCGGGTTGCGGGTTGCGTGATTGCGACCGGACGCGCTCGGGCGAAAGCACGCAACACGCAACACGCAGCACGAGATGAATTCGTCCATCACCAATTCTCCCGAAGAAACCGCCGCGCTGGGTGAGGCATGGGCGGAGGAAGTCGCGCCCGGCTGGACCATCGCGCTGTGTGGCGACCTTGGCATGGGCAAGACGCAGTTGGTCAAAGGGCTGGCGCGCGGGCTGGGCATCACGGCGCGCATCGCGTCGCCGACCTTTGCGCTTGTCAACGAACACACGGCTGGGCGCGTGTCGCTCTTTCATCTCGATCTCTACCGGCTGGACACGCGGGCGCAAATCGCCGGCGCGGGGCTGGACGAATACTTCTTCACGCCGCGTGGCGTGACGGTCGTGGAGTGGGCGGAGCGGTGGTGGGATGAAGTTCAACGTTCAAGGTTCAGCGTTCAAAGTCCTGGCGGTCGCTTGCGCTGGGTGAAGTTCACTTCCGAAGGCGAAACGCAACGGCGCATTGAGTATGAAGATTTTGGCTCTTGAATTCTCCTCCGCCCGGCGCGGCGTGGCGATCGTGGAGGCCGTGCCGGCCCCTTCCAGCCGCCGTCCTGATGCTCCGGCTGCCGCAGACGGCGATTGCAAATCGCCGGCACGGGATGCGCGCGTGCTCGGGCTGGCCGAGGCCGAGGGACTTGCGCCGGGACCGTTCGAGCTGATCGGGTCGGCGTTGCGGGCGGCGGGCATTGAGCGCGAGCAGATTGAGTGCATCGCGGTCGGGCTTGGCCCCGGGTCTTACACAGGCATCCGCTCGGCGATCGCGCTGGCGCAGGGCTGGCAACTGGCGCTGGGAGTGAAGTTGCTCGGCGTCGGCAGCGCGGAAGTGCTGGCGGCCACGGCGCAGGCGGCGGTTTTGACCGGACGCGTCGCGGTGGTGATTGATGCGCTGCGCGGGGAGTTCTACTCGGCCAGCTACGAGATCAAGGCGGACGGCTGGCGCGAGGTGGCCCCGCTGCGGCTGCTCACGCGGGCAGCGGTCGAGGCACTTGCGGCAGCAGGCGAGTTGCTCGTCAGCCCGGACGTGAAGTGCCCCTTCGCCGGAGCGAAGCTGCTTATGCCCTCCGCTGGCGAACTTGGCCGGCTCGCCGCGCTGCGCACCGACTTCCAACCGGGCGAGAAGCTGGAGCCAATTTACCTGCGCGAGACGAGCTTCGTGAAGGCTCCGCCGCCGAGGCGATACTGAGCAGCCGCCGAGGTTAGGAGGCGGATTTCCTTTGGCCGATTCTCAGTGCCACGCAGCGCTCCGCCTCCTGACCTCGGCGGCTACTGATAGTGCGGCGGCTTCTGGTTGTTGGACCGGATGCGCTCCAGCTCCTGCGTCTCCATCGCGTCCGAGGCACGAGCCACTTCCTTCTGGAGCCGCGCGATGATGCGGGCCTGCTCGGTGACGACGCCGTTGAGCTGCTCGTGCTGATGCTCAAGGTGGGCGAGGGCGGATTCAACTTTCTCCAGCCGGGCGGCGATCGCGATGTCCATGAGCCGAGGCTAGCTGGAAGCCCACGGCTGAACAGCCACATTCGCGTCTGAAGGCCTTGCGACTACCGCTTGCCGTCGGCCGGCTCCCGCAGCAACTTCCGAGCATGCAAGACACAGCGACGGTGGACTGCCCCTTCTGCGGGCAGGGCATGGAGCTGGTGCTGGACACCAACATCGCTTCGCAGCGGTTCGTCACGGACTGCGAAGTCTGCTGCCGTCCCTTCGAGGTGACCGCGGAGTGTGAGAATGGCGACGTGCTCTCGGTGAGCGCGGCAGGCTCGTGAGCCAGTCCACGGGGGACAACGCGCGGTTGCAGCAAGCCTGTTGATGACCGGTCGGCGGAGCATCGCGGTGGAGCATCCCGTTGCCTTTCTCCCCTGCCCCGCTACCCTGCGCGCATGGACAAACGCCTGCGCCCGTCCTCAAACCCCGAGCTGGAACACCGCATCCGCGAGCTGATCGCGTTCAAGGGCGGCGGCCACAATCAGGACCTCATCACCGACCTCGTCGAGCAGTCGCTCAAGCTCCTGCACGACGTCGAGGACCGCGGCGACGTGAAGGTGATCCAGACCGCGGTGCGCGAGTTGCGCTACGCGTTCAAGCTCTTCGCGCCCTACGCCGGCAAGCGCAAGGTCACCATCTTCGGCTCCGCGCGCACCTCGCCCGAGTCCATCGAGTATCGGCAGGCCGTCGAGTTCGGCCAGCGGATTGCGGACGCGGGCTTCATGGTCATCACCGGCGCGGGGCCGGGCATCATGCAGGCGGGGCACGAGGGCGCGGGAGTGGAGCGCAGCTTCGGCGCGAACATCCGCCTGCCGTGGGAGCAGTCCGCCAACCCCGTCATCGCGGAGGACAAGAAGCTCGTCACCTTCAAATACTTCTTCACCCGCAAACTCATCTTCATCCGCCACTCGGACGCGCTCGCGCTCTTCCCCGGCGGGTTCGGCACGATGGACGAGTCATACGAGGCGCTCACGCTCATGCAAACCGGCAAGAGCCAGCTCATGCCCCTCATCCTCGTGGACAAGCCCGGCGGCACCTATTGGAAGACGTGGGACAAAAACGTCCGCGAGCATCTCCTGCGCAACGAACTCATCTCCCCCGAGGACCTCGGCCTCTACCACATCACCGACAACGTGGACGACGCCGTCCGGCACATCGCGCGCTTCTACCGGAACTTCCACTCGACGCGCTTCGTGCGCGACCTGCTCGTCATCCGGCTGAAGAATCCGCCCACGCCTACGGCCATCGCAGCGCTGAACGAGGACTTCGACGACATCATCACCGGCGAGCCGTTCCACCTGATCCCGCCCACGCCAGAGGAGGCCGACGACTCGGAACACCTCGACCTCCAGCGCCTCGCCTTCGGCTTCAACCGCCGTGGCTACGGCAGGCTGCGGCAGTTGATTGACGTGCTGAACCAGTATTGAGACGGGGAAAGGAAACGGGCTTCAGCTGGCACACGACTGCTTCCGCTAAAGCCCGTCGCAACCTCACACGAGGCTGCTAAAGCTGCACTGGTGCCGGCGACTTCCAGTCGCCGCCCGATGTCAAATCTCCACGCAGGGACGGCGACTGGAAGTCGCCGGCACGCGCTCAAGGCGTCTCGACCAGCTTGTAGAGCCGCAGGCCCGGGCCGTTCGCCGCCGGGTCCACGATCTTGAGCGCGCCGTTCTCGACGACCAAGGTGTTGGGCAACACCGTCCAGGCACCGCCGAGGTTGCTGGTCACGTGCACCACATACTTCGCCGCCTGCGCCGCCGTCACCGGCGTGCCCTCGCTGTTGCGCACCACGAGGCGCAGCGAGCCGTCCGCCGGGCGCTCCATGCCGGCGGCATTGAGGCCCGCAGGCAGGATGATGTTGAAGCTGCCGCCCACGAAGCTCGCGCCCAGCACGTTCGCGTTCAGGTCCGCGACCTCGCGGGCGACCGGTGAATCGCCGGTCAGGCTGATGGCCGTCGCGCCACTGCCGCTGACGTTGAAGGTCAGCGTCACAATGTCCCGCGTGCCCGCGGCGATGGTGCTGGCCGATGCCACCAGACCGCCGCGGTCGTTACCCGCCTAGTTCAGCGGGTCCGCGATGAGCGAGTTGTTCGTCTTGAGACTGCTGATCTTGAACAGTTCGGCGGTGATCGCCTCCAGCGTCAGGATTGCCGGCGAGCTCGTGACTGCTCCGAAAGTGTTCGTGACCACCACAGTGTAGGCCGCCGCATCGGTGGGCATGGTCGAGGCAATCGTTAGCGTCAAACTGGTCGTGCCCACGATGTCACGCCGCCCCGCTGCCACTGGTAAGCGATCGGCTGCGCGCCGTTGACGGCCACCGAGAACGAGGCCGCCTCCGTCGTGATCACCGTCAGCGCCGCCGGCTCCGAGGGGATCGTCGGCGGGTTGGTCGGCACCACCATGGTCGCGTCCGCAAAACCCAGCGTCTCGTCCCCCGAGCGGAACTGCGACGTGCCTTCATGCTGGAAATACCAGCGGCCCAGGCTTGGCCCCACGGTGAAACTGGCCATGTCGTTGAGGTTCGCAAACGTCGCGATGGTGCTGACCGTGCCGTCGGAAACCTTGGTGCGCGCGATCGTGGTGCTGCTGCGCACATAGGCGAGGTGGTTCGCTCCGCCGATCGTTTCGGCCACGCCCCAATACGCCCAACTCTCGGACGAGGTCCGCGAGGGCACGCCCAGAGCGCCCAAGTCCGACACAGTGCCTGAGGGCAGCGCAATCTGATACACACGCGTGCCGTTGTGGATCACCACCCGGCCCCAACCGCCGAAAATGCCGACGGTCGAGCTGTTGTTGCCCGGCACGCTGATGGTCGAGGACAGGGTGATGACGGTGCCGTTGGGAACGCCCGTGGCGGAGTCCAGTTCCAAGAACCTCTTGATCACCACTGTCCCGCTGACGTCCTTGGGAGTGACTGGCGTCGTCCCGTTGGCCAGCAAATAGACCTTCTCGGCCGCAAGTCCGAGACCAGCGAGGCGCGGATCACGCCCAGACCCGTGCCGCCCGAAAGCGTGCCGCGCGCGAAACGCGCCGTGGCCGCGTCGCCCGTGAGGAACACGTGCGTGCCGCTCACCGCGATGCCGCCAGGGTGGTCCCCCGTCAGCGAGTTTACCTCGATGACGGTGGCGTTGGCGGAGGAAAGGCTCCCAATCGAAAAGTCCTGCGCGCGGGCCGCCGCAGCCAGCAGGCAGAGCGCGACAACGGCACAGAGCCGACGGGAAAAAATCCGACGGGGGAGTTGGAACGAGAACTTTTCAGTCTTCATAAGGGGCCTTGCGTTAACCGCCGTTAACGACCGCCGCTAAAGACTGGACGGGCATCACAGTAGAGGCAATCCCTGTCATGCCAAGATGAAGACACTAACAATCACCTAAGGGAATTCCTGAGAGGATAACCGACAAACGACTGTCACCGGGCTGTGATCCGAATGGGGCCATCCGCCCGTGCCCCGCTCAGTGCCGGTCGCTCCAGTTCGCCGCGTGGCGGATCAGGCTGACAGAATCGGGCAGGCCGAGCTTGCGCTTGATGTTGTCGCGGTAGGTCTCGACGGTCTTGGGGCTGAGAGCGAGCTGCTGGGCGATCTCCTTGTTGTTGCGGCCCTCACCGAGCATGCGAAACACCTGCAACTCCCGGGCGGAAAGCCCCTCGATCCCTTGACGGCCCTTGCCCGATGGCGACTCCGCCAACCGCTTCGCCACCTGTCCGGCGATCTTGTCGCTGACATATCGTTTGCCTGCCAAAATCAGGCGCACCGAGCGCAAAATCTCCTCCGGCAGCTCTTCCTTCGTGATGAACCCGTCCGCCCCGACTCGCAACGAGCGCTCCGCATACACCACCTCGTCATGCCGGCTGATGACCACGACCTTCATGGCGGGCAGCGCGCGCTTCCACTCGGTGATCAGCTCGAATCCGTCCCCGTCGCCCAATGACAAGTCCAGCAACACGAAGTCGGGGGTGTGCTTCGTGACCGCCGCACGAGCCGTCGCCATCCCGTCCGCCTCGCCGCAGCAGGCCAGGTCCGCCGTGTTGTTGAGCAACTGCGTGAGCGCAAAACGAACGAGGGGATGGTCGTCCACCACCAGCACCCTGGTCTTCTTCACCTTCTTCTTTGTCTTGGAATCCATGCCAAAACCGCCCCGGCTCGCCGATGGTATTTTTTGGGCTGCAACCTGCGGGATTAAAACACGAGGCGACCCCCGAAGGAAGGGATTTGTGGCTGCGACCGGGCTGCCAGCAACTTTCCGGAAGAAGCCGCCGGCCTCTGCTGGTCGCTGCCGTTGGGCCAGCCTTTCACCGTGCAAGCTTGCGGAAGAAGAGCGCGCTACCTGCCGGACTCTATTGCACTTCCACTTCGAAAATCAGGCTCGTGCGCGAGTCGGTCTGGTCGTTGCGGATTTCCATTTCCTTCAGCCGCCACTGGCCGTTGACCTTCTTAAAACTCTTCGGCTCGAACTCCTTCATCAGCTTCCTGCGCGTGTCGTAGGCCTCGGCGGCGACGATGCCCAACGTGCCTTGATCCAGCCACGTCACCACCCGCGAGTAGCCGCCGGCTGCGGGCGTTCGCGTCGTGCTTTCCAGGACGAAGCACGCCTCGCCCCGGCGCTGCTCCTTCCTCAGCAGCACCTGCTCCGGCCAGTGGAAAAAATCCAGGCCCAGGTCCACGAGCCAGAAGTCCGAGCCGGCGAATGGCACGTGCAAATTGCCGGCGGGCTGTGGTGCCCCGCCGTTCACTCGGCCCGTGGCATAGCGGCTCGGCGCGCTTGGCGAGCGGGTGACGCGGAAGAGCAGGCCGTCGCCGCTGATGTAGTCGGTGTGCCACTGCGTGTCGCTGACCGTGGTGCGAATGGTGACGGGGATTTGCGAGCGCACGCCGCGATGATCGCGGACTTTGAGGACTGCGGTGTTCGTGCTGCTGGTCTTGGGCGCGAGCGAGCGTGCCTCGGCAGCGAGGCGCTGCCCCTCGGCACGCTGGACTTCGAGGTCAGCGGCGTGGAGCGCAGGGAGAGAGGCGAAGAGGGCAAGCGCGACGGCGCAAAAACGCCAACTGCGGACGGACACGTTCCCCCTCACCCTGGCCATCTCCCGCTGGGAGAGGGAACCGCTTCGCCCGTGCTGCGTGCCACCAGACGTTTGCCTCCGTTCCAGCGCGGCATGCCATTCTCCCTCTCCCGAAGGAAGAGGGCCGGGGTGAGGGGGAAAGGCATCTTCGACCAGACAGCGTGGATCGTCTCCTAAGTGGAAAAGCGACAGTCTCACTTGGCTTTGCCTTTCTTCGGCTTCACCACTGTCGCCTCCTCCAGCGCGAGCGGGAGGAGTTCGCTGATGCGAGGGACGAAGTGGGCTTTCATTTTCATGCGGACTTCCTCGGGCACCTCGGCCCAGTCCTTGCGGTTGTGCTCGGGCAACAGGACTTGCTTGAGGCCGGCGCGGGCGGCGGCGAGCACCGTCTCCTTGATGCCGCCGCCGGGCAGCCCGCGGCCGCGCAAGCTGATCGCGCCGGTCATGGCGAGCTGCGAGCGGACGCGGCGCTGGGTGAGCAGCGAGGCCAGCGCGACGATCATGGTCACGCCGGCGCTGGGGCCGTCCTTGGGCGTCGCGCCGGCGGGGACGGGGATGTGGATGTCGTATTTCTCGAAGTCCGTCGTGGCGAGGCCGAGCAAACTGGCCTGTGCGCGGAGGTAGCTGTGGGCGGCTTGCGCGCTCTCCTTCATCACGTCGCCGAGCGAGCCGGTAAGGATGAGCTTGCC
>SXGU01285886.1_pt1 | contig 18566 bp, 15 predicted proteins | sample 3174531 | NCBI WGS metagenome assembly SXGU01 (sample SAMN11356863, study PRJNA531348) | freshwater metagenome | isolation source: freshwater sample F1-140 | place: China: Fuxian Lake, Yuxi | collected 2017-12-25 | reverse complement strand
GCATATGTCGGATGTCACATTCGATCTTGAAAAAAACCAGATGCAGGTGCACAACAACAATTCCGAGCCATGGCGAGTGACGCTGGTCGATACGGGCGAAACGACGATGACAGGTGGCCGCTTAAAGCGTGTCAGATCCCATCTAGGCAATGATGATGCGTTCTGTTTCACCTATGGTGATGGCGTGGGTGACATTGATATCGGCGCGCTGATCGCACACCATCGTCATCACGGACTACTTGCCACGTTGACTGCAACGCAGCCGCCGGGACGGTTCGGTACCGTTGAGCTGGAAGGTCACCGCGTCCGCCAGTTTCAGGAGAAGCCGCATGGCGACGGCGCGTGGATCAATGCCGGGTTTTTCGTGCTTTCACACAAGGTCATTGACTACATCGACAACGATCAAACAATATGGGAACGGGATCCGCTGGAGCAACTGGCACGGGAAAAACAGCTCAGCGTCTGGCGTCATGAAGGCTTCTGGCAGCCGATGGATACCCTGCGCGACAAGAACCATCTGGAAGAACTTTGGGCGAGCGGCAAAGCCCCTTGGAAGGTCTGGCCATGACACCTGATTTCTGGCGCGGCAGGGGTGTATTCATGACGGGGCACACCGGCTTCAAGGGAAGCTGGATGTCGCTGTGGCTGCAAAGCCTTGGCGCCGGGCTGACCGGCTATGCCTTAAAGCCGCCCACGAATCCGAGCCTTTTCGAACAGGCGGGAGTCGCCGAGGGAATGACCTCGATTCAGGGCGACATCCGCGATCTGGATGCCCTTACCCGCTCCATGCAGGCGGCCAGGCCTGAAATCGTTATCCACATGGCCGCCCAGCCCCTGGTGCGCTACTCTTACCAAAATCCGGTAGAGACCTATGCAACCAATGTGATGGGCACGGTCCACTTACTCGAGGCGGTGCGGGCCACGCCCACCGTGAAGGCCGTGGTCATTATCACGACCGACAAGTGCTATGAAAACCGGGAGTGGGTCTGGGGGTATCGCGAGAACGACCCCATGGGAGGGTATGACCCATACAGCAACAGCAAGGCTTGCGCGGAACTTGTGAGCTCGGCCTATCGGTCTTCTTTTTTTAATGCGCGCGACTATGCTAGGCATGGTGTCGCGCTAGCTTCCGCCCGAGCCGGGAATGTCATCGGAGGAGGGGATTGGGCACAGGACCGTTTGATTCCCGATATCGTGGCAGCCTTCGCACAGGGCAAACCCGTGCGCATCCGCAACCCCCACGCCGTAAGGCCCTGGCAGCATGTGCTGGAACCCCTGCGTGGCTATCTGATGCTGGCCGAAAAGCTCGTTCGCGAGGGCCCTGCCTACGCCGAAGGCTGGAACTTCGGGCCGAATGGCGAAGATGCCAGGCCGGTGCGCTGGATTGCCGAACAAATGGCCGCGCGTTGGGGCGAGGATGCCCAATGGCATGTGGACGAAGGTGAGCAGCCGCATGAAGCGGCTCATCTCAAACTTGATATTTCCAAGGCGCGGGACATGCTGGATTGGCACCCCCAGCTTAGGTTGAACGATGCATTAAACCTGGTGATCGACTGGTCTCGGCAGCGGCAAGCGGGAACGAATGTCCGCACGCTGACCGAGCAACAGATCACCGCCTATCAAAAACTGACCCAAATTTCATAATGCAGAACGAGCAGACAAGCGCCATCCGCGCCCAAATCGCCCAGCTGGTTGAGCAGTACGCTGCGATCGCCCTGGCCCAGCAACCGTTCAAGCCGGGAACTAGCACCGTGCCCCCATCGGGCAAGGCGATTGGCGCAGAAGAGTTGAAACTGATGGTTGAGGCGTCCCTCGATGGCTGGCTGACGACCGGGCGCTTCAATGATGAATTCGAGCAAAAGTTGGCCAAGTTTATCGGGGTGAAGCACCTCCTCACCGTCAATTCGGGGTCGTCTGCCAATCTGGTGGCCTTCAGCACCCTGACCAGCCCCAAACTGGGCAACCGCGCCATCAAGCCGGGCGATGAGGTCATCGGCGTGGCGGCCGGCTTCCCCACGACGGTGAACCCCATCCTGCAGTTTGGGGCGGTTCCCGTATTTGTCGACGTAGAACTCGGCACCTACAACATCGACCCGGAAAAGATCGAAGCGGCCATCAGCCCCAGGACCAAGGCCATCATGTTGGCCCATACCCTGGGCAACCCCTACAACCTCTACGCGGTTACGGCCCTCTGCAAAAAGCACAATCTCTGGCTGATCGAGGATTGCTGCGATGCGCTGGGATCCACCTACGACGGCCGCATGGTGGGCACATTCGGCGACATCGGCACCTTGAGCTTTTATCCTGCGCATCACATCACGATGGGCGAGGGCGGGGCAGTGTTCACCAATAACAGAGAACTGCGGCAGATCGCTGAAAGTTTCCGCGACTGGGGCAGGGACTGCTATTGCCCGCCCGGCAAGGACAACACCTGCGGGCGTCGGTTCTGCTGGAAGTTGGGGGACCTGCCGGAAGGGTACGACCACAAGTACACCTACTCCCACCTTGGCTACAACCTGAAAATCACGGATATGCAAGCCGCGTGCGGCTTGGCGCAGCTAGCCAAGGCCGATGGTTTCATTCAGCGTCGCAAGGACAATTTCGCTTTCCTGAAAAACCGCCTCGCATCGTGCGAAGAGTTCGTGATCCTGCCCGAGGCGACAGCCAGGTCCGAGCCCTCCTGGTTCGGTTTCCCCATTACCCTGCGCGACAATGCACCGACCACGCGGGGCGACTTGCTCGACTACCTGAATCAGTTCCATGTGGGCACCCGCTTGTTGTTCGCCGGCAACCTGACGCGACAACCCTACATGCAGGGGCGTAATTTCCGAATCAGCGGCGAGCTAACCAACACCGACGTCGTCATGAACAAGACATTCTGGATTGGAGTGCAGCCCAGCCTGAGCGAGGAGATGCTCGATTATTCCGCGAGCCGGATCGAAGCCTTCCTCGGCGTTGCTTTTTAAGGTGGAGCGGTGAATTCCGGCACTTCCTGTTTTGACCCGCGGCAATTGCGCCGCACCGTGCTCCAGATGGCATTTGCCGGAGCCACCGTGCATATCGGCTGCGCTTTTTCCATCATCGAAATCATGGCGGTGCTTTACCGCGGGCATCTTCGCTATCCGGGCAACGATCCCGAGGCCGCGGGCCGCGATTATCTCGTGCTGAGCAAGGGCCATGGCGTCATGGCTCAGTACGCATGCATGCGCGAGCTGGGGTGGCTGAATGATGAGGCGATACAGGGATATTTCTCTGACGGCAGTTCGCTCAAGGGATTGTCCGATTCCCGGATTCCGGGCCTGGAGGTGACGTCGGGCTCCCTCGGGCACGGCTTTTCGGTCGGAGTCGGCCTGGCCCTGGCTGCCAAACGCTGCAACAGCGGCCAGAAAACCTTTGTGGTCGCTGGGGATGGCGAAGTCAATGAGGGCGCAGTTTGGGAAGGCGCACTTTTCGCCGCCCATCATGCCCTGAAGGATTTCATGGTGATCGTGGACGAGAATGGCTTCCAGGCCATGGGCAGAACCAGCGAGGTACTGGCGCTGGACCCCCTGGCGCGAAAATTCGAGGCCTTCGGCTTCGAGACGGTCACGGTGGACGGCCATGACGAACAAGCCCTAGACGAGGCTATCACGGCCCTGGAGCGCAGCGAAAGCATGGCGCCCAAGGCGATCATCGCACGAACGGTCAAGGGAAAGGGAGTGCCGTTCATGGAGAACGACAACAGATGGCATTACACGCGGCTGACGGCTGAGACCTATCAGCAGGCTCTGGCATGCCTAGCGGAAGAGACGCGATGAGAGCTGCCTTTTCGAAGACGCTGGCCGATATCGCGCAGGCCGACCCGCGCATTCTGCTGCTGACCGGCGACCATGGGTATGCGCTATTCGATGCGTTCCGCAAGGCCTGCCCAGACCAGTACATCAATGCCGGCATCGCCGAGCAGAACATGATCGGCGTCGCCGCCGGGCTGGCCCGCGCTGGCTTCATGCCCTATGTCTATGGCTTGAGCGCCTTCGTGCCGATCCGGGTATTGGAGCAGATCAAGATCGACCTTGCCCACGATAGCCTGCCCGTAATCCTGATCGGCGACGGCGCCGGCTTTGTCTACAGCCATCTGGGAACGAGCCACCAATCGACCGAGGACATCGCCGCAACCCGGGCGCTGGCCAATCTTCATGTGTATTCCCCGGCCGATCGCCACGAGCTGACCCGCTGCCTCGAGTTGAGCGCCCATGCCACGACCACCACCTACCTGCGGATCGGCAAGGCGGATCGGGGCGATGTGCACGCCGGCCCGGTCACGGCCAATATTGGCGATGTGCTGCAGGTTCGGCAAGGCGGGCCGGAACTGGCTTTCCTCGCCACGGGTTCCATGGTGCGCACGGCCATCGACATCGCCGAGCGCGCGTATCCTGAGGCAACGGTGTGGAGCGCCCCCTTCATCAAGCCGATTGACGAGGGCCAAGTCGTCGAAATCGCCCGCCAGGCCAGGACGATCGTATGCCTTGAGGAGCACTCGATCCATGCGGGCTTCGGTTCCCTCATCACCGAACTGGTCGCCGAACGTGCGCCCACCCGGGTGTTGCGGATTGGCGTCCAGGACCGCTACTCGAAGGCCTGCGGAACCTATGACTACCTGTTGCAGGAGCATGGGCTGGACGTGCGCGCCGTCACCGAGCGGATCGAGCAGTTCATGAAGTCATCCCGATGAGGCGCATCGCCATCCTGGGGGCTTCGAGCCGAATTGCAGGGGACTTTATCCTCTGGCACGGCCGGCAGGCCGACATCGAACTTCACCTGTTTGTTCGCCGCCCCCAGGATATGCTTGCCTGGCTTGAGCAGAGGGGCATCGCCGGCCAGGTCCAGCTGAGGTCCTATCAGGATTTTGGCGCGGACGACACGTACTTCGCAGTGATCAATTTCATCGGCGTCGGCGATCCCGCCAAGGCCTTGTCCATGGGCCCGGATATCCTGGAGTTGACGCATCGGTTCGACACCCTCGCGCTGGATTACGTGCAGCGCCATCCTCGCTGCCGCTATGTGTTCATGAGCAGCGGCGCCGCCTATGGCCGCCGTTTCGAGACGCCCGCAGAAGAGGAAAGCCCCGCCGTCTTTCCCCTCAACGCCCTGGGAAAGGAGGACTGGTATGGCATGGCCAAGGCCTATGCGGAATGCAGGCACCGGGCCCATTCTGGGCTGCCGATCATGGACATCCGGATTTTCAACTACATCAGCGAGACCCAGGACCTGTCCGCGCGCTTTCTGGTCACGGATGCCATCCGGGCGATCCGGGACCAGACGGTGCTCATGACGTCCGCTGACAGAACCGTGCGCGACTATCTCCATGCCCGGGATTTCTGCGCCCTGATCGATGCGGTCCTGGCCGCGCCGCCGGCTAACGATGTCATCGACTGCTACAGCAAGGCGCCGATCGAGAAAGCGGAATTGCTGCAGGCCTTGCAGGAGGCATTCGGCCTGCGTTATGAAGTGTCGCCCACCCGGACGGAAATCAACGCCACCGGTCGCAAGCCTTGCTACTACTCGCTGAATCGCCGTGCCGGCCGCTTTGGCTATGCGCCTGAATTCACCTCCCTGGACGGGGTCCTCGACGCCGCCCGTGCGATGCTGGCGGCCCGCGCTTGAGGCCTGCCGCTTCCCGGCCACGCCCCAGGAAAAATCCATGAATCGCATAAGCGACAACATTTTCATCGACCCTTCCTATCCTGTCTTCAATCAGGACAAGCTCTTCGATCTGAGCGATCCATTGCTGAATCGCGACGACCAGTTGCTGCCATTCCATCGATTGCGGGAAGATTTGCGCGCCAGGGGGAAATCGGTGCATACGGCGGATTTCCTGTTGTCCCGGGACGCCGGTCCGGACGCGGGAAGCGCGTATTTCTCGCTGGGCATCCTGGACAATTATCAGCGGATCGCCCGGGAAGGCTGGGCCAGGCTCAAGGCCTTCGTGATCATGGAGCCCCCGGTGGTCGCGCCGCACCTGTACGAGGCCCTGCCGGAACTGACGAACGCCTTCGAGCAGGTCTATGTGCACAATGTCGACGGCGACGGCTACGCCCTGGCCGGCGTGCGGCGGGACAAGCTCAAACGGCTCTACTGGCCGCTTCCCTACGGCGAAGTGCTGGAGCCCTATTGGAGCCAGCGCGACAGGGCGCGGCGGATCGTGGTGATCAACGGCAGCCACAGGCCGCGCTCGTTTCACGGCGAGCAATACAGCACGCGGATCGAGGCAATGGCGGCGCTGGCCCCCCTCGGCGCCGTGGATCTCTACGGCCGGGGCTGGGAACGCTGGTGGTCGCGGGAGGCGCGGTGGATGCCCTATTGGCGCAACCGCGGCACGCTGATGTCGATCTACAAGGGGGCGTGCGCGTCCAAGTTCGAAGTGCTGCAGCGCTACGAGTTCTGCCTCTGCTTCGAAAACATGGCGATGAACGGCTACATCACGGAAAAGCTGTTCGACTGCCTCTATGCCGGGACCATTCCACTTTATCTCGGCGCCCCGGACATCCTTCGTTACGTGCCTGAGGATGTCTTCATCGACTGCAGGAAATATCAGTCCTGGGACGAGATGTGGGACGACGTGCGGCACATGCCGGTGTCCCGGATCGAGGCGATGCGGGAAGCTGGACGCCAGTTTTTGGGCAGCGATCGCGCCCGAGCCTTTGTCGATTCGCTGGTGAACCTGGTGCGGGAATCGGATGCGTAAGGATACGGCGCCCCTGGTTTCCATCTGCATTCCCACCTACAACTCGGGAGCGACGCTGGGCGAAACGCTGGCCTCCGTCATCGGGCAAAGCCACCCTCGACTCGAAATCCTGGTGGTGGACAACGCCTCCACCGACAACACGATCGAGGTGGCCAGCCGCTTCGACGACCCCCGCATCAGGATCCACAGAAACGCCGAGAATATCGGCGCGGAAGGCAATTTCAACCGCTGCATCGAACTGGCGAGCGGCGCGTACACGGCGATCTATCACGCCGACGATCTCTATACGGCGCAGATGGTCGCGGAGCAGGTCGATTTTCTCGAGCGCCATCCCGAGGCAGGCGGGGTGCTCACCGAGGCGGTGGTGATCGATGGGCGCGGCAGGGAGATAGGCGCCATCCGCTTTCCCGCTGAACTGGGAAGGAAGGGCGCTGCGGATGTCGGTTTCCCTGAACTGTTCAGCGCCCTGCTGCGCCATTCGAATTTTCTGATTTGCCCCAGCGCCATGGTCCGTACCGCCGTCTACAAGAATGACATCAAGGGCTGGCGCGGCGAGCTGTTCGGCTCTTCGGCCGATCTGGACATCTGGCTGCGAATCGCCCGGCGGTCCCGGCTGGGACTGCTGCCCGCAAAGCTCATGAAGTACAGGGTGAGCGATGCCCAATACTCGGCTAAAGTGCGCTACCAGACAGAACGGGCGGACTTTTTTCGCGTGATGGACCACTATCTTGAGCAAGACGATGTTCGCGCGATGGTGACCCGTGCCGATCTCGACAACTACCAGAAGCTGATTCGCCGCGACATCGTGATGCGTGCCGCGAATCTGTTTTTGATGGGCGACTTTTCCCGGGCAGCCTTGCTGTTGAACGGCTTTTTCAAACCCGACATGCTTGTCGAGGCGATGCGCGACAAAAGGGGCCTGGGTGTATTCCTGCTGGGCTCATATCTGAAAATGACGAATGTTCCCGGGCTGCGCAGGTGCGGCCAGGCACCGCTCAGGCAACTGAAGCGGGCCTTGCGGAAGTAAGGCTTTCTTTCCATGTTCATGGCTTATGACGCGTTCCGGGGATAAATTGCAGGAAAGACTGTTTATTCATGCCACCAACGTCCACCGGGGCGGAGGACGGACATTGCTTGATGCCATCCTGAGATTGCCGCTCAAGCCGGGCGCGACGGCCCTTCTGGACGCGCGCATGCCCTTGCCGGACGGCATGCCCTCAGGCACCGCGGTCGTGCGTGCCAGGCCGTCCGTCCTTGGCCGGCTGCAAGCCGAGCGTTTGCTTGCGGCCTGGGTCGATCCCGATGATACGGTTCTGTGCTTCGGCAATCTCCCGCCCCTGTTCAACGTGGCCGGGCGTGTGGTGGTGTTCGTCCAGAACCGCTACCTGATCGAGGATGTTTCACTGGGGCGTCTTCCCATCAAGGACAGCATGCGCCTGAGGCTTGAGCGTGCCTGGTTCAGGATGCGCGCGGGAACAGTGGATGAGTTCGTTGTGCAGACACCCAGCATGAAGGACGCATTGGCGCGCCATCTTTCGAACATCAAAACGAAGCCCGGATTTTGCATCAGGACCCAGCCCTTCGCGAGTGGCGGATTCCAATCCTGCCAGGCTCGGGCGGATGGCGCCCATGGGACGCCCGCCGTCCACGACTTTGTGTACGTCGGGTCCGGGGAGTCCCACAAGAACCATCGCCGCCTGATCGAGGCCTGGATACTGTTGGCGCGGGAGGGCTGCCATCCCTCGCTTGTCCTGACTGTCGATGCGGCGGAATTTCCCGGCTTGTGTGACTGGATTGAAGCCCAGAAGCGGATTCATCGCTTGCGAATCGAGAACATGGGGGCGCTGCCGCAATCCCGGGTGTCCGAGCTTTACAAGTGTTCCAGCGCGCTGATCTACCCGTCGACACTGGAATCCTTTGGCCTACCCCTGATCGAGGCGAAGAATGCCGGGTTGGCGGTCCTGGCGGGGGAGCTGGACTATGTCAGAGACGTCCTGAATCCTGACGAGACATTCGATCCGAACTCTGCCGTCTCGATTGCACGAGCAGTCAAGCGGTTTAGGCGCATGGAAGAACCGGCACTGCAAATTGTCGATGCGTGCGCATTCGTCGATTCCCTGAAGCGCGATTGAGGCAAATCGTGCAGTCTTTCCGACAAACCAGCCGACTCATTCCAAAATGATAAGAATAGCGACCGCATTGTTTTTAACGGTGATAGCCGGTATCGCCTATGTGGCAGGCTCGAATTATTCGGGCAACTGGCTGGTTTACCTGCTTTTCAGCCTCGTCGCCAATGCGCTGCTCATCAATGGTTTTCGACGCCGCGCCCTGTTCTTTGATACCTTTATTGGCATCTTCCTCTGGCTTGGCTTCTGGCTGAAATTCTCCCTCCGGACGGCACTCAATCAGGCGGCCTTTGGTGATGCCCTGGCGTTCGATGGGTCGCCCGAGGCATTCGACCTCGCCTTGATTGTCTCAAGCTGCGGCCTGGCGGCACTCCTGCTTGCGAGCGTGGTGAGGGAACGCTTTTTTGTCTACCCGAATGAAGCACCTGCGTGCAACCTATCCGGTCTTTTTCTGCTCTACCGTAGATACCGCCTTCAGTGCGTCGCTGCTTTTCTGGCAATGGTGGTGCTGGTGGCGACCAGCAACGCCTGGCTGGGCATCTATCAACGCGGGATGGTCGCGCAAACGGTTTTGCCATACGGACTAAACGGCGTTTACAAATGGCTCCTTCAGTTCGGGCTTGCCTCGCTCTCGGCCCTGATCATTCGCTTCGAGATCGAGTTGAACCGCAATCTCACGCTGATGGCGGTTGTGCCGGCGCTATTGGAAAGCTTCCTGTCCAATGTGTCCTTGCTCAGTCGAGGTATGATTCTCAATTCGGCCGGCCTGGCATTGGGCGGGGCGCGACTGCTTTCATCGATGAAGGTTCGGGTTGGCTTTCCGCGGACAGCCGCAATTGCCATCGCTTTCGGGGTTCTTTTCGCAGCATCCGTGCTGACGGTCAATTTTTTGCGCGCAACGTCATATGAGGATGCGGTGGCGGTGTCGCCAACGCAGCCCGCCCCCTCGGCAACGACGATCAAGCACATGACGGTGCCGCTGTTTCTCGACCGCTGGATCGGGATTGAGGGGGTGGTCGCCGTCTCTTCGTCCAGGGCGCTGGGTTGGGACCTGTGGCGGGAAGCCTGGCAGGAACGCTTTCGTGAGGGTGAACTGAGCATCTACGACAAGCGCTTCGTCGATACGCCTTACACGGCGAATCCCGATGCGCCAAAGTTTCATTTTGTCTCCTTGCCGGGAATCGTCGCTTTTCTCTATTTCCCCGGCTCGCTGGTTTTCCTTTTCACGGCACTGGTCTTCTGCGGATGGCTCGCTGCAGCAATTGAAATTACGACCTATCGCTATGCCGGGCAAAACTGGGTTCTCTGTTCGCTTGTCGCGCAGGTCATCGCCTTTCGCTATGCCCATTTCGGCTATGTACCCGCCCAGTCGTATCTGCTGTTCGGGACGCTGGTCTTGAATGTTGCAATCCTGTTCGCCGCCGATCGCATTCTGCGGCGAACCCTCGCCGCCCCTGCCGTGGCTGCCCAATGACGGGGCGGACTACCGCAGGGGCGGGCAACGACAAGGCACCTAAAATCGCATCCCGACAGGCACTGTTCTGGTTTCCGCTGGCGGCGCTGTTGAACGCGTTCTCGATGACGGCGCTTCTGGTCATCCTGGGCGTCGCAGGTTATCCCGAGCTTGCCGCGAGCATCGGCTTGGTGCAGGGCGCCACGCTGGCGACCTTCTATGTATTCTCGGCCAATGCGCGCAACCTGATACTGGCCGATGACGGCGAACTGGCCGCAAGCCGGCTGCTGCAGATGCGATTGGTTCTGCTGCTGCCGCTCGCCGGCATTGCCTATTTCCTCAGCGTCGCCATTGGTGAAGTCGCTACGTCTTTGGCGTTGGTCCTGATCCTGCGCCGGGCGTCAGAATGGATTGGAGAACTCGGGCTTTCTCAGCACGAGCGACTCGACCAGCAAAGCTTCGCGCAGCGCGTGGTTTTCGGCGAGGTCATCGGTTTTCTCCTGTGCCTCGTCCTGTCGATGGGGTTCGGTGCCGACCTGGCCAGCAGCGCGATTCCCTGCGCGTTCGCCCCGCTGATATCGGTATTCCGCGCACGGCTTTCACTGCGTGCGAGCAGGCTTTTTACGATTCACTCGGTCTTCCCGCACATCGGCTCGACCGCGATCATCGGCATTTCCGTCTATGTGTTTCGCATTTCGGTGGGCTTGCTGGCCGGCAAGGTCGTTGCGGGAGAGCTGTTCACCGCCTTTGCGATTGGCGGAATCATTCCGGCCATATTCGGCCAGGCGCTGGCGCCGACGCTCCTGCGGCGCTTCGGCCCCGCGGTCATGCAGTCAAGGTGGCTGGCAGCGTTCCCCGCCGCCATGCTGGCGGTCGCGGGCGGGGCGGTCATGCTGGCAATCGCGGAACCCGCTTGGCTGGTCGACGCAGGCCGTTCCTCCACGTTCTGGCTGGCGACGGGGCTCTCCATCGCCGGTGGCGCCGTCATGATTGTTGCAGCGTTGTTGCGTGCCCACCTTATTCATAGCGACGACGAGGAGGTCCTCGGTCCGGACATGCTAGCCAACATTTTGCTCGTGCTCTCGATTCCTCTGGTCTATTTTTCGCTTGGCGCGAAATCGCTGGCCGGCCTGTACTTGCTGAGCGCCTGTCTGAACCTGGTCTATATGTGGGGGGCGGCAGGACGGAAACGCATTGATGGGCTCTATCTCCGTCGCGTCTTGTTTGCGCTTGGATTGCTGTTGGTGGCACCGGTCTTCTTCCAACTCGAGGGGAACCTGTTCCGTGATTCGGCCATGTTTTTTGTTACGGGCGGGCAGCTTCTCAGCCTGCCGATACCGATATCGGTCTTGGCGCTGTTCGGCGGCATCGCCATCCTTGGCAACTTCAAGGCGGCAAAGTTCAGTATGGCGGTGGTGTTTTTCACCATGCTGCTGTTTGTGGTGAGCGTGCTTCGGGGGGGGGATTCGGCACAGGAGGGCGGCAAGCTTGTGCTGCTGTCGCAGTTTATGCTCCCGATATTCGGCCTGATGCTGGGCGAGATGTTTGGGGCGGCCGCGCGCGGACCCATTTTCGAGCGTGCGGCGCTGTCGCTCTTGCTTCTGATTCTTCCGGCCCAGCTTGCGGCCACCTGGCTTGCGGGCCATACGGAGGCAAGGCCATTAGTCTTCATCTTCAGCATTTACCAGCATCTTCAGTACTTTCCGGCGATCGTCGCGGCGCTGGCGACCATGGCGAGTCTCGCGCTCTGGAGCCGGTCCGGATCGATGCGTATCGCGATCGGGTTCATGTTCCCGGTCGTGCTGGTTCATCTGGTTGCCTCGGCGTCAACCAACGCAATCGCTGGCGCGGCGAGTGGAATGGCCGCGTTCATGATTTTCCATTGGCGTGATGCGCGGTTTCGCCTGCATCTGTCGGCTGCCCTTGCCGCAGCCCTGCTGGCGGCTGCGTCCTATGCCGCCCTGTTCCATGCCGACCATTCCGTCGGTAATCGCCATTCCATGGCCGAAGCGGCTGCGACGAGCTGGTCGGTCTCGGCTACAGACGGAAGCAGCCGGACTGAGCAATGGCGCATCTTCGCCGACGGAATCATCGCGACACCCGAGGCATTCCTGTTCGGCCATGCGACTAGACCGGATCGCAATCTGCACCCCAATGCGCACAACTATTGGCTCGATGCGACGTACAGCTTCGGCATACTTGGGATTCTGCCCCTGATCGCATTGATAGCCATGACCGCGTTTCTGGTCTGGAAGCAGCGCAGCCGGGTGCTGTCGGACCCTGTTCTGCTGGGCACCACGATGGCGGCCGGATATCTGGTTCTGGTTGAGAGCATGTTTAATATCGGAATGCGTCAGCCCTATCCGGGAATCCTTACTTTCTTTATTCTCGGACTCCTGGTTTCCCGTTTGGGGTCAGGCAAGCCGAGCCCGGTCCGGGCGAAATCCTGACGCATGACATCGATTTTGATCACCCCGCATTTTCGGCACGAGGCGCTTTTGGCTTATTTCCCCTCACCTTTGTTGCTGGCTGTTCCAGCGCTGCTGATGGCAAGAAAAGCATATGTCTCCTGAGAAGCGGGTTACCGGACTCGATTGCATGCGGGTCGCGACCCCTGCCGAAACGCGCTTCGTGCGCCCCGCTTCGAGAGGCGCGGCGTGAGGGTGCTGGTGTTGAGCCAGTACTTCTGGCCCGAGAGTTTTCGCATCAACGAACTGGTCACGGCGCTGAACGCGAAAGGTGTTGAGGTCGAAGTGCTCACCGGCAAGCCGAACTACCCGGCCGGGACGGTCTTTGCGGGATACCGTGCATGGGGCTGTACCCGCGAGTTGTTCCAGGGTATACCGCTGCATCGGGTGCCTCTGATGCCCCGCGGCAGGGGGGGGCTTCGCCTGGCCCTCAACTATCTGTCCTTCATTCTGTCCGGACTCGTGTTTGCGCCGTGGTTGCTACGCGGCCGGCACTTCGATGCCATCTTTGTGTTCGCACCCTCGCCAATTCTCCAGGCCATTCCGGCCATCTGGCTGGGCCGGCTGAAAAAGTGTCCGGTGCTGCTGTGGGTGCAGGACCTGTGGCCAGAGAGTCTGTCCGCCACCGGGCATGTGACTCATCCCCGTGCGCTGAAGGTGGTTGAGCATGTGGTGAGGTGGATTTACCGGAAGGTGGATCTGCTCCTGGTGCAGTCGCGCGCATTTATGCCACGGGTGCAGGTGCTGGCGGCGGATACGCCGGTCGTGTACTACCCCAATTCCTTTCTGGAAGACGAACCCGGCGTTGCGCGGCCGGATGTGGACTGCCCGGGGTTTGATTGCGGCTTCCCCGTCCTGTTCGCGGGCAACCTTGGTTCCGCGCAGGCGGTGGATGTGGTCCTGGAGGCGGCGACGTTTCTGGGCGATGAGCCGGATATCCGCTTCGTGATGGTGGGAGACGGGAGCCGGCGCGACTGGATGATGCAGCAGGCGGCAGTACGTGGCTTGGGAAACCTGGTCTTTCCGGGGCGCTTCCCAGTCGAAGCGATGCCGATCCTGATGGGGCGGGCGGCGGCACTGCTGGTGACGCTGGCAGACACCGAGATCTTCCGCCTGACCATCCCGAGCAAGGTGCAGGCCTACATGGCCGCAGGGCGCCCGATTGTCGCCTGTCTGAACGGCGCTGGGGCGGAAGTGGTTGACGAGGCCGGCGCAGGCGTGACCGTGCCGGCAGAGGATGGTGCCGCGCTTGCGCGTGCCATCCGGGCACTCCACGCCCAGCCAGAGGCGGCGCGGGCGGCCATGGGCGCGCGTGGGCGCCGATACTACGAAGAACATTTCTCTCACGAGAAACTGGTGAATGAACTGATCGTCCGTCTCGATCAGTGCGTACACCGATATCGAGGACATGAAGGATGAAAATTCTGGTGCTTGGCGCGAGTGGCATGCTCGGCAACGCTATGTTGAGGATCATGAGCGCACAAGAGGGGTGGTCTGTCTTCGGTACCGTTCGCGGCGTCGACCCTGCCTTGCACGTGGCTGCGCCGCGCGCGGTGCTGATTCCGGGTGTCCACGCCGACCAACCGGACAGCCTGCTGGCCGCCTTCGCGCAGGCGCGTCCCGACGTGGTCATCAACTGCGTCGGTCTGGTCAAGCAGTTGTCGAACGCCGAGGATCCGCTGGTTGCGGTGCCGATCAACACCCTGCTGCCGCATCGGCTTGCGCGGATGTGCGAGGTGGCCGGAGCGCGTCTGGTGCATGTCAGCACGGACTGCGTGTTTTCCGGAAAGCAGGGCAACTACACGGAATCCGACTTAGCCGATGCGCAGGATGTCTATGGGCGCTCGAAGCTGCTCGGCGAGGTCGACTACCCGCATGCGGTGACGCTGCGCACCTCCATCATCGGGCACGAACTGCGCAGCGCACACGGCCTGATCGACTGGTTCCTGTCGCAGCAGGCGCGGGTCAAAGGCTATACCGAGGCGGTCTTCTCTGGCTTGCCGACCTGCGAGCTGGCCCGGGTGGTGCGAGATTTCGTCATTCCACATGCCAGCCTGCGCGGGGTTTACCACGTGGCTGCCGAGCCCATATCCAAGCACGATCTGCTCCAAATCGTTAACCGTGAGTATGGCAAAAATCTACAGATCGAGCCTGATGACCAAGTCAAAATCAATCGATCTCTGGATGCCTCACGTTTCAGGGAAGCCACGGGTTATGTGGCGCCTGCATGGCCAGATTTGATAGCGCAAATGCGCGAGTTCCGGTGAAAGGAAAGACATTGTTCAACAACAAAACCCTGATGATCACTGGTGGCACCGGTTCCTTTGGACAGACGGTGCTGAAGCGTTTTCTGGATACGGACGTGAAGGAAATCCGCATTTTTAGCCGGGATGAAAAAAAGCAGGAAGACATGCGCATTGCGCTCAATCATCCCAAGCTACGGTTCTACATCGGCGATGTGCGCGACGAGGCAAGCTTGCGGCAGGCCATGAAGGGTGTGAACTACGTGTTCCATGCTGCGGCATTGAAGCAGGTCCCATCCTGTGAGTTCTATCCGATGGAGGCCTTGCGAACCAACGTAATGGGCACCGAAAACGTGCTGAATGCAGCGACTGAGGCTGGCGTTGAAAGGGTGGTGGTGTTGTCCACCGACAAAGCGGTCTACCCGATCAACGCCATGGGCATTTCCAAGGCGATGGCCGAGAAAGTGATGGTGGCCAAAGCCCGTTTGCAGCAACCGGGTGAAACGGTGTTCTGTGCCACCCGCTATGGCAACGTGATGGCCTCGCGTGGGTCTGTCATTCCTCTGTTCGTGTCGCAGCTCAAGGAAGGGCGACCGCTAACAGTTACCGACCCGAACATGACCCGTTTCCTCATGTCATTGGAAGACTCTGTTGACTTGGTGTTGTACGCCTTCACCCATGGGCAGCAAGGTGACATTTTTGTGCAGAAGGCGCCTGCTTCAACTGTGGGGGACCTTGCACAAGCACTGAAAGAACTGTTTGGCCATCCCGAAAAGCAGACGCAGGTGATTGGAACGCGGCACGGTGAGAAGCTCTACGAATCGCTGATATCCCGTGAGGAGATGGCGCACGCCATCGACATGGGCGGCTACTACCGTATTCCTGCCGACAATCGCGACCTGAACTACGCCAAGTACTTCAGCGAGGGGGAGACCGATATTTCCACGCTGGACGACTACACCTCGCACAACACTCGCCGACTGAACGTCGAACAAGTCAAATCGTTGCTATTGACCCTCGACTACATCAAGGACGAGTTGCATGCTTAAAGTCATGACCATTGTCGGCACCCGGCCAGAGCTCATCAAAATGAGTCGGGTGATCGCCGAGTTCGACCGCCACACCCAGCATGTGCTGGTACACACCGGCCAAAACTACGACTACGAGCTGAATCAGGTTTTCTTTGACGACCTTGAAATCCGCAAACCTGACCACTTTCTGGAAGCTGTGGGCGACAACGCGGCGCAAACCATTGCAAGGGTGATTGAGAAAGCCGACGAGGTGTTGGCCACAGAGCAGCCGGACGCCGTGATGCTGTATGGCGATACCAACTCCTGCCTGGCCGTGATTGCCGCAAAGCGCCGCAAAGTGCCGGTATTCCATATGGAAGCAGGCAACCGTTGCTTCGACCAGCGCGTGCCCGAAGAGCTCAATCGCAAGGTGCTGGACCACCTGAGCGACATCAATATGGTGCTGACGGAGCATGCGCGGCGCTATTTGATCGCAGAGGGCATCCGGCCTGAAACGATCATCAAGACCGGATCGCACATGCGTGAAGTCTTGGACCACTACATGCCCAAGATTCAGGCCTCGGATGTGCTGCAGCGTATGCAGCTTGAGCAAGGGCGTTACTTCATCGTCAGTGCGCACAGGGAAGAAAATGTAGATTCCGAGGAAAACCTCCGGGACTTGCTGGTTACCCTGAACGCACTGGCCGAAACCTACGACGTGCCAGTGATTGTCTCGACCCATCCCAGAACCCGCAAGCGGCTCGACGCCCTGTCGGGGGTGGAGCCTGTTGCCAGAATTCAATTCATGAAGCCATTTGGTTTCTGCGACTACATCCGGCTGCAGATGGAGTCGTTGTGCGTGATCTCTGACAGCGGAACGATCACCGAGGAAGCATCGTTGCTGAATCTGCCTGCCATCACGATACGGAACGCGCATGAGCGGCCTGAAGGCATGGATGCCGGGACGCTGATCATGGCTGGCCTGACGAAGGACCGTGTCCTGGATGCAGTTCGAATCACAGTAGCGCAACACGATCGTCATAAGGTCGCTGTACGCCCCGTGCAGGACTACGAAAACCCTTCGGTTTCCAAGCAAGTGCTTCGCATCGTGGAAAGCTACACCGATTACGTGAACCGAACAGTGTGGCGCAAGGCCCTGTAAACCCATGACAACGTTGGTGACAGGCGCGAACGGGTTTGTTGGTTCTGCGCTTTGCGCAAGATTACGTAAAGACGGTACGCCTGTGCGAGGAGCCGTGAGATCGTCGAATGTGCGGCCCGGTGGAATTGAGGGCGTCACGATTGACGGCCTTGCTTCGGACACCGACTGGTCGGAAGCACTGAAAAACGTGGAGCAGGTCGTGCACTTGGCCGCTCGCGTTCACGTCATGAACGACAAAAGCTCGGACCCTTTGGCTGAGTTTCGTCGTGTGAATGTCGAAGGCACAGCTGCTCTCGCACGCCAGGCAGCGGTCGCGGGGGTTAGGCGCTTTGTTTTTCTGAGCTCCGTCAAGGTGAACGGCGAGTTTACGGAAGTTGGGGAGCCGTTCTCCGCCGACGATCTTCCTGCACCAGAAGATCCCTACGGCGTGTCCAAGTACGAGGCAGAGCAGTCGCTCCGACAGATTGCCGCTGAAACAGGTATGGAGGTGGTGATCATTCGACCGCCCCTGGTGTATGGGCCTGGGGTCAAAGCTAACTTCGAATCCATGATGCGCTGGTTGGCGCGCGGTGTACCGCTGCCACTGGCCGCGGTGACTAACAACCGCCGCAGCCTGGTTGCTCTGGACAACCTGGTGGACTTGATCGTGACGTGCTTGCACCATCCTGCAGCCGCCAACCAGACTTTCCTGGTGAGTGACGGGGAAGACCTTTCAACGGCACAACTGCTCAAGCGCATGGGCGCTGCCATTGGACAGCCGGCACGCCTGTTTTACCTGCCACTTGCACTGTTGAAGCTGGGGGCGACCGTATTGAATAAGCCGGGTATATACCAGCGCCTTTGCGACTCATTGCAGCTAGACATTGCCAAAACCAGACAACTGCTAGGGTGGGCCCCACCGGTGTCTGTGGATGAAGGGCTGCGTCGTGCCGCTGAAGGCTTCCGACCATGAAACGTTTGTTTGACTTGGCCGTGGCGTTGGTAGCGGCTGTATTTCTTGCGCTGCCGATCATGATGACGGCGCTGGCCGTTCGTCTGACTTCGCCAGGGCCCGCCCTGTACTGGAGCGACCGTGTGGGCCGCCACAACCGCATTTTTAAAATGCCCAAGTTCCGCAGCATGCGCATCGACACACCAGCGGTGGCCACGCACTTGCTGCAAAACCCTGAACAGTGGCTCACACCCATCGGTTCTTTTTTGCGCAAATCCAGCTTGGACGAATTGCCGCAGTTGTGGAGCATTCTGAAAGGCGATATGAGCTTTGTGGGCCCCCGCCCGGCGCTGTTTAACCAAGACGACCTAATTGCTCTTCGCACAGAAAAGGGCGTGCACCAACTGGTGCCAGGCCTGACAGGGTGGGCGCAAGTCAATGGCAGGGAT
>SXGU01558560.1_pt1 | contig 18582 bp, 15 predicted proteins | sample 3174531 | NCBI WGS metagenome assembly SXGU01 (sample SAMN11356863, study PRJNA531348) | freshwater metagenome | isolation source: freshwater sample F1-140 | place: China: Fuxian Lake, Yuxi | collected 2017-12-25 | reverse complement strand
CTAAAACGCTCACGGCTTGTTCAACTCGTCGATCAACATTTGCCGCACGACCTTCGCGTCGGCTCCTTTGAGTTCCTTCATGATCTGGCCGATCAGCGAGCCGGCGGCGGCTTGTTTACCCGATTTGAAATCGGCGACCGGTTTCGGATTGCGAGCGATCACGCCGACGATGACCTGCGTGATCGAGCTGGTATCGGTGACGACGGCGAGTCCTCGCTCGGCGATGATCTGTTCGACGCGAGCGATGCTGAGGTCGGCTCCCCTGCCCTCTTCGTCTGCGGCGTCGTGATCGGCCAGCAGCGCCACGAACACCTCGCGGGCACTTTTCACTGTGAGCTGATTTGTGGTGACTCGCTTCAAGAGTTCGCCCAGTACGTCCGGGCGAACCGGGAAAGCGTCGATGCCGAGGTTACGTGCGTTGAGTTCGCGTTGCACGTCCTGTGTGAGCCAGTTCGCCGCCTGCTTGCCGTCGCCGCAGAGCTTCGCGACTTGCTCGAAGTAGTGGGTGAAGTGATCTCCCTGCGAGACGATGACGTCGGCGTCGTAGTGCGACAGGCCAAGCTCCGTCCGGTAGCGCCGCCGGCGAGAGGCGGGAAGCTCGCAGAGTTCGGCTTTGACCTCGGCGAAGAACTCGTCGCTGACCGTCACCGGCGTCAGATCGGGATCGGGGAAGTAACGGTAGTCGCTGGCCTCTTCCTTGCCGCGTTGGGCGAACGTCTCGCCTCGATTCGCGTCCCAGCCTCGCGTTTGCTTCGCGACGTCGCCGATCTTCGCGTGAGTCCGCTCCCACTCGGCGATCTGCCGAGCGACTTCAAACTCGATGGCCTGTTCGACACCGCGAAAGGTGTTGAGGTTTTTGATCTCGACGATTGGCGTCGCGATCTTCTGGCCGTCGTCGCCGTGAACCCACAGGTTGACGTTTGCGTCACAGCGCAGCGAACCTTCCTGCATGTTGCAGTCGGAGACGGCGATGTACGTCAGCAACAGTTTCAACTCTTCGAGGTATTTTTTCGCTTCGGCCGCCGAACGCAGGTCCGGTTCGCTGACGATCTCCAAGAGCGGCGTGCCGGCTCGGTTCAAATCGACGTGACTGTCCTGTCCTCGACCCGACTCGTCGTGCATATTCTTGCCAGCGTCCTCTTCGAGGTGCGCGCGAATTAAGCGAATCTTCTTCGTCTCGCCCTTCTCGACGTCGGTGTCGATCTCGACAAAGCCGTGGCTGCTGAACGGCAAGTCGTACTGGCTGATCTGATAGCCCTTCGGCAAGTCGGGGTAGTAATATTGCTTGCGGTCCCATTTCGTGAACCGCGCAATATCGCAATTCAGAGCCAGCGCGGTCTTCAGCGACAATCGGAACGCGGTGCAATTCATCACCGGCAGCGATCCCGGCAGTCCGAGACAGACGGGGCATGTTTGCACGTTCGGGTTGTCGGGATTGAAGGCCGACGAGCAGCCGCAAAAGATCTTCGTTTTCGTCTGCAATTGGACGTGAACTTCCAGGCCGATGATGGTTTCGTAGTGCATGAGGATCTTCTTGGGATGCGGTGGCGAAAGTAGCCAGCGGGATTGCAGCAAAGGCGTCGCTGGGTTGCAATCACGGACGTGGGCTGTAGAAGAGAGGTCGTGAGGCATGCCAGTTTCCAAACGGAATCACCGCCTTTGGCTGCAAATCGCGGTGGTGCTCGTTACGTTCGCAGCCCCGGCGGACGCGGCCGACCGACTGGCGGGTGACCTCGTCTCGTTGCGGAACGGTTCCAAGCTGCGCGGCGTTCTGTTCGAGCAGTCCGACAAATCCATCACGCTGCTCGTCTCGGCGAAGTGGCTGTCGGCCACGAACGCAAAACTGCATCAAACGTCTCGATCGCAGACCATCTCCGCCAACAGGGCGGGACTTGAGCAAGCCGTGCGGCGGTTGACTGCCCAGCCACCGCCAGCCGGCGATGCGGCGGTCGCCGCTTTTCTCGAACAGCAGTTGCAAGAGGTGCAGGCCGAGTTGGCGAAGGCCGACAAGTTTGATCCGGACCTCCTGTGGCAAATGCTGTCGATGAAGGATGTCGCACGAGTGGATGCCACCACGCCAGAGTATCGACAATTGCTGACGTGGGCGTGGACGGAAGGACTCGATCGCGCGGAGACTCGTTCCGTCGAGGAGATATTGCGTGACTTGAAAGCTCGCAACGTGTCACCGGTCGGCTGGCCACTTTCGTTCATCGAGCGCGTCCCGGCTCGCGAGCAGACCGAGAATGAGTGGGCTGCTCGGCGAGCGTTGGTGGATTACTCGCTGGGACAACGACTCGATTTTCAGGGAACCGGCGACGTGCTCGCTCGCGCAGGAAAAAAGGCTCAGGCAGACGTCGGTCAATTGCTTGTCGGATTGCTGCGGCAGCAATTGCAATCAAATTTCGGCGATTTGCTCGGTGAGCCTCGTCACGCGAAGAACGGTCGGGACAATACCGCGAAAGTTGAGTCGCTGGCGAAGGCGATTCAGACGGCCGAATCGGAAAAGCAGAACGGCTTCCGCGTGACGCGACTGGAACTGGCAAGCGACTTTCAACAAGCCACCGTGACGACACAGTTCGTTGCTCGTCTGGCAGACGGTTCCTGGCGAACGATCTTTCAACACACCGAACGCGCGGATGCGAAACAGGCGCGACCGGAGATCGAGAAACGAATTCAAGACGATCCGCAGGTGAAGAAAGTGCTCGATCTGACTCGGCAACTGGGAGTCGCAGCCGACGAACAAATCCAGCAAGCCATCCGATTTGGTGCCGCGACGGTGGCCGCTCAGCAATCTTGCGACCGCGAGTTCGCCGCGTTTCGCGATGTCTATTTGCCGTCAATCGTGAAGCCTACGCTGTCCATCGGACGTGAGAATTTGCCAAAAGACCGATAGCAAAAAAATGAGCCGGACAGGAAGTGTGTCCGGCTCGGAATGAAATCCCCTCGCATCGGTTGTTACTTCTTCACTTCGCTCTCCGGAATCATGGGAAGCGGGACGTAGGCCGGATCAATCGCCGGAGCCGCCGATTCGCGAGTCTCCGGCGTCGGCTGGAACAGCAGGAAGAACCCACCGCCCCCGCCACCGCTGATCGAGTTCACATTGTAGATGTACTCTGCGTTGAGCGCCTTGGTGATCTGCGTCTGCACTTTCTGCAGGTGCGCCGATGTGTACGGGTCCAGGTTGCCTGGGGCTTCCTTGAGAATCCGATCCACGTTCGCCAAGACTTTTTTCACCTCGACTAAGGCCAGGTTGGCTATTGCTTTGCTCGCTTCGGTGTCAGTGAATTTCGGCGGCAAAGTCAACTCAATCAGACGATCAATGTGCTCCTGCTGCAAGTTGCGCCGCAGGCTGCTGATCATTGGAACTCGCGGCGTGTGCGGCTTGTCGGGATTCTTGTCCGCTTCACGCCAGACGTTGGCTGTGATTGCCGAAAGAACCTCCGGCAAAGTGACGGCATCTTGATCCGGCGGGATGGTCAACTCGTTGTCATAAATGCGGCGGAGCGCTGTCGGCCGCAGCAGTGACGACATGATCGAGGTTTGAAATCCGGCGATCTTGTCGTTGATCGGCCAAGTCGGATCGGAAGAATCGAAGCTATCACCGTCGATCCACTTGTCTTTGGTCATGCGAGCCAGCAAGGCCGGCGTCAGACCGAACGCGCTGTCCTCAAACGTATTCTCAATCGCAAACTTCAGAGCCTCACGCTGTAACGCAGCCGGGACCGGTTCGATCGGAGCACGACCGTTCTTGTCCCCCTTCTTGTCGCGATTAACGAACGCTCCGCCGAGCCAGTTGGCCATCATGCCGACCGACTGCATCTGCATGTTGAAGGTCAACTCGTACCCTTGTCGCGACTTGCCCCACGATTGTCCGTCTTTGACGAACTTGTCGAGAATCTTCGCACGGTTGTTCTTGATGAGCCGGATTTGATTCTGAGCGTAATCGAGCGGGTTCTTGCTGAAGTCGTACCGGCGCGCCAGCGGGTCTGGCCCCATTGTGTCTTCGTCGGTCGCGTACACCAGTTCCGGCTCCGCCACGCGGTCGAGGATCGGCTTGAGGTCGGCCGCGAACGTGTAGCCGTATTCGATAGCCCACATGTCGTAAGGTCCGACGCCCATCATCGACCAATCCCCCTGAGCCTTGTTGTTGGGATCAGCCGGGACGTGCATGTTGATCGGCAAATAATCCATGACCGAACCGGCCAGCGGCTTTTTGCCTTTGATCTCGTCACTGTTGATTTGGGCGAGCGTGTAGGCGCTCGACGCTTTGAAGTTGTGACGGAGGCCGAGCGTGTGTCCGACTTCGTGAGCCACCAATTCTGCCAACAGCGGGCCGATAAATGTTTCCGGCATCCCGTCGAGCTTCGGTTCTTCGGGAGCGGCCGGAGCACCCGGCGCGGCCGGTTGCTGATCGTTGATGCCGCCGATTTCCGCCATGTCGAACGTCATACGAGCCATCGCCAGATCAAGCATCTTGGCTTGACCGGCCATGCACATGCCGTTGACTTGGCTGGTGCGGCCGAGCAGGCCGTCCATGGGATCGTCACCGAACAACATCGTGCGATTCGCCGACAGCGGATGCCCAGCGAACGGTGTGGCAGCGTCACGTTGGATCTGCTGAGCCACTTGACTGCGTTGCGACGGCGCGGCCAGACGAACTCGCGGATCCCAATTCGGATGCTTCGCCAGCCAGGCGAACGTGTCGGGATCAAAGCCTTCCATCGCGAGCGTCGGCAGCACGTCGTTGAACTGACGATTGAAATGCCGAATCCAACCATCGGTGAGCACGATGTCCGCGTCAAGAATTTCCCCCGTCCACGGATTGACGCGGCTGGGGCCGATCGCAGTGCCTACGTTGTTGTTTAACCAGCGGATGAAGTTCCAGCGGACATCTTCCGGGTCTCGGTCCATGTACAAACCGGTCTGCGCATCTTGCTGCAAGACTTCGATCGCGCCGACGATGCCGACCTTCTCGAACGCCTTGTTCCAGTACAACGTTCCCTCTTTGACCCAGCGGCGGTAACGGACGGGAGTCGTGTGCTCGATGATGAACGTGATCGGCTTGACCGGTGGGCTAAGTTTGAGTGTCGGATCCCGCTTTTCCAGATGCCACCGATTGATGAACCGATTGCGCGTGTCGTCGGAAACGTACTTGCCGTAGTCGCTGTAGCCAGTCGTGAAGTAGCCAATCCGTTCGTCTGCCTTGCGCGGCTGGTAGCGCGTGCTTGGAGAAATCACACTGATCGAGTAGTGCAGCGTCTGCAACTGACCGGCACCGCTGGGAACTTCAAACGCGACTTCGACGTTCTCGCGAAAGACCTTGGCCTTCTTGACCATGACAATGTTCGGATTGCGAATGCCGGAGGCCCCGCTGCGTCCGCCACCAAAGAACAAGCTCGACTGCCCGATCAGTAGTTGATTGAGGTCGATGATCGGCGAGCCTTCGGGACTCATCGTCAGGATCGGCACCTCGGTGATCAACTTATCGGTGAAGAGCCGGTTGACCGAGCTTTTCGACTCATCATCGCCACCAGATCGAATGTCGATGTTCGGGTCCATGAGCGCAAGTCGCTTGTCGTAGCGCCGCCAGTAGACAACTCGGTCACCCGCTTGCAGGCCGGCAAATTGAGCTCCGCTGGCGACCGTCATCGCCATGAAATACCTCTGACTCAAATAATCACGAGGCAGTTCTGCCAGGACGTGTCCGTCCTTCGCTCGGACATACAGGTTGTAAAGCGCCATCTCACCTTCGGGCGGCAAGACCTTTCTGAAGTCCTTCAGCACGTCGGCCGCCGGAGGAAATTCCGGAGGAGCCGGAGCCTGTGCTCGCACATTGCCAGCCATGACCGTGATCGCCAGCAGCAAACCAGCGAGACCCAACCAACCGCGTCGCCAATCAGAGGATTTCATAAGCTCACCTTCTCGCTCAGAATTGGGGAACTTTGGGAACCACGACTTCGGGGACATCCCAGAGCGTGCCGAATCAGCGAAGATCGGACCGGGGCCAACGTTTGACCGTCATTTTGCCCGACCCACACAATCGCCATAGGTTGCCAAGTTTAGCTGCGGTTCGGCCGATGGAAACTCAGGAGGCCAACTTCCTGGCAATTTTCCTCGGACGGATGAATCGTTTAGAGACGATGTGACCGCTGTGTTGCAGGAACACAACATCGAAATCGTCGCAGCATCTCGTGAAACCACGGCAATCGTGCGCGCATCATCGATGGCGATGGACGTTTCGCAAAAGTGGCCGAGGTCCTGGCGGGAATACGCAGTTGCAGGCGCTCGACATCTTCGACCAACCCCCGAAGCGTGGTTCAACAACTCAATTCAGCCGATGATCCCAAAACGTCGTGAAGTCGCCGCCAACAAGTCGTGAAGTCGCCGCCAACAAGAGGCTTCGCTCACAAGCAACGCACGACAACGCAAGTGATGTTGTCTTTGCTGCCGCCATCTTCGGCCGCTTTGACGACCGCGGCCGCGGCAGCGTTCAAGTCATCTTGTTTCAACAATGGTATGACTTGTTCGAGATGGTTCTTGATACCGTCCGTCACTCCGTCCGAGCACAACATGAACCGGTCACCAGCTTGAACGTCGAGCACTTTCGCTTCAGTACCGGTACCACCTTCTTTTGTACCAAGGTAACGGTACAACACATTCTTGTAGCGGTGCGTCTTCGCTTCTTCCGCCGTGATCGTGCCTGCATCAAACAGTGCTTGCGTCAGCGAATGGTCTTTGGTGATTTGTTCGAGCTGATCGCCACGTAGGCGATACACACGGCTGTCTCCAATGCCACCGACGTACAATTTGCCGCCAACAACCAGCATGAACGCCAGCGTCGTGCCCATATTGAGATATTCGGAATCGAGACTGGACAATGCCATGATCTCACCATTGGCGAACGCGACCGCTTCGTCGAGTCGCTTCAGGACTTCATCAGAAGTGGCGTTGTCGAAGTCAATCGTCTGTTCCAACCGATGCGGGATGATGTCAGTCGCTAGCGCGCTGGCCTTCTCACCGGCGCTCTGGCCTCCCATGCCGTCAGCCACGATGAAGAATCTGCCGCGCGGATCGACAACGAACGAGTCTTCGTTGTTCTCGCGGTAGTTCCCTTTAATGCTCAGGCTTCCCCAACGCACTTGAACCATCGTGATGACCAGTCGAAAAGTGGCCTGCCTTCGCCGAGCGCGAAGGCTATCCCAAAACCGTCTTCACCAAATCTTGAACACCCAATGTCGAAGCACTCACAAAGTACTCACCCGCCTCGAAGCCAGCACTCTCGCCGTACAAACGATTCTGGCTTTCCACCAATCGAAAGACATTGTCCTTCGCCGGCGGAAACTGAGTCTTATAGGCCCGGATCGCCGCGAGTTTAAGCTCCAACGTCTCGGAAATATTGACCACGAACCCGCTGCCGCCATGTTCGCTCCGCGTCAACTGCCTCAATCCCAGAGGATACCACACTTGCTTGCGAACGCCGTGCGGCGGCCAGCCTGAAAAATGTTCGTCCCACTTTGATAATCGCGAATAGAACACTGCGGCGTCCGTGATTTGCATGGCCTGCCAATGATCTGGCGAAGCCAAGGGAGTCTTATCGAGTATGCCGAGCACGACGCTTGGCCGATATTTGCGGAACAGCGTCGCCAACGCCACCCGCGACTCGAACGAATCGAACAGCCTCCGATTGGGCAACGTCAATGTCTCGCGCATCGAGACGCCCAGGATTTTTGCCGCCGTGGCCGCCTCAGTTAGTCGAACTTCCGGCCCGGGGCTGCCGGGAGTCGGCTCGCCGTCGGTCAGATCGACAATCCCGACTCGATATCCCTGACGTGCGAGTTTGGCCAGCGTCCCACCACACGCGATTTCCACATCGTCCGGGTGCGCGCCGACCGCGATGACATCGAGTGATTCGGGAAACGACACAGACATGGCTGGCCTCAACTCGGAATCGTGGCTGTCGGACACACAAACTCTCGAATCAATTTCGCCAACCGATGCGGGTGAGTCAGAAAAGCCAACAACCCGGTCGAGTGCAGGAACTCGGTGCGGACATTCGGCAACAGTGCCGTCAACTCATCGCGGCAACGGGCCTGCGTCTCCCCTTCGCCCTCGACCTGCAACAACAGCGTCGACGTCGCGAGTTGATCCAGCCGCGATCGTGCATCGAAGCGGCTGAGCATTCCGAATCGCCGAGCCAACTCGGCCACTGGCGTCCTGCCCGCATTGTCGAGATAGAACATCCACCGCGTCGGATCGATCGGCGGAAACCACAACCGATGTCCGCGCTCTTGCAGTCCTCGCCACAGCGGCGTTGATTGCACTCGTCCTGGCATCCAGCGCAACACGCTCGCGGCGGCGCGTTCAAACACCGTCAATGGCAAGTGCGCGAACGCCGCGTGCAACGTCAGGCTGCGAACTTGTGAACCTAGCCGAAGCGCTGTCTCCAGCGCAAGCGCGGACCCGAACGACGTCCCGAATAAATGACAGCCCTCAGAGCCAGCGAACTCTTGGACAACATTCGCGACCGCATCGGTCAGATGCGACCACGTCGCCCGCCGGCCTGTCGGATAGTCAAGCAGCACGCAGCGACAATTCGCTTTCAGCAGATAGACACACAACGCGAATAACTCGTGTGAACCACCCAGCCCGTTGAACATCACCAGCGTCGGCCCCTTACCCCAAACGCGACCGACAATGCGTCCGGCACTCGTGGCTGTATGCCACGCCGTGCTTTCTTCTCGAAATGCGGCCAGCACTTGCGGCCACAGCAACGGCGGCGGGCAACCCTCGCGCGGCGGCATCCCGGCCAACAGATTTGCCTCGGGCAATTCGCCCGCATAATGCGACTCGCCACCACAACATTCGACCTCGGCTGGGACGCCGTCGAGAACTTCGGAAGACTCCGGAACGCTGCTCATGGCCGACAATAATTCCCAAACGGAACCAGCGGATGTGACAGCATCATGCTAGGTGCAACCCCAACAAATGGAAAGCACCGCACAATACATCTCTATGACCCGAATTCTCTTTCAAATCTCGCTGGGCATCGAACCACCCTCCGCACCGCATGAGCTACGTTGACGAAATCTTCCACTCTGGAGAAACCGCATGACCCAACGGCACGCTTTCCCTCGCAAAAAGTTGTTTGTCAATCGAGAGATCCAAGGCCGCCTGCTCGCCCGTACTGCGCTGTATTGGGTTCTGTACCACGCGGTGCTGTGGATGGCGATGTTCTTTTTCCGCTATGCCGAACACCGCGGAGCCGTCATGGCCGGCGCAGAACCTCGGCAGTTTTCGGACCTTTATGGACAATTCGTGCATGAGCATCAATCGCTGTGGTTGTGCGCCTTAGCGATTCTGCCGATCGTCCTGTGGGACTTGCTGAAGTTCAGCCATCGAGTCGTCGGACCACTCGTTCGATTTCAACGGACGTTGCAAAGCCTCACTGCGGGACAGACCGTTCAAGAAGTGCGACTCCGCAACGGAGACCTGCTTTTTGATCTCCAAACCACGTTCAACCAGTACCTCGCATCGCTTCGTACACTGCAATCCGAAAGCAAATTCGCGGCTCAATTGGGCGGAATGAATGCACCAAACTCCGATGACGAATTGATCGAGTCGCAACTCACCAAAGAATTGCAGCAGTTGCACACCGAAGTTCAAGCGGCTTGCGCCCCAATCCACTCAGCAATTCAGGGCACCGCTCGCTGACGCTGCGCAGGTTCTACGAGGTGCCCAGCGTTTCGTCGGCTGAGCACACGATCTCGTAGGCCGTCAGAGCATCGTCCGCTGATCGTAGTTCATCCAGGAATCCGGGGAGTTGTATGATCCTCCCCAACCGCGAGAGCACATGCAGATGCGTGCGTGAATCGCGACACAGCACCAAGAAGAACAGATCGGTCAACTGCCGCTTCGGCGCGCCGAACGGGATTCCGGAAAAAGTCCGGCCGAAAGCGATCACCGATTGACCGTATGCTTCCGGCAACGGATTGCGCGGATGCGGGATCGCGATGCCCGACTCGAAGCCGGTCGACATCACTTCCTCTCGCTGCTGCACCGCTTGCAAGACATCGGCAGGTTGCCAAATCTGCCAAGTGCGTCCCGCAACCTCGATCAAGCACTCTAGAACCGAACGCTTCGTGCGTGCCTCCAGCGGGACCTGCACAGTGTCTGGATGCAACAAACTCCGCACGGGACAGCGAATGTCCGCTTCAGAGTCTTGATGCGCGCGTTCGAGGCCGTGCAGTTCGTCCCCAGAATACTCACGCATTTCCTGCTCGAGCCAGTACATGACTTCGGCGGGATGAAACTGCCACTCCGCTTGCAACTTCCGGCCCGGAATGCGGCCGCGCTGCACGAGCTTCTCGATCTCACGACGATCCCGCCCCAAAAACTGCGCGAGTTCTTCCAGCGACATCCAGTCGTGCATGTCCCAACCCTCAGCTCCAATAATCGGAGGGGGGCATGCTATCGCGACCACACCTGAGATTCACGCGGCTTTTCGACCAATTACCAGTGCCAACTCAGCGGTTCACTGGGCAAATGTCGGCGAAATTCTGCCGACAATGCTGTAACCAATCCTGATCCACCGACTGCCAAAGGGACTCGGACCAGATTTGATAATCCACGCAGCCGCGATACCCGGCGTCGATCAGTCCCTTTAAAATTCCAGCCACAGGCAGAATCCCTTCACCGGGTAAAACGCGGTCATACTCGCTCGTTCCCTCAGGTGAAGCATCACTGACTTGCACGACTCCGATTCGAGACACCAATTCCGGAAGCCGTTGCAGCAGTCCTCTCTCTGGCCAAAGGTGATAGACATCAAACGCCAACTGCATTGCTGGATGGTTCACTCGGTCGAGGATTGCCAGCGTCTCATCCAGGCAGTGCAAGAACGTCCAATCTCGGCAAAATACTTTACGCATTGGCATCAGCGACAGAGTCACATCGTTGTCTGCCGCTTCGTCGGCCAATTCCTTCAGCGAGTCAACCACCAACCGCGTCGCGTGTTTCGTAATGTGATTGTTGATCGGTCCAGTCACGACCACCAATGACCTCGCCCGCAACACTCCCGCCAAATGAATCAAGTCCAGCGTTTCCTCCAAAACGTCATCCAATTCATGGCCGAACGCGCCAGTGAATCCACCGGCAAACGACAACGTCGAGACTGACATCCCATTCTCGCTCAGCCACTCCAGCCCGCGGTCTTCGCCATACTCCAATAGCTTCGGCAGCCAAACGCCCATCGTGTCGATCCCGGCCAACCGATACCGCAGCACATCTTCTTCAAACGACCAACGCAAAGTCGATGACTGATTGAGTGAAAGCGTTGGACCGTGATTCAATGGCTCCAAGCTTTTCTGCACAACTCTTGGCTGACGGACTTCTTTTCTCTGACGGGCGGCGGGAAAAGATCGGCTCAAGATAGGCCCCACTAGAAAAGAACAAAGGAATGAACGAACAATGCAGCCATAGATTCCATGAAAAAATCACAACGACTGGCTGAAACGATTCAACGAATGGAAGTGACTGTGGAACAGACGCTTTTCAAGAAATGTCAAACGGATTCAATTCAAAAGGAGAGCGGCTCGCGTTGCTCAACCAACGGCTGACGAACTAGCCGCGAGCATTAGTCAGGACCGACGGATCGTCAGCCACATTGACCCAGACATGCACATGAGGTGTCCCACGGAAATGCCATACGAATGACGGACCTTCCAATCGCCAATTGTCCCAGATTCCGTCGTTCCCCAAGTCGCCTTCGCGATAGAACGCCAAGCGACACTGCTCCAAACCGCCCTGTGCCATCAAGCACTTCGTCACTTCCTGCTGATCTGACGACCGGTACGGCTCGACCAGCAGATTCAAAACACTTTGCAAATGCTCACGCTGATCCTTGCTCAGCTCCGAAGCGAGTAACCCAGGGAACTTTCCATTCCCCTGAAACGCAACCGCACTTTCGTTGGGCATCTTCTCGATCAAGGCGGCCTCGCGCTGCTTGCCATCGAGCATCTTGTAGAGCTGGTTGGCCTTCAGAGCCTGGTGCCAATAGATATTGCCGGGATGATTGACCGCCTCGTTAAAGTGACTCTTGTCGTCGCCATATGACGGATCGGCCGCAGCATGTCCGTAAAAAATCGGACCGCCAAACGCTACATGCTCAGTCGTGTTGCCGTCGCAACGAATCGTCAGATGTCGTCCAGTCATCACGAGTTCAAACTTCTCGCTGCCGGGCTTACCGAAGATGGCAATCGTCTGTTGCTTGCCGTAACCACCGGCATCGTCCTGCAATTGCTTGCGGATGCGGTCGTGCCAGTCCTTGTTGTAGAGGCTCCAGAACAGGGCCTCGATCATGTCTTTCTGATCGCTCGTGTAGAAATTCGTGCCGATGCCAAGCGTTTTCACGTCGGTGATAAACCAGTTGTTCGAGACATGCGTCCGGAGCACTTTGCGGTCGTCGGTGTAGTCCCAGGTAAAGCAGATTTCTTCTTTCTGCTTCTCACTCAACGAGTCATAGAGCTTCTTGACCAACGATTCCGGAGCCTTCCCATCTGCTGCGGATTCTTCCGCTCGCAGGACTCGCGGCAAAACCATCGCCGCAGCACTGGCACTCGCCGCTTGAACGAAGCGACGGCGAGTCACCTTTCCGAACCAATCCGCTTCCGGACACTCACACTCGGAACAGCGTTCGCGATCAGGCATGAGAGTCTCCTTGATCGATTCGCGGCAGGCATCAATCACGACCCGGTTCAGACAACGGGGCGAGACTTTAACAATGACCTTTCAAAACGCAAACGGTTTTTCATCGGTTCCGCAACTTCGCGCGACGACTATAAATCACACGCACAGCGCGTTGACAAACACGCGTGAGAATCACTCGCGCGGCGAGTCGCGACCGGACGGATCCGAAGCCGATTAGACCAGCCCGCGGCGCTTCAATTCAGCAACCACCGTTTGCACGATGGCGCTGACATCGTGAGCATTCCGATCACTGCTTGATGCTGACGCGGAAGTCAAACAACCGCCGATCGGTTCGTCCGTGAATCCATGTTGTGACAGCAAACATTGGAGCGTGTTGCTCAGTACGGCAAGGTCCGTCACTTGTTCATCTGACTGCGGCTGGCGGCCGATGCCCATGTGAAAACCCCGCAAATCGACGGCCGTTCGAAATCCATTCGGAAATTCCGCGGAATAGATCATCGTGTCAAAAAGCGTCACGAGATCGAACTGCACTTTTCTCGCCTCATCAAGCCGGCCGCTCAGCGTCAGGTCATAGAGCAATCGAGTGACCTCCGGCACGACTCCCGACGACGCATTCGTGCCGCCGTCACAACCGATTAGCAGCATCGGCATCAACGCCGCATCCCAGCCGGTCATGAACGCAAATTCCGGGCGGCTCGGCCGTACTGCCTGAATCATGCGGATCATGTGAACGATATCACCAGAACTATCTTTTATGGCAACAACTTTTTCGCATTCCTCGGCGAGGCGTCGCACCGTCGGCACGTCGATCGGACTGGCAAACATCGGGATGTTGTAAAGCGTGACGTCAATCGGTGTGTTCTTGGCGATCTGTTTGAAATACGCATACACCGAAGCGGGGCTGAGCTTGTAGTAGAAGGGTGCCACGATCGCGACCGCTCGGCAGCCGAGTTCGTGGTAGTACTCGCAGGCTCTGATCGTCTCTTTGACATTTGCCTCAGCCGCGCCAGCCAGGATGGGGACTCGCCCGCGAGTCTGATCGGCGACAATCTCAATGATCCGCCGCCGTTCCTCGACCGTGAACCGTGTAAATTCGCCGGTCGAGCCGTTCGGGTACAGCCCATGCACACCCTTGGCGATCAGCCAGTCAATGTACCGTCGCAGTTCCGGCTCGTTAATCTCGCCTCGGCAATCAAGCGGAACCAGATTCGGTGTGAAGATGCCTTGCAGTCGAGCGGTCATGAGTCGGTCCTGATCCTGATTTGTCATCGCCCTTCCGAGCTTACCCCGAAGGTTCTTACTTTGCCTCGTCAACTGAAACGAGCGGACGCTCGGTTGTGTTTGATCCTGGCAAACCGGTCGCGTGCGCGATCCGTCTGATTTGCATTACTCAAATGATTGATCGGCAGCAGCGTAGCGCAAAGGCCAACGAGCCACTGACACAAGGCCGGTGCGGCGCGTGAGAACGAAGCGATCTCGCACGACACTCACACACGGTGAGTTTTGCCTGAGCGGAATCATCGACACGACCCTACAACTCAACCAACCGCGGGCCAAGTCACTCGGAAAGTCGTGCCGTTTTCCTGCGACGATTCGCAGTCGATTTGTCCGCCGTGCTGCTCAACGATCCGCCAACACTTACAGAGGCCGAATCCCAAACCGCGACCAGCCTGCCTGCCAGAGAAAAACGGATCGAAAAGGTGTTCTCTTTCGACGGGCGACAGGCCGACGCCACAATCCTGAACGACGAAGATCGCTAAACGCTGCGATTCGGACTCGTGACTGGAACATTCGACAGTGATGAATCCGCCCGCCGCCGATGCGTTCAGGCCGTTGAGCAACAGATTGCTGATGACCACTCGTAACTGCACCGGATCCGCGAGAATCGCCACTGATGACTCTCCTTCCCGAACGACAGTCAGCGACTTGGCCCGCAGGGATTCACCAAACTTGAGAAGCAGTTCGTCCACGACTTCCACCAAATTCAGCGACTTCGGCTCCGACTTCGGCGGCCGAGCAAACAGCATCAGGTCGCCGATCATGTCGCGAATTCGGAGTGCCTGTGCTCCAATGGTGAGCAGAGCTTGCCTTCGTTCCGGATTATTCTCCGCTTTGAGGAGCAGCTCCGCTCGGCCGACAATCGTTGCGACGGGATTATTGATCTCGTGTCCTGCTCCGGCTGCGAATTCGGCGAGGGCATCGAGCTTCGCCCGCAGAATGGCGTCTGAGGTCGAAATGTGGGGAAGCTCAGTCACGGTGCTAATCTCGGCAAATCCAAAGCAGGGCGATCGACACCCCGCATTCCAAAAAGAAAACCCGGCTCCCCACGGAAGCCGGGTTTGTAATCTCAATTCTCCGATTTGAAATCTCAATCTTATTTCACGGCGACTGGCTCGACATCCAGCAACAGGCAAATGCGTTCGATAAGATTTTCAACCTCGAATGGCTTTTGCATGAACTCATTTGCGCCGTTCGCCTTCAAGTCTTCGATCTTGTCCTGCTCAACCATGCCACTGATGCAGATGATCTTCACATCGTCGAGCGTGTTGTCACTGCGGACTCGCTGGCAGACTTCCTTGCCGTTGATGTCCGGCAGCATGACGTCCAGCACGATCACGTCCGGGTGATACTCGCGGACCATCATGCCGGCGTCGAAGCCATTGTTGGCCACACGAATCTCGAAGCGGCCGTCCGCTTCGAGCGCGTCTCGGATCAGTTCCACGAGTTCTTCGTCATCATCGACGATCAGAGCCTTGCGACGTCCGCTTTCGAGGGCATCTGTCGGGATGCCATTCTCTTTCATGAAGCGATACAGAATGTCGCGCGGAATGCGACGGAACCGCGATCCGGGAACGCGAAATCCTCGCAACTGGCCGGAGTCGAAGCAGCGAATGATCGTCTGCTGACTCACCTTGCAAATTTTGGCGGCTTCACCGGTCGTGAATACGGTTTTCATCAGACATTCATCCTTTGAACTGGCCGATCCGCCTGATGTCTCAGTCCTCTGAGAACCGGTCGGATGCGGTGAGACTTCCTTGTCCTTCGCAGTGCTGACGATGATGAACGGGAACGTCAACGGACTCGCCAGTGACGTGTGCTGAGCTAGCAAACCTTCGCGAGCTTGACTGTCTTATCGGTTCTCATGGTTACTCACGTTGAGCCAACCTACCAGCTTTAGCACGACAGCGATTGTTGTGTATTCCCCGAAATCGGTCAACAGCCGTTTGCTCCCTCAAAACCCCCGTCCTGATGAAGCCGCAAACTCACACAAATCAACGCATTTTGTCGAGTCCAGCAATCTTTGCCGCAAAGACAATTTCACCCTCCAAATATTCGCAGTGATCGCCGTATGCGAGAATTCGGAGAACCGCACTCAAGGTGATTGTTGGCCGCCCGAAAGGGGATAGCCAAGCAAAGCGAGCGGTCACTTTTGTAAGATCAGCTTCCCATTTCGAGTAAGCTTAAGCCGGTAAAGTTCTTCGCCATGGCGAATGAGCAATTCGTTCTCTCCGAGCAAAAGCTCGCTGGAGGAAACTTCACGGACAATTCGCTTGGCGGTAGCCACGAGAGTCTGACCTTCAGCAAGCGGATCGATCAACAACCCACTGTCCATCGTTGACTCCTTCCGTCGAAGGTCGATAACGGCCTAGTATTCCCCAAGCAATTCGTGGCCATTGCGAGTGCTCAACCCACGCCAGATTGACAAATTGATATTGCTACTGATTGACCGCGCAGCTCCGTCCATCATCGCGGCGTTGACCATCCCAGAGTGGAAACTGCGTGAGGTGGTCGCCGAATAGGTGACTTGCGTGGTCGATCCACCTTCACGGCGGGAAATAAAGTCGATGTCATAAGTGACTCCACCGGACGTGAAATTCACGACAGAATTCGGAACGAATACCGTCGTGAAAACAATGTGATTTGTCCGGCCGCACACCCATTCGGTATGCCCCGTGGTGACTAGGTTGCCCCCATAAGCCACCACATCCGCGACCGTTAAGGGAACGGCAACCCCCGCCACAGCGGGGTTGCCGCCATCACGCAAGTAAGGCGTGTAGGCTTTCACTTCAGCGAACGCCAACGTGGAACTGGCCCCATCACTCAGTGCTGCCGTCGACAATCGACTATTGGGATGAAAGGCTCCGTCACCACCTTGTTTGGTGTTGGGATCCCAGACCATCCAAGTACCAACGTTGGCGGCATAGTTCAGTGGATAGTGGGTGAAATTGGGGTCGCTTGATTGTGGATCTGGACGCGCTCGGTCATTGATCTCGCTGGGACAAAGGTAAGTTGCGATTCGCTTTCGAGCCACGTTGCCCTGAACAGAGTACGGCTGATTCCAGTTAATCAACCGCTGCAAATCAGCCTGTTCAAGGTACGGCAAGAGGTAGGCCTGGGCTGACCAAAACACGCTGGTTGTCGTTGCGGTTCCGATGCAGGCGGACGGCGGAAAGAACTTTTTGACATCGAGGTAGTTGTGAAGAGCCAGCCCCATTTGTTTCAAATTGTTTTTACACTGACTTCGTCGAGCAGCCTCGCGAGCTTGCTGCACGGCCGGCAGCAACAGGGCAATCAAAATCGCAATCACAGCGATCACTACGAGCAATTCGATGAGCGTAAATCCACGACGATGAGTTCGCATTACAGCACCTCCACAAGAGAAAGAACGTGGCAACCGAGCGACAGATTTGGGTCGCAGATGGCTGGCGAGCCGAGGAGGCTTGGCTGGCGACTAGCGGACCTTGCTAGAAATTGAGACTCAGTTTCATTTCAGGCGAAGGAAAGACTAACAGCCCGAAAAGAAACGTCAAGCATATCTTCGCATGAGACTCACACCGAGTGGCACAAATCAGTGGTCCGACGTGGCTTGCAGCCTACGTCGCCATCCGAGTCGGTTCGCTCAAATACAGCATCAACACGGCGAGATCAGCCGGAGTGATGCCGCTGATTCGACTGGCTTGGCCGACGTGACGCGGGCGGATGCGAGTCAGTTTCTCTTTGGCTTCGGCGCGCAACTGCGGACAGGCGTGGAAGTCGAAGGCATCTGGAATGCGGACGGTATCGACTTGCGCCTGGCGTTCAATTGTGGCGGTTTGACGGCGGATGTAGCCGGCGTACTTGGCCTCGATTGAGAGTTGCTTCGCAGCCAACGTCGGCAGATTCAACGACCGCGCTTCCTCGCTGAACTCGCAAACGTTGGGCCATTCGGTCTCCGGCCGGCGCAGCCATTCTTCGAGACTGTGCCCTTGATGGAATTTTTTGACGGACAACTCCAAAGCTGCCGCAATCGCGGCTTCGTGAGTTTCCCAGCGGCGAACTCGCTCGGCTGACGCCAGTCCGACGCGAGCACCAATCGGAGTCAGGCGGCGGTCGGCGTTGTCGTGACGCAGGAGCAAGCGATATTCGGCTCGCGAAGTAAACATGCGGTATGGCTCATCGACCCCCTTCGTGACGAGGTCGTCGATCATCACGCCGAGGTACGCTTGGCTGCGATCCAAAATCAGCGGCAGATGGTTGGCAATCTTCAGAGCCGCATTGGCCCCGGCGAGCAATCCCTGCCCGGCCGCCTCTTCGTAGCCAGTCGTCCCGTGGATCGGGCCGGCGAAGTACAGCCCCTCGATCCGCTTCGTTTCGAGCGTCGCGTGCAACTGCGTCGGCGGAGCGAAGTCATACTCGACCGCGTAGCCGTAGCGCATGATCTCGGCCCGTTCAAGGCCGGGGATCAAATGCACCAACTCCTCCTGCACGTCGCGCGGCAGACTGGTCGATATGCCGTTGCAGTAATACTCGCAGGTATGGCGGCCCTCCGGCTCCAAGAAGATGTGGTGGGCGGTCTTGTCCGCGAACCGCACAACTTTGTCCTCGATGCCCTTCCATGAT
>SXGU01347737.1_pt1 | contig 18584 bp, 15 predicted proteins | sample 3174531 | NCBI WGS metagenome assembly SXGU01 (sample SAMN11356863, study PRJNA531348) | freshwater metagenome | isolation source: freshwater sample F1-140 | place: China: Fuxian Lake, Yuxi | collected 2017-12-25 | reverse complement strand
GGGGTTATCTGCGGGTTGGGCTAAGGTGAAAAGGAAGCTTGTCGCATGAGTCTTAATCGCCTACATTGGCGGGGTTATCTGCGGGTCTCCGCAGTACCGGATACGTAAAGATCCGACCAGTCTTAATCGCCTACATTGGCGGGGTTATCTGCGGGTCATCCGGGCCATCGACTACCTGGCTGTCTGCAGTCTTAATCGCCTACATTGGCGGGGTTATCTGCGGGTCGATGAGCAGAATGAACAATATCGACTTCGTTTTGGTCTTAATCGCCTACATTGGCGGGGTTATCTGCGGGTTGAAAGGTCCGGTAGAAGGACTGCCGGATCCTAGGTCTTAATCGCCTACATTGGCGGGGTTATCTGCGGGTTACTACCGCTATCAGTTAAACCCTAAGCGCTTGGTCTTAATCGCCTACATTGGCGGGGTTATCTGCGGGTTGGACTGAAATGCGATGTTGTGCATAATGCCTGTCTTAATCGCCTACATTGGCGGGGTTATCTGCGGGTGAAGTCACGGATCTAAAGTGGCTGGTAGTGAGTCTTAATCGCCTACATTGGCGGGGTTATCTGCGGGTCCACCTGTGGATAACTTTTTTCAGTCCTGATGCGGGTTTGAGGCCTGTTCCGACACGCACCAGAATAGTGCAAAAAAGTTAGCATTACAGCAACACCGGCTTGGTCAATTCATCTCAAGACAACGAAACGTACAATCTGGCTTCAATCATAAAAGAAATGAGCCCTCCTGACAAGTTGCAGAGACATCATCAGGAACCTGTATTTTACGGCGCAGGTAATTCAGTACCAGTGCCAGACTGCTACGAGCCGGTTTCGGTAGCCATTCATCCTCTGCCTTGTGCCATTCGCGGAAAAATATGGCCCGCGCTTCCTTGTCCAGCCGACATCCTTCACTGGCACTCATGGAAAACTGGCCAGGGTGCAGATGATTGTTCTGGACGAGTCTCCACGTCCATTCATCCACCCAGGGGCGAGCGGGTTCCAGCAAGTCCAGGGTCAGAGATGGACGGCCACTGAACGGACTGTGTAAAAATCCCATCCCCAGATCCATGCCTCTTTCTGCCGCCATTTGCCCGATTCGGCTGAGAGCCAGCGCGTAACCCAACGAAATGAGTGCATTGACTGGATCGCGGGGGGGGCGACGATTACGCCCCCTGAATTGCCAATGTTCGGGCCACAGCTTACCCCAGATCATGAAATAACGCGCTGCCGCTGCCCCTTCCACCCCCATCAGTGACTCAATTGTGTGGGCCTGATCGGCTGATTCAAGGAAACGCCGCACGGTTTCAGCGTGTTCCCCATGTTGCTCCAGCCAGTAGTATTGCTGCCAGATTTTGGCTTTGACCAGTTGTCTCGCTATCTCGATCCTGTGGATTGGATCCGCATAACAGCAATGCTGGGCATGCCGTAGTTGTATGCCTCGCATGTTTTCAGGAAACAGGTGTACCGCATTACCCTTACCTCGTCCAGCCGTCAACAAAATTGCTACTCCTTGCTGTTGACAGGCCCGCAACAGGCTGGATGACACCTGAACATCACCGTTTACGATGATGCGGCGCAGTCCGTTAAGACCAACCCGGTGAGTTTCATCATTGGCGTAGCGCACTTCAACAACACCATTGGGTTTAAGAGCCAGAGTGGAATTACGACGGTCTATAAGTAGTGTCATTGTGGTCATGTTTGTTGCCTTTTGAATTTGAAAAAGGGGGGACGAATTTATTGTTTTCCGGGAGCGCGGCCATCCTGGCAGCGCAGCGGGCGGGATACTCGCGCTCCGGGGACAGAAAGTACTGTTAAGGCAGAATCAGCGGAGGCACCGGGCCACATAAAAACCAGAGATCGGATGGGTCGGACAAACTGTATAACCTGACATCATCTTCATGATGATTGATGATCTGTGCTATTTCACTCAGCAGCCCGATGAGTCTGCCACCATGACCGTAATAGAGATAAACGGAACGCTGCAGGTACGCGGTATGCCGGACAGTGACACCATGCACCAGACGCAATCGTTTGGTATCACGGATGTCATAGGCAACGATGTACCAACCAGTCGATAGCGTGACGGTTTTCTGTTCACTGAATCCGGTCAGCAGGGGGGAGGTCGGCAACTTCTGACTGATAATGGTACGCGGGCCACTGCCGCGCTGGCTGAGTCGTCCCAGCATCAGGCTGTCGGTTGCCGGATTGATGTAATCCAGCAGATCCGTGGCCAGCATTTCGGCTTGTGAGGGAGCCAGCCAGGTTTCGTGTACTGACAATTGGCCATCAACACGCCAGCGTTTCAGGCATCGGAGTACCTGGCGGGCATTGGTCGGTTCGCTGATGTCATAGGAAAACAGGTAGGGGCGTCTGGATGGGCGTTGCATTGGCATTCATGCCCTGAATCGGGGGCGGCCATCAGGCAGGTGATAGCCAAGAAATGAATACCGTGGTGAGGATCGGATGACTCTGGTTTTTTCGGGATGCAGTTCAAGCCCCAGAAAACCCAGTTGTTCTCCCGCAATTTCGAGTGCCTGTGTTGCTTCCGACTGTTTCCTCCCCATGACGATGAAATCATCTGCATAGCGCACAAAGGGAATACATTCCTCGTTGAGTCGCTCATCCAGGGCGTGAAGATACAGGTTGCAAAGAAATGGAGATAACACCATCCCCTGTGGCAAACCACACCCCCTGGGGCCTGGCCGGAAATGAGGTGGCAAACTGTTGATCCATTGGTCAGCGAGAGCGACGATTTCGGTGTCACCACATAATATGTAAAGAAATTCCAGAACACCCTGTTGGGGAATGTTGTCAAAACAGGCGCGAATATCTGCATCCCCCAGCCAGTTCCAGCCACGTCTGACCCATTCACGTAACCAGGCTACCGCCATTTCCCGGTTACATTGCGGCCTGAACCCGAAACTCGCATCCATGAACAGGGATTCTCCCAGGGGTTCAAGTACAGTCAAAACCGCCCGTTGTACCAGTTTATCCCGGATGGGGGCCGCACAGATCAGACGCTTGCTGCCGTCAGCCTTGAGTATCTCGAAACTACGCATGGGTTCTGCCCGGTAACGGCCATCAAGAACCTCCTCCCTCAGCGTTCCGATGTGATGCAGAAGGTTTTTCTCCATATCCTTTCTGGACATACCACGGCACCATTGGCTACGGTCATCCTTCATGAGTGACCAGGCATGATCAAGAACTGGCGGGGTCATGGCTTTATTCAGTAGATAACTCACGGCTGATTCCTGTTCAATCGGTTGAGCCAGAGAGAACCTCACTAATGAGGGTGAAATAAGTAAACAGGTTATCTCCACGCTTCCAGTCCCCCGGCTGACGATAGCCGGATGGATTCCATGCCCCCTCCTTTATATAAACGCAATACCATTTCCAGCCATGTTGCATGGGTTCCTGCCAGGCATCGTGTGCAGCAAAATCAATGAAGTGGCCATTGGGTGAACAGGGAATATCAGCCATCATGTAAAACCCGATTGGGGGGCGTTCAGGATATTCTGTCGGAAGCACTACCATCAGCGGTGTATGGCGGGCAATATAATGCCAGTTGGGAGGCAGGGTATATTTGGGCACTACCATCCAGTTAGCACTTTCCTCGTCGAAATCCAGACCCTGCCTGAATAAATGGGTTGCCAGATCGTATACCTGTTCAGTAATGATTCGCTTTGAAAGAACTGAACGATTCCCCTCAAAGCTGCCTTTCGAACGATCCGGCATCGAGGTGACTTTAAGCCCCTGCCCGTGCTTGTCGATCAAATCACCAGGCTTGTAGATTTTATCTGGCGAGATGGTCTCAACTCCATTGTAGCCGCGTTGCAAGACTGTCCGTCTGCCCGATCCGGCCTGGACTTCATCGAGTATTCTTTTGCCATAAATACCTGCTTGCGGCAGACTGTTAGGGTTAATTCGACGGCCATTGATTATAATGCTCATGGTGGTTTCTCCAGTGGTTTTTACGTGACATTCAAAATCGGAATTCATGGAAATTATCCTGTAGTAATTTTGGCTTTATAACCCGCAACTGAAGCAGTCAGTACGACGCTCCCTGAGGCTGCCTGTATCCGGGTAAATGGCTGGGCCTGCATTATTTTCATAAACCCATACTGGTTGGTGTTCCTGACGCCGGGTATACTGATTGAGTAATTGTTCAACGGCCAGTGAGCCAATGATGGAATTAAGGGTTTTTACAGCGGGTTCCCTGACGCTTTCACCGGTGACGTATCCGCGCTTGACCAGTTCCTCCCCAACAATGGATTTTCGGTTTTCTTCTGCCGCTACCCGAGTGGAATTGATCCTGCCAAGACAGTTCAGACAAAACCCGTCACCGTACCGTACCAGGATGACTTCACCACTCATATCAGTCATGGTGCCGCTATCGACCGATATATTCACCCCGGTATTGAGCAGAGGAACGCCATAGCGCAGTGAAAGTCGCTGGGCCATGGCACGACTGGCATGATTGTCAGTCGCCACAATAATCCAGTCTGCTGTGGCCATGAGGGCATGAGTCGCTGCATTTTCAACCCCGGTCGCATGGGTGGTAACCAGGCTGTCGGGATTGATGTTTTGCAGATGACGCTTGACGGCATGTACCTTGTAGTTGCCGGCCTCGGCATCGGTTTTGTATGCACCGACAATCCGATTTAGATTAGTTGATTCAACCTGATCAGGATCAATCAGGTGAAGTGTTTGAAAACCGGTATGAATCAGGTTTTCGGCGATCACCGAACCCAACCCTCCGAGGCCAATCACAACAATTGATTGTCCCTGGGTAATCTGACGTATGACATCGACTCCCAAGGCCAGGGTGCTACGAGCCAGAAACCCATTGTCCGGGTCAGTCAGTGCCTCCAGTCTGGTGGTTCCCATCTTCCCTTTTCGGACATCGGGCCAGTTTTCAGACAACGTCTGCGTCTTGACGCTGGCGGGTTCCTGTTGCGGATGTCCTTTTTTCATGAGCCATCTACGGGCCATGTAATCCGAACGCGATAGAACCAGACTGGCATAGTGAATATCGTCGAAGTGTTCATTAAGCCAGTTGGTAAAGTTTTTTTCATCACGATCATCCACCCCGGAAAAGGCTACTGAATCCATGCAGAACGGGTGTGTATGCACATCAATAATGGTATCTATATCCACACGGTTCTGCATATCTGCCAGACATTCGTGAATGAATTCCCGTTTTGGACGCAAATGAGCCATGCCACGACTCTCATAGTCTTCTTCATTGAGATGGCGTATTTCCCTGACCTTCAGTATGCAGACAGTGTCGATTATTTCGCGTTTCGCCAGTAGTAGAGCAAAAGTTTCCCGCTCCAGATCTTCCAGAAGACGACCACGCAGACTGGCAAACATGCCCTGAGGGAAACGTATTATGTTAGTCATGGCAATCATCCTGTTCCGGGGATTCCGTATATTCTTCAGGCTCTTTCATGGTAGATGTATCCCTTTGTAAAACATGAGTTTGCTTCCACTCATCAAGATAGATTCCAAGATCAACAAAACCGGATGCCTTGAGAACCAAATCCCTTGCTGCATTCACTCCACTGAAAGCAGCAATTTCCACCCGGATGCCGCGTCGTCTCAATTCAAGTACTACCGGAATGAAATTCCTGTCACCGGTGCCAATAACCACAATATCTGGTTTGCCCAGCTCGACAGTCCGCATTATTTCCAGCGTCATTTCTATGTCAAAATCACAGCGATAACTGTCTCCAGCGGGTACGCCTGCTTTTGAATGCACCAGACAACCTGCTTTCCACAGGTTTTCTATTTCTGCGTCACGCCCATACGGAATGCGTGGGTCAATTGGAACAAACACATGGGTTTCCATACAAAAGCGTCCAATGCCAATATATTCAATCAAATCTCCATAATCTACTTTTGCACCATATTGTTCAAATCCGCAGTTGATGTTGGCATAATCAAGAAAAGTAACGCATCGTTCAAGTTTATTCATTTTTTGTTTTTCCCGTTACGGCAGAGGTTGCTGTATTTATTGGCATGAGGAATGGGAGAACCGGTTTTTGGGTCTGGCTTTTCAGTATTTTTGGAAGCATCCACCTCCTGAGTAATTTCGGTGATTTTTTTCAGGGCATTTTCAATAAGGCTTACTAGCATTGTGAAATTTGACATTGTATTTTCCTGGTCTTTCTGGTGAACATGAAATCATGCGTTGGCAATCTGCCCTTACAGGGCGTGAGGCCCCATTCAAGGTTGGTTGTATTCATTGACACGGCTTTATTGGCGGTAAATTTACCGTGAACGGGTAGTACGGTTTTGTGATGACTACACGTCATTCCGACAGGGACTGTGCAGGAACCGGAGCACAGTTTGTGATGACTACACGTCATTCCGACAGGGACTGCAGGAACCGGAGCACAGGAGGATGCGCTGATCCGCTTGATTTTTAGCAGAGCAACGTCGGAAAGCTGGGCACGAACGGATTTTGTGGCGGAACGTTCATCAGAACGTCCTGTTTTGAATAACGCCTGGAAACGGATTCCGGGCATCCAGTTTCCGGGGCAGGCAGAAGGATGTAGGGGGTTCGTTTACTCAGGGACAAATCGTGCGCAAATGGCCCGGAACAATCCGGTATGGCAAGCTTGCGGTCAGGGGCATACCATTGCACACAATTCCTGAAGTCCAGTCAGAATGAGGGTTCGGCAGGGGTTTGGCGGGAGCCAGTGCGGTTCGGGGCTTGAATAAAGCGGCGAACTACGGTTTGCTATCGCTTTTCAACCCCACTCAAGAGAGCGGCTGCCATGTCATGGTCAGAACAGGAATTTTCAGGTGCCGATCCGGGCGATGCCCGCTTGAAGAAGCGGTTAATGCTGATCTCGAACACCCTCAGCAACGCCCCCGAGGCCAGCATTCCGGGTGCCTGCGGCAGTTGGGGAGAAACCCGGGGCACCTATCGCTTTTTGAGCCATGCCGATGATCCGGATCATCCGCTGGGGTGGGAACACATATTGACACCGCATAGCGATGCCACGCTGGAGCGGATGCGGGAATTTCCGCTGCTGTTGTGCTTTCAGGATACACGGAACTGAACTTCAACGGGCAGCAGATCAACCGGAGGAGGAACCGTGCATACAGATTGAGGGATGATGAGTTGTGGGTAATCGTATGGCCACAGGGCGTTTTCGCGCCCTACACCGGCATCGCAACCAATGTGCTGTTTTTTGAAAAGGGTGAACCGACCCGGGACGGGTGGTTTTTTGAGCATCCCTATCCAGGCGGCTACAAGGGTTACTCTCGCTCCAAGCCGCTGGACATCAGGGAATTCGATCTGGAAGAAGCCTGGTGGGGAGGCACTGCCCGCCTGGTGGAATGTTCATCAGAACGTCCGATTTTGGCTGCGAAAGGGTGTGGATCATGAATTTTCGGGCAATTTCGTGCCTTTCGTGGCAAAAAAACAGGGCCACTACTCCCATCGTACCCCAATATCGAGACAGTATCTGCCTCCAGCAGTACCGGGTACACGGACTGCGTCTCGAAGTGGTATTTCGTCTTCCTGCCCTCGACCCTGTTCCTGAAAACGCCCCGGCGAATCATGGCCCTGTGTCTGCTGGTGTGTGCGGCAGTCCAATGGCGGGTGTGTCAGGCCTTGCAGCACAGTCAGCAGACCTATCCCGACCAGAAGGGCAAACCCAACCCGTGCCCAAAAAGCCCTCCTCACACTGCGCGGCGACCGCTATGTCGCTTTATATGCCAATTCCGGGTGAGGGATGCGGAATGGCGGTTCATGACTGAAAGTCGCCGATGCTGAAATCATCGCGGCTCAATTCACTGATACCGGTCAGTTCAATCTGGATATCCTGGTCATCCAGTTGTCCATTTTCATCAAGATCAATCCAGAGAGTTTCCGTTTCCCTGACAAAAACAACGGACAATGAGCCATCATTGAGAGTCCGACCTGAACTCATTTTTCGACTGGCTTCCCTCTCCGTATCTTCATTCCCAATGAAAACCAGATCGGAAATTCGGGTTGAGGCGTTGCTACCTCCCATACCACCAACGACAAGCAAATCCTCTCCTGGCGTAAAATCAGAAACGACATCTTTATTATCAGACCCACTATCCGCATCAGTATAGAAAAAGCGATCCCGACCGGAGCCACCAGTCAGCGTATCAATACCGGCACCGCCTTTAAGGCGGTCATTTCCTGATGCACCCGTCAAATTATCCCGGGCGTCACCGGCCCTGAGTGAGTCAGTCCCACCACTCCCTGTCACATCAAATCCGCCATCAATCTCCCTGCTTCCGTCAAACGTCAATCCAGCGTAATTTCCGGTTCCCTGTAACCCGGATGCGTCGACTGTCAGCGTTTTTCCTTTGGCAATCACATCATTGTGTACAATCAGTCCGGTGGTGGTAATGAGTCGCGTGTTGGCAAGATTTTTTTCATCCATTACCAGGCTAATCCGCTCAAACCCGGTAACCTGCCTGAGGGTCGCAGTTGAGCCACTGGCCACAATTCGCAACTCGTCGCCGTAAGACAGATCATCATTGCCCGATCCGGCCATCAGTACATCACTTTCGTCAAGAAAGGCATCCCTTACAAGGATTTCGAGCCTGCCGTTGCCAGCCTTTCTTGCGTCTACGCGATCCATACCGCCACTCAACTCAATGAGTAACGGCTTGTCAAATGCTGACACAACGATCGAATCGTTGCCTGCTCCGGTTACCACTGACTGCAATCCCTGGGCGACCGCTCTTGCTCCCAACGAGAGTACGCTGGCCATTCCACCCACATCCGGTACCTCCCGGCCCGAAACGGAAGCCCTGGCCGTAGAAACATCAAGCACCTCAATGCCTGACCAATTTCTGAAAAAACGGTCAGATATATTCAAATCAATGGTATCACCCGGGATAAAACCAACCCGGTCTATTCCATCTCCTCCTGCTACACTGTCAGCCAGTGACAACCCCGATAGCCTGGTTTCTGGCCGGTAACTGAACTGTACGGTGTCATTGCCACTCCCCAGCTCAATCAGATCCTGGCCCAGACCCGGCAAAACCCTATCGTTGCCGTCTCCGCTACTAATGGAATCAGCCCCGCCCCCCGTCTGAATGAAATCCGCCCCCAGGCCGGTCGTTATCTTGAGGTTTTTGAGGCTGGCCTGCAGATTGATGGATAATGCGCCTGTCATGGCAGGGAGTCCATTGACTACTTGCAACTCCGGCAATCCAGCCTGCTGAAGCGTCAAATTAGCCCTCAGGTCCAGATCCAGCGTGGTCGCCTGTTGTCCATTTAATATGATGGTAGACGCCCTACCCTGGGTTATTATGGAAAACCCGCTGACGGCATCCACCGTGATGGTACCTGGCCCTGAATTCCTGTCGCCAAAGCTTGTGAGCATGAGCGGCTGTGAAAAAATAACCGGCGGCCTTACATTCACGGCACTTGTATAGTTCAGTGTGAAACTGGTGCCCCGTATCCCGTTGCCTTTAATATCCAGGGCAACAAGTTCGTTCAAATAATCGAGAGTAACATTGGCCGTGCTGCTGGATGACACCACTTTTTGCAGCCCGGTTACATTCATCATGCCAAGCAGAACTTCACCATTAGTGCTATTGGTATCTCCGTCTGAATCATAGACACGCAATTCCATTTCCTCAATGGAATCAAGGGTAAATCCTGACACATCGCAACGCGTCGTATCGGCAACGGCAGAACCCGGTGGAATAACATCGCTAACACTCAAAATAATTCGATCCTTCCCTTCACCTCCACTGGCGCGATCACTGGACGAAAAGGTGCTAAACCCCAGGAGTGGATTGCTTGCCTCAGCCCAAAAAATATCTTCCCTGGCTGACCCACGCAAATCATCCGAAATGTTTGCGCCAAAAATAAACTCAGCCATACCAACCTCTCTGTTTCTGAAAGTCTATAATGCCCTCGACTAAAAAATTGCGAAGGGCAGAAGCAACGGGCAACTTAGTGCCTGTGACGGAGGGAGCCCGTTTGATTGACGGCTTGGTGTTCCGGATGCCGCTTGCTCCCCTATAATACCGCCGAAGTGACATGGAATCGCAGACAGCACTCTGTGGTGAGGTGCAACCAATGCAAAACCACACGGGACGTTCCCGCAACGCCCCCCCGATTATCATGGATGTCCCGGAGTTCGGCAAACACAACCTCACCCCGAACGGGTGGGTCGAAGTCGCACAACCCGGCAAGTTGGCCGACGCAGCCAAAATCTCCGGCGACAGGCGACAGCCAATTCCCCACAACCACCACACCGGATTGTAGAATGCCGGGCAGTGCGTCAACTCCACCCGTAATTCCAAAGGCACAGATACATGACCCGGCAAGGCTTCCCCAGGCTATCCGTCCGGCTTGGTGACAAGCGGTATACCATTCCTGCTGCTTGCGTGGCCCGGATTGAGGGCATCGGCAGAGTGACTCCCCTGCCCTTCATGGCTGCAGCCGTAGACGGCCTGATCTGCAGCGATGGCCGACCGTTGTTGCAGATTGATGTCGCCACATCACTGGGGTTGGCCTCCCGGCCGGGACAATATGCCAAACGCCTGGTTATGGCCGGAAACCTGGCTCCACTGGCCTTGCGGGTGGATGCGATTGAGCAATGGCTGGATGGCACGACGGACAACGCTGAATCCGGCCTCTCCGAACTGCCACTGGCGGGTATCTGGCCGCAGACAGGGCAACCACTGTCTCCGCAATCGAAACAAAAACACCCTGCTTCCGATGGCATACGCCCGGCTGGCATCGTGGTTCTGCGGGTCAGTTCCGGGACATCCGAGGTTAGCCTGCTGGCCTGTAACATTGAGCGTATCCTGAAGGACGCCGCCGCTCCGGTCGATACCGGGCTGTTGCCCCCGGAACACCACGTGCAGGCAGCACGTGATGCAATGGCTCCCGGCCAGTCACTGGCCAGACTGACGGGTGGAACCACGGACGTAGACGAACCCTACCGTATCATGATTCGCGGCGAGCAGGGATTATGGGCCTTGCATGTGCAGCAGGTGAAAGGGATGATGCCGGTGGAGCGGGTGTATTCATCCGGCACGTCAGGAGCCTCGCTTTGGTACCTGACGGCTGATGGCCACACCCACACGCTGATGGATACCGAGGCGGCCATGCCGACCGCAGAGGCTATTCCGCCCCGGTTGTGGTATGTCGATGCGGCGGGTCAGATTCAGGAACTCACCGATGCCAACGTGCTGGCGGGGCATCGTCTGCAACAACCGGACATCGGCCAGGTTGAACCTCCCGGTCACCGAATCGACAGCCTGTCTTCGGCGTCCATAACCAGAAAGACGCAAGGCATATCCGTCCATTGTGGCGAGGCCTGTTATTTTCTGCCCTGTCACCGGGTAATGCATCTCGGGCGGTACACGGATGCAGCCACCCTGTCGGCTACCCGTTGTTCCGGAGACAAAACCACCGTTTTCGGACGACTGATACCCTTTATTGACCTGCACCGATTCCTGTTTGGAGAACCGGCAAAATCGCCCGGACATGTCGTGATGCTGGAATTGCCCGGTCAGCAGCGGATCGGCCTGGTCGTTGAGCGACCGGGTAACCTGCATGGCGATGATACGGACCTGGGCGACTGGATACCGTTGGCGTTACCTGCACCGCTCCTCCGTTTGTTTGACGGTGGCTTCCACGATGCCCGCACGGGACGCTGGGTCTTGTGCATGAACGCTTCCCTGGCCTGGACAGATTTATCCTGGCAGATGAAAAAATCCTGGGTCAAGGCCCTGCTGGGCTGGCAGCCCGAATCTCGATAATCCCCCTGCACCAGTACATGAACATGACAGCCAACAAAATCACCCTGTTTTTTCTCGGACTGGCCGGTTCTTTTATGGTTTTTGCCCTGTTATTGTTCAGTCAGGGAAATACCCTTAAAAACCTGAGCGAAGACATTACTGTTCACTGGATACCCAACCTCATCGCCATCAACGCGATTCATGCCGCCACCAGCGACTACCGATCTACCGTTGCCCAGCATGTCATCTCCGAGCAGGATACGGAGATGGAAGAGCATGAACAGATACTGACCCGACTCAGTACTGAGATTGCCGGCTGGCAAAACTGGTATAAACAGAATATCAGCCAGAATCAGGAACGGGTGCTGTATGATACCTATCTCGGCAGCTATCAGGACTATGATGCCGCAACCCGGCAGGTGCTGGCCCTGTCCCAAACCAATGAGGCCCGGGCTTTCGTCCAGTTTCGGCGCAACCGGGGCTTATTCAATACCCTGAACAGTAATCTGGTTGATCTGGTGCAATTCAACATTCATGGCAACCACCTGACCGCACAGCATAATGCAACCGGGATTGAGCAAATAAAAACCCTGATTGCGACGGGCAGTGTGGTGCTGACAGGTATCGGCTTCGGAGTTTTTCTGCTGTTTCATATCCGGCTCAGACACGCGTTTACTGACAGCCAACAGGCAAGACGGATAACCCGGCGCATGAGTCTGCTGTTCACCATGATGCTGGGGGGGCTGGCGGCTTTTACCGGGCTTTTTTATCAGCAATTTTCCCACACCAGCCAGCAGATCAATGAACTGAACCAGCAGCGGGTTCCCAGCGTGTTGGCCATCAATGCACTGAATACCGGCCTGAGTGATTACCGGGTGACGGAGACACTGTATGTCCTCTCCATTACCGATGACGAAAATACGTTGCTGGATCAACACCTGAAAACCCTTGCCGCCAGCATTACCGATCTGCGTAGTCAGTGTGAATCCATTTTGCACTCAGCGCAGGAAAAAACACTTTACCAGGACTTTCTAAGCGGTTATGAGGAATATCTCAAGGCCAGTGAGCAAACCCTGGCGCGGTCGCGCAGCAAGGACAGCAAACAGGCAAGGGCTCAGCTTCGCCTGAGCGGGATTCTGTTTGCGGATTTCCGTTCGGCACTGGACAATCTCATCAAGACAAATCAGCGTGCCGCGATTGAACAAAGTCATGATATCAATGCCAGCCTTGACACGCTGAAAATCATTATCCTGGGGGGGAGTGGCCTCATTCTGCTGCTGCTGACCCTGGCCGCACAAATGCTCAAGGGATGGCTACTCAACCCCGGAGAGCCCGCTACCCACGCCAGCAATAAAACCCTGCTCACCATAAAACTGAAATTACGCCTGGCCTTCCTGGGCATGGCCATCACTTTTGGCCTGTTCAGCCTGATGGTGAATGGTGTCATGGACAGTATGAACCAGCAAACCAACCGCCTGGAAAACGATTTTGTCCCCAGCATTATCGAAATCAATGCCATCTCCAGCATGACCAGCGAGTATCGCCTGGCAGAGGCCCAGCATCTTCTGGCCAAAACAGACGCCGATACGCTACTGTGGGATAAAAAACTCAAGCGTCTTTCCGACCGGGTCAAAAACACCCGCACACGCTACGAAAGCCTGATTTCCTCAGACGATGAACAGGCTGTCTACAGGGTCTTTTCAGGCGGGTATGATGAGTATCTCGCCAGAAGCGAAAGAATGCTTCAATTGTCCCGCAAAAACAGCGATGTCCTGGCCTCGGCCCAGTTTTTACACAACCGCATCCTGTTTGAGTCATTCAGTGCTGACCTGCGTAAACTGGTCGAGGCAAATTCCCTGCGTGGCCTTACGCTGGCGCATCAGAACAATAATGTTTTCAGCAGAACCCAGCAACTCATTTTAGCGGTGGTTATGAGCATTCTCATGCTGGCCATCCTGGCCATGGTTGTATTCGACCGCAACATCTCGCTGGCCCTGCAAAAACTCACGGGACTGATGCGTAGACTGGCAGTCGGTGACATGACCGACGTACGGGATGACTTAACCACAAGGGCCGATGAAATCGGAGAAATGGCCAAAGCCGTATCGGTGGTTTCCCTGACCCTGCAAAAACTGAGTGGTGATGCGCTGGAACTTATAGATGCGACACAGGCCGGTGTTCTCTCGATACGGGCAGATTCCACCCGTCACCCCGGTGAATATGGCAAAATCGTGACGGGTATGAATGCCCTGATTGACGGTTTGAGCAACCCGCTGACCGATGTCGCTCAAATCATGCAAAACCTGGCACTGGGGGAACTGGATGGACGGATGCAGGGCGAGTATCAAGGAGAATTAAAAATCCTGAAAACCAATGTCAACCGCAGCCTGGACGCACTGGTTCATTTACTGCATGAACTGGGCCAGGTAATGCGACACCTGTCTGACGCCGACTTGACCCATATACTTGAGGGTCAATACCACGGTGAGTTTTCAGTATTAAAAGCCAATACCAACAAAACCATAGGCCGCCTGGTGCAGTTGCTGAGGGAAATCAGCGACGGCATGGCCCAGTCTGCGGTGGCGATTACCCAGACCTCCGAATCTTCCCGCTATGTGGCGGCCCAATCCTCACAACAGATGCTGGCCATTGAACAGGTATCCAGAACGCTGGAAGAAACGGCGGTATCGGTACATGACATTGCGGACAAGGCCCGGCAAGGCAGCACCCTGGCCACAACGACCGCTCATTGCACCCGGGAAGGACAAACCCAGTTAACCCGATTGATTGAGCTGATTCAGCATATTGATGCCGAATACGGCCGCATCGAAAAAATTACCGACGAGATTACCCGCATTGCCGACAAAACCCACCTGCTGTCACTCAATGCAGGGCTGGAAGCCATGCGGGCTGGCGAGCAGGGAGCCGGGTTCGGGTTTGTTGCCCGCCAGATTGGTCAACTGGCAGAGGAGGTTAGCCTGTCAGCACGCAATATCGGTGATGTCATCAGCCATTCAGGGCAGAAAATACGAATGAGCGTACACGCCACCCAGGAAACCCAGGCCGCAATGGCCCAGATTGCCGAGGCGGCCCGGATCAGTCAGGACAACGCCAATGCCATTTCCGTGGCCATTGTGCAGCAGTCAGCGGCGGTGAGTTCGCTGACCGAACGGGTCACTGACATTCGGCTTGGCAGTGAAGCAACGGCTTCCGCATCCGAGCAGATCAGTGCCACAATGAGCCACCTGGCCCACACCATCCAGAATGCGGCCACCCAGTCGGCACAGTTCAAATTGTAGTCCGCCCCATGACCACACCGCCCGCACCGCCCCAAACCCGGATTCTTGCCAAACTGCTGGTACCCTTCGGCCTGAGCATCCTGCTGGGGGGCTTCATTTTTTACGGCAGCGAGGCCTATCAGGTCATGGGGCTGGCCGCTCTGGAAAGTACCCTCACCGTACTCGGCTATGCCCTCGGGATTGCCGAATTTCTGGTAATTGCCACCCTGGTGCAGCGGGTTGTGCAACTGATTATTCTGGATCGGCTGATTGCCAAAGCCCTGGGGGCACCCGCACCACGCCTGTTATCGCAACTGGCCTCCTTCATCATTTATTCACTCACGATTGCCGCCATATTTGGGGTTTTGTTCAAGAAGGATCTAACCGTCGTTCTGGCTACGTTTGGCGGATTCAGCATTGTAGTGGGACTGGCCCTCAGAAACATGATTCTGGACGTATTCGCCGGGTTGACCATCAATCTTGACCGTTCCGTCAACATCGGCGATTACATCAGTATCAACCCCGGACGCAGAGGTGCCAGCGTTGAAGGCAAAGTGGATGAAATCAGTTGGCGTACTACCCGGATACTCAGTTCCGACGGCAATGTAATCATCGTCCCGAACAATCAGTTGTCTTCCAGCACCCTCATCAACTACTCCAGGCCGGCGGATTATTTTCAACTCCCCATTTTTGTCACCCTTGACAGCGAGGTACCTACGGATAAGGCGTTACGCATCCTGCTGACAGCCGCAGTCGAGGCCTCCCCGAAATTTTCTCCCGCAGGGGCACCTTCACCGGCGGCCAGCATACATGCCATCACCCTGCAGGGCATCGACTATAGAATCAACGTCTATCCCAGTTTCAAAACCCGATCATCAGCCCGTGACTGGGTGCAACAGCGCGTGCTGTGCCATCTAGGGCACTCAGGACTTGTCCCTGCCCGCGTCAGGCAGGACGTTTACGACGCAGGATCATTCGCAACCGCAGAAGCCGGAACCGTGGACCTTGCGGCAATTTTGGGTCGTCAGGACGTTTTCCGCGATCTTGACGGGTTTTCCCGCCAACTGCTGGCGGATGCGGCAACCCGGCGGCAACTGCCCGCCGACACCGTGCTGATGGAGGGCGGTGATATTGCCGACACCCTGTTTTTGGTCATTGAAGGTCTGCTGACGGCCAGGGAATGGCGCAGAAAATCCGGCGAGGCATCGGCACGGCCCGACAAGGTACTGGGTCCCGGAACCTTGATCAACGCGACGGCCATGCTGGCGGGCGGCACCTGCGATGTCACCCTGCGAACCCGGAGTCAGGTGCTGTTGTATGAAATGGGTTGGCCTGCGCTGGAGACACTCTTTCAGCAGCGGCCGGAATATGCCGTGTGCATTAGCCGACGGGTCGCAGAGCAACTCGCAAGGGAAATCGCCGAGGGCGACTCCCGGGCCTATTCACGGTATGGCACCGGCAAGGCGGAAGCGTTGTCTGCCCTGGTATTCAAGAACCTGCAACGCTCGCTGGCGCATATCGAACTGGTACAGGCATGAGTTACCGTTAACAAGGGAAAACTCAATCCGAACACCCGTGCCGGGTATCATTCAGAGTAAGCCGCTCCTTCAATATGTGCCCCGGAAGCACCACGGTTCGCTTGTCGGGATTCCATTCACCCTCATGCCCTGGCAGGGTTTGAGCAGTAATCCAGACCAACCGCGACAATCGAGGCAATCATCATGAAAAATCTGCCCTTAGGCATCAATTCATTGAGCATGCTGCGCGAAAGCGACTGCATTTATGTCGACAAAACCCGGTATATTCACGCCCTGACCCGCATTCCTGGCCGGTATTTCCTGTCCCGCCCGCGCCGGTTTGGCAAAAGCCTGTTCGTCGATACCCTGAAGGAGTTATTCGAGGGCAATCAGCGGCTGTTTCAAGGTCTCTATATTCATGACCAGTGGGACTGGAGTCGTCGCTTCCCGGTCATCGTGATTGATTTTGCCGCCGGTGCCGTGCGTTCCCGGGCCGAACTCGATGTCCGCATTATCAGCCTGCTGCGGGCCAATGCAGTACGACTGGGCCTTCATCTGGCTGAAGACGAAGACATTGCCGGGCAGTTGTCCGGCCTGATTGTGCGTGCTGTCAAACAGTACGGACAACGGGCGGTGGTGCTGGTGGATGAATACGACAAACCGATTCTGGATAATATTGACAACCCGGCAATGGCAGGGGAAATCCGCGAGGGACTGAAAAATCTCTATTCGGTACTCAAGGCCCAGGACGCCAATCTCCAGTTTGTGTTCATGACCGGCGTCAGTAAATTCTCCAAAGTCAGCTTGTTCAGCGGGATCAATCAACTCAGGGACATTACACTCAGTGAAGCCTATTCCTCGGTCTGTGGGTATACCCAACAGGATTTGGTAAACTGCTTTGGCGAACATCTGGCCGGCGCCGACTGGGACGCCATCAAACACTGGTATAACGGGTATAACTGGACAGGACAGGAAACCGTCTACAATCCCTATGACATTCTGCTGTTCATCAGCGAGGGTCAACGCTTTCGTAATTACTGGTTCGAGACCGGTAGCCCTGCGTTTCTGCTGAAACTGTTTCGGCAGAATCAGTATTTTTTACCGGAACTGGAAAACCTGGAAGTCAGCGAGGAGATACTGGAATCATTTGAGGTGGAGCGCATCAACCCGGTTACCTTGTTGTTTCAGGCCGGGTATCTGACCATTCAGCAGGCAGTCTCCCGACGAGGCCGCTGCAGGTACCAACTGCGTATTCCAAACTTTGAGGTACGCATGGCGTTAAGCGATCAGTTTATTGATGTCTATACCGATAGTGTCAATGAACGCAGCAGTTTGCAGGATAGCCTGTATGAGGTACTGGAAAAAGCCGATCTGACCGGGCTGGTACACACGGTCAAACGTCTGTTCGCTGCCATTCCCTGGCGTAATTTCATCCACAGTCAACTACCCGATTACGAAGGGTATTACGCCTCCGTCCTCTACGCCTTCTTTGCCTCACTGGATGCGACCATCATCCCGGAAGACATCAGCAATCGCGGCCAGGCCGATTTGACCGTAATACTGGGTCAGCAGGTCTATGTCATGGAATTCAAGGTGATTGATGGCGAGACTCTCGATGCCAATCCGGCCCTGGCCCAACTGCAACAACGCCGCTATGCCGACAAATACCGGGGCGATCCGGCTAAAACCGTATATGAAGTCGGCTGGATTTTCAGTCGAAGCCTGCGGGGACTGGTGCGGGCTGACTGGCAATCCGCAGAATAAGCCTATACCCGGCCACACCGACGCGCCTTGCCAAATCATTGCTGCCGGATGTTGCCGGAAGAAATCGCTTGTGGAATCCGCCGTTTGTGGCGACCGAGCCCCCCATGCTTGCGTGTGGCCACCATTCCGCATCCCTCACCCGGAATTGGCATATAAAGCGACATAGCACTCGCCGAGCAGTGTGAGGAGGGCTTTTTGGGCTGTGGTCAGTCCGTGTGCCCGGTACTGGAGGCAGATACTGTCTCGATAGTATTTTTTTGTGTATTTT
>SXGU01098077.1_pt1 | contig 18584 bp, 18 predicted proteins | sample 3174531 | NCBI WGS metagenome assembly SXGU01 (sample SAMN11356863, study PRJNA531348) | freshwater metagenome | isolation source: freshwater sample F1-140 | place: China: Fuxian Lake, Yuxi | collected 2017-12-25 | reverse complement strand
GGTGTGGTGGTTGTTGATGAGGATCTGGTAGTCGTCGATGTCGCACGGGTGCGGCATCGCGGTTACGGTACCGCTCTTGGTGGTGAAAGCGTAGGGCATGTCGTCGTTGACCCAGTCGCACAGGTAATCGCACCCAGCCGCAGCCACCAGATCGGGAGTGGCAAACGATTCCGACTTGGCGGGTGACAGCCAGCCGCGCACCTTCTGCCCAGACGCTTTACGCAAAATTTCGAGTGAGGTCGAAACGAGGCGCTGCTCTTCTTCGACGGCGAGGCCTTCGTAGTGCAGGTGGTCCATGTCGAGGCCGTTGGCGAGGATCTCCCAGCCCTTGTCGACACAAGCCTTGATCAATGCCGGGTAGCGCACTGCCACCGATGCGTTGGTCGCAACCGTTGCCTTGATGCCGCGCGCTTCGAGCGCCTTCATGATGCGGAAGATACCGACGCGGTTGCCGTAATCGCGCAGGGTGTAGTGGCGCAGGTCGGGATAGGACGTCACCATTGCGCCCGGCGGCTTGAAGGGTTTGCCCTTCATGTCAAGCGGAAACCATTCGAGTGCGGGGATCACCCACAACGCGATGCGTGCATCCTTGGGCCAAACAACTTTAGGGCGCATGTGAAGTTGCGACCACGCGTAGCGGTCGTGGTCCATGCCATAACGACGTTTGTCGTACTGCAGATAGCTTGCGGGCATCGTATTGGTTGGGGCGCTCATACCGGGGCCTCCGCAACCTGGTGGGCTGCCTTGGCGAACCCGTCGTAGTTGTTGTCGAGAAAGTGTTTGGCAATCTCGCGCCCGGTGGCAAGCCACACCTTGTCGTGGCCGCAGATGTATTCAAGCGCTTCCTCAAACGCCTTGATGCGGTAGGGCCAGCCGACCAGATACGGGTGCAGCGGAATGCACATCACCGTGCCCGACTCGGCGCCCTCTTCATACAGACGATCAAACTGGCGCTTGAGGATGTCGGCGTACCGTCGCGGGCTCACCAGGTTGATGTTGTAGACGATCACGTCATTCATTTCGAGCGAATACGGGATAGACGCCAGCCGGCCTTTCTTGACCTTCACCGGCCCCGGCTGGTCGTCATGGAACAGATCGCACACATAGGTGAGGCCCATGTCAGCAACGAGGTCAAGCGTGTTGTCGGTGTAGGTCAGCGCCGGTGCGAGCCAGCCGTCGAGCTTCTGGCCAGTGTGCTTCTTGATGGTGTCGATCGAATCCTGAATCACCTCGCGCTCCTGTGCCTCGGTCAGGTTGAACAGGTAGCGCGTGTTGTAGGTACCGTGACTGTAGAACTCCCAGCCGCGGTCGGCACAGGCCTTGATGATCTCGGGGTGGTGATCGCACATCGCAACGTTGAGCGAGACGCTGCCGCGAATGCCGCAGCGATCCATGGCTTCCATCATGCGCTGAAAGCCGGCCCGATTGCCGTAATCACGGTACGAATAGTTCATCACGTCAGGCGCCGGGCGCGCCCACGCGCCGCGCGAAGGATTCTTCGGCGGGTTGAGCTCGTAGAACTCGATGTTGGGCGCCACCCAGAACGCGACGCGGGCACCATTGGGCCAGGTGATTTTCGGGCGGCTGCCGTCGTTGGGCAGGTAGTCGTAGAGATTCGGATCGCGGACCATATTGTTCTATCTAGTCGTGGTGAGGCATTTGTTGAGAGCTTCTCGCTCTGATGTCATGGCAACGGCGATGCCGCCTCGCCTTCGGCCAGCAGCGACTGGACTGCCGCCCTCAGACTGGGCAAATCATTTTGCATTACGCCCCACACCAGGCGAGTATTGACTTGCGTGTACTGATGAATGAGGAAGTTCCGGAACGCCACTACCTGCGCGGCGTCCGGAATACGATTGAAGGTGTGGGGGTCGATCTTCCCCATTTGCGACAGCGCTTCACCGGCAATCTCAAACTGGCGTTCTATCGCAGAGCGCAGGGTAATGCTGCCCGCGTATTCCCCAAAGGCCACGTCATCGCAAATTTCGTCAATGGCGTCTAGCGCCTGCAGCACGTCATAGAGGTACTTCAGAACCTCAGGCCGCATAAATAAGCTGCTTGCTACGATCGACGCTTGCACGGAAGTAGGGATTGGTCATACCCTCCGGCGTCACGAAATCGACCGGCTTGCCTGTGATCGCTTTCAGTGCTTCATACAAACCGAAATAGGCTTTCGCGTAGCGGCCCGGTTCCTCTTCAGCGATGTCAACTACAAAGTCAAAGTCATTTGCCGCTGCCGGATCACGCACCGCCGAACCGAACAACTCCAGCCGACGCACGCCAAACTTGCGGCAGGCATCGGTGACTGCTTGGAGATCAAGATTGCCGGAGTTTGACATGTCACGAACGTTGAATCGAGAAACTTATTCTAGCGCCTTATCGGCTTACTTCGACCTATTTTCACGGGCTCAACCTTGATTGGCCGGCATCGACTTCAGATGGGCAATCGCTTCGGCCACCGGGATCACGTCGCAGTACTTCAACGCCATGTCGTAAAGGTTTGCGAAGTGCGGGCTCTCGTGCTTGTCGGCCGTGGTTTCTTCCGGCACGATGGTTCGGTAGCTACGCTGCAGGCTGTCGACAGCGGTGGCGCGCACGCAGCCGGAGGTCGAGCCGCCGGTGACAATCACTGTGTCGATCTTGTGGAAATTAAAAATCGAACCAAGATTGGTTTCAAAGAACGCCGAGGCCATGCGCTTGTTGATGATGATGTCACGCTGGCGATCAATCACGAGCCGGTCATCGAATTCGCTGCGGCGCGAACCCACCTTGATGTTCTGCAGCGAATCGGGCGTGTTGGTGCGCGTGCCCCAGACACCGCAGTCTTCGCCTGAATCCATGTAGGCCACATAGGTCCAGATCACCGGGAAGCCCTTGTCGCGCATCGCGGCGGCGAGCTGGTTGACGTAGTCGAGCTGCTTCGGGTCGGTCTCATAGGCCGTCGCAAACTCACCGAGGTTGGTATAAACCTTTTGCAGGTCGACGTTGATCAATGCAGGCCGTGCGCCAAAGCCGAAGCGTTTGCGCGTAGGGTTCTTCTTGACGCCTTCAAACAGTTCGCGGGCAGTTTTGTTCGACATTTCCATCTTTGATTCTCCTTCTGAGTCAATGCTTAATCAGCCTTGGCGCCGCTCTGTTTGACAACCTTGGCCCATTTGTCGATCTCGCGTTGCACGTGTTGCGCGAACTCCGCCGGGGTGGAACCAACCGGCTCGGCGCCAAGCCCGGCAAAGCGCTCGCGCACATCCGGCAAAGCCAGAATGCGCCGCACTTCGCCCGCCAGTTTGTCAATCACCGGTTTGGGCGTGCCCTTGGGTGCGAACAAACCAGACCAGGCATCCGCATAAAAACCGGGATAGCCGCTTTCGGCAATGGTCGGCAAATCGGGGGCGGCCGGGGAACGCTTCTGGCTGGTGACTGCCAACGCGCGCAGCCGGCCGGCCTTGACGTGCGGCAATGCCGAGGGCAGGCCGTCCATCATCACCTGCACCTGGCCACCGATCAGGTCCGCCACGGCGGGCGCGCTGCCGCGATACGGACTGTGCACCATGAATACACCGGCCGAGGTCTTGAGCATTTCCATGCCCAGATGCGCAGCGGTGCCGCTGCCGAGGGAGGCGTAGTCGTACTTGCCCGGATTGCGCTTGGCCAGGGCGATGAACTCGGACAAGGTTTGCGCCGGCACCGAAGGATGTACCACCACGACGTTGGGCACCACGGCCACCTGCGAGATGGGCTCGAAATCCTTGACCGGGTCATACGGCATCTTCGAATACAGCGACACGTTGATCGCATGCGAGCCGGTGACGCCCATGATCAGGGTATAGCCATCAGCAGGTGACTTGGCCACCACGTCCGAGCCGACATTGCCACCAGCACCGGCGCGGTTCTCCACCACTACCGGCTGCTTCCAGTTCTGGCTCATCTTGTCGGCAATGGCGCGCGCCGCGATGTCGGTGGCTCCGCCAGCGGGGAACGGCACCACGATACGGATCTGCCTTGCGGGGAAGTTGTCTGCCTGGGCAAGCGATGCAGTTGGCAGGCAAACAAGCGGCAGGCAGGCGAGGACGCGAAAGGCAATCACACCGCGCATGGTGGTTCTCCTTGATGCAAGTGGATTCAAAACAACAGGTCCCATAGCGCGCGCATCTTGACATCCACTTCGCTGGACAACACGGCATTGGCAAACACAAATGCCTTTTCGTTTGGCACCCGGGCCTGCGCATAGCGCATGAACTTGGCTGCCACTTCCTCCACCGGCAGCGGCATGCTCGGGTCACCGGGAATGGTGCGCACATCGCGCTCGATGTCGGTGTACCCGCTCGACACCAGCAGGGAGCCACCGCGCTTGCCCTGGGCTTCGAGGGCCTTTTCGATCCGGATGTCGATCAGTCCCTCGAGCCGGTGCAGCTCGGCATCCTCGAACCGGCCAATCCGATAAACGGACGAGTCGAGCACCCCAAAGCGCAGCATGGCAGCAATGCCGAAGGAGAGCGAAAACTGCGCCTGGATCGGCGTTTGTGGCGCCCGGTTGCCGCAGTAGGTCAGCGCCTCCGGATAAGTGGAAAGAACAATGCGCGTAATGCCTTGCGTCGCGCCCTTGAGTTCCTCGCGCGCGCTCTTTGCCATCTCGGCGCCGTAGTGCACGTGGCGCACGGCAGCATACGGCTTGATGTAGGCATCGAGGATCAAGTCTTGTTCCGGTGGCGGCAAGGGCTCCGGCGAGGCGGCCGAGTAGTTGTCGGCGTAGAAGCACAGCGCTTCTGCGGGCGCGTCGATGGCGGCCATGGAGGCAAACGCCGCCTGCATGCCAAGCGAGGCGCTGTGGCCCAGGTAGGTGTTGCGTGCAGTCTTGCCCGCGGCCACCGGCAGGTACAGGCTGGCCGGAAGCTGGCAGGCCGCAATGTCAATGGCGCGGATAATGCCTTCCGCGTTCAGGCCAAGCAGCCGCGCCACGCCGGCAGCCACGCCCAGTGCCGGCCAGTTGCCATCCACATGCATGCCGGGGCGAATCCGCAGCCAGGCACCAGCCCGCGCACCTACCTCATAGGCCAGCGCCAGCGCATCGACTGTGGCATCGAGGCCACGCTCGCTGGTCACGGCCAGCGGCAGCAGCGCCGCCACCGCGGCCACACCGGGGCGGCCATGCGCATAGGCATGGCCCTCGCAGGCTTCATCCCACGTAGCCGCCATGGCGCCCACCTGCGCTGCGGCCGCGAGCGAAAGGCGGCGCCCGCCGGGAAAGGTGAAGGGCCCGGATTCGAGAGCGGAATAATTTTCCTCAAACGCCATCACTTCGGGCGTTTCGCGCCCGGCCAGCATGCAGCCAATCGTGTCGAGCAGGATCAGGCGCGCGGCGTTCGAGGCCGTCTCGTTAGCCGGCCGGGTAGCACGTGGCGCCACCGCCGCCTTGAGCCCATCGGCATGCGCCTGCCAGCGGCTCCAGGAGCCGATGTCAGGGCTATTCATGCGCTGACGCTCCAAACCCCATCCCGGACCACACCCCGGGCTCGCGTTCCTGGTGCCCCTGCATCAGGTATCTTGATCGCGCTCAATTCGGCTTCAGCCCCACCGATCGGATCACCGGGCCCCAACGACTGATTTCACTCTGAATGAAATTGGTGTACTGCGTGCCCACCATGAACCTTGGCGTCAGCCCCAGTTCGCCTAGCTTGGCCTGAAACTCCGGTTGAGCGATCACCTTTGACAGCTCGGTTTGCAGCCGGTCCACAATTTCTCGCGGCACCTTGGACTGGGTCGAAATCCCAAACCAGGCCTCGCCACCCGTTCCGGGGACAACTTCGTCCATCGTCGGCACGTCGGGGTAAGCCTTCAGCCGCTCGCTGCTCGCCACCGCAAGCGCTCTGGCCCGACCACCTCGAATGTAAGGGCCGGCCGCCACGGGACCATCCAGCACGGCGTCCAATTGTCCGGCCACCATGTCTGCGGTAGCCGGGCCGGTTCCCTTGTAGGGGATGTGCACCATGTCGATGTTGGCGCGCTGCTTCAACAACTCACCGCTGAGAAAGCCGGCCGAACCAACGCCAGCGGAGGAGTAGTTGAGCACCCCGGGCTTGGCGCGCGCCAGCGCAATGAACTCCTGAAACGATTTAGCCGGATGGTCGGTGCGCACGATCAACAGGTTCGGCAGCATGCCCAGGAGCACCAAGTGCGCGAAATCTTCCATCGGCTTGTAGGTCACGTTGTTGATTTGAGGCCCGAGGGAAATCGAGGCATTGTTGGACATGAACAGCGTATACCCGTCCGGCACCGCTTTGGCGGCGGCATCGGCGCCTACCGTGCCGCCGGCACCAGGGCGATTCTCCACAACAAACGACGCCTTCAAGCCATCCTGCAGGCGCTGCGCGAGGAAGCGCGCCAGAATGTCGGTAGATCCTCCCGGGGCAAACGGCACGATCAGGCGCACTGGGCGCGCCGGCCAGGATTGGGCGAATGACAGGGAAGGTGCGATGGCTGTGGCTGAGGCTGCCAGCATCAAGCGACGACGATGGTTCATGGCTGGTTTCCTTTGGGTTCAGGTTCCTGTCAACCGGACTGCGCTCTAGTCCATCACCCTCCACCACACCGCCTGGCAGGGATGGGTGAGCAGACGAGACTGTGAGCTTAACGCAAGATGCACCGGGCGCTCACGGAACGGCGTGCACAAACGCACCTTTGGGATTAACATCGCGCCACAACCAGAGCAGCACACTCCGCCATGCCCCCTGTCAACTGCCACGTCCTGATAGCCGGAGCCGGGCCGGTAGGCCTCACGGCCGCGATGGCCCTTGCCGATGCCGGTGTGCAGGTTACGGTGTTTGATGCGGCCGCCGGGATTGAAGATGACTTGCGTGCATCGACCTTCCATCCACCCACGCTGGACATGCTGGAACGCTTCGGCATTACCGCCGAACTGATTTCGCAAGGCCTGATTTGCCCGCACTGGCAGATTCGCCTGCACCCGAAGGGCGATCGAGCCGTATTCGACCTCTCGGTGCTGGAAGGCGAGACGCGCCATCCCTACCGGCTGCAATGCGAGCAATGGAAGCTTTCACGTGCGCTGCTCAAGCGAGTACGGACGATGCCACGCGCCGAGGTGCACTTCAACGCCGAGGTCACGCAGGTGGAGCAGGACGAACAGGGCGTTACCGTGACGGTGCGTCACACCGATGCCGCCGCGGAAGGGAAGTCCACCCGCACTGAAGCGGTCGGCGCGCAGTACCTGATCGGCGCCGATGGTGCGCGCAGCATCGTGCGCAAATCGCTCGGGCTCGACTTTGATGGCGAAACCTATCCCGAGACGACGCTCCTGGTCACCACCACCTTTGCGTTTGAAGAACATCTCGACGGCCTGTCGAACGTCAGCTATTGCTGGAAGAAGAACGGCAATTTCAGCCTTTTGAAAGTACCAGGCCGCTGGCGCGTCTCGCTCTATCCGCGCGAAGACATCTCGATTGAAGAGCAATTGAGTGACGCCAACATCGAAGCTGCGTTGCAGGAGATCGTGCCGCGCGACACGTCGTATGAAGTGCAGGAGAAACGGCCTTATCGCGTGCACCAGCGCATCGTGCCGCGTTACCGGGTCGGCCGCATCTTCCTCGCAGGTGATGCCGCCCACTTGAACAGCCCGGCCGGCGGCATGGGCATGAATGGTGGCGTGCACGACGCACTCAACCTTGCGGCCAAGCTTGCGGCAGTGGCGCGCGGCAAGGCCGAACCTTCCCTGCTGGAGTTGTATGACCGGCAGCGGCGGCCGATTGCGCGCCAGCAAATCCTGGCGCAGGCTGACCGCAACCGCGCGCGCATGCGCGAGAAGGATCCGGGCAAACGCCGCGAGATGATGAAAGAAATGCAGGCGCTGATTGCCGATCGCGACCGCCTGAAAGCGCACCTGCTCAAGACCTCGATGATCGAAGGCCTGCGCATCGCCGCCGACGTGATCTGAACCCAAGCCGGGCCGCCCCCCTCGCAACCGGCCCGGAAGCGGTGGCTCAATGCGGGTCTAGGCGCTCGCGCCCGTTACCCGGGCCACTAGCGAGGCAGCATCGTCCGGCAGCGTATGGCCGCGCCAGCACACATGGCCATCCGGCCGCACCAGTACGAAGGCCCTCTCATAAATCGCGGAAACCGTTGGTGGGAGCCATTCTTCACGGTATGGCACATTCCGCGCCGCAAACGCTGCGCGCATGGGTTCACGGGCCGGTGAGGTGCCAGGCGCGGCGTGCAGCAGCACGTAGCCCGTACCAAACCAGTCCAGCGTGCTCTGGCCGCGCACGGAAGTATCAGCACCAACCCAGGCATGCGGTGCGCGTGAACCCGGCCAGGTCGAGGGCACCACCTGCATGAAGTCGTCCGGCGGCTCGGGCGCGCCGTCCCCCACAATGACTGGCGAATCAACATAGCGGTAGCCCAGGTGCGTACCGGCCGAATTGAACTGGCGCGCCATCCAGCGGATGCGCCCGGTGATGTAGGTGCGATGCGCTTCGCCTGCCGACGTCTCGGCTTCGATCTCCGGCCCGATCTCGTCCATCACCATGTCGATCTTGTCGGAGTTGTTGGCCGAGATCACGCTGTTGCGCACGGCAATCGGCTTGCGCTCGGCCTCGTAACTGTCGAGCAGCACAGACCCGCCCCAGCCTTTTTCGACTGCATCGAGCTTCCAGCCCAGATCAACGGCATCGCCGATGCCGGTATTCATCCCGACACCGCCGGTAGGCACAAACAGGTGCGCCGCATCGCCTGCCAGAAACACGTTGCCGCGACGCCAGCGCCGCGCCACCGACTGGTGGTGGTGCCAGTGCTGGGTGCCGAGCAGTTCAAACGCGAACGGCTTGCCGACGGCGCGGGTCAGCACCTCATGCGCATCGAGGGTTTCGGTTTCGCGCGCCGGATCAATGAAGTAATACTGGAAGTTCCAGAAATCGCTGCCGTTGATCGCAGTGAATACCCCAAAACTGTCAGGCGACATCACAAAATACAAGTTGCCCAAGCCCTTGCCGTGGACGGCCAGGAATTCCTCGGAGCGAAAGTAAAAGCTGACATTGGCACGCATGCGGCCGCGCCCGTTCATGCGGATGCCCAAGGCACGCCGGATCGGGGAGGTACCGCCGTCACATGCGATGAGATGGCGCGAACGCACCGTCTCGCTGCGGCCGCTGGCGATCTCGGTGATGCGGCTTTCGACGTGGCTGGCATGATCCACAAAGGACTCAAAGCGCCAGCCATGCCGCAAATCGACGCTCGGTTGCGCCTCAGCGAAATTCCATAGCACCGGTTCGAGCGCCTGTTGGCCGATCTGCGTTTTGTAATAGGGGCTCCAGCCCAGTTCACGATACTTCGCCAGCACATTCGGCGTGCGTTCGATGGTGTCGCGGATCGATGGCGAAGTGACGCGATAGAGCTCGCGCCCGGCCAGGCGCGTGGAGAAAGTGATGAAGTAGTTGACCTCGGGTGGCAAAGCCGCCTTGAAGATGTTGTCCGTGATGCCCCAGCGCCGAAAGTACTCCATCGAGCGCGCACCCAGCAGCGTCGCCTTCGGGTGCCGGGTAGGCTCCGAACGCTCCTCCACCAGCATGCAGGCGGTGCCGCGCCAGCCCAGCTCGGCCGCCAGCGTCAGGCCGACCGGCCCGCCACCGACGATCAGGACCGGAGTATCGATCATGTCGCGGGCGCGCTCACACAGATAACGGATAGCGCGCTGCCAGCTGCGCGCGCCACGCTGCCGAAGGAGCCAGCCAGGGTGCCAAAGCAGGCTCGCCCCCTGCAACACGCGTCAACGCCCAGGCCAGGCACAGATTCGAGGAGAGCATCGGAATACTGGGGCCGGCCTTGAGGTGGCGATCAATGCTGCGCAGCGTCGGCATGCCGGTACCGGAAAGCAGGATCGCATCCGCGCCGCGTACGTCGAGCCTTGCCAGCACTTCCTGCACGCGCGCGGTGGTGAGCTTGTAGATGTTGCGGGTGTCGAGCAAATCCGCCGGCAGGCCTGCCAAGCTGGTGATGGTGAAGCCGGCATCACGCCAGTATTGCTGGCCCGCTTCGGACAGCCACTTCGGATAAGGAGACAGCAGCGCAATCTTCTTCGCACCCAGTTCTGCCAGCGCCGCGCGAATCGCCTGCGCCGCGGACAACACGGGATAACCCGCCGCTGCCGTAGCAGCCCCAATCCGCCGCTCTTCATCGTCCTGCCCGACCAGGTAACACGAGCCGGTGCAGGCGAACCCTGCCGCCGCCAGCGGCGCCACATCAAAGTGGCGATGGGTGGCTTCGAGGCCGTCGAAGTAATCGATCAGCCGCGCACGCGAATCGCTGATGTTGCTGGTCAGGCGGGCCGTCAATACCGTTCCGGATAGCAGGGTCTGCATTTCCGGTTCCACCGTTGTATTGGCCTGCGGCGTGGTGATACCCGTTGCCCGACCGTATTCAGGCATGAAGTCGGAAAGATCACTCTTCATACTTTTTCCCTGCAGCGAGCAGCTCGGGGGTGCCGATCAAGGCGTTCAAGCCGTCAAAATCGAACATGCGGTCACGCCACGGCGCGGTGGTGCCGTTGGCCTTGAGGCTGGCATAGTAATTTTGCAGCGTGTGGGCGACGGCACGCACCGTGCCGCCGGGGAAAATGGCAATCCGGTAACCATGCGCTTGCAGTTCAGTCGTGCTCTTGACCGGGGTCTTGCCGCCCTCGACCATGTTGGCCAGCAGCGGCACACGGCCACCGAAGCGTTGGTTGACGATGCGCATCTGTTCATCGTTTCGCACTGCTTCGATGAACAGTACGTCGGCCCCGGCTTCCAGATAGCGCTCGGCCCGATCGAGCGCGGCCTCGAAGCCTTCGACCGCTACCGCGTCGGTGCGCGCCATGATCAGGGTTTCGCTGCTGGCGCGCGCATCCACCGCCGCGCGTACCTTGCCGGCCATTTCGGCCACCGAGACGACCGTCTTGCCATCGAGGTGGCCACAGCGCTTGGGGAAACCCTGGTCTTCGAGCTGGATCACGGTGGCACCGGCGCGCTCGAAGCCCCTGACAGTGCGCTGCACATTGAGGGCGTTGCCGAAACCGGTGTCGGCATCGACGATGACCGGCAGCGATACGCGCTCACGAATTGCGGCCAACGTCTCGCACACCTCGGAGTAGGTGGTCAAGCCGATGTCGGAGCGGCCCAGACGGGTGTAGGCAATCGAAGCACCGGAAAGATAGGCCGCCTCGAAGCCATTCTGTTCGACGACGAGCGCCGACAAGGCGTCGTAAATGCCCGGTGCCAGCACGATGGAAGGTTGCGCAAGACGGGTCTTGAAGCTCATAACGGGCCTTTGACTGAGATTGCTGTGTGGTTGCAGGGCGTTGGGAGGGGGAGTGTCGAGGCGGTTCAACGCGGCTGAAGACGCCGATTCGCAGGTGGCGTAAGAGAACAACACGCGGGCCGTCAGGCGCGCGCGCGCATCTTCTTCTCCAGGTGCGGCAGCAAACCGCCGTCACGCACCATGTCCATCAGAAAGCCGGGTACCGGGTCGCATTGCAGTTCGGTGGTCTGACCCACCAGTGCGCCGCCCTCATGGGTGACGCGGATGCGGCCGCGCTCGGGGTCGGCCTCGACCTTATCGCCGTCTTCAATGCGCGCCGCGTCCTTGCACACCAGCACCGCGAGCCCGAGGTTGAGCGAGTTGCGGTAATACAGGCCGGCAACCGATTCGACAATCACACACGCCAGCCCGAGGTGCTTGAGCGCCTGCGGTGCCTGCTCGCGCGAGGAGCCGATGCCGAAATTGCGGCCTGCCACCAGCACGTCTCCCGGCTTTACGCCGGCGGCAAATTCGGGCCGCACCGATTCCAGACAATGACGCGCAATTTTGTCGATCGAAAACTTCATGTACTGCCCCGGCGCCAGCACGTCGGTATCAACACCATCGCCAAACTTCCAGGCGCGCCCGCTCATTGCAACACCCCGCGCGGATCGGTAATGCGGCCGGTCAGCGCACTGGCCGCCACGGTATAGGGCGAAGCCAGATACACCTGGCTCGACGCCGCACCCATGCGACCCTTGAAGTTGCGCGCGGTCGACGAGATCACGCGCACGTTCTCGCCAAAGCGTTCTTCGCTATAACCGGCACACACGCCGCAGGCATTCGGCAGCACGCGCGCGCCGGCGTCGATCAGCACCTGCATCACGCCTTCCTTTTCGGCGGCGGCCTGGTCCTGTTTCGAGGCCGGCGCCACCAGGAGTTGCGTGCCCTGCGCCACCTTTCTGCCGCGCAGCACCATGGCCGCGGCGCGCAAATCGTCCAGCTTGGCACCGGTGCAGGCGCCGATGTAGGCCGTGTCGATGCCTTCGTTGTAGCTGCTCACCCCATGCGAGTTGGCCGGGCTGTGCGGCGCTGCCACCTGCGGTTCCAGCGTGCCTGCATCAAACACATGATGCTCATCGGCAGCAGCCGCATCGCTTTGCCAGGCTGCCACTTCCACATCGACAGCGCCGGCCGTCGCCAGGTATTGCTGTGTGATGTCGTCCGGGGCAATCAGGCCCACCTGCCCGCCCAGCTCGGCTGTCATGTTGGCCATGGTCATGCGCTCCTGCATCGACAGTGCGCGAATCGCATTTCCGCCAAACTCGACCGCCTGGTAGCGCCCGCCATCCATGCCGAACTTGCCACACAGGAACAACATCATGTCTTTTGCCGTTACCCCTGCCGCAAGCTTGCCGTCCCACTGCATCAGAATGGTTTCCGGCACGCGCAGCCAGATTTCGCCAGTGACCACCACACCCAGCATCTCGGTAGCGCCCACGCCAAACATGTAGGCCCCAAACGCGCCACCGGTGGGCGAATGTGAATCGCCACCGACCGCAAACAGGCCCGGCTTCAAATGCCCCTTCTGCGGCAACACCACGTGGCAGATGCCTTCGCCGTCGTAGAAATTGCGAATCTGGTTGGCGCGCGCCCAATCCCGCGTAATCTGCAGGATTTTGCGGCTCTCGTCATCGTAAGTCGGCACATAGTGGTCAGTGATGAGCACGATCTTGCTGCGATCCCACACGGTGGCACCCAGACGCTCCAGCATCGGCGCCAGACGCCGCGGACCGGACGAATCGTGGAACATCGCCAGGTCCACCTTGCAGGTAACAATTTCACCAGGAGTCACGTGGCTCTTGCCGGCAGCCTTGGCCACCAGTTTCTGGGCAATCGTTTGCGGCGTGGTTTGCGGTACTTCGGACGGAGACATCAGGTTTCTTTCGTTTCAGCAGGGGCGGCCTTGCGAGCGCGGATCAGCGTCCAGGGGAAACGCCAGTTTGCATAGTCTTTGGCCAGTGCGCCATCCGATTCTTCGAACGGCTCGATCGCGATATCGGTGAAGCCATGCCGACGCAAGGCTGCTTCCAGATCCATGCGTGCCAGCGGTTCCATGAACGGCTCGTTGTTGCGGCGACCGTGGCCATAGTGGATGAACTGGCCAAATGCATCGCCGCGCGGCTGCACCTGCGGCAGAAAATCCAGGTGCACCATCCAGCCGCCGGGCGCCAGCACGCGCGCCGCCTCGGCCAGGGTGGCCTCGATCTCCTTCGGCGGCAACTCATGCAGCAGCATAGTGGAGGTAACGACATCGACCGCGCCGGATTCCATGCCCGAAATCCGGGCGTCGGCCTGGCGATACTCGATCTGCAATGCGTTGCCGGCAGACGCCTGGTGTTGCACCGCCCGATGCACAGCCTCTTGCTGCCCCGTGTTCTGCTGCCCCGTCTTCTGCTGCATGCGGGCAGCCAAACTCACACAGGGCGCGGAAAGATCGATACCGACAATCTTCGCTTGCGGAAACACCTCGGCGATGGGGCGTGTGCTCTTGCCGAACCCGCAGCCCATGTCCAGCAGGGTGCGGGGGGTACAGACTGCCTGGATCGCGGCCGCCAGACGATCGTGCAGGTCACGATGGCGCTGCCCGGCCAGCGGCGTGGTGGAACGTGCACCCCGCTCATACACATACCCGGCCAGGGTGTCGCTCCACACCCCGCCCGGATGCTGGTGAATGTCGACGCTGCGGTAGTAGCGCGGCATCTCAAGGGCCGGATCGAGCTTCGCGCCCGTGTCTGCCAGCGTCGGTTCAAGCAATGCGCGATCACGGGCATGCCAGTTCACCAGGCCATAGCGCCCCGAATACTTCATCCGCTGCAGGTGCCGCTCCATCCAGGCGAAGCCCTGATACAGGGTCGAATCGCCAAGAGTGCCAGCCACCGTTTCGGGCGTCTCGTCGGCGGCCGCTATCGTGCGCCGCGCCTCATGCTCGGCACGCAGCAGGGGAAACCAGCGCGTGGTCCAGAACGTCTTGGCCCCCAGCAGGAAATCCTGCGCCGCCGCAAAGCTGCGGTCATCCTGCCCGAAGGGTTGGCGCGCGTTAGTCATGGCGTTTCACTCATGGCACTGGCTCATCGCAACAGGCTCACGACAACGCGCCCTTGCTCACTTGCTGTCCCAACAGCGGCTGCATCAGGTGCTGCACGAACGCCTCGCGATCGGCACGCGAGGCGGCCAATACAGCGCCATCGGGTTCGCGATCCAGCTCTGCGCCATCCAGAGCACCGCGTGCAGTCAATTGCGCTTCCATTGCCCGCACACGATCCCGCAACACATACACCTCGGTGGCCAGTGCCATCACCACACCGAGCACACGATCCACCGCCGGATCGGCAAAGAAAGTCTGTTCCGGCCGTGACGGTTCAACTGGTTGAGATACGTCCATTCGTGGATCCATGGCGAGCTCGCTTGGCAAACAGGGGAATGCAGGGATTGCGTTTAGTTTATCCTCCTCACCACCATGCCGCACGGTGCCACCAAGCACCACACAAGCGGCCGGCGCCTCCCTCTACCTCCAAGGACTTGACCATGAACCAGGCAGTCATCATCGACGCCGTGCGTACCCCGATGGGCCGCGGCAAAGCCGGCGGTGCCCTCTCAGGGCTGCACGCAACCGACGTCTTGCTGCCGGTGCTACGCGCCCTGGTGGAACGCAATCAGTTGGACCCGGGCAGCGTGGATGACATCATTGCCGGCTGCGTCAGCCAGGCCGGCGAGCAATCTGCCGGCGTCGGCCGGTTTGCCTGGCTGGCGGGCGGCTACCCCGATCACGTGCCTTCGACCACCATCGACCGCAAGTGCGGCTCTTCCCCGCAGGCCGTGCATTTCGCAGCGCAGGGCATCATGGCGGGCGCTTACGACATCGTGATTGCGTGTGGCGTCGAATCGATGAGCCGGGTGCCGATGGGCAGCGCACGCATCGGCCAGAATCCGTTTTCACCCGGCGTGCTGGCGCGCTACGCACCGGGCATGATCGGCCAGGGCGTCTCGGCCGAGCTGGTGGCCGACAAATGGAACATTTCGCGCGACGAACTCGATGCCTACTCGGCGCAATCGCATCAGCGCGCAGCAGCCGCGCGTGCGGCCGGCCAGTTTGCCGGCGAGATCATTCCGGTACAAACCCCGGAAGGGCTGGTGACCGAAGATGAAACGATTCGCGCCAGCACCACCGCCGAGGGGCTCTCCCAGCTCAAGGTGGCGTTTGCCAGCGACGACATGAAGGCACGCTACCCAGCCATAAACTGGCGCGTGACGGCAGGCAACTCCTCCCAGATCACTGACGGTGCGGCCGGCTTGTTGATCATGAACGAACGGACTGCCGCCAAGCTGGGCTTGAAGCCGCGCGCCCGCTTTGTCGGCTTCGACGTGATCGGCGACGATCCCCTGATGATGCTGACCGCGCCGATCCCCGCCACCCGCCGGGTGCTGGAAAAGACCGGCATGAAGGCAGAGGCGATAGGCCATTTTGAAGTCACCGAAGCCTTCGCCTCGGTGCCGCTGGCCTGGCAGCGGGAGTTCAGAGTGGATGCGACGCGTTTAAATCCTTCGGGTGGCGCGATCGCGCTGGGTCACCCGCTCGGCGCCTCGGGGGCACGCCTCATGACCACCATGCTTAACGCCATGGAAAAAAGCGGTGTTCGCTACGGGCTGCAGACCATGTGCGAAGCGGGCGGCATGGCCAACGCCACCATCATCGAGCGCCTGTAGGCGACAAAAACGCGCAAACCCTTGGGGGACAAGGGTTCTGGCCGGGTGGCCGGATTCGCATCGGCGCTGACCGGTGCCCCGCATTCAGACCCAAAATCAGGCCCGCGACCACGCCAATGATCAGGCGGTCGGGAGAGGCGCCGCGCCACACCCGCACAGGGTCAGCATGTCTTCCCACTCGCCGGCATAGCGATTGAGCATCCCTGCTTTGTCGGCATCGAGCACGCCGTAGTCCAGTGCCATGAATTCGGCCACGATCTCAGCGTACCGGTCGCCAAGCACGGTCGATGCGGGATCGAGATCCCGCACCATGCCAAGCCCGGTCGGCCCCAGGGCCAGAGTATGGACCGTCAGGTCAGGCCGATACTTCTTGAGGATCAGGATCAGGCGCCAGATGTCGCCGCTCCAGAATGGCGCATGCCGTTCGCGCTCGGCCGAGCGGCGATCGCGCGGGTAGCAATCGTGGATCAGGATGGTGCCAGCCGGGTCGGCCAGCTTTTCCATGTTGATGAAATCGCGAAACGCGAATTCGAACAGGTGCATGCCGTCAATGAAGCCGAGTTGCAGCGCCTGCCCGCCCAGCTCGGCGCGCACATCGTGACGGGTAAAAAAATCATCGCTGGTCATCGGCATGATCTTGACCTGCGGCCCCGGAGGCACCTTGATCTTGGGCGCCGGATCAACACCGATGGCGCGGGTGTGCGCACTGGCAAAGCAAATCGACCGGCCTTCATCCACACCGATCTCGATATAGGTGGCCGGCTTGAGCCGGCTGTGCAAAAGAGGCAGGAAGGTGAGGTAGTTTTCACCGGGGAAATCGATCGTCGCCCAGAGTTGGTTCGCGGCTGCGTAGTTGGGCGCCATTTCCAGCACCCGCTGGCACATCGCACGCGCCTCGTCCGCCCGTCCCATGGCCGCAATGATTGCCGCCTCCTGAAACAGATATTCGTGGTCAGCAGGCGCAAGTTTGCGGGCGGCCTGCACCCGCTCGTAGGCCGGCCCGACGTGTCCCTGCTTAAAGGCGCAAATGGCGGCATGCAGCCAGGCTTCGGCGTGCTGCGGCGCCTCTTCGACAAGGGCGAAAAACTGCGCCTCGGCGCGCTCGATATCGCCGGCCAGGTAGACGGCGCGCGCACTCTCGAACCGCGCCGCCACAGCTTCCTGCGCAGGCTTGCCCCGCAGCGACTGGATCAGTTTCGCAAACATTGGTTGTCAGTTGGCAGTGGCACCCGAGTCCTTGACGACCTTGGCCCAGCGGGTGATCTCTGCCCTGACGTGGGCATCGAGTTCGGCCGGCGTGGAACCGACGATGTCGTAGCCGGCCGCCTCGATCCTTTCCTTCGCTTCGGGTGCGCGCATGGCCTTGATGATCTCGCTGTTGAGCTTCTGCACGATCGGCGCAGGGGTACCTGCAGCAGCGAAGATGCCATACCAGACCGAGACATCAAACCCGGACACGCCTTGCTCAGCAATCGTCGGTACATCCGGAAGCACCTTGGAACGCCTTTGCGTGGAAACCGCAATCGCGCGAAACTTGCCGCCCTGGATCTGCGGCAGCGAGGAAGAGAGAGAATCGAAGATGCAATCCACCTCACGCCCGAGCAGCGCGGTAATTGCCGGGCCGCTGCCCTTGTAAGGCACGTGCGTGAGGTTCACCCCAACGACGGTCTTGAAATACTCCACCGCCAAATGGCTGGTGTTGCCCGGGCCGGCGGAAGCATAGTTGAGCTTGCCAGGATTGGCGCGTGCTGCGGCGATCAGGTCCTGCAGATTACGAATGTTCGATTGGGCATTGACCACCACCACCAGCGGCAGCGTGGCTGCGAGCGTGATCGAGGCAAAATCCTTCACCGTGTCGTAGGGCAGCTTGGGCATCAGTGAAGCGTTGACCGCGTGCGCGGTCAGCAGCATCACCATGTTGTAGCCGTCCGGCGGTGATTTGGCGACGATGTCAGCGCCGATGGTCGAGCCGCCGCCCGGCTTGTAGTCGATGAACACGGATTGGCCGATCGTCTTCGAGAGCTCGTTGGCAATCGGTCGCGCGAGGATTTCCGAGCTGCCCCCGGGCGGGTAAGGCATGATGAAACGGATCGGCTTGGCCGGGTAGGCTTGGGCGCGCACCGCCCCGGGCAGTTGAGTTGCCAGGGCGGTGGCCCCGAGTGCCTTCACGATGGTTCTTCTGCTGATCATGCGGATGCTCCTTATGGGATGGCGGATGGCAGCGTCAGGCGGCCATGGCGCTGGCCGCGCTTAGGCCTTGGCGGCATTCTCGCACGATACGCTCAATCAGTTCCTTGCAGGTGGGCAGATCGTCGATCAGGCCGATCACCATGCCGGCACTGACAATGCCGCCATCGACATCGCCAGTCTTCATGGCGTTCTTGCCGCGCGCACCTGCCACCAGCGGGCGCACTTGCTCGAAGGTCGCGCCTTCTTTTTCCATCTTCACCACTTCGTCTGACACCGCGTTCTTGAATACGCGCGAGGTGTTGTGCATGGTGCGAAAAATCAGGTTGGTATCGCGCTCGGTGCCCTTG
>SXGU01233906.1_pt1 | contig 18586 bp, 18 predicted proteins | sample 3174531 | NCBI WGS metagenome assembly SXGU01 (sample SAMN11356863, study PRJNA531348) | freshwater metagenome | isolation source: freshwater sample F1-140 | place: China: Fuxian Lake, Yuxi | collected 2017-12-25 | reverse complement strand
GAGATCGTTCCTCAGCTTGTTTCCCGGACAGATCCTGCTCATCCTGCTCACATGAAGCCCCGATTCGCATCGCTGTCCGTCCTCCTCCTCGGGCACCTCTCCTCAAGCCTGACTCTCGCCGACCAAGCCGGCCGGAAATTTGCCGAGAACTCTCTCCACGCCCTCCCTGCCCTCCAAATCACGGTCGGCCACGTCAATGCCGACATTCAAGGCACAGACAATCGAGCACTCCAGGCCGCGGTCGATTATGTGGCCAATCTAGGTGGCGGGTTGGTACTCATCGGTCCCGGACAATACCTAATGCGTGATTCCTTGCACCTGCGCAGCCGAGTCACAGTCCGTGGCCATGGGGCCGAAACCATTCTGAAAAAGGATCGCGAACACCGATCACCTCTCGCTGCGGATGCCGATTTCGGCGAGGCAGCCATGACCTTGCAAAATCCCGACGGTTTCAAGATTGGAGGCGGGGTATATCTTGCCTCCAAGACGCAGCGGAATTTTCACGGTGTCTGCGCCACGATCCTGAACGGACGGAGCAACTACTTTACACTCACACGTTCCATGAATGCCGATCTCATGGTCAACGATACCGCATTCGCCGCCACCATCTTCCCGGTCATCAGCGGCTACAACCTCGAGGACGCAGTCGTCGAGAACCTGACGATTGATGGCAACCGCGCCGAAAACCCCACTCACGCCGATGGCTGCCGCACCGCCGGCATTTTCTCTACCGCGGCGACCACACGTTCATCAACAACTGCGTGGTGCGCCACTACAACGGCGATGGGATCAGTTTCCAGCAATCCAATGATGTCCGGGTGGAGGCCTGCGTGGTGGAGAATTGCGCTGGATTCGGACTGCACCCTGGGAGCGGGTCACAACGACCTCTGGTAAAAAACTGTCGCGCCATCTCCAATGGGGATGATGGTTTTTTCTTCTGCTGGCGCGTTCGAGGGGGCGTGGCGGAGGGGAATTGGCTGGAGAACAATGGCGGGCACGGCATGTCCATCGGTCACAAGGACAGCGATAATTTCGTCCGGCACAACACCATGGTCGGAAACGCGCGCGGCGGCGTCTTCTGGCGCGCCGAGTCTGAACCCATGGCAGCCCATCGAATCACCTTCGAAGAAAATACAGTCCGCGATAACCATCGCTACGGGCTTTTCGTCGATGGCGCAACTCGCGACACCATTGTACGGAAGAATCTCATTGAGGACACCGGGACAGGTCGACAAAAAACCGGGATCCGACTAGGGAAGAACGCCGGACCGGTGATTCTGGAAAACAATACGATTCGTGCGGAAGTCCATCTCCAGGACGAGCGAAAAGGGGGCATTCAATAAGTGCTAATAGGTTCGCCGAGACCACAAAATTGCGCTCGCATGCGGGATCTGTCTCCTGCTAAGAGGGACATTCATGAACAAAAACACTCGCTCGAACAACACCCCCTCACCTCGACGAGTGGCACCAATAATATTGGGCATTCTGTTGGGTATCTCCTGCCCGTTGCAGGCGGGGATCGTGCTGGAAGAATCGTTCACGGCGTTTACCTTGGGCAATCCCTGGCGACCTCACGGGGCGGGGGCCCCGGACGTAGCTCTGAGCATTGTGGGAGGCATTGGCGCCGACGGTTCATCCCTGCGCATGGCGGCCGCTCCAGGTGCGGCTGGCGAGACGGTGGGCATCGAAATGGCGACCCCTATTCCTTTGGCTGGAGTTCAGTCGGTACGCGTCACAGCTCGAATGCGACCCTTGAACCAGACAGCGGCAGGCGATGGAGGGGCGTCCGACGCCTCGGCCGGCGTCGCGATCTTCAGCGCGTCCGGAGCCTTCGTTCGCGCGTCGGCAGGCGCCAACCGTCCGACCGCTCCCGACTGGGGTGATTTCTACCGGGATAGCGAAGGCAGTGCGGATGCGACGGCAGCGTTCCTGCATTTTCCGCCCAACGATCCAGCTGGCAGTGCCGAGGCATTCCGCACCTACGTGCTGGAGATCGGGCCCGAGGGGACAAAGCTGACCACGCTTTCATCGACTGGCGAACCGCTCGTCAGAACACCCTTCGACATCGTCAATCCCAACCTCACCCTGAAGGCCTTTGGCAACAGCGTCACCGTCGCCCTTTTCCAGGAACGATCCGACAACAATCTCGCTCCGGAAAACACTTTCGGCGATTTCGACAGCATCCAGGTCGAAACGGTCAGTGCCAGTGATGACACCGACAACGATGGCATGCCCAACGCCTACGAGACGGCCCACAGCCTGAATCCAAACTCGAACGACGCGCAACAGGATCTGGACAACGACGGATTGAAGAACCTGGCAGAGTTTCAACGTGGCACCGCCGCGAACAACCCCGACACCGATGGTGACGGATTGAAGGACGGGGTGGAGACCGGCACGGGCGTGTATGTCAGTCCGGCGGACACCGGCACCAACCCATTGAAGACAGACTCCGATAATGATGGCTTGGGCGATGCCGTGGAAACGAACTCTGGCACCTACGTGAGCAGCACGAACACCGGTACGGATCCGTCGAAGTCCGACACCGATGGGGACGGATTCTCCGACGGCGTGGAAGCCGGGGCGGGCTTCAATCCCACCAAAATGGAAAGCACTCCGGCAGGTGCTTCGAGCATCCGCACGGCCGTCGAGTTCCAATTCTTTGCCGCTCCCGGGGTGAACTATCGAATTGAAGGCTCCGCTGACATGCAGACCTGGACGACCGTGGAAGCCACCATCCCCGGCGCGGGCAATCGTGTCACCCGCCTCTACTCCACCGAGGGCAAGCCGCTCCGTTTCTTCCGCGCCGCAGCGAATTGAGGTTCGGGACAAATCTCCACACTAAGAAACACTCAGCCCATCTTCGAGTCGGGGCTTCCGGACAGCGGTTTCTATTACCTCGACCAAAGCCATCGCCAGGCCGGCCTGGCCTTCTGCCACCTCGCGAACCTTGAGTCGATCGCCTACTCCTGGATTTCAATCAGGCGGAGTTCACCGGGCGGAAGGTCGAACCGAATCCGCTGCCCGGTTCCCGTATCCCCAGTTTCGATCCGCAACGTATGCCCGTAGATCAGCTCCGACACCTGGGCGAACTGCCGCTGAAACGCGATGCTTACCTGCTGAGTCCCTGAAGAAACGATCACCGGCTTCTGGTCCACGTGCAGGTCCTTGGTGATCCCCTTGTTGTTGACGATCATCAGCGCCCAACCGTTTCTGGTGCGATTGATGAGGCTCTGCACATCGCCCTCGATTCTGAATGGCAGGTACTTCGTCGCCAGACTGGCGAGGAACTCATCCGGAAACGCCATTGCCTGATTGCGATGCGGTTCCGAGGTTCCTCTCGACACCAGTACGCTGCCTTTGTCGATGTGTCGTCGAATCAACCGGGCCATTCCGTCGCTCGACTTGAGCACGATTTGCGCATCAGCTGTCGGGGCAAACTGCTTGGACGCCAGGCCGAGATAAGCCCGGTCCCAACCGGCGATGTTGACTTCGTTCAGGGCGAGAACCCCGCCGTCCCGCACGTAGCCCTGGAGAAACTGGATGTCGTCTGAGGTCCATGGAATGTCACCTACCGACAGGATCACGGGGTACGCCCGCCACGAACTGCGGTCAGCGTTGTTGATCAATACGTCGAACGTGTCGCCGTAGGGCGAGGAACAGAGGTAACGCTCTTCCTTTCCGGGTCCCCGGGATTGTCCCGGAAATAACTGATCGAAGAATCGTTCCGTCATCTGGTCGCCAGGCGTCTCTTCCAGCCGTCCCCAGGGCTTGCCCCAGACGCTCCATCGGCCGTGATACTTGTTGATGAGAACGGCAAACGGAGTATACGGCACCCCGACATCCACGCGTTGCATCAGCATGGCCAATCGCCGGGCTTCGATTCCATAACGCGAGAGTTTCGCGTCTGCAGGAAACTCGCCGCTCCACGGCACCTCAAACAAAACCTGGGGGGATGCTTCCAACAGGATATGGTTCGCTCCGCCAAACCAGGAAGTGAACCAATGCCGCATGAGGTGACTGGCCGAATGCCCAGCATCTCCGCCGACAGGTGTATTGGGCCAGTGCACTATAGCCGATCTTGGCATGCCGCCCGACACGCTGGCTCCAAACCACACCGACACTTCCTCGAACCAGGGAATCCCGAATTGTCTAGCTGCGCCTCGTGCCAACGCCCGCTTGACCTGGGTTGCAGGGATCGTTTCAGACGTCTCGATGCCGATGGCGTCCAGGCCAACCTCAGCGAGGTGGGCGAGCATTCCGTATCCATTAGCCATCATCATCCGGCCACGAAGGCTACGTTTCCACCGTTGCGCGGTTCGCTCCAGCACCTCGTAGTTGCCCTTTCGATCCATTCCGCTGAGTTGTGCCGGCGACGCGCCATAAATGGCGGTAGTGTCCGTCTCCTTCTCCCAGTGACGATAAAACGTGTTTTCCCACTCGCAGACACCGAACGTGTAGAACCCTTGGTGGTTCTTCTCCACGTAGTCCATCCCAGCGAGCATCTGGGCATTGCTCTCCAGTTGATGGTGCTGCACGGGGGTGATGGTGAAATAGCAGCAAAGCGGGCGGGCGGTTTCGATGAATTGCTTGAGGCCGTCGTTCGGGAGCAGGTTCATCATCGCCCACGACCCCGATAAGCCAAAGCGCTCCAATGCTGCGATGTAATTGGAGCTCGATGAACCGGCGTTCAAATTGATGTAGTGCTGAAGGCAGGATTTGGTCTGACCTGGGAATAGCCGCACTTTCAAAGGCCCTTCGGAAAGTGTCTGGTAAGACGGCGAGCTTGGCCTCGCGCCAGACAAAATGGCTGCCTCTGACACTGGCTCGGACTGCGCAGAGGCCAATGCCGACAGAACCAAAAACCCAAAGCAGCCGAGTCTCATTTCCAAGCTCCATTTCGAACTATGAGGTGCATCGAATAAAAAGGCGCGCCCGTTGAAGGGCGCGACTTGCAAAAAATCACCGATAAACCGGTGACACGCGATTACTCGCTGGCCTTCTTCTCTTCGGCTGCGCTGAACGCGTGCTCGAGCGCGACGAGATCTTCGCCAGGCTTGAGGGAATCGAGCACCGCTTGCTCTGCCTTGAGCTGCTCCGGCGAGTAGTTCGCCGCCTTGATCGAGAGACCGATTCGTCGATCGGCGCGATCAATTTTGATGACGCGGGCGGTCACATCTTGACCAGGCTTGAGCACGTTCTTGATCTTGTCGACACGGTCCTCACTGACTTGGGAAATGTGAACCAAGCCATCGATTTCGTGTTGCAGACCGACGAATGCACCGAAGCTCGCGAGCTTCGTGACCTTTCCAGAAACCAAGTCGCCCACCTTGTAGAACTTGTCGATATTCGACCAAGGATCCTCTCCGAGTTGCTTCAGACCAACACTGATTCGCTGATTGGCCTTGTCCACTTCGAGCACCACGGCTTCGACCATGTCTCCCTTTTTGAGCACTTCGCTCGGGTGATTGATCTTCCGCGTCCAACTCATGTCGGACACGTGGATCATGCCGTCCAGGCCTTCTTCCAATTCGATGAATGCACCATAACTGGTGAGATTGCGAATCGGCCCCTTGACGTTCGTGCCAGGAGGATACTTCTCATGGGCGAGATCCCACGGATTCGTTTCGAGTTGGCGAATACCCAAGCTGATCTTTTGTTCCTCGCGGTTGATTCCCAAAACAATGGCTTCCACTTCCTGCCCCTGTTTGAGCACGTCGCTGGGCTTGGCAATTCGCTTGGTCCAAGACAGTTCGGTCACGTGAACCAAGCCTTCGACGCCGGGCTCGATTTCGACGAATGCGCCGTAAGGAACCAGGTTGACCACCTTGCCTTTGACGCGAACGCCAATGGGATACTTGCCCTCGATGTTGTCCCAAGGATTGGCGAGCTTCTGCTTCAGGCCAAGGCTGACCCGCTCTTTCTCGCGATTAATGTCGAGAACCACGACATCAATCTCCTGGCCAACTCGCAGCATTTCGCTGGGATGACTGAGACGGCCCCAGGACATATCCGTGATGTGGAGCAGACCATCGAGACCATTGAGATCGATGAACGCACCAAAGTCGGTGATGTTCTTGACGGTCCCTTTGCGCACATCGCCAGGAACCATTTCCGTGAGCAGTGCAGTCCGACGAGCATTTCGCTCAGCTTCGACCAATTCGCGGCGGCTAAGCACCACGTTTTGACGCTCCGGATTGAGCTTAACGACTTTGAATTCGTAGGTGTTACCCACGTAAACGAGCAAGTTCTTCGGAGGGAGAATGTCCACTTGCGAGGCCGGCACAAAGGCTTCCACGCCGATGTTAACAATCAGACCACCTTTGACCACTCCCTTGACTTTGCCTTGAACAGTTCCGCCTTCATTGCAGATGCTTTGGATGCGGTCCCAGTTTTGTCGGAACTCCGCCTTCTCCTTGGAGATCAGGATATTCCCCTCCCGATCCTCGGCCTTCTCAATTAGGACATCAATGATGTCACCGGCTTTAACGTCGCTGAAGTTTTCAAACTCAGAAGCGGAGACGACGCCTTCAGATTTGCCGCCGATATCAACCAAGACTTCCTTGGGACGGACTTCAATGATGGTGCCTTTGACAATGTCTCCGGCACGGAGGGACCGATCATACTGCGCGAGCAGATCGGCAAACGATGCTGTAGCTGCCATGATGTATTATGGAATACGCGGACGGGAGGCTTTGCGGGGCCAATCCTGGACACCCCTAGAAGACTCCATTGCCTGAACCAAACCGACGTTGCAGTGACAACGGAGGTAAAAGATTCGGTTACGCGTTAACGGTTTTTTCTCAGCCTAAATTGAGCTCGCACCAGCGAACTCGGGCGGGATGACCCTAATGGAGTCCTAGCCAGAGGCAAGATAGAACTTTTGATCCCCCCGGAAACCAAGAAGCCCCCCAGGCATTCATTTCCCTGGTGCCGGCCAGATCTGATAGAGGATCAGGTACACCAGGACTCCTGTCACACTCACGTACATCCAGAGAGGCCAAGTCCAACGTGCGATACGACGATGCTTCTCGGTATCATCCTTCAACCCTCGAACGATGGTAACCATGGCCAGAGGCAGAATGGTCATCGCCAGCAACACGTGGGAGGCGAGCAGCAGCAAATAGGGAACTCGAAGAAACGTCGGACCAGCAAAAGGGGTGTTCACCCCTTTCATGATAAAGATCTTGTGAATGAGGTAGCCCACGAGAAAAAAGCCAGAAGTGACAAATGCACTCAACATCGCCCGTTTGTGGGCTCCTCTCCTCCCGTTCTTGATAAAATAGAGTCCCAGAGTTAGGAACACGGTGCTCAAACCATTCAAACAGGCATTCAATAACGGGAGATCGTTACCTGACATCATCTTGTTTCTCCTTAATCAGGCGTTGCACCATTTCTGCGAGCAATCTAACGGCATTGGGTGTCTCACCCTGCACCACGGCTCTGAGTCGTCCGCGGGCGTCGACAACCGCAAAGAAATTACTGTGGATGAACATATCTTCGAACTTCGGATTCGGCACCGAGTTCTCCACCACGGTGAATCCTAAATCGGTGATCGCGGTTCGGTAAAGCTCAGCTTTAAGTCCTGTTAGAAACCACCAGTGTTCTGACTCCGCACCATAGCGCTTCCCATAGCTCAGCAGGACACTGGGCGTATCCACTTCAGGGTCGGCGGTGAAGGAGACCAGTCGCGCCAGTGGCTGTCCCTGAAGCAGCCTCTGTAACGCCGCCATTTGCTGGGACAACACATGGCATTGGGTGGGGCATCTGGAGAAGATGACATTGGCAACCCACACCTGACCCTGGAGTCGATCGTGAGTGACACCTTCTCCTAATTGATTCGTCAATGAAAACGCGGAGACCTGTCGCAACACAGGAAGCGGTGTGGGTTGCGCGGACACGAAGCGGAATACCACCCAAGCCATGACAGCCAGAAGTACACCCCAAACCGTTGCTTCAATTAACCTGCGGCTCACTTGTCCAAAGTAAAAGGCCGCTGAGCAGGATGCCAGCGGCCTTCACAAAATTCGCTCAACCGGAGTTAGTGATAATCTGCGGAACCAGAGGTCTCACTCAAACCCAGCGCCGCCACCAGCCTTCGACTTGGCGGCATACCAAGTGTCGTATTCCGACTGAGAAACCACTTTGAAGCTACCCTTCATTCCCGAATGCAAGTTCCCGCACAGCTGGGCACAGTAAATCTCATAGGTATTGGTAATGGTCGGTTTGAAATGCACCGGAATGCTCAACCCTGGAACGGCATCCTGGGTTACCCGCATCGCTGGGAGCTTGAAGCAGTGAATGACGTCCATGGAACCAATCTTGCAAATGACGTGGCGGTTCACCGGCACCAGGAACTCTTCTTTCAGACAGACCACATCGTCCTTGGCGTCCGCATCATTGGGATCCAAACCAAATGGATTGGTGGCAGCTGCAAACTGAATGTCCTGCTTTCCCCACTTGCCGTCCGGACCCGCAAAGTGGGCGTTCCACGCAAATTGTTGTGCCATGATATGCACTTCGATCGGATTGTCAGCAGCCGTCGGGAAATAATCCACTGCCTTGGCCCACAGCGGTATGGCAAACCCGATGAGAAGGACGCCCTCGACTACGGCAACACCCACTTCAAGGTACGTGTTGAGGTGACTCTTGACCCCCACATAATCCGCCTTGGGATTGGATTTTCGGTTAAACTTAAGTAAGACCATGATGAAATAGCCCACCCAGCCAATAAACAGGATCAGCATCAGGAGATGCACGTATCCAGTGAGTTCATCGAGGGCTTTTCCGTGTTCGGAGGCCAGCTCAGGCAGGCCTAAAATTTTTATCCAATTCATAGTAGAAGTCGCAGAAAACTACGATTCGAGCGGTCCTTTAGGGTGTTTGAACTCCGGGGCATGGATCGGATCCGACTCACCAGGCAAGGGAATTCGAGCAGCACGACGGGCGATAAAGACGAAGAAACTGCCGAATGCTACCCAGAGTCCGATGACGAAAACCAGCAAGGTCATAATCCCCCAGTTCATCCCCACGGCTAAGCGGGAGTCGCTGCTGCCAAAGCACGAGGCACAGGCCACGGCCTTGGCTGCAGAGCAAACAAACATCGTTACAACCGCCATGAGTCGCACGCTCATAAGATTTATAGAAAGCTGATATGCTTAAGCTTTTTGAGAAATACCCAACCGTAAATTACCAATGCCACCGAGGAAATGACAGATCCGATTCCGTAAAACAAATCCACTGGCCGCCCACTGACTTGGTAATTTCCAAAACCCCACACCGATAATCCAATGGTGAGTGCCAATGAGCACAAAACAAAAACGACATGGAACATCTTAAGGGACATAAAGTGTCTTTCGCTCAGTATGATTCGGTTGATCGTAACTGCCCCAGATGGTCAGGGCCATCAACCCGATCAGGAAAAACACCGTGGCCGCCAGAATGCCATAGATCATTTTCTTTTCGGACAACAGGTGCATGAAATAGCCCGCGACCAGGAATGCCTTGATGGACGCCACAAACATGGCGATGGCAATAGTGATCGCCACACTCTCGAAATGAATACTATACAAAGCGACAGTAATGACGGTCCCGGCAATCAATGCCCAAAACACTTTCCAGTAGGTCGGCAGATGGGAAGCCACATCATCGTGGCCGTGTTGCGCAGCGTGTTGAGTGGAATGACTCATGAATTCGAGAGCGTTAGAGGAGATACAGAATTGGGAAGAGGAAAATCCAGACCAAGTCGACGAAGTGCCAAAACAGGCCGCCAACTTCAATCCGGTTGATGAACCGTTCTGGTTCGGTCAACCACATTTTGCTGCCAGGAAACGTAAACCAAGCCAGAACCAACGCACCGCCCAACACATGAAACCCGTGGAGCGCAGTGATCAGGAAGTAAATGGCAAAAAAAGTGTGGTTCCTCGGAATGAACGCATCCAAGTGGGCAATGTCGCTCGTGGCGACTTCCATCACCTCATGCTTGGGAGTCGATTCATCATGCTTCTCACCCGGTTTCGCTTTGGGTGGATCTGCGGTGAACTTGACCTTCTCAACCTTATCCGTCTCCAGCCTGGCCAAGTTGTAAATGCTTCCAAAATCCCAGAATCCAGGATGTTTGCCATTCACTTCAATGTGACCTGTGTACGCCTTACCGCTCTTGAGGCGGAGTTCATAGTGGGTAAACTTCTCATTGTACTCGAAGCTCTTGATGCAAAGGAAGCCCAAGGCACAAACAATGGTGATCACCATGCAGATTCGGAACCGGGCAAAGTTGTTCATCTTCAATGCGGCCCATGCGAAGACGACCGTCACGGAGGACGTGATGAGCACCGCCGTGTTGAACGTACCTATGGGTATGTTGAGCAACCCATGCGGCCAAGCATTCTTAATGTTCGGCCAAACCCCATCGAGGGCGCCAACCCGCAACAGGATGTAGGCCGAAAACAAAGCGCCGAACAGTATCACCTCAGAAGCGAGGAACAGCCAGATACCTACCTTTGCATTATACAAACCCGTATCTGGGCGGGGTTTGACTGTGTATGGAATTTCCATGAGTCGAGTGGGCTACAACGGTCTGAAGTGAATCAAGCTTGCTGGTCCTGTGGTGAGAAATCCTTGGCCGCACCCGGAACGCTATATTCGTAAGGCCCGCGATAAACCACGGGCTCCTTGATGAAATTGCCGTGTGGAGGAGGGGTCGGTGTCGACCATTCCAGGGTCGTCGCTTCCCAAGGATTGTCCGAGGAAATCTTCTTCCCGCTTCGGATGCTCATAAAAAAGTTGATAATGAAAGGAATCTGAAACACAGCCAGCCCAATGGCTGCATGGCTGATAAAGGTATTCAAGCCTAGCACACTGGCATTGCCCGCATAAGTGGCGCCACCATCATACATGCGGCGAGACATACCCTTCATTCCCTGGATGAACATTGGCGCGAATACCAAGTTCATGAACAACAGCGATCCCCAAAAATGAATCTTTCCTAGGGTCTCGTTCATGAAACGTCCGGTCGCTTTGGGAAACCAATAGTAGATACCTGCAAAAAGACCGAAAATAGTCCCTGGCGCGACAACATAGTGGAAGTGACCAATCACGTAGTACGAATCGTGAAGATAGATATCCGTCGCATTCAATCCCAGAGGCAATCCAGTCAGGCCGCCAATCCCGAACATGGGAAGGAACGCGAGGGCAAAGAGCATCGGAGTGTTCATCCGAATGGAACCTCCCCACAACGAAATGAACAGTGCTGTCAAGATGATCACCGAAGGAATGGAAATCATCATCGTCGTGGTCTGGAAGAAGGTCGAGATCTTCGTGCCCATACCTGTCAGGTACATATGATGTGCCCAAACGATAAAGCTAAGGAATCCAACGCATAGCACGGAATAGACCAAAGACCGATAGCCCCAGATGGGTTTGCGGGTGTTGTTCGCTATGATCTCGCACACAATGCCCATGGCCGGCAGGATAAGGACGTACACCTCCGGGTGGCCTAAGAACCAGAATAGGTGCTGCCACAGCAATGGACTGCCACCGCCGCTAACTGGCAACTGGCTTCCGTTCACCACCAGACCGGTCGGCAGGAAAAAGCTGGTGCCAAAAAGATTGTCCACCAACTGCATGATGCCTGCGGCTTCCAACGGAGGGAAAGCCAACAGCAAAAGAAAGCCAGTGACTAACTGAGCCCAGACAAAAAATGGAAGTCGCATCCAGCTCATACCGCGAGCACGCAACTGAATAATCGTCGTGATGAAGTTGACCGCACCCAACAACGAGGAACTGATCAGCAAAACCATTCCTATCAGCCACAGAGTTTGTCCATCCACCCAGTGCGCCATATCGGCAATACTTGCGAGCGGTGAGTAGGAGGTCCAACCGGACTTCGCAGCTCCCCCCGGAATGAAGAAGCTGGATAACATCACAACGCCACCAAGGAAGTAAAACCAGTAACTGGCCATATTCAGCCGGGGGAACGCCATGTCCGGAGCTCCAATCTGAAGGGGTGTCACAAAATTACCGAAAGCCCCGAAAGCCAGAGGTACAATTGCAAGAAACACCATGATGGTGCCGTGCATGGCTCCAAAGGCATTGTAGAGATCGGCCTGCATCACACCACTGTTCACCATGTCTGTACCCAACACCTTCTCAAGAATCGGACCAATGACAGGGATCGGCTGATTGGGTTTCGCCAATTGTTGGCGCATTAGGAGCATCAGTATGAACCCGAACAGCAGGAACACCAATGCGGTGATTCCATATTGGATACCGATGACCTTATGGTCTGTACTAAAAATGTATTTGGACCAGAACCCGGGCTCATAATGGTGATGATCGTGAGCCTGATCGGCGCTGGTTCCGTGTGACGTTGTCTTAGCGTTTGCCATAGAGAGGATCCATTGTCCCAGCCCGCGAGATGTCTCGCCGAGTTGGAATTGAGTTCAACAGGATGCTAGATCGCAGTTCAAAGTTTGATTTTATCCAAGACCAGCAACCCTAAAATGAGTGGTAGATAGAGAATGCTGGCAAAAAAGAGCTGGCGAGCACGCTCGCGGGTGGTTGATCGAGAAAACTGGATGGCGCAGATCAAGAACAAGAGACCGAGCACTATAGCCCCGACTCCATAAATCTTGCCACCCAAATGCAAGGCCACCGGTGAAAGACTAAACGCCAAAAGAGCCAGCGTGTGCCGTATCGCTGCCGCGGCAGTTCGAGATCCATCGCTATCGTCGGCGGAAAGCATCTTGAATCCGGCATCCCTGTAATCGGTCCGATACATCCAGCTGATCGCCATGAAGTGCGGCAACTGCCAGAAAAACAGGATCGTGAATAAGGCCCAACCGCCGACTGAAATCTCGCCAGTAGCCGCAGTCCAACCCATCAACGGAGGCAAGGCACCAGGCACAGCACCAATCAAGGTATTCAATGTCGTCACCCGCTTGAGCGGCGTATAGACAAAAACGTACGTCGCCAATGTCACCGCACCCAGAACCGCAGTCAGTGGGTTGACCTGGCTAACCAGCTCCACCAAACCCAGGACGGACATCGATGCCCCCAGCAATAAAACCATCTGAGGCTGAATTAGACCCGCTGGAATTGGCCGATCCGAAGTACGCGGCATCCGAGCGTCCCATTCACGTTCCAAGTACTGATTGAGAGCGGCAGCTCCCGATGCCAGTAAGGCAGTGCCCAGCATACAATGCACCAAGAGGCCCAGATTAAGGGAGCCCGATGAGCCCATGTAGAACCCCACCAACGTGGTTATCAGCACCATGCTCGTGAGGCGTGCCTTGATTAGTTCAGCAAATACCGACGCGCGGGATCGCGCGGCGGACTCCGCAGTCAGTGATTGAACAGTCGCTTTCAAATATTTCGGCTAACGTGCCCCGCCCTCGGCGGCAACAGTTGGACTCGCAGGTTTTAAAAAGTCCTTAGCTCGGGAGCAAGGGCTGACTTTCGAAATTCTCACTTCGCATCGCATTCGGGAAGCAACGGTTAGAAGAATGCCCATCATTAGAGAAATTGCTCCAACTGCCACATGCGCCGTCGCGACATCCGCCGACTTGTTTGTCCAAACAGTTGCAGCCCCCAAACAAAATTGGATCAACAACAGTCCAATCCACAGCCGACCTAAACGCCCCAGCAATCCTCCCTGCTTCATCAGCACCCAGGATACCCCCATGACCAAAGTCACCAACGCCACTGCGATCAGTCGATGGACCATTTGAAGGTGAATGTGCAACGCCACAAGGTCACGTTCGTTCATTGGATCTATCCGTCGCGCATTGATCGTTGAAATCGTTGCCGGGTCGGTATCGGGCCAGATCTGACCATAGGCCAATGGAAAGTCTGGAATTGCCAACGGAGCATGTTGATGACGCATAGTCGCCGCCACCATCAACTGAACCAAAATCAATCCAACGATCCAAGGCAACCAACGGTCCACCGATAAGTGCGACCGAACTTCGGTCGCCACTTGGAATTGATGCCAGGTCGGCGACAAAACGAAGGCAATTAGCGACAGCGTGCTGAAGAACACTTGCCCTAATGTCGCGTGTGCTATCCCGAACCACACTCCCAGAGTGGAGGCGAGAAACTCCTTTTGATCCAGCATCACCCGCAGGCCGCCGAGCAAACCTTGAATCAGCACCATTACCACCCCAATCCAGGCCAAATTCCTCACCCAACGACGTGGCTCTTTGAGTTGAGCCCACACTGCCAAGACCACGACCAAAGCTCCCACAGTACTGGCGACTAGTCGATGCAGGTGTTCGTCGTGAATCCCCCCGATTCCCCACCACTTGTCTAAAGGAAGCCAGAACATGTTGTACCCAAAACTGGTGGGCCAATCAGGAACCGCCATCCCGACGCCCTTGCTGGTCACAACCCCTCCAAGGCATATTAACAGCAAAGTCGCCAGTGCACACAACACGGCATAGCTGAAAAGCCATCGATTTGGGGTTGGTTTCAATCGGAAATCAGGAATTAAATCAGGTTGCGTCAAGAAACTGGCAATTAACGTCTGTTTACTGAGCTTTCGGTCGCCCTTAGGTCACGTGGTGATCAGTCTCATCAAACGCCCGGGTCTAAATGGAGGGCCGTCCATTCCAACAGGCGTAACGACGGAGGAATGCCGACATTCACCTAAAAATCGTGCCGTTGCCTCTATGCAGAGACAACGGCACTTTCCAAAAACTTAAGTCCAAGTCAAATCGCCTATTGGCTACTTCGCATCGACCGTTAACGCCACTTCTTTGGCTGCTCCGTCGGCCACCTCAACTTCTTGGGTGAAGGTGCCGGCTTTGCGATGGATGAACTCCAAGGTGTACTTGCCCGCTGGGAGTTTAGAGCTCAGCTTGAATTTGCCATCCTTGTCGGTCACAGCAAAAAACGGATGATCAACAACTCCAATGTACGAGAACATCCAAGGATGAACATTGCACTGAAGCGTGACAAACGTCTCGGGGGTGGTAAACGACTTGCTATCAACCTGGCCCTGGCGGGTCTGGGCAATGTTAAAGGTCGGATTTTTTACCTTGGAGGAGGCGAGAACGTTGTGCATGAACGGATCGGAATTCTTGATCTCGACCTTTTGACCCACCATCACGCCAGCGATGTAAGGCTCGTACATGCAGGCAACCTGATCAATCTTCAACGATTCAGTTGCGGCATCGAATTTCTTCCCTTCCAAACCCTTTTTCACATAGACGAAAACGTTCGCTAAACCGCCGTCCTTAGAGGCCACATAGTTGCGGCTCATCACCGATCCGGTCGCGGCAGCGCCGCAGTTCTTGTCGGTCTTGAAAGCGGTGATTTCCTTCTCGGCCGGAGGTGTCCCCTTGAGAGTGACCTTGCCGGTAATATCGGCGGCCGTGAGTGTGCTGAAAGTGGAACCAATGGCGGCAATCGCCAAAAGACTGAGGCAATTTTTCATGACATTTCGGACAATAGTTATCGCAGGACGACGCACGCTAACACCCGTGTTTTTGGAGGCAAGCGATTTTGTGAAAGTTTTCACAAGCGTCGATCATCAGACGGACCTAGCCGCGCGTTATTCATGCCTAACGTCTCAATATCGCCGGACACATTCAGCGCATTTACTTATACACAACATATTCCTGATTAACCAGTTAAACGGAATCAGGCACGCCTCGATTCGCCCGCGCCTACCCCAACCTCATCTCAAGAGTTATTCCACCGGCAATCCTTTGAACAAAGCCGCCATTTCCATCGCGGTTCGCGCGGCTTCCGTCCCGCGGTTGGTCTCCTTCGACAGGCAACGCGCCGTCGCCTGCGCTTTGTTTTGTACCAACAAGACCTCATGAACGACAGGCAAACCCGACTCCAGCTGCAACCGCATCAAGGCATGCGTTATGGCATCGCCAATATGCTGAGCATGCGCTGTTTCCCCTTGAATGATCACGCCCAATGCAATGATCGCATCGGTGATGCCGCCTGTGCTTGCCAGCCAGCGGGCGATGGTCACCGGCACTTCAAACGAGCCGGGGACTCGCAGCACTCGAATGGATTCGGCACCCCCAAGTCTCAGCTCGGCTTCGGCCGCTTGCAACATGCCATCGACGTACTCGGCATTGTATCGGGCAGCGACGATGAGATATCTGCCACCTCGGAACTTGTTTTTCTGGGGGGAATTGCGTTTGAGCATGATTCTGTGAGGATCTACAGCGTGTGACCCATCCGGTCGCGCTTGGTTTTGAGGTACCGCTCGTTGTGGGGATTGGCGGGTATTCGAATGGGTAGTTGCTCGACGATTTCGAGTCCGTAGCCTTGCAAGCCGACAACTTTTTTCGGGTTGTTTGTCAACAAACGGATGCGCTTTAACCCTAGATCACAAAGCATCTGCGCCCCAATACCATAATCCCGAAGGTCCATCGGGAAGCCCAACCGCAGATTGGCCTCGACCGTGTCCAAGCCTTCTTCTTGAAGCTTGTACGAACGAATCTTGGGTACGAGCCCAATCCCTCTCCCCTCCTGGCGCATATACAAAATAACTCCAGCTCCTTCGCGCTCAATGGTCTGCATCGCCGCGTGCAGTTGCGGCCCGCAATCACATCGGCGGGATCCGAACACGTCGCCAGTCAAACATTCGCTATGCACTCGAACCAAAACAGCCCTAGAACGTCCGACGTCGCCCTTTACCAACGCGATATGGTGTGAGCCGTCAATGCTCGACTGGTAGAGGTGCAATGAAAAAACGCCGTACTCGGTCGGCAATGCGACGGTTTCGACCCGAGTGACGTGCTTTTCACGGATGCGGCGATATTTAATGAGCGCCTCAATGCTACAAATCTTGAGTTTGTGGCGCTTGGCGAATCGTTGCAACTGCGGCAGTCGAGCCATCGAGCCGTCGTCATTCATGATTTCACAAATCACTCCGACGGGGCGACAGCCGGCAAGCACCGCGAGATCGACTGCCGCCTCCGTGTGGCCCGCGCGCCGCAAAACCCCGCCAGGCTTAGCTCGCAGAGGAAAAACGTGACCTGGCTTCTTGAGATCCTCAGAACCCGTCCGCGGGTCTGCCATGAGTTGAATGGTACGAGCTCGATCGGCAGCACTGATTCCGGTGGTAATACCCGTCGACGCATCCACCGTGACCTGAAAGTCGGTTTTGAAAGATTCGCGATTATTGGCCACCATCTCTTCAATCCCCAATTGTCGGAGACGTTCCGCCGTAGCGGGTACGCAAATCATACCGCGGCCAAACCTCGCCATGAAATTGATGGCAACGGGTGTCGCTTTTTCAGCGGCCAGCACCAAGTCACCTTCGTTCTCTCGGTCTTGGTCATCCACCACAATAACCATCTTTCCGCGGCGCAGGTCGGCAATCGCGGCTTCGATCTCTTGAGAAACGCTGTCCTTCAGGCGAGGCATAAATACAAATCGTGTCGATTCGATCGACTTCCCTAAACCCGTAGCAGGCATCGTTGGCTTGCTCCACTTTGTTTGTTTGTGCAGGGAAACCGTTTGGCTAAGAGCCGGCCGTGCATCGGGCACTTCGCAAGCCAGCCACGGATTCCTAAGTCAGCGCCGAGCATAAAAAGGCCCCCGACAACCACCCACATTGCAGCATGCAACGAGGCCGGTCGAACGGGGGCACATCAGAGCTTCAGCCAGAGCCTGAGGCTCCGTGCCGTGACAACAGCCGACTTAAATCGCAGCCAACTCTTTGATGCTAAGAGCGTTTTTCTTCAACGTCTTCGCTGTTTTGGCGGACTTTGAGCAGGAACTGGCTTTTGCAGAGGTCTGGCAAGCGGAGGCGCAGCTCTTGTTGTTCGCGCTCGACACGGCCGAGGTTTTGACTGTCTTGTCGCAGGATTTTTCACACTTTTCCCCAGCCAAAGCAGCGGAAGCAAAGGCAAACGACGCAGCCATCGAGAGCAGAGCGAGTTTCTTCATAATTAACAGTAGTTCGACTTAGTGTATGTTTGTGGTGACTAGCTTGTGTGTCTCTTCGAGTCGTCGCCAATAGTCACAATCGGCGACGGCACTTCATGCATTAGACCACACTCGGATAGCGCTGTTCAAGACAAGGTTCCCTGAAGAATCATTTTCAGTCTGTCGATTGGCTCAGGGGGTTAAAGTTTGACAGGTGATTGTCAGATTGAGACTTATCAAGCAGGACTTCCGTCTTGAGTTTCACGACGGATCTTGTAAGCAGTGCATGGTCTTGTCCATCTTAACGCCATGGGGCTCGTACCAATCCAGTCTGACTGCAGCCAACCCGCCGAGCGCTCCTGTGCGCTCGGCGATTTAGCTCGTCCAGAGGGGGTTGCCGCGACCCCGTTGAGAACCAAACGCAGTCGAGTCAGCGCTGGTCTCCTCATGTATCGGACAAGAGGCAAGTCGATCGAAGTGTTTATCGCGCACCCTGGTGGCCCTTGGTTTCCACATCGCGATTTTGATGTTTGGACCATACCTAAAGGCGAATTGGAAGCCGGCGAAGCCCTATTCTCCGCTGCCTTACGGGAATTTGAAGAGGAGGTCGGCCTGAAACCAACTGGGCCATTTATTGAATTAGGCTCGATTCGCCAGAAAGGTGGGAAGACAGTCCACGCATGGGCGTTTG
>SXGU01381365.1_pt1 | contig 18593 bp, 21 predicted proteins | sample 3174531 | NCBI WGS metagenome assembly SXGU01 (sample SAMN11356863, study PRJNA531348) | freshwater metagenome | isolation source: freshwater sample F1-140 | place: China: Fuxian Lake, Yuxi | collected 2017-12-25 | reverse complement strand
GTGCCACAGCGCGATCATGTCGCGGCACTCGGTAATGGCTCTTTACCTTCGGTCAATAGCCGCAACCAGGCATATTGTATGGTGTTGGTATCCTGGAACTCGTCGACATGAACTTGGCTGAAACGCTGTTGGTAAAATTCCAACACATCGTCATTATCTCTCAGCAATTCGTGCGCCCGCAGCAGCAGTTCGGCAAAATCCACCAAGCCGGAACGGTCGCACAGCTCTTCATAGGCTTTATAGATAGTCAGCATTTGCCGTTGGTAGAGATCGTGGGTCTCCATCATATGCCGGGCTCTGACGCCTTCGTCTTTTTGCGCGTTGATATACCATTGAACTTGACGCGGCGGCCATTTGTCAGCGTCCAGATTCAGCGTGGTCAACAAGCGCTTGATCAGCCGTAACTGGTCGCCGGAATCCATGACCTGGAAGGTTTCGGGCAATTTGGCCTGTTTGGCGTGGCGTCTTAACAGCCGATGCGCCAAGCCATGAAAAGTGCCTATCCACATGGATTGCGCGGATAGTTTGAGCAAGTCCTCCACTCTGCTGCGCATTTCTTTGGCGGCTTTATTGGTAAAAGTCACCGCCAGAATACTGTGTGCCGATACGCCTTGCGCTTGGATTTGCCAGGCGATGCGATGTACTAAAACACGGGTTTTGCCGCTGCCTGCGCCGGCTAGAACCAGCATCGCTTGAGAAGGCGCGGTAACGGCCTGACGCTGGGCATCATTGAGGGGGGCTATTATTGAGGTAACATCCATTGGTTTTTTCGCTTGCACATTTTTTAGAGCTGTGTATATTGCGTAGGTCCAATAATGACAAACTGAACCGTTGCTTTGTTTTTTAACGATAATAATAACTACACACAGAGGATTTTAAGATGAATTTTGATTTTAAACGTATGCTTAAATTTGAACACAATGTCGGTGAAAAGGAAAAAAAATACCGTTTATACGCGGGAGCGGCACTGCTGGTTATTTCACTGTTCGTTCCCGGCGGTGAGGTTCTTTTGTTATTAGTGGGCTTGGTTCTGGTGGCTACAGGGTATTCAGGTTGGTGCCCCGCTTATTCGGGGCTTAACAAAAATACCTGTGAAGCGGCCGCCGGCGATTCTACAGAAAGCGCTGCTACAGAAAGCGATTCTTCAGAAGGTTAAGTGGGTAGGCACAAGGCTAAATTCCGGTTTTGTCTTGTGCCTTTATTGTTTTTATTCAACTCTTCCTCTAACTAATTTATACGAATTAGGCGGCTTGTCTCGGTAAAGGGAGTTGGAATTGTCCTGCAACTACCCCACTTACCGTTAAATCTTCATCTAACTCTTCCCATCTTAGTGCACAGCCTCCAACTTCAATTTGAACGGCTTTCAGTTGGTTTTCGGATGCTTGACTGAGAATTCGAAAACGGTCGGCGGGAAAGCCGAATATCCGTCCATCCGTTAGTTCAAGGTAAATCATTCGTTTTTCCGCCCAAGCTTTAATGGCAATGGATTCTGTTTTAAAAGTCGTGGTATTCATGATAGCTATCCAAAAAGATTTGTTTGTTTTCAAACACAAGCCGCTCTATTTCTCGCAGATCATGAGGTGTTATACCGTGATTACTCGCTAAAGTAACAGGTTCAAGCCAAAACTTACATTCCCCATCGGAGCAGCGCACGTGAATATGCGGTGGCTCATTACCTTCGTTTGAATAGAAGTGAAACCGAAAGTTTGCAAGCCTTAAAATAGTCGGCATAGGTTGTTTACGATTAACGCCTTAGGCATAAGCAGCGTTACTCTTCCTTACGAAACTCACCTTCCAACACATTATTTTCAGCCGCTTTGGCTTGCTGAAAATGCTCTGAGGCCTGAACCAGATAATGCTCAATTACAAATTGGGCAATTTTTCTGCGCGATTGCGGGATTAAACAGGCAAAGCCGATGATATCGGTAATAAAGCCCGGCGTTAGCAGTAATGCCCCGCCGACCAGAATAATAGGGCCTTCCACCATTTCATAAGCGGGTATTACGCCTTGTGCCAAATTCTCCTGAAAACGCTGAAATGTTGCAAAGCCTTGCTGTTTCAATAGCCAAGCGCCCAACACTGCAGTAAAAACCACCAACAAAACGGTCGGGAATGCGCCGATAATTGCCCCCACCTGGATCAGTAAATAAATCTCCGCAAAAGGGATGATCAGCACAACCAGGAATAGGGTGTGAAAAATTTTCATTTAAAGTACTCTTGTTGAAGTCATCGTCGTTACAATATAAAGACAATTTCGCTTAATTTCTAGGATAATATCCGTCGCCCTTGTTTTTTATCATTTGTAATATGCCTGCCGCTCATCAAATAATTTTTTGTACTTGCCCTGATAAAGATACCGCAGAAAAAATAGCCCGCTTGCTGGTGGCAAGTCAAAAGGCCGCTTGTGTGAATATCTTGCCGGGCGTTACTTCTATTTATGCTTGGAAAGGACAAATTGAGTCCGCCGAAGAGCATCTGTTGCTGATTAAAGCGCATAAAGATCACTATCCAGCGATTGAAGCGGCTGTGCGCGAACATCACCCTTACGAACTGCCTGAAATAGTTGCCGTGTCCATTGAGCGCGGTTTACCTGAATACCTGCATTGGATAGATTCATGCCACCCTTTAAAATAATTTTTTTGTGTTTACTGGCGCTGCTTAGCCAATCGGTTGTTGCGCTGGGCGTTGACGAGCCTCTGCCATCTGACCAAGCCTTTAAGGTTTCTGCAAAAGTGTTGGCTGCCGATCGGATTGAAGTTTCTTGGGACATCGCCGAAGGGTATTATCTTTACCGCAATAAAATGCATTTTGAGTCTAAAACCGGTCAGGTCCGCTTAGCCGAACCCGAGTTTCCGGAAGGTCAAACCAAGCATGACGAAAACTTTGGCGATGTGGTTATCTACCGCCATACCCTACATGTGCCGATTGCCTTAACCGTTGAAAACGGTGAGTCTTCGCTGCAATTATTGGTGCAATTTCACGGCTGTGCCGACCGAGGCATTTGCTATCCACCGCAGAAAATCACGTTTGACCTGAATCTGCCCGCGCCCGTTGTTCAAATCAATCCGATCAAACAGTTGCTAAAAGGTTCTCAAAGCTTAAAACTTAACTTGTTTGAAGATGAGTTATTGCAGCCGGACCAGGCTTTCAAGTTTTTTGCTTCGGTCAAAGATGAGCGCACTCTGCATGTTAATTGGGAGATAGCTGAGGGCTATTATCTTTACCGGGAAAAAGTGCAGCTTGAATTGGTTAATGCCGAGGGTGTAACGCTTGGCGCTTACGATATTCCCAGAGGCGCACCCAAACAGGACGAAGCTTTCGGTCAGGTTGAAACCTTTCACGACGAACTGGCCTTTGACTTACCGCTTATGCGTTCCAGCCAGTTGGCGCAAACCGTTAGCCTACAGGCAAAATATCAAGGCTGTGCCGACCGCGGCGTTTGCTACCCGCCGATGAGTAAAAATATCGATTTGGCCCTACCGGTGGCTCTGCATCCGATAGCACAACAGCCGGCAGCAGTGCGGCAAGACGTTGTGCCCGAACTTTCCGAACAGGACCAAATCGTGCAGTCCTTGCACAAGGATAGTTTCCCGATAACCTTGCTCAGCTTTTTCGGCTTTGGCTTATTGCTATCGCTGACTCCGTGTATTTTTCCGATGATTCCGATTTTATCGGGCATTATCGTCGGTCACGGCCACCGGATTACCACCGGTAGAGCCTTTTTGCTGTCGCTGAGTTATGTACTTGCCTCCGCGCTGACCTATACCGTATTCGGCATACTCGCCGCATTGTTCGGTAATAATTTGCAAGCGGCTTTTCAACAGCCTTGGATCATCGGCCTGTTCAGCGCTGTTTTTGTGCTTTTATCCTTATCCATGTTCGGCTTTTACCATCTGGAATTGCCCAAATCTTTCCAAGTTAAACTGCATAACTCCAGCGAAATACATCGTGACGGCTCGCTGTTGGGCGCGGCTATTATGGGCGCGCTGTCCTCGCTGATCGTCGGCCCTTGTGTCGCCGCGCCGCTGGCGGGTGCGTTGATTTATATCGGCCAGACCGGCGATGCGGTATTAGGCGGCGCTGCTTTATTTGCTTTGGGTTTAGGTATGGGCGTGCCGTTGCTGCTGCTGGGCGCTTCCGCCGGAAAATTGTTACCCAAGGCCGGAAACTGGCTAAACTCGACCAAAGCCGTATTCGGCGTGATTATGCTGGCTGTTGCGGTGTGGATGCTCAGCCGTATTTTACCGGGTAACGTCATTATGATGCTTTGGGCGATGCTGCTTATCTTTCCGGCCATTTACCTCAGCGCTGTCGATCCGTTGCCGGAAAACAGCTCAGGCTGGCGCAAGCTATGGAAAGGCTTGGGTCTAATGATGCTGTCTTACGGTTTGTTGTTGTTGATCGGCTTTAGCCTGGGCAACAGCAACCCGTTAAAACCGCTGCAAGGGCTTGGTTTAAGTACTGCGCAAGCTGGCGTAGAACCCGCCGGTATTAGTTTTGAAAGGGTTAGCTCGCCGGCGGCGCTGGAAGCCCGGATTAAACAAGCCAACGCGAATCACCAAGCGGTTATGTTGGATTTTTACGCCGACTGGTGTATTTCGTGCAAGGAAATGGAAACTTATACTTTTGCCGATCCGCGGGTTAAACAGGCGCTTGCCGGTCTTGTGTTGCTGCAAGCCGATGTCACCAACAACTCGGAAGACGATAAAGCCTTGTTGGCGAAGTTCAAGCTAATCGGGCCGCCCGCCATATTGTTTTTCGGTTTGGACAGTCAGGAAAAAACCGCCAACCGGGTCATTGGTTATCAGGATGCAGAGACCTTTATTAAATCGTTACAACGCGTTAAATCATGAAGCAAACAGCCCTGATTATGATTGCCGCGCTGATGGCGCTGGGTTTGGGCATCACCGCCCGGCACCTTTTTCCTGCCGTTGAAAAGAATGTTATTAGCGCCTTACCCGAGTTTAACCTGCCCGACCTGTCGGGGCGTCAACACAATATTTCAGAATGGCGGGGCAAGGTCTTGGTGATTAATTTCTGGGCAACTTGGTGTCCGCCTTGCCGCCAAGAAATTCCCGGTTTTATTGCCTTGCAGGAACAGTATGCGGCCCAAGGTGTGCAGTTTATCGGCATCGCTTTAGAAGATAGGGCGCCGGTTGCCGAATATAGCGCCGCAAGCAAAATCAATTACCCAATTTTATTGGGCGGTGATAACGGCATTAGCTTGGCGCATCAACTGGGCAATAATGTCGATGCGGTTCCTTATACGCTTGTTGTTGACAAGCAGGGACAAATCCTACACCGGCATCCGGGAGAGTTTTCCAAAGAGCAAATAGAGGAAGTAATTGCACCTTTGCTGAATTAATTTTGCCGGACTCGAACTCGGCTTTTCAAGGTGGCGACGGTTTAGTTTCTGACCTATTATAACGGCACGCAAATTGATGCATTTATCGTCATACAGGTCACATAGAATATTTTTTCCGAAATTAGACTGAACTCTACATCTAAATAATCCATAAATTCTGGAATTTAACGCAAGCAATAAGCGTTTTTTAAACTGACATTATTTAAAACAATAAAGGTTAAACATTATGAGTAAGCTCAAATTGATAACAGGTTTTTTATTAGCAATGCTGATTGTCGGTTGTGCCGGAGGGCCTACCCATGAAAGCACCGGGGAATACCTGGATGATTTTGCTCTGACCACTAAAGTCAAGACATCGATACTGGGCGACTCCAAACTTAAAATGTTGCAAATCAATGTTGAAACTTATAAGGGGGTGGTGCAGCTAAGCGGGTTTGTGGATTCTGCCAATGCAGTTGCCAGAGCGGCGCAGTTGGCAAGCACGGTTAAAGGGGTTAAATCGGTTAATAATAGTTTGATTGTAAAATAATTTAAGGAAATAGTCGTTCATGTTCGTGTGAGTCGTCGAACCATGAACGACTAAACAATTTACCTTTCGACAAGGCTTCTTCTGAGCATAGCCGAAGGGATTAGTGCAAGTAGGGGAACTGTTTCTGTAGATAGAATACTTATTTTTTGCAGCTAGATTGCTTCCAAATGATTGCAGCTCAATCGTGATACCAATAACCGCTATTACTGAATACCTTTGCCAATCTAACCCACCAATCTTCGGAAAAAAATTTCTTATTCTTGCTCCCCGCTTGGCTTTGTAAAGGAGCTATCACTTTTACACCCTCGCGCTGAGCGACAAAACCATTAGCTTCCGGCACTACGCAGGTAATGTGTCCTGATCTGGATAAATCACGCCGCTTTGCGCAGATGATGCCGACTCGCCCGTCATTCACTTTGCCTTGAAAGTCGGTGAGATCATAGGTGCGCACCCAACCGAAATCGTCACCCCATTCGTCGAGCCAGTTATAAAGGGCATTGGCATTCAATTCTTCGACGTTTTTCCCATAGGCTGGAGTTGGGTTATAGCCGGGTGTTTTAGCAAACTCCATCAATGTCTTGGATGTCCACCAAACGCGTGGCAAGTAAGCTTGAGCTAGATAGCAAAAATCGTAAGCGTAAATATTGCAGTACGTCGATTTCGTTGGTTGATAGCGAGCACTGTTCACTACATCCAGAAAATTCACGATGGTATACACATCGGTAATTTTCGTTGCCGGAGTCGCTCCAGCACCGATATTGCGTTGAGGGAGATTGGCCTCACTGAGCGGTGCGTGGCGAGCATTAATCGACGCTCTGTTTGATTCGGGAGACTTCGCATAATGTACAGCGGTCACGCCGTGAGGGTTTAACTGCTGTGCTGTTAAAACAGGTATTTCGCGCAGGTAACGGGAAGCAACGTAACCATTGATAGTGTTGCCGTTTACGATGGCTGATACAAACCACCAATCGGGATTGCTGTTGTTGGTAACATCAACAGCCTGTCCGTTGAGTAGCGTGCCGACGATGGCGTCGTTAAGCGAAGGGCCATTGCGTAGATTAAGGGTGGTTGCTGTGATTATATATTGCATGGCGATCTCTTTTAGTTATCAGCAGGGTGATCGGCGTTATCGTCCACGTCAAGTAGTTCGTCGTTTTGAATGGTCGAACCCGCAACTGGTTGAGCAGACAGGGGCGTAGCAGGTGTAGTGACGTTCGTCGGTTTTACAGGCTGTGTGCTCTGGCTTTCATTCATTTTCATGTAAACATAAGTACTCGAACTTAGTCCGAGCAGGCCCAGAACAGGATTTTCATAAGAGGGAAACTGGCCATGATTGGCATTCGAGAAGACTTCAACAAGGAAAGAAAGCCCATAGGCCACATTGAAAATCAGTGCTTGGAAACGGTGAATGCTCAAACCGTTTTCATCAGAAAGAATGTCTGTAACAAAGCCTTCGGAAGGGTGTCCATCCTGATGGCGTGTTACGCTGGGATCGTTCGTTTGTGAGTTGTCGATCATGCGGCCACCGGCAGTTGTTACACTGCTAATGCCTAGAAGTATGAGACAGGTGGCGTTAATCTCCCATTTGTTGCCGGATACAGCATAAACGCCGAGAAAAGAACCGAGAATAATCATCGTCCACCACCACATCTGCACACGCGCAAAACTGTACGGCTTATTTTTGACAAGTTCGGATGAGTCACGCAGGGCGTTGTCATCCTGCAGGAGAATATACGATCCGACTAAAAGCGCCGCAAGTGAGATATAAGCGGCAAATTTTATGGCTAGTAGAATGTGCTCACTGCTTTCAGTGTTTACCAAGTAAACAGGTAGACCAATCAATAAGACGAGGCCCAGAAGAAAAATTAGGTTATTTTTGTTTTTCATTGCAGATACCTTTGAATTGTATAAATACTTTTAACCAGATCGTAGGACGCTTTCGCGTCAGCAAACCGCCCCATTCCGCGCAACGCCGATGACAGTCTGTCGGAGTTTTGATGGATTGCCTAAGGCGAATACAGTTTACAGCTTTGTTAGTGCGCAGATTTTGTAATTGGCCAACTTGCTTTTAGATTTTCTGGAGAGCCATTGAAGACATTAATGTCCATGTCAGACTTTGTACCTGGAATCTGCATTTGGGTCAGTAACTCACTAGAGAATTGCCACAGTGTATAAGTTGGCCAAACACCAACTGGAAAATCAGTCACGGTATCTTTAAAACGCGCATACCATAGTGGAGTATTTTTGAACTCAGAATTCTTGTATTTTATGGAAATTAGCTTGGCGCTCGCGTGGTTTGTATAGAGGACTGGATAGCGACCTAGACGCTGTTTTATTCGTTTAATGAACAATATTGCTTCGTCTGCATTCATGAGCTTAGACGAAGTTGCATCTTCGAGGTCGAGCGCTATCAGCTCGTCTTCTGCGGGTTTGACGGTGTCAACGTAGTAGTCAGCCTGTTTTTCAGGATTTCCTGACACGCCCCAGTGATATGAACCCCAGAGATATCCCCGCTTCTTGGCTTCTGTTTTCCGCACCCAGTACTGAGGATCTATCTTTGATGTACCGTTGGTTGACTTGTGAATGATGGCCACCACGCGCAGCTCAGTTGCTAATTTTTCCCAATTAATTGAATTGGCGTAATACGGATCAATAAGGATTGCATTATTTGGGTTTTTCCATGGATGATCAAACTCTGCTGCCAGAGTGCAACCAGAAAGGGCGACTCCGGCAATGAAAATTGTAATTCGCATGATTCTCTCCGTTCGTTAGTCAAAATGTCGGGCAACAAAAGATGTTGTCCGATTGGGCTATTTAAGTATGAAATCATATGAAAGTTACCTGCCAGCCTGTACGTATTGGCGTTGGGGTTTTAATCCTATCAATTCTAATAATATTCAAATCACGCCATGGTCCATTAAGATATTGACTTAAAATGAGATTCTTATCTTCTGGTGTCGTTGCAGTATCAAAAATAATATCTGTGTTCATTATTTAATTTCCTGAAGTATTTTTAATATATTTATCGATATAATATTGGATTACATTGGCGTAAATGGAGTTTTCGGCTAATTCCTGACTAATTCTTTTTAGCTCCTGCTTAGTTTTTTCATATTCATGTTGTAACCCAATTTTTACCATGTCATTTGTCGCTGGAATACCCTCATATTTATATTGCTCTGGAGCATCCAATACGGATTTAAGTTTTTGGGCTGAGCCATCAAGCTGCCCCCAATAAGATAACGCTGAATCTATATCGGAATAATTTGTTGGTAAGCCTGTTGAGGTTATTTTTTTGATAGTATCTATAGTGGGCAATCCGAATATAGGAACAGAATAAACTGTTGGAATTATGGATTTTCCAAGGCCATCTAATAAACTTAATTGTACGTTATCTTCTTTTGAGTCATTTTTTTTTAGAATGCTTACTATGTTTCTCATTATCGAATAATCAGCTCCAGAGGAATGAGCATTGCCAACAGTTATTGCTTTCGCCGCCGCCGCTGCTTGAGATTTGTTTAAATCGGCAGCAGCATCTCCAGTAATAAAGGCCGTTTGAATCAATACTGGATCAAGCCAATTATCTGTGGGAGTAATATTAAAACTAAAGCTGCTGATGGCAGAAATCGAATCATTAATATCAGTTTCTTCGTCTTTGTTAGTGTTTTCACTTTTATTCAAAGGCTCTCCGGCTATATTCAGAATATTTTCACTTTTCTTTGGCGCTATCAATACAACTCGTTGCTTAATGCCCAGATTACCTTGCACCGGTTGGGATGAGTCGGGGCGCGCTTCGACAGTTAAGGAGATTTTTTCGGTTTCGTAAAAATATAAGGCATTAGTACATCCGGTTAGGAAAATAACTAAAGTTAAAGAAAGCAAATATTTTTCTATTATTTTGAGTTGCATTTGCCATCTCCGCCTTGAATAGCTTGGTTAATCTGATTTAGTGTGCCGGGACTTTTTGCAATATTTTTTGCGGCTTTTCCAGTTGACACTAAATGCTTAAATTGGACTTCATCCAAGCCTTTAGCATAAGTACAGCTTAGCGAGGTTAATGTCATTGCATCTTGACCCTCAGCTTTACGTGGAATAATCGAATAGTTATCTCTATCATAACCAAACATAAATCGTCCGGTTCCTTCGATGCTGGCGGCAACATCAATTCCCAATGAGGTTTCATGGACATACGCAAGATGTGTCGCTTCTCCGCATCCACAAAGCAGGACACCTATCCAGACTAATTTTATTAACATTTTCATACTTTCTTTCCTTTTTATTCGTCCTGTAAGCGCTCTGATAAAGCTCTTTAAAGCGTTCAGTTTTAAAAAGCCCATTTATTGGTAATTATTCAGACCCCTATGTATTTTTCTGGGGAACACGGGCGTTTATGCGGTCAAGATGACCGCGCTCCCAGGGCAAGGCCGCTCGTCTTTATACACAAGTAGGCCGGAATAAGCCCGCCCGGCGATAGCCAGGGTGGGCGTTTCCGGCACTCCGAAGCCTCGGGATGCCGGAAACGCCGGTCCTGCGCTAAAGCGCGGACCGGCTTATTCCGGCCTACATTGAGATGTGTATAACGATGAGGGGCAAGGCCGTGGGGTTTGAATAATTACATTTATTGTTATTGCACTTCTTTGATAGCGAAGATTGTTATCTTATTTTTTTCATTTGGTTTTCTGAGTTTCATTAATGACTGCTTCTACCGTACCGTCGTCACGGTAACCAAACATAAAAATACCGTCAAAATCATCAGATAACTGTATTACATTGCGAGACTCTACTCCTGCTGAAAGACCTGCTTTTAACGGATTAGTGTGAAAAATAATCCCTTGATTTTTTTCAATCCAGGCATACGGCTGTACACCATTTAAATCGACATTCTTCGCTTCTATTTCCTTATTGAGGGTGTAGACAGTCGAGTGCTCGAATAGTTTATTGATAAATAAATCCGATTTGTTACCCGGCTTCGGATAAACAATGATCCTTTCCGTATGACCAAGAGTTAAACCTCCATCTGCTTGGCGTGTACTCAAATAGACGCCCCATGACTCTTGGGTAAGCAAATAACATGACTCGTTTTCAAAATAGTGAACACTGACCAAGCCTTTGTCGTTGACCGCGCATCCAGTGAAAAGCACAACCAATGTGCCGATAAGCCAAAATCGTGCTTTAGTCATAAAATTTCTTTGTCTTTATGAAAGCTACGTTTGTAGCATCCATCCTTTCTAAGGTTTGGCTAGCCTACACAAGGTTGCTACCAGTTATCTATCCACCATTCGTAACAGTACCAAAGTACTGCATTCCATCCAAACAAATCCCAAGTACAATAACTATCCACCATTCATAAAAGAGGCCTCAAACTCGTGAATGTCCTCCTAATTGACGACCATTTCTGCGCCCGCGAGGGCGTTGCCTGTTTGCTGAAACAAATATTCCCCGAGTTGCAGATATTTGAAGCGGAAAGCTTTGATGAAGGTTTGGCGATTGCTCGCGATACGCCGCTGAATCTGGTGTTACTGGATATTCAGTTGCCGGGCAAGGATGGGCTGACGGGGTTGGCGGAGTTGCGCCGAGAGTTTCCGAACTTGTGCGTGACGATGTTTTCCGGCTTGGACGACAGGGAATTGGTGTTTGAGGCCTTGCGGTTGGGGGCGATGGGGTTTATTGCCAAAACGGTGGCGCGGCAGGCGTTTGTCGAGGCGTTGCGGGATGTGTTGTCCGGGAAGGTGTATTTGCCGACTTCGGTGGTAGGGCCGCAAGCGAGCTTATCTGAAGCACCCCACGGTATCGGGATTCGGCCGGTATCCAATCCGGCTGATTTGGGTTTGACGCCGCGCGAGTTCGAGGTGCTGGGTTGGCTGGTGCAGGGTTTATGCAATAAGGAAATTGCCCGGAAACTGGGGATTGAGGAACAAACGGTAAAAAATCATTTGCGGCCGATTTTTCAGAAGTTTGCCGTGGTGCGGCGGACGGAGTTGTTGGTTAAGGTGTTTGAGAAGGGGATTGTGTTTGGGCGGCCGAAGGTAGGAAATTGAAGGCTAAAGCTTCCATTCTTCGACCAGCCCCCCTCCTGAGCGTAGCCGAAAGGCTCAAGGTAAATGGCTAAGTCTTGCCTGTAGGTAAAAAGCTCATATTTGCGACGGCGTTTGAGTTGGGTTTTCGCAACTGAGGTATGAGAATTTTTTTATTCCCTTCATTCCAAGCTTCTCGGCAACCGCTCCTGCGTTGCTCTGCTTATCTACATTCCTATAGGTATCTTCAACGGAAAAAGGGCGGGCACTTGACCATGTTCCCATTGCCTTCGTCATCATCCCCATCAAAACTTCCCCGCCGGCGGGTTTGCGCAGCAGTAGCGTGCTTTCCGGCAGTTTTGCCCTGTCTGCGGCTGGGATGTTGTGGCAGGATACGATTAGCGTCGGTACCGGCCCGCAGTCGGCCTGGATAGAGGCGATGATGTCGTGGGCGGTTTCGTTTCCGTTCAAATAGAAGTCAGTGATTAAAAGATCGGGCGCTCTGAAGTTTTCGGCCAGGGCGGCAAGGGTTTCGGCTTTGCAGGCGGCGGTTTGTACCAGACAGCCCCAAACTGTTAATTGTTCGGCCATCGCTTGCAAAACCTGACTGTCGGTATCGACGATAAACACGAAACTATCGATAAAACCGGAGTGACGGGGCTGGGCGCAAATTTGTTGCTGTGCGCTATCAACGACCGGCAGGCAGAGCTGGAAATCGCTACCCCGATGCAGTCGCGAATGGACTTGCATACTGTGATCGGGCAAGCATTCCATGGCCTTTACGACATAGGCCAAGCCGATGCCCAGACCGTGGGCTTGTGTGTCGGTCTGATGTTTGGGGCAACGGAAAAACTCTTTGAATATATCGTCATGCAGTTCATCGGCAATGCCGATACCGCTGTCGCGTATATGCAGCATGAGCCGGTTGTCGCGGGTTTTAACGGCGGCGATCACTATCCAGCCGCTGTCGGTGTACTTGATGGCGTTATCGATCAGGTTGCTTATGATCTGGCTCAAAATGCAAGGGTCGCTGTATACGGTGTAGGGCGATTGCGAACGTAAGCGGATTTTCAGTTTCAAGTCTTTTTTTGCGGCTTGCGGAGCGAAGCGGTCTGCTAATGTTGTCAATAGGATGTTGAAGTCGATTGCCGCCAGCTTCGGAATTTGCCGGCCGGTTTCCAAGTTGGCGATGTCGAGGATATGATTGAAGGCGTTATTAAGATCGTCTACGGCCGCGCCCAGTTTGACCGCCACATTGTGTAAATGGGTGTTGGAGTGATTGGTGAAACCGGCATCCAGCACCGAAGAGTAACAACTCAAGGCCTGTAACGGCTGACGTAGGTTGTGGCTAAGCTGTCTTAAAAACAAGGTCTTATCTGCCGATATGCATTCGGCTTGACGACGTTCCCGAAACAAGTTGCGGGTATGGGCTTCCAGTTGGCAGCGGGTGCAGAAACCGAAGGCGTTGACGATCAGCAGTATCATAATCGACGGCATCAGCGCCGCCGTTTCAACGCCGATCAGGTAACCGCTCAGGGGCATGATGATCATGGCCAATAGGCCGAATTTCAAGGCTTCGGCAATTGTCATGAACATTTGCCCATAGATGAAGAAGTAAATCGGCAATAAGCCGATCCAGGTTTCTGCATACAAAGCGGGATTGTTCTTTGTGAGAAAAATACAGCTTAGGCCGATAACCGATAGTACGGCGCTGAGCTTAGCGACTGAGTTGACTTGGCTTTCAGGTTGAGGGTGCCGATACAAGCTCACAAATAAAACGGTTAATGCGATTACTATTAATAAGTAAGCGATGATTTCGTCTTTTGACAATCCGCCATTAACTATACCCAAAACTATGAAGCCTAAAAAACAGCTTGCACCCAGCAATAACACGGTTTTTAGGGTGCTCAGGGTTTCGATTTTAAGCTCTTGCCGGAACAGGCGTTCGTTGTCGATATCGAAATGCGGGATAGCGTATCGGTTTGGCTTTTGTTTCGAGTTGACGTTGCTAGGCCTTAGGGACCACGGCTGTAACAACGAAATCAGTTTACGCGACGCATGAGCGAAGGGCGTTTTTATTGAAATAGACATTGCCTTACTCTCTGTTTGATAAAGTCAATCGATTGTCGGTTTGCTCGTCGTCTGATAACTACTTTGCTATTCAAGACACTGGAACGCCGATGCCGAGAACCGCTACCTGTGTTCCATTTTCGACCTACCTACTGAGTAGCTAGGTCGACTAAAAGATTGTTTATTTAGGGCTGATCGGCATTTTCGCTTTTATTGAGGAGGGTGTCCAGCAGGAGCCGATTTCGCAGCCGGCAGGGAGAAGGGTAGTTGCGTTAGAACAGCATCGCTCGGTCGTATTTTTAGAATCGTGCAGCCTTGACTCTGGAGCCGCCTAAGGCGGCGCGGGTGGATTGGATTTTCGAGGGTCAAAAAAGTTTTTGAGCTGTTTGCCAAGCACGGCTTCAGCCGTCCTTCCGCTTTCTCCGGTAGCGGATACGTCCCTCACTTATTCCAATTAACGTTCGTTTTAATAAAGAGCCAAAATACTGTACAAAATCAAGGTAGCCTAACAGTTGCATCTTGAATATCCACATATTATCCGAGTACTGGGTAATCGGTATTCTACGAAGGGATAAAAGGTCATCATAAGCAAATATATGTTGTGGGTACACTGCAACGGCCGTCTCATAACCTGCCTCTTTTGTCTTTTGCTTGACCTGGTCATTAAAATCGCCATAGCTATAGGCTAAGGAGTTTATAGGGGAGTCGACTTGTTTTTCTAATAGCATTTTGGAACCGCTCAGCTCCATATTCAGTTCTTTCGAATTTAGCCGGCTTAAATAAGGATGAGATATAGTGTGGCTGGCAAAATCGATAAAGCCGGATTTTTTCATGGCCTTTATGGCTTCCGGCTTAAGTTTATTCAATTCGCCAACTATGACATACAGGGTTACAGGTAGTTTATAGTGCTCAATAATAGGTAATGCATGGTTATAGAAATTGCCAAAATTATTATCAAACGTTATGGCAACGCTGTTTTTGGGAAAGGTTTTGTTTTCGTTACGTAAAGCGCATAAGGTCTCTAACGGCAGTACATTGTAGTTTTCTTTAAGAAAACGCATTTGGCGTTCAAATGCCGCGCTATTGATAGAGATCTTTCGGCCTTTTTTGGCGACCGGACTAACCGAGTGGTACAGTAATATAGGTACGCGATAGCGCCTTGCAACAGCACTTGCTATTAGAAATGCAGCCACAGTTGTTGTTAAAAAATAAACCAGTGGCATAAGGGCATCATACTGTTTTATAGAGGATATTTGCCAGGACACCTGTTTAGTCTGAGTGTCGCTGGATTAATGGGTGGTATGCGTCAGCCGCTGTAGGTCTTAACCGATTAATGCTTGCAAATCCCTTTCCAATAAGTCGCTGCTGCCAAGATTAAGTTCAACCAGCCTACGTAGCTCGGAAATGCTGTCTATATCAATGTGTTCGCATTTAAAGCCCACCTTGCTGTCTACGACATGGGTAGCGCAGAGTTCCATCTCTATCTGGACATCTTCGGATAATTGCAGGACGAGAGTGCAGATTTTTTCAGGATCGCCTTCCCAAGCAAAGCCAAAATCCAATAAACAGCCTTTTAAGGACAGGTCAATAATGTTGCAGCTCCAGGTTTTTCCTTCGCAGCTTAATGTGGCTTCTGCGGTGTAGAGAATCCGGTGAAAATGGCGGTGATCGTTGTTTTCTAGTGAATGCATAGGTTTAATTCAAAAAAAATTGCAGGGATGTGTTGTCAATAACCAGCACATCATTCGTGTTCAATTTTAACGACTTATCGTTTAAAGGCTCATTATTTACCGTAATCGTTCCGCTATGTTCCAATACTGAAACAAAATAACCCTCTTTTCTTTTTGCTATGGCAATAACACCGTTGCCGTCATGACCCAGCCGTGTCATAGATTTTTTTAAGGGCAGGATTTTGCCGATATTGTTGCCGCTCATAAATTGCAAGTTAGCGACAGGGCTACGTAATTCGCCGTCGATTTCCTGATTAAGAGATTTTACATCTTCGTCAATAAGGCTATTCGATTCGGGATATTCTACTGACTCCGTGGTATTGAAAATGATGTCATGCTTACCCATGGAGATAATATCGTTATTGCTGAGATTGCCTGTTTTGATTTTTTTACCGTTGACGATTAACGGAAATTCATCATTGAGCTGTTTGATAATGTAGTCATCGTCGCGAATAATCATGACCGCGTGAGCCGGAGCAACCGCTAGGCTGTCAATGCTTATATCGTTGGTTTCATCGCGTCCGATATGTACAATACCGTGGTCAAACAGACCGGAATGGATCGCTTTATCCTTAAAAAAAACAGTCAGTTTTGCCATTGTTGTGGTAATGCATTTTTAAACGAACTTTGATTATAGACGGTATTATTTTAGTTATTCAAGAAATTCCATTTCCTAACGGTTACTCAGTCAATACTATGATAAGGGCTTATTTTCTGGGTAAAAATTTAACCAGTTTAACGCTGTTTTCATCTCGCCTGATGATTTCCAGCAGGTAGTCGTGCAGTCTGATGCTGGTTCCCGCTTCGGGTATGGTTTCCATAAACTCAATGATAAGCCCGTTCAGCGTCTTTGGCCCTTCCGTAGGCAGCGACCATTGGGTGACGCGGTTTAATTCCCTAATGGTAATGTTGGCGTCGACCAAATAACTGCCGTCGCTTTGCGCCCTTACCGCGACATCATCGGTGATCAGCTCGCCTACTATTTCCTGTAATAAATCATCCATCGTAACCAGACCCTGCACGTCGCCATATTCGTCAACGACCAGACCTATACGGATTTTCTCATGCTTAAAGCGATGCATTTGGTTATGCACCGGTGTACTTTCAGGGATAAACGAGGGTTTGTCGAGGCAATTTATAATAGTTTGCTTGTCAAAATCTTCTTGATTGAGCAGTAGCAGAATCTTTCTTAAATGGATAAACCCAATAATTCTATCGATGCTGGTTTTGTAGACCGGTAAACGGGTATGCGGACTGGCCTTTATCCGATCAACGATGTCTTCAATCGGCGATTCAAGGTCAATACCGACAATTTCATTGCGGGGCGTCATGATATCTTCAACGGTTGCCGACTCAAGGTCGAGTATTCCCATCAGCATTTTTTGATAGCGCGGCGGCATTAAACTTTCTGCGTCGCTAATAATACTTTTTAATTCGTCTTTATTGAGTCCCAGCCCTTCATGGTGTTTGGTTTTGACGTCAACGCCAACTATTCGGAGTAATAGATTAACAAACAAATTAACAAACCAAACGACCGGGTAGAGCAGTTTTAGTAAGGGGGTATAAATCCAGGCGGCCGGAAAAGCAAGCGGCTCCGGTTTGATTGCGGCAAGTGTTTTAGGGGTTACTTCTGAGCAAATAAGCATTACGATAGTCAAAATGACAGTAGCAATAGCGACGCTGGATTCTTCATCGGTATAAAGCTTAATGGCAATGACTGTAGCGATCGAAGAGGCGAAATTATTAACAAAGTTATTGCACAGTAAAACCAAGCCGAGCAAACGCTCCGGTCTTTGCAGTAATTGATGGGCTTTGACCGCCCCGGAGTGATTGAGTTTAACCAGATGTCTTAGGCGATAACGGTTTAGCGTCATCAAGGCAGTTTCCGAGCCGGAGAAAAAGGCGGACAGAATAAGCATAGCGGCAAGTATGCCAAACAGCATACTAAGGGGCATATCGTTCAAAGAAAGTACACTCTGGGTTATGGAAAACAACCCTAGTGTCTATGATGGGAAAATTTTGTCAAGTTTGGATGTCGGTTACGGCTTGATTTATCTAAGTAAATTACATTAAGAAAGTTTTAGAACGGTATGAAATAATAACAATTTTGACATGCCGCTGATTCGATGTTTAACTTCTTTTATTAGTTAAATAATAAACAGGGATTATGTTTAAGATCATGCCGGGAAGATGATTTCCGGTTATTATTGCGCAAAGTATCAGGCCATCGAACGGTCTTAATGTGAGTGATGAGTGTAAAAATATGGCGTTGCCGCGTATTTTGTTAATTGACAATAATAAAGTAAGAACTCAACAACTGGAGGCGGTTTTTCAGTTTATGGGATATACCGTGGAAGCCGTCGATTCGACGGATTATGCGTCTTGTTTTAGTGTAACCGAGCCTTTATGTGGCGTTTTTGTCGGCGACGGCATTGAAAAACAAGCGGTCGTGGTCGGCGATATTGTAGAGAGGGCGAATAAGATCCCGGTTATTTTGTTAATCAACAAAGGAACTTCACTCCAGGTTTCAAGCATCATCACTCATAGTGTGTCTCACGTTTTGGAATGGCCGACTACGTATCCGGTGTTAAAGCCGATACTCGATAGACTGGCTACGCAAACGACCTCTGCGGCGTATGAAGGCTCGGATCGTCGTTCGCCTTTAGTTGAACGGCTAAAAGGCAAGAGTCAGGCTATTGTCGGCATCCGTAAGTTGATCAATCAAGTGGCCGAATCGGACGCGACGGTATTAATTCTCGGCGAGTCGGGAACCGGCAAAGAAGTGGTTGCCAGGGCTTTACATGATGCTTCCTTCCGTCGAGAAAAACCGTTTGTACCTATAAACTGCGGCGCGATTCCCGGCGAACTGCTGGAAAGCGAGCTGT
>SXGU01207474.1_pt1 | contig 18601 bp, 17 predicted proteins | sample 3174531 | NCBI WGS metagenome assembly SXGU01 (sample SAMN11356863, study PRJNA531348) | freshwater metagenome | isolation source: freshwater sample F1-140 | place: China: Fuxian Lake, Yuxi | collected 2017-12-25 | reverse complement strand
GATTTCCTTCTGCTGTGCCAGGGTGTAGGGCGTGGCCAAAAACAGGGCCAAGGCTGCAACGCTCAGTGCTCTCAACATGGAAGGCCTCCTTGTTAACATCTTGGTTAATATCTTTATTGTGGTGCAGTGTGGCAAATGCAGGCACCCCTGTCAACCGGTGTTGCACAACCATTTTGTTGGCAAACCCTGGCATGCGTGCCCAATGCTGCGGAGCAGGCGCCTTACTGCCAATCGACCGGCGCCACGGCTTTTTGCGCTGCGCCCCGCAGGATGCGCATCGCCGCTTCGCCGTACTTGGGCGTGATGCAACCCGAGTAGTCGCCGCTTTCGTCGTGGTACAAGCTTGCGTGGTCGTCGATGTTGCCCCAGGCGGCGCCGAGCTGGCAAAAATGGAACTGCAGGGCGCGGCGGCGCGTGGCGGAGCGGTTGTCGTCGGTGAAATGCTGGATCAGGCCATGGAACACCACAGCATCACCGGGCTGCATCGGAACTGCGACGACCGGCCGCTGCGCCAGGCGGTCCGGGCGGATGAAGCAACTGGCGAGAGACTCCTGCACATGCGGCACCGCACCATCCAATTGCGAACGCGGGATGAACTGCATGCAGCCGTTGTCAAGGGTGGCGGCATCGAGTGCGATCCAGGTGCCGATCACGTGCGATGGGTCGCGCAACATGAAGTAAGAGGCATCTTGGTGCCAAGGCTTGGCCGCACCGATGCCGGGCGGCTTGACCAGTGCCATTTCCTGGAACAGGGTGCGGCCAATGCCGAACAGTTGGTCGAGCGCGGCATGCAGGCGGCGCGAATTGGCGGCCGCCGCCAGCGCCGGATGGTCATCGCAAAAACTGTCCAGACGTCGCACCCGGAGTTCGCGTTCCGCCGCCGACAGGCCTTCGATGCTTTGTCCGGCCTCGTAGTAGATGTTGGTGCTGCGGCGCGGGATGCGCTCCTGCATCAGATCGGACAAGGCGGTCTTGCAGGCCTCGACGTGCGCGGGCGGCAGCACACCCTGAATCACCAGGTAGCCCTCGCGGCGGTAGTGCGCGGCCTGGTCGTCGTCGAGTTCGGGCACGGGCATGATCTCGCTTGTCATCAGTCTCCCCCTGCAGCTCGCCATCGTAGCGGCTTGCCGTTCTCGCTGGGTATTTTTTATTGCGTTGCAGTGTCGCAAATGCAGGCACCCCCGTCAACCGGCGTGGCGCAATAATTCCGCCTTTGCCAGGCATGAGCGCCCGATGCTGCGGCGCAGCGAGCGATGCCTGCGCGGAACCTTGCCGCAGCCCACCGCCTGTGCCAAGATGCAAGACCGTCTAGCAGCCCCGTGATTGGAGAGCACCATGCCACGTGTCACCGGTTTCCTTCCGAACGGCGTCATTCCTGCGGTGCTGCTGCCGTTTCACGAAGACTTTTCCATCGACGAAGCCAGTTACCGCTTGCACTTGCGCGATGTCACGTCGGTGGCGGGGATTAGCGCGATTACCGTCAATGCGCATTCCACTGAAGCCGCGTCTTGCACCTTCAAGGAGCAGCGACGCGTGCTGGCCATTACCGATGATGAGGTCGGGACCAGGACACCCATCGTCAACGGCGTGTATGCCGATGGCACGCTCGAAGCGCAGCGCCTGGCGAAGATGGCGCACGAGGGCGGCGCCTCGGCATTGCTGGTGTTTCCACCGGCCGTCTATGCCCTGGGCCAACGGCCGGAAATGGCGATCGAGCATGTGCGGCGCATCGCCGAGGTAACTGATTTGCCCTTGATCGTGTTCCAGTATCCGCAAACCGGGGGGCAGGGCTATCCGCTGCCGACTTTGATCCGCATGGTCGAAGCGGTGCCGACAATTCGTGCAATCAAGGATTGGTGCGGCAACGCCCAGTTGGCGGACCGGCAGATTCGCGCGCTGCAAACGCGCCACCCGCCTGTCAATGTGTTGACCACCCACAGTGCATGGCTTTTTAGCGCGCTGGTGCAAGGCTGCAATGGCCTGTTGTCGGGCAGCGGCTCGGTGATCGCGGACTTGCAGGCCCAGCTGTTTCGTGCGGTTCAGGCGGATGATCTGGCGCTGGCCCGGCGCCTGCACGACCGCATTTATCAAACTGCCGAGGTGTTCTATGCCGATCCGCCGGTCGACATGCACAACCGCATGAAGGAGGCCCTGGTGTTGATGGGCAAGCTGCCGCGTGCGGTGGTCCGGCCGCCGCTGGTCAAGATTTCTGCCGCCGAGGTGGAGCGGATTCGCCTGGCCCTGATTGCTGCCGGCTTGTTACCGCAAGACAGTGTGCGCAGAATGGCGGCGTAGCCGGCTCTTCGCCGCCTGTGGTGCAACATCAAGTGCGGGCAAGCGTATGGAAAGTATTTCAGAGAATGCCGTAAGAACCGCTCCCACCAACGGTCTCGGGCAATTTACCTCTAGTCTCGCGCAGCGCTCCAGCGCAATGGCTTACCGTTCTCCCTGGTGGATTCGCCCGACATGCGATGGCCGTTGACGAGGCCGGTGAACTGGGTCGGCCAAGGTCACGAACCCCGGTCAGCCGTTCAACTCTGGCGGTAAGCCGAGCCCGGCAGAATGGAGACGCCGACCAATCGCTGCGGCAGTCATCCGCAAGCTCGCCAGGTGAGCGCGCGCGATAGCCGATTCGTTGGTCACGCCGGGCAGCCAGGAGCAACTCAAACAAGCGACCAGATTGTCCCCGCTGAAGATGGGCACCGCCAGCGCGCCAAAACGTTCGGGCGAGTCCGCCCCGCTCACCGCCGGTTGGCGCGTGGCGTAGCCCCGATCACGCGCCTCGGCGACCAGGCGGCGTATTTGCGCGGGCTCCTTGGCAAGTTGATCGAACGGCCGCTTTGACCGCGCCAGGGCTGCCAGCAAGGTTTGCCGCTCGACCTCGGGGCAATGGGCCAGGTAGCAGCGTCCAAGCGACGAAACCAGCATATGCGGCCGGAAGCCCAGCACGCGGTAGTTGACTGCAAGGCCATTGGAGGGGCGGTGAGCGTCCAGTATCAGCATGCTCGTGCCATCGCGCACGGCGATGTCCAACGGCCAGGAAACCCGCCTTTGCATCCCAGCGCGCATGGGGGCCGCGACTGAAGATACCTGCGCCCTCCAGAGCACCTGCGGGGCGAGAGCACCCGGCGCAGCCGCGCGCACATACCGCGATTCTGGTTCGTTTCCCTCGATCCAACCCGCATCTCGCAGGGTTTTCAGGATGCGCTGCAACGATGCCTTGGGTATGCCGGTTTGCCGATGTAGCTTGGTCAGCGTGGCGGCGGAACTGCTGTCGATCGCGAGCAGCACTTCCAGCCCCCTCCGGAGGGAGTTGACAGTCTTCATAGCGTCCAAAGTGTAAGCGACCAAGCAGAAGTATGAGGTTCACCTGGTGATACATGACACTCATCGCAGTCGTAGAGCGTCCCATAATTCCCGCAGCCGAATTAGGGACGTTGGCTGTCAAAACCTACTTTTAGGAGAGCTGAAGATGCGATTTTCACGTCGAACCTGGATCGCCGTATCGGGCGCCATATTGATCAGCGCCGCTGCTGGCGCAAATGCCCAGACCTGGCAGCCTGATCGTACCGTCACCTTGATCGTGTCTTATCCGCCCGGCGGGGATACTGACGCCATGGCGCGCTTGTATGCCGAAAAGCTGACCCAGCGCCTGAAGCAAACTGTCGTCGTGGACAACCGCGCGGGCGCGGGTGGCACCGTGGGCAACACCGCCGTCGCCCGTGCCAAGGCCGATGGTTACACGCTGCTGTTCACGCCCAACCCGTTCACTACCGCGCCGATGCTCTTGAAGCTTTCGCCCGCTGCCAGTTATGACCCGCTGACAAGCTTTGATCCGGTCATCCTGACCGGGTTGCAATCAGTCATGTTGGTGGCCCACCCTGATTCCGGCATCAAATCAGTCAAGGATCTGGTGGCCTTGGCAAAGAGCGGGAAGCCCCTCAACTACGGCAGCCCGGGCGCAGGTTCACCCATGCACATTGCTGCGGAACTGCTGAACAAGGCTGCTGGCATCGAAGTCCAGCACGTCCCATTCCGCGGCATCGGGCCGATGATTCCCGAGGTGCTGACAGGCCGGATTCAGATGGGTTACACCACATTCGGGCCGGTGTCCCAGCATATAGCCGCAGGCAAACTGGTGGCCGTGGCGTTGACGGACCCGGAACGCTCGACATTGATCCCCGGGGTGACCACGGTGGCCGAGCAAGGCTACCCGACGGTGAAAGAGGGGGCTTGGCACGGCATCATGGCGCCCAAGGGCACGCCGGCCAATGTGATTCAGACGCTGAACACCCACATGAACGACATTCTGCGCATGCCCGACGTGGTGGAAAGAATGGCCTCGTTCGGGGCGCGGCCAGTCGGTGGCAGACCTGAGGCGTTGTCAAAGATCAATGCGGACGATTTTGCGCGCCTGACCAAGACCATCACTGACCTGAAAATTTCCGCCGAGTGAGTCACTCGATTCGGCGGCGTGCGCCGCGAAACCGGCGCGGTCGCCCATTTTCAGGAGCCTGGTGATGAGCACATCCACCATCGGTCAGAACACGCCGCAGGTTAACGCCCGTTCCAAGGTGTTGGGCCGTGCGCAATACACCGGCGACCTCAAATTGCCCGGCATGCTGCATGCCAAGGTGCTGCGAAGTCCCTACCCGAGCGCTCGAATTGTCGCCATCGACACCGCTGCCGCCCGCGCCTTGCCGGGCGTGCGCGTGGTGCTCACGGGCACCGAGGCGCCGCGCACCTGCTGGGGCGTGAGCCACAAAGAGCGGCGCATTCTTGCTGATGGGGTGGTGCGCTTTGCCGGGGAAGAGGTAGTGGCATTGGCGGCGGACACCGAGGAGATCGCCCGCGACGCGCTCGATTTGATTCGCGTCGACTACGAAGAGTTACCTGCGGTGCTGAGCAGCGAAGAGGCAATCGATCCAGAAGCGCCTCACGTCCACGCGGGGCGCCAACACAACCTGGCGCACGAAATCCGGTTTCATCGGGGTGATGTCGATGCGGCCTTCGCCCAGGCCGATCTCGTGCATGAAGCTTCTTACAGCACCCACTCGCAGTATCCGGGTTACCTGGAGCCGATGGGCACGTTGGCAACCGTCGACGCCGACGGCCGATTGATGGTGTGGACCAGTACGCAGTCGGTGTTTCTGGCACGTGGCCGGCTGGCGGCCGCGCTGGAGCTACCGGTGTCACGCGTGCGTGTGATTGCACTGACCGTAGGTGGGGGCTTTGGCGGCAAGATCATCGAAGACGACAACACTTTGCTGGCTGGGTTGCTTGCCTTGCGTAGCGGCCGGCCGGTACGCCTGGTCAACAACCGGCTCGAGGATTTCCTGGCGGCCTGTTCCAGTCTGCCAGAGCGGATCACCTTGCGCCTGGGCATGCAACGCGATGGCCGGATCGTGGCCAAGGATGTGCGCGTCATTGCCGACTGCGGCGCCTCCGCCGGGTTGTGTGGCGAGATCATGCATGTCACCGCCATGCGCAGCGACAACATGCACCGGCTGGAAAACGTGCGCTGCCACGCGACGCTGGCCTATACCAACAATCCCCCACACGGGGCGTTTCGTGGTTTTGGCGGCACCCAAATGCTGTTCGCGCTAAACAGCCACATCGACACCATGGCGCGACAACTTGGTCTGGACCCGGTGGAGGTGCACAAGCGCAATGCCATCCGCGCAGGCGACACCTCGGTGCATGGCTGGAAAATTGGCAGCACCGGCCTGACGGCATGCCTGGACCAATGCACGCAGGCCATCGGCTGGGGCCAACCTTCTGCTGCGCCCGCGCATCCTGCCAGACGCCGGGGCAAGGGTGTGGCCGCCGCCATGCATGTCAGCGGCAACCGCACCATCGGCAATTGGGACGGATCGACCGTGCTGCTCAAGGTCAATGAAGACGGTCGCGCGGTGCTGCACACCGCTGAAGGCGACATGGGCCAGGGTGCGCAAACCATGCTCAGCCAAATTGTGGCCCACGAGTTGATGCTGCCGCTGAACCACGTGCAGGTGGTGGCCCCGGACACCGATGCCGCCCCGTTTGCGGTGGGGTCTCTGGCCTCACGAGTCACCATCGTTGCTGGCAATGCGGCTGTGGTGGCAGCGCGGGCGGCACGCGATCAGTTGCTTGATGCCGCCGCCCAGTTGCTGGCGACCACGCCCGACCAATGTGTATTGGACGAGGGTGGGGTGTGTCTGCGCGACCAACCCGACCGGCGCAAAACCCGCGCCGAGGTGGTGCGCCAACACATCTGGCGCCACGGCGGCCAGGGCCTGCAAGTTCAGGGCACCTGGGATGCGGACACGGTCATGTTTGACAAAAACTTGTACGGCAACATTGCGCCAGCCTATTCCTTTGCAGCCCAGGCGGTTGAAGTCGAGGTGGACACCGAAACCGGCCAGGTAACATTGCTGCAAAGCTTCGTGAGTGACGATTGCGGCAAGGCGCTGAACCCGATGGCGGTGCATGGCCAAAGCAATGGCGCCGCTGCCCAGGCAGTGGGCTGGACCTTGTACGAGCAATTGCAGTTGGACCAGGGCCGGCTGAGCAACGGCAATTTTGCCGACTACACCATGCCCACCGCAGACTCACTGCCGGAACTCAAGAGCGGTATTGTGGAATCGAACGAACCGAACGGTCCGTACGGGGCCAAAGGCGCCAGTGAAACGGCCATTCTGCCGGGCGCAGCTGCCATTGCGAACGCGGTGTTTGCCGCCATAGGGGTCCGTATTACCGAACTGCCCATTACGCCGGAGAAAGTGCTGGCGGCATTGGCCACGCAAACAGCCCAACCAGCGCCCGGTGCCGCGCCAGGAGGGCCCGTTCATGGTTGATTTTGAGTGGCTGACGCCCACCACGGTGGCCCAAGCTTGCCAACTTGCCGCTCAGCATGGCGACGATGCACGGTTCATGGCTGGCGGAACCGCGCTGATGCTTGCCCTGCGTCAGCGCCTGGTCTCGCCGCGCGCGGTGATCTCTCTGGCCGGCCTGCCCGAACTGAAGGGGCTGCACTGGGACGATACCAAAGGACTGCGTATTGGTGCCCTCACGTTGCATGACGAGTTGGCGCAGCATCCTGCGGTGGTCCAGCACTATCCCATGCTGGCGCACCTTGCGCGACATATGGCCAACCCTCAGGTGCGCCATCAAGGCACTGTGGGCGGCAATCTTTGCTATGGCGACCCGTCGACAGACCCGCCTACCGGCTTGCTGGTCTGGAATGCCGAGGTGGAGATTGCCAATGCCCAGGCCACCCGCCGGCTGCCGCTACACGACTTTTTGGTGGACTACTTCACCACCGCGCTCGCGCCGGATGAACTGCTGGTGGCCGTGCATCTGCCAACGCCAGCGGCCAACGTGCGCAGCCGCTATGCCAGGCACATGCGCACTGCGGCGGAACACCGCCCGCTGGTCGCGGTAGCCTCCCTGGCGCGCTACGCAGAGGGCCAATGCCATGAATTGCGCCTGGCAGTGGGCGCCAGCAGTGTTGTGCCCCGACGCCTGTCGGGCGCCGAAGCGGTGCTGACCGGCCGCACACCCACCATGGCACTGGTGGCCGAAGCCGCCGATGCCGCAGCCCACCAACTGGACGCGCTGGACGATGCCCGCGGCAGCGCGGAGTTCCGCCGCGCCATGGTGCGAGTGAACGTGCGGCGCGAACTGGCTGCACTGTTTGACCTGCAAGACCGGGCAACCTGAGCCGGGCATTTATCCCCTCTTACAGGAGATTCAAGGTGAGCCATACCCCACGCATGCACCCGCTTGCCATGACCGTCAATGGCCAATTGGTTCAGACCCAGGTGCCTGCACGGCGGATGCTGTCAGACTTCCTGCGGGATGACCTGCATCTGACGGGCACCAAGCGGGGCTGCGAAACCGGGGTCTGCGGTGCCTGCACCGTGATCGTCAACGGTCGGCCAGTGAAGTCGTGCCTCAGCCTGTCGGTGCAGCACGAAGGTGCTCAGGTCAAGACCGTTGAAGGTCTTGCCCAGGGAGAGCAGTTGCACCCGCTTCAGGCCAGCTTCGAGCGCTGCGGTGGATTGCAATGCGGCTTTTGTACCCCTGGCATGCTGATGGCAGCATGTGCGCTTCTTGAACGCACGCCCAAGCCGGGTGCCGATCAGGTGCGCAAAGCACTGTCAGGCAACCTGTGCCGATGCACGGGCTACACGCAAATAGTCGAAGCGGTGCTCGACGCAGCGGGAGTCATCCATGGAGATTGACAAGACGCTCATCCTGCCCGCCTCGCCGGCGCGGGTGTGGTCGATGCTGCTGGACCCGCAGGCCATGGCCCAATGCGTACCCGGCATGCAATCAGTGCAGGTTGTCACGCCAGACGAGTACACCGCCGAGATGGTGACCAAGGTGTCGTTCATCACCGCGCGCATGAAGCTGCGTACCCGCATTGTCGAGCGCGACGAGCCGCGTTATCTCAAGGCCGAAGGCACGGGCGAAGACAGCGGTGTGGCCAGCTCCATGAAGCAGACCACTGAAATGCACCTCGAACCGATGCCTGATGGCCAGTCGCATTTGCGGCTCAAGGTAAAAGTGGATGTAGTGGGCCGCCTGGCCACGTTTGGTTTGTCGGCGCTCAAGACCAAGGCTGATCGCTTGTGGGACGAATTTGGCCAGAACCTGATCAAATACCTGCAGGGCGAACAGCGCGAAACACCTGCCGGGGCTGCAGCCACCATGGAAGGAGCCGCGCAATCGGCTCAGGTAGTGCCTGTTGCTTCGCCGGTTACACCGGCGCCCTCGCCTGCAGCGCCTCCGGTCACGACGAATCGCCCACAAGTGTCGCTGCCAGCATCGGTGCCCGTTCCCCCGGGAGCGCCCTCTCGCTCGTGGTGGCAACGCTGGTTCGGCCCTGATCCCAATGTCATTGTGGTGGATTGGCACGGTCCGGATGGCAGCCGCTTGCAGGTTCAATGGCCCGCAAGCCAGGCCGAGGCTTGCTTGGCATGGTTGAAACAATTCAAGGCAACTTGACCGACACCCAGCCATGGGCGCTGCGGGGATGGACGTGCTGGTCGTGGGGGCAGGCGTTGTCGGCCTGACGACAGCGTACGCCTTGCACGCTGACGGCCATCGGGTTACGGTGCTGGAGGCGTCACCCGGCCCCGCCGCAGGCACCAGTCATGCCAACGGCGGGTTCTTGTCCCCAGCCTATAGCGTCCCGTTTGCCACGCCCGATTTGCCGAAACAAGCCTGGCAAAGCCTGTTTGATCCGCAGTCGCCGATGCGCTTCAGACCTGACGGCACGCTTGCTCAATGGCAGTGGCTGTGGGCTTTGTGGAGGCGGTGCAACCCCGCTGACGCGACTGTTGCCCGCAGCCGCTTTGTGCACCTGGGCCGCTACAGCCGAACCTGCCTTGACGAGATCGTGAAGACCACTGGTGTCCGATTCGAGCAGCGCGTCTCTGGGGTTCTGCAACTGGTTCGGCAAGCGGCTCATCAGCTGCGGGCCGCACAACAGGCAGAGGCCTTCGACGCGCACGGTTTTGCCACCCGGTGGCTGAACCGCGACGAGGTCCTGGCCATGGAGCCGGGATTGACGCACTCCAGACTGCCGTTGGCAGGCGCTCTGCACGTCAGCAGCGAGGCCAGTGGCGACTGCGCGCTTTTCTGTCATGCCTTGCTGCAGTGGCTGCGCGAACGCGGCGTTACGGTTGAGTTCAATCAGCACGTGACCGGCCTTTGGATGGACGCCCAGCGGCAGCGGATCCTGGGCGTGCATGCCCTGAGCCGACCGCACTGGTCCGCCCAAGCCGTGGTGGTAGCCACCGGCATCGCAGCCGGGCGCCTGCTGAAACCGCACTTGACGCTGCCGATTCAGCCGGTAAAAGGCTATTCATTGACGGCACAGGTCGCCGATGAGGCACGCGCCCCACGCCATGCGCTGCTGGACGAAGTGAGTCGGCTGGCCGTGGTTCGCTTTGATCACCGGGTGCGATTGGCTGGTGTGGCGGAGCTGGTGGGTGCCGACTTGCGCGTGGATCAGCGCAGAGCCGACCAACTGTTGGCGGCGTATGAAGCGCTGTATCCGCAATCCGTGCGCCCAGAACCGCTGGCTTGGTGCGGCCTGCGCCCCACGACGCCTGACGGCCCACCCATCGTTTCAGCTACGCCGATTGGCGGCCTCTGGCTGAATGTTGGCCACGGCGGTTACGGCTGGACCCTGGCGTGCGGCTCGGCCAGGTTGCTGGCCGATCAGATGTACGAGCGCACACCGGCTGTGCCTGCCGACGATTTCGCACTTCACCGCTATGCCCGTACATAGCACCTACAAAGGAGAACCTTGATGCCTATTGTTCGCGTTGAACTTCTGGCTGGCCGGCCACCCGAAGTGAAAAAGGCCTTGGCAGCCGAGCTGACGGCCTTGGTGGCACGTCATTTGGGAAATGATCCCGCACACGTCTACGTGATTTTTGAAGATGTAGCCCACCACGACTGGGCCGTGGCTGGCAGGGTATTCGACACGCCGACGAGCGGTGTCGGGAAAGCCGTGTCGAGCGGGAACGGCGCATGAGCGCGCCGCCGTTGCGCGTCTTGCTGGTCGGTGCAAGCGGCGTTGTTGGCCGCCATGTATATCAGGCACTTGCCCAGGATTGCATGGTCATCACGGCAGGTTTGGATGACGCCGATCACCGGGTGGATCTGGCCGATGTTGCCTCGATCCGAACGTTGCTGCAGGCAGTGCACGATGAGGCCGGGCCAATCGACGCGGTCATCAGTACTGCGGGCCGTGCCCGCTTTGTTCGCCTGGCGGACATCGACGCTGTGGACGCGCAACAGTCGGCGTACGGCCTGGGATTACAGGACAAACTGATGGGCCAGGTGAACCTCGCGCTGGCGGCGCGTGCCGTGCTCAAACCTGGCGGCGTCATCGTGCTGACAACGGGTACCACCAGCCGCGACCCCATCATCGGCGGCTCGTCGCTCAGCATGGTCAACGGTGCCCTTGAATGCTGGGTGCGTGCCGCCTCCACGGAACTGGGCAATGGCCTGCGGCTCAATGCCGTAAGTCCAAGTCTGGTGGAAGGTACTCCAGCCGCCGCCTGCCTGGCCTTTCCCGGGATCGCCCTTGTCAGCGGCGCACAGGTTGGCTTGGCTTACGTTCGGTGTCTGCGTAGCGGCTTGACGGGCGAGGTGCTTGTCGTGTGAACGGAACGACGCAAGGCAGGCTGCGAAGGCCAATCCAGACAGCCGCTCCGCACGCTTACTGCCGCGTAGCGCTCCACCGCAGTGGTTTGCCGTTCTCGCTGGTGGAATCACCCGACATGCGATTACCATTGACGACACCGGTAAATTGCCGCGAATAGCCGTCGCGATCAAACGCGGTGAAGGCGATTTCGGTGCCGCGCAAGCGGGTACCAATCACGTGTACCGCCCGGCCGGCCCGGCTTGCCTGAGGGGTCAGCACCTGGTGCTTTTGCTCGATGGTGACCATCAATTCGTCCTCCCCCAGGGTGACTTTCCATCGCCCGCGCACATCGGCCGGCACCACCCACAAGTAGCCGGAGCGGTTCTCGGTACGAAAGGTCTCGTCCGGCTCCCAATCGCCCAGGGTGAAATGGTGCGAGGTGACGCGCGTGCCCGGCTTCAATCCCAGGAGCTTGGGGCGCAAACGATCCATCACACCGGGGCTGATGTAGAGCACAAACACGGTGACTTCGGAAAGATCGGCTTCAAACAGATCCTGCTTCAGGAACGTTGCGCGCTGGGATACGCCTTCGCGTTTGGCCGATTCTTCGGAAATGCGGATCAGGTTCGCTTCCAGCTCCACACCAATGGCGCGGGCACCGAAGTGCTTGGCGGCGTAAATCGGCACACGGCCATCGCCCGACCCCAGGTCCATCACTACATCGTCCTTGGTGGTATCGGCCACTTGCAGCATGCGGCGGATCATGCGTTCCGGCGTCGGCACCCACACTGAATCCTTGCTGACCTGGCCAATCTGCGCCGGCGCATCCGCAGGCACCGCCTGGGCAGCAGCGTGGCTTGGCAACAGTGCCAGGATGAACAGGAGAGGCAGGAGCGATAGTGAACGATGCATTGGTCGAGTGTTCATGAGCGAAACCAGCTTGAAGAGGTGAAGCGGGAGGGAGACTTTAAGCAGCCTTTACGCGGCTGCGGCGCGCAGGGCCTGCCACACGCGCGCCGGCGTGGCCGGCATGTCCAGGTGATGAATGCCGCGATGACGCATCGCATCGACCATCGCATTCATCAGAGTCGGCAGGGCGCCGGTGGTGCCGGCCTCGCCGGTGCCCTTGGCGCCCAGCGGGTTGGTCGGGCTTACGACCGCATGCTCCAGCGCCACGATCGGTGGCACCAAGCCGGCGCGCGGCATGGTGTAGTCCATGAAGCTGCCGGTGAGGAGTTGCCCGCTCTCGCGGTCGTAAACGCTGTGCTCGCCGAACACCTGGCCGGCCCCTTGGGTAACCCCGCCATGGATTTGCCCTTCCACCAGCGTGTGATTGAGAATCGTGCCGCAATCATCCACCGCCACATAGCTGCAAATCTGCGTTCTGCCGGTATCCGGATCGATCTCCACCTCGGCCATGTGCACGCCGCTCGGAAAGGCGCGCGTAAGCGGCACCTCGGCGTCCGCGTTGAGCGGGTGGCTGGGTGCGTCGGCATGCTGTTTGATCAACGTCGTCATCGAGACCATAAGGTCGGTGCCGGCGACCTGGAACTCGCCATCCTTGAAGCTGATGTCATCGGCGGAGGCTTCGAGGTGCTCGGCCGCGAGCAGCGTGGCCTTGCGGATGATCTCCTGCGCACCCAGCTGCAGCGCGCTACCCAGTTGCTGCGTGGTGCGCGAGCCAGCCACACCATTGCCGGTGAGCGTGGCCGAGAATGCATCATCGGTACGCAGTTCGACGGTGGCAGCTTCAATGCCCAACAGCTGCGCCACAAACTCGGGGAACACGGTCTCGTGGCCCTGGCCGTGGTTCTGGATAACTGAGTGAAGCACCAGCTCGCCCTGGCTGCCGAAGCGCAAGGCCACCTGGTCTTTGGGTGCGTTGCCGCCGCCGGAAGGTTCGAGGAACATCGCCACGCCGCAGCCGCGCAGTCGGCCTTGGGCTGCTGACTGCGCCTTGCGTTCGGCGAAGCCCTGCCAATCTGCCGCCGCTTCGGCCTTGTCCAGCAGGCCGGCAAAATCGGCCGAATCATAGGTGGCGCCGGCGGCATTCTTGTACGGCATCGCCTCGCGCTTGATGGCATTCTTGCGGCGAATCGCCAGACGGTCCAGCCCCAGCTGCTGTGCGGCCTCATCGACCAGACGCTCCACCGCGTAAGCCATGTCCGGCCGGCCGGCACCGCGGTAGGCCGTGGTCGGGCAGGTGTTGGTGACCACGCAGCGATGCCGCCCATAGCCTGCAGCTACGGCATACGCGCCGCCGATGGTGAGGCTGCCATTGAGTGTGTTGATCAGCGGGCCGGCAGGTGTGAGGTAAGCACCCAGATCGCACAGCCAGTTCATGCGGAAGGCGCGGAAGGTCCCATCGCGGTCCAGCGCGAGCTCGCCTTCAATGGTGATGGCGCGGCCGTGGGCTTCTGTCATCAACTGCTCTTCACGCGAGCCCACCCACTTGATGGTGGCCTTCAGTTCGCGTGCCGCCCACATCAGGATCGGGTATTCCAGATAGGCCGCGGAGCGCGAGCCGAAGCCACCGCCCACATCCTGAGCATGAATCCGCACTTGTGTGGGGGTGAGGCCCATGATGTGGCACAAGCCGCCGCGCACCGTGGTTTGCCCCTGGTTGGGCACATGGATGTCAAAGCGTTCTGCGGCAGCGTCGTATTCCACCAGGCAGGTGCGCGGCTCCATCGGGCAGGGTGCGACGCGCTGGCTCACCAGATTGAGCTTGACCACATGCTGGGCGGCCGCAAAGGCCGCAGCGGTAGCCGCTTCGTTGCCATACTCGTAGTCAAAGGCAAGGTTGCCCGGCAGGTTCTCGTGGATCTGGTGCGCGCCTTGTGCCACCGCGTCTTCCGGGTGGGCGATGACCGGCGTGTCCTCGTAGTTCACCTCGACCAGCGCGGTGGCATCCTGCGCCGCCAGCGCGGAGGTGGCGATCACCACGGCGACTTCGTCGCCAACAAAGCACACACGGCCGCGCGCCAGCGGCAGGCGCATCGGCACCTGCACCGCCATGCCGCCGCGCCCGGGGTAACTGACCAGCGTGGCGGGCGTCTTGAAGAGGGTGCCTGCCAGGTCAGCGCCGGTGTACACCGCCACCACGCCAGGGGCTGCCCTGGCCGCGCTGGTATCGATAGAGCGAATTACGGCGCTGGCACGGTCCGCACGCAGGAAAGCTGCGTAGAGCTGGCCCGGCCGATTGATATCTGCGGTGTAACGGCCCTGGCCGGTGATCAGGCGCCGGTCTTCACGGCGGCCGGTAAAAGGATGGGACATGGGGAGAAGCGTCGCGGCTTGATGCTGGGATGCCGATTGTCGGCGAGTGCCGACCGATACGCAACTGTTGGCTGATGCGCAAGTCCTGCCCGATCAGGGGTTGGCCCAAGAACCGCTCCCACCAACGGCTATAGCGGCATGGCCTCGTAGCTACCCCACTCCCAGAATCCAACCTTCCACCTGGGCAACCGTGCGCTGCGGCGGCGTCAGGGCCGGGTTGAGAAGCCGCGCAAGCTGGCCGTTGTGATCGGCTTGGCTTAGCCACGCTGCGACGGCATAGGCATCATGCTGGTCGGCAGTGCGCTCCTCAGTAGCGAAAGCGTGTTTCCAGAGCGCGGGGTAGACCTCAGCCACGGCCGAGCTGCCCGTCGGAACCTGCCAGCCGTCAAACGGCCAGAAGTGCAGGCGCCTACCGAGTTCACGGCGCAGATACAGCAGCCATGGAATCCCCGCGTGGGTCGAATGTGCCACCGAACCCGGTACATCGAAATGGAATACGGACTTTGCGCCGCCGGCGCGTTCTTCCGTCAGCCGCCGCCAGCGGGAGTTTCCCAACCGGGCCGCACCATTGCCGCGCGCACCCTCGCGAATGAAATCGACGTAGATGTGATCGCCATCGGTCGGCCAGTGGCGTTGAAAATCGTCGAGAAACGCTGGCCAATCGGGTGCAATCTGGTGCACCTCGAAATAGCGCAGCGGAAACGAGAAACCGTGGTCGATGCCGACCAGCGTGGGAACGCCCTCGCCCAGCTTTTTGGCTAGCCATTCGGCAACGCCGCGCCGCGTCCAATATTTGCGCGGCGATGCCGGCGGCGGAACCTCAGCCGGCATCGCATTGCCCTCGGCCAGATACACCCTTAGCCCTTTCAGGCTGGCGGTGGGCGTTTGGGCACCCGAATAGTCGATGCCGATGTAGCGGGCGAAGGCGGGTGCCATGGGTAGCTTGTGTGCGGGTCGTGGATTGCAGATACGCCGCAATGTACAGCGGAATGCATGGAAGCTCGGGAGTTCATCAAATACTCGAGCATCGTCAAGTTACCGTAGACACGTTAGTGTGACTGACATTGGGTAGACCTGTCTGAGCGAAGATAATTGCTGCCAGCTATATCGCGGAAATCTGCTCGCACCAACGGTTTCAGGGCGCTTTGTCCCGCGATATTCTTTTCTCTGAATTGACTCTTTGCGCGCCCCGCCTTCAAACTGACAGGTGCGTCAACGAACAATTAGCGATAGACTTCATCTGCTGTTTCGCTTCGTCAATTTGCAGAAAAGTTTCGATTGCCCCGTATCAAATACAACCAAACCACAGAGGCCAGACTTTGAGCGCGACCACGCTGGAGCTATTCTTTATTGATGGAAAGCCTGATGGAATGCTCACAGCGGAAGTCTTCGGCTGGACTGGACACATTTTGGTTGCGCCTCGAACACGGCTGCCGGAGGCGCTGAAGCGCAAGGAGAGCTCTTATACCGGCGTCTATATTCTATTGGGGGATTTAGACGAAGAACCCCTTGCTTACATTGGTGAAGGAGAGAACGTTGCGAACAGGATTAGGAGCCACGACGCCAAGAAAGACTGGTGGACAAGGGTAGTCTTGATTACAACAGCGGCGAACAACCTGCATAAAGCTCATGCTCAATATTTAGAGGCGCGGCTAGTGCAAGAAGGAATAAGCACCGCCAATACGAAGTTGGAAAACAGTACCAATCCTGCTTTGCCAAGTCTATCTGAGGCGGCGAAAGCAAATATGGAGACGTTCATCGATCAGTTGCTGATGGTCCTTCCAGCCATACGAGTGGATCTATTCACTTCCAAAGCTAAACCCGATAGACCAAATCCAAAGAAGCCTTCTCACCCGACCGCCGCCAACCCGATTTTTGAGCTCACTCTAAAGAAAGAGGGCATAAAGGCAACTGCGATATTGGAGGAAGGTGAATTCGTCGTGCAGAAAGGATCGCTGGCGAGGGGTGAATACATTGGTGATCGGAGCGAGAAATCCTACTATTGGAAGCTCTACGACAAACTTGTGGATCAACAGATTTTGGTTGATCAGGGCAAGCACAAAGTGTTTTCCCAAAGCTACGCTTTTCCTAGTACAAGTGCTGCCGGTGCGGTGTGCAATGGCAGGTCAACCGCAGGACCACTTGCCTGGAAGGTAAAGGGAACGGGCCAGACATACAAAGACTGGGAAGCAGCAAGCTTGGCCGAAAGCTGAATTGCCGGCCGATAGCAGGCAATTGCGGTTTGGTTCGGTCTACCTCTATCAGGTCATTCATATCGTCGTGTCAACTCAAAAACCCGCCATGAACCGTACCGTCATCCACACCAACAAAGTTCCACCCGCCCGCGTCCCCCTCTCTCAAGCAATCCGCATGGGCGACTGGGTGTTCGCTTCCGGCCAACTCGGTATGAGCCCGGCCACCGGCCGCCTGGTCGAAGGCGGCATCGAAGCCGAAACGCGGCAGGTGTGCGAGAACCTCAAGGCCGTGCTCGAAGCGGCGGGTTCGTCGATGGAGAAGGTCGCCAAGGTCACGATCTATCTGGCTGATCTGGCGGATCTGGTGCCAATGAACAATATCTTCAGCGCCTACTTTCCGGTTGATCCGCCCGCGCGCACGACGTTTCAGGCGGCCGCCCTTGTCGGTGGGGCGCGGGTGGAAATCGAGGCGATTGCCGGCATCTAAGTCGTAGAAGGCGCCAAGCAACATCGCTGAAACCGTTGGGGCACAACGGTCTTGGCAGATTACCGCCGCAAGTTCTCGATCAGCGTCGCCATGCCCATGCCTGACCCCAGGCACATGCTGATGATGGCGTAGCGGCCCTTGGTATCGGCCAGGTGGTGCATGGCGGTCATCGTCATGCGGATGCCGGTGGCCCCGGGCGGGTGGCCGATCGAGATGCCGCCGCCGTATAGGTTGGTGATGTCGCGCGGAATGCCGAGCTGCTTTTCGGCATGCAGGTTGACCACAGCAAAAGCTTCGTTGATCTCGAAGTAGTCGATGTCCGACACCTTGAGCTTGACGCGCTCGAGCAGCTTGGCGATCGCCGGTACCGGCCCGGCGCCCATGATCTCGGGCGGCACGCCGGCCACCGCGTAGTCGATCAGACGGGCTTCGGGCTGGATGCCCAGGCGCTCGGCTTCGCTGCGCGCGGCCACCACGATGGCTGCGGCGCCGTCGGTGACGCCGCTGGAATTGCCGGCGGTCACCCGGCCCTTGCCGTCCTTGCGAAAGGCGGGCTTCAGGGTGGCGAGCTTCTCGCGGGTAATGGTGGGGCGGGGAAATTCGTCGGTGTCAAAGCGCGCACTAGTCTGACCCCGGCCCTTCTTCTCGGGTACGTCGATTGGCGCGATCTGACGTGGGAGAAAGCCCGACTCAATGCCAGACTTTGCGCGCATCTGACTCATGTAGCCCCAGTCGTCCATGTCCTCGCGCTGATAGTCGTGCAGTGCGGTGAGGTTCTCTGCGGTGTCACCCATCAGCTCGCGCGAGAACGGGCAGCGATAGATGTAGTCCAGGCCATCCACCATGGTGACTGGCCCACGCCCGGCACCCCAGCGCATCTCGTGCACCAGGTGCGGCACGCGGCTGTAGTTCTCGCCGCCGGCCGCCACCGCCACCTTGCTGTGGCCGGTAAGGATCTGCTCCGCTGCACTGATGATCGCCTGGGAGCCGGTGCCGCAGGCGCGCACCACGCCGAGCGCCGCACTTTCGACCGGCAGGCCGGCATTGATGGCAATCTTGCGGCTGACGAACAGGCCATCGTGGTCTACCGGCGCGGTGTTGCCAAACACCAGGTGATCAACATGCGCAGCCTCGATGCCGGCGCGTTGCAATGCGGCCTTGACCACATGTACACCGAGCGCGGCGAGGGGAACTTCCTTCAGGGACTTGCCGAAATCGCCAAACGGGGTGCGCGCGCCGGCGGCGAGAATCACGTCGGAAAAAGGCATGGAATGACTCGCGGGGGGAATCCAGGTTGAACGTAAGATGCGCTTGCAGTATAGTGCGCACCGTGCACTTTAGCAAACGATCGTTTGGTTAAAACGAGTTGAGAAACAGCGCGTGACAGACATCCTTCAAGTTGAACGCCTGAGCCTTGCGTTTGGCGGCATTCGCGCGCTGAATGACGTGTCGTTCACGGCGAAGAAGGGCGAGATCACCGCCATCATCGGGCCT